>Ga0210400_10005254_pt1 | contig 11018 bp, 10 predicted proteins | sample IncBWH26MmetaG_FD_155456 | JGI IMG/M metagenome (GOLD analysis project Ga0210400, IMG submission 155456) | Forest soil microbial communities from Barre Woods Harvard Forest LTER site, Petersham, Massachusetts, United States - Inc-BW-H-26-M | ecosystem: Environmental > Terrestrial > Soil >...
TGGAATCCTCGACCACATAGAAGGTCACTGCGGGTGGCACGGCCAGGATCGATCAGCCGCCGCCCGCGCGCTGTACCAGGAAATCCGTCAGCAGCGGCATGGGCCGTCCGGTGGCGCCTTTGAGCGCCCCGCCCTGGTAGGCGGAACCGGCGATGTCCATGTGCGCCCACTTCATGCCCTGGGTGAACTTCGAGAGGAAGGCGGCCGCGGTGATGGCGCCGCCTTCCCGGCCGCCCACATTGGCCATGTCGGCGAAATTGGTTTTCAGCTGCTCCCCGTACTCCTCGGTGAGCGGCAGTTGCCAGGCGCGATCGTCGGCGCGCACCCCGGCGGCGACCAGTTCCGCCACCAGGGCGTCATCGTTGCCCATGACCCCGCTGTGGTGGGCGCCGAGCGCGATCACGCAGGCACCGGTCAGGGTGGCCATGTCGACCACGATCGAAGGATCGAAGCGCCGTGCGTAATGCAGTGCGTCGCAGAGGATCAGGCGGCCCTCGGCATCCGTGTTCAGGATTTCAACGGTCTGGCCGGAGGCGCTGGTGACGATGTCGCCGGGCTTGATCGCCATGCCGTCGGGCATGTTCTCGCAGGTGGCCACCAGGCCCACGACCCGCACGGGCAGCCGGGTCTCGGCCAGGAAGGAAATAGCAGCGATGACGGAGGCGGCGCCCATCATGTCGTACTTCATTTCGTCCATGCCGCCGGGTTCCTTCAGCGAGATGCCTCCGGTGTCAAAAGTGATGCCCTTGCCCACCAGCACGATGGGCGCGCTGCGGGGCGCGCGGGGGCCCTGGTAGTCCAGGACGATGAAGCGCGGGGGCTGGGCGCTGCCTTGCGTGACGGCCAGGAAGCAGCCCATCTTCTCGCGGCGGATCGCCGCCTCGTCGAGCACTTTGACCTTTACGGAGGCCTGGCGTTTGGCCAAGCCCCGGGCGCAATCGGCCAGGTAGCTGGGTGTGCAGACATTGGAGGGCAGATTGCCCAGGTCACGTTGCAGGGCGGTCGCGGACGCCAGCGCCTTGCCGTGATCCAGGCCGCGTTTGGCCTGCGCCACGCCCGTGGCCCGCACCGGGCCGGCGACCACGAGGCCGATCGCCGGCAGCGGCGGCTTCTTGCCGGTCTTCAGGTCATTGGTGCGATACAGGACCTGGCCGGTAATCTCGGCGACGCAACGGCCAAAGTAATAGTCATCCAGATCCTTGGCGGCCGGCCGTTCGATGGCCAGCGCGACACTGCGGATCCGGGTGCGCCCGGCGGTCGTCAGCGCCGCGGCGCAGGCGCGCCGCCAGGCCTTGCGGCCGTAGCCGCGTTCGGCGCCCAGGCCCACCAGGACCACCCGTGTGCTCTTCAGTCCGGCCTCCGTCAGCAGCAGCGTTTCACCGGCTCGGCCGCTGAAATCACCGCGCGCGATGACGCCTTTGAGAAATCCGCCGGTGGCCTTGTCGAGCGCTGCGGCTTCGGCGCCGAGCTTGCCATCTTCGAACACACCGGCCGCGATACACTCCACGGACGGGTCCGGGAGCGCTTTGGACCACACCTCAAACTGCATCATCGGCCTCCACGTTGTGCCATGCTCTAAAGTTGCCGGTTGAACAAGCAAGTCTAACCGAATTCAGTAGCAGGTAGGGTTTTGGGTCGACTTCTCGAACGCTATATTTTGCGGGAAATGATCGCCAGTGCCGTCGCCGTGACACTGGTCCTGGTGCTCATCCTGCTGACCAACGAGGGCGCGCGCGTCCTCAGCCGGGCGGCGGACAACCAGTATCCGCACGATGTGGTGTTCGCGCTGATCGGGCTGGGGGCCCTGCAGCACCTGCCCATCCTGGTGCCCATCGGGCTGCTGCTCGGCATGGTCATGGCGTTCGGCCGTCTTTATCACGACAGCGAGATGACCGCGGCCCTGGCCTGCGGCGTCGGCATGGCGCGCATCTACGCACCCGTGATCGGTGTCGGCATCGTGGTCGCGGGACTGCTCGCCTGGCTGTCGTTGGCGGTGGGTCCGCAATCCATGGCCCGCGTGCTCGCCCTGCGCAGCGCCGCGGTCCACGCCGGCCAGCTGACGCCCTTGGCGCCCGGGCGGTTCCGCAGTTTCGGCGGCGGCAGCACCGTGGTGTATGCCCAGGACGCGCTGAAGGATGGCACGCTGACGAATGTTTTCGTCGAACGGGACAGCGGTGGCCGGGTGGATGTTGCACTGGCGGACCGGGCGCGGCACGACGTGTCGGCCGATGGCCAGAATCTGAGCATCACGCTGTATGACGGCGAGCGCTATGAAGGCGTGCCCGGCAGCGCGCAGTACCGCATCATCCGGAAATTCAAGGAGCTGACCGTTCCGGTGCGCCTGCCGCCGCTACGGGATGCGATTGCGGATCTGGACGCCGCACCGACCCGCGAGCTGATCGGGGCCGCGGCCCTGGACCGCCAGGCCCAGATGCAGTGGCGCATCGCCTTGCCGGTCATGTGCCTGGTGCTGGCGGTGCTGGCCGTGCCCATCAGTCACCTGCAGCCGCGGCGCGGGCGGTTGTCGCGGGTGTGGCTGGCCGTGCTGCTGTTCATCGTGTACTTCAACCTGCTCTCGGCCGGGCGGGTGTGGATCGAGCACGGCACGCTGCCGGCGGCGGCGGGACTGTGGTGGACGCATGGGGTGGTCATCCTCATCGTCGTCCTGATCACCCAGCTGCCCACCTGGCTCGCGCGCCTGCGCAATCGCGCCCCGCCGGACGCTGCGGGCCTGAGCCCCGCATGAACATTCTCGACCGCTACATCATCGGGCGGATCCTGGCGATGACCGCATTGGTCATGGCGGTGTTCATTGCGCTGGCGGTGCTGATTACCTTCATCGGCGAGCAGGGTGACACCGGCACGGGACATTACAACAGTCTGGAGGCCTTCTGGTACGTGCTGATGAGCGTGCCGCAGGACGCCTGGGACCTGCTGCCGATCGGCGCGCTCATCGGATCGATGCTGGGGCTGGGGGGACTGGCCAGCGGCAGTGAGTTGACGGTGGCGCGCGCCGCGGGCGTCTCGGTGCGACGACTCGCCCTGACGGTGTTCATCGCCGGGATCCTGCTGATCGGCGTGGAAGTGATCCTGGGCGAGCTGCTCGCGCCGCCGCTGCAGCAGGTCGCGCGTCAGCAGAAGGCGTTGGAACGTTTTTCAAATGCCGTGTTCGGCGGCGGGGCGGCCTGGGTGCGCGACGGCAATCAGATCCTGGACGTCGAGCAGTCGCAGGACGGTGAAGCCCACGGCGGCATGCTGATATTCGAGCTTTCCGCCGACCATCACCTGTTGGCGGTGGGCCGGGCGGCGCGGGCCCTGGCCGGGACCAACCATCGTTGGCAGCTGCATGGCTACGCCGAGTCGCGCTTTGCCGGCGATCAGGTGCAGGCCAGCTCGCAGGGCGTGCGGACGCTGGATTCGAATGTCAGCGGCCAGTTCCTGAAGGCTGCCATGTCGGAACCCAGCGAACTGGCCAGCGCCGCACTGTGGAGCCTGGTGCGCTACTACCGGGCGAACTCGCTCGACCCGAAGCCTTATCTGTTTGCCTTCTGGTCGCGCATCGCGCGCACCGGCGCCATTGCCTTCGCGGTGCTGCTGGCGATTCCGTTCGTGCTCGGGCCGATGCGCTCCGCCGGCACCGGCGCGCGCCTGCTGCTGGGCCTGCTGCTGGGCTTGGGGTTCTTCTTCCTGCAGCGATTCATCGAAAGCGGCACGATCGTGTTCAATCTCGACCCGGTGATGCTGGCGTGGCTGCCGACCACCATCCTGATCGCAGTCACCCTGGGTCTGCTGGCGCGGGTGCGCTAGCGGCTGCTTGCCCGTCAGCTCTTCAGCACGCTGATGACGCGCGGCTCCATATAGCCCTTGAGGCCCAGCTGCGCGTACTGACGTCCCATGCCGGATTCCTTCGCGCCGCCGAAGGGCACGGTGGCCGACGTCGTTCGGTGCTGATTCACCCAGGCAGTGCCCACTTCCAGCCGCGCCGCCAGCCGCGTGGCCCGCTCCACATCCGTGCCCCACACCGAGCCTGAGAGGCCGAAGCGCGTGTCATTCGCACGACGCAGCGCATCTTCGGGGTCCGAATACTTGAGCACCGGGAGAATGGGCCCGAACTGCTCCTCCTGCACCAGTCGCGCGCGGTCATCGATATCGGCAACGATGGTGGGCGGAAAGAAGTAGCCCGGTCCGGCCGGCACCCGGCCGCCGGCCAGAATGCGCGCGCCCTGCGCGGTCGTGTCGTTGAGAATGGCAATGATCTTCTGGTACTGCTCGAGGTTCTGGATGGGACCCAGCTGTACATCCGGGTCCAGGCCGCTGCCGACCCGCGCCTTGGTGGCTTCCTCGGCCAGGGCGCCGCACAGCTCCTCGTAAATGCTCTCATGCGCATAGATGCGCTTGATGGCCATGCAGACCTGGCCGCTGTTGACGAACGCGGAGAAAAACAGCTTCGGCGCAATGGCGCGCGGATCGACGTCATCGAGCACGATGGCGGCATCGTTGCCGCCCAGCTCCAGGGTGAAGCGCTTGAGATTGCCGGCGCAGCTGGCCATGACCTGCTTGCCGGTGGCCACCGAGCCGGTGAAGGAGATCTTGTCGATGCCGGGATGCGCGGTCATCCATTCACCCAGTTCATCAGGCCCGGCCACCACATTCAGCACGCCCGGCGGGAACACCTCCCGCAGCAGCGCTGCGATCTTCAGCGTGCACAGCGGGGTATAGGGCGAGGGTTTCAGCACCACGGTGTTACCGGTGTACAGCGCGGCGACCAGCGGGCCGGCGGCCAGATTGATGGGGGCGTTCCACGGCGTGATGACGCCCACCACGCCCAGCGGGAAGTACTTAAGTTCAATGCGCCGCTCGGCGCTTTCCTCCAGCAACTCGTCGCTGATGAGGATCTGCGCCATGCCGACGGACTGGCTGGCGGCACGACTGATCTCATCGCGGGCCTGCCCCAGCGGTTTGCCCTGTTCCTGGGTCAGAAGCTGCGCGAGTGCCGCGGTATTGTCGGTCAGGATCCCGGCCATGCGAACGATGGCCGCCCGCCGCTCCGCCAGCGGCGTGGCGCGCCAGCTGTTGAAGGCGCGGCGGGCGCTGGCCACGGCGCGGTCAAGCTCCGGACGGCTCACCCGCGGTGCGCGGGCAAAGGCCTGCCCGGTTGCCGGATTGATCACCTCGAACCACTCATTCCCCGCGACCAGTTCGCCATCGATGAGATTGGCGAAATCCGCACGCAGCGGCGCAGTGGCCGCGGCGGGCTGGTCCGGAATGGCTCGGGAATTCATGGGGTGGGGTCTCCGGCGATTGTGTCCGCTGGCCTGCGCGGCTACGATACCAAATTACCCGTGGGGCCCCCGCGGGCACCGCAGAAAAACTGATGATACCCACCTGCAAGGCACCGGATCCGAACCCTCACCCGCCCAAGTTTCGCCCTCCCGCCGGGGCGTGCGATGCGCACTGCCATATTTTCGGACCGGGTGACAAATATCCGTACGCACCCGAGCGCACGTACACGCCTCCGGATGCGCCGCTGGAGAAATTCCGGCAGCTGCAGGCCATACTGGGCCTGTCCCGCGCGGTGCTGGTGAACGCCAGCTGCCACGGCAGCGATAACACGGTCATCCTCGATGCCATCGCGACCAGCGGCGGACAGTACCGGGGTGTGGCCAACGCTGACGACAGCTTCACCGAGCGCGTCTACGACAAGCTGCATGCCGGCGGCGTGCGCGGGGTGCGCTTCAACTTCGTCAAGCACCTGGGCGGCATGCCCGACATGGGTGAGTTCCATCGCATCATCGCGCGCATCCGGCCGCTGGGCTGGCACGTCGATCTGCATTTCGATGCGGGTGACCTGGTCGAGCATGCGGACCTGCTGCGCGACATGCCGGTACCCTTCATCATCGATCACATGGGCCGGGTGCCCACCAGCGCCGGCTTGGAACAGGAGCCGTTCCGCCGGCTGCTGGGTGTGCTGAAGACCAATGAGCGCTGCTGGGTGAAGATCAGCGGCTCCGAGCGCATCGCCAGCGCCGGCCCGCCTTTCACCGACGCGGTGCCCTTCGCGCAGGCGCTGATTGCGGCGGCGCCGGACCGGATCCTGTGGGGCACGGACTGGCCGCACCCGAATATCGCCAAGCACATGCCCAATGACGGTGATCTGGTCGACCTGATTCCGCGCATGGCGCCGGATCCGGACCTGCAGCGCCGGATCCTGGTCGACAATCCGCACCGGCTGTACCAGTTTGCAAGGTTGAAGGAAGCATAATGTCCGATAAGCATCTGTCCCCGTACCTCAATGAATTCGAGGACATCCCCGGTACGCTGGTGTTCAACACCTTCCGTTCGCGCCAGGGTTTCAACCTGAACCAGTTCTGCATGTCGCTGATGAAGCCGGAGAACCGCGAAAAGTTCAAAGCCAACGAGGCGGAGTACCTCAAGCCCTGGAAGCTCACCGAAGCGCAGGCCAGCGCGGTCCTGAAGCGTGACTACACGGCGATGATGCAAAACGGCGGGAATATCTACTTCCTGGCCAAGCTCTTCTCGACCGACGGCTTTCCCTATCTGGTGGCCGTGGCGACCATGACCGGCATGTCGCAGAAGGACTATTCCGAGATGATGCTCGCGGGCGGTCGCAACCCGAAGGGCAACCGCAGCAAGTCAAACCCGAGTCTGTAAACAATAAAATGGCAAGAATTACCGCCGGCATCACCACCTCGCATGTTCCCGCGATCGCGGCGACGATTGACCTGGGCAAGCAGCAGCAGCCGTACTGGGCGCCGATCTTCAAGGGCTTTGAGTTTTCCCGCAAATGGATGGCCGCGCACAAGCCCGATGTGGCGATCCTGATCTACAACGATCACGCCTCGGCGTTTGACGCGACGATCTTCCCGACCTTCGCCATCGGCTGCGCGGATGAGTTCCAGTCAGCCGATGAGGGCTGGGGCCGCCGTCCCGTGCCGGTGGTCAAAGGCAATTCCGATTTCGCCTGCCACATCGCCCAGTCGCTGATCCTGAACGAGTTCGACATGACCGTCGTCAACCAGATGGATGTGGATCACGGCCTGACGGTGCCGTTGAATCTGCTGTTCGGGGATCTGAAGCCTGAGGATCAATGGCCCTGCGAGGTCATCCCGTTTCCCATCAATGTCGTGCAGTATCCGCCGCCGACGGGCAAGCGCTGCTTTGATCTGGGCAGAGCCTTGCGCAAGGCCGTGGAGTCCTATCCGGAGGATCTGAAGGTCGTGGTCTTCGGCACCGGGGGCATGTCGCATCAGCTGCAGGGCAAGCGTGCCGGACTCATCAACCCGGAATGGGACAAGCGCTTCCTGGATGGTCTGACCAAGGACCCGATCGGGCTTACGAAGATTCCGCACCTTGAATATGTACGTGAGGCGGGATCCGAAGGCATCGAACTGGTGATGTGGCTGGCGATGCGCGGGGCCTTGAACGACAACGTTAAAGAGGTTTACCGTTTCTACCACGTGCCCTGCTCGAATACGGCGCTCGGACATATCATTCTCGAGAATCAATAATGAAAATCGTTGTCGCCGGACAAGGCGCTTTTGGCGTAAAGCATATCGAAGCGATCCAGAAGATCAGCGGCATCACCATCGCATCGCTGTCGGGCGGCAGTCCGGACTCCACGGCCGAAGTGGCGCGCAAGTACGGGATTCCGCACTGGACCACCAGGCTCGATGAGGCGCTGGCGCAGCCCGGCGTGGAAGCGGCCATCCTGGCAACTCCCACCCAGATGCATGCTGCGCAGACCATCCAGTGCCTGCGTGCGGGCAAGCACGTGCAGGTTGAAATCCCGATGTCCGACAACCTGGCCGACGCCGAGGAAGTGCTGGCGGTCCAGCAGCAAACCGGGCTCATCGCCATGGCCGGGCATACGCGCCGTTTCAACCCGAGCCACCAGTGGATTCACAAGCGCATCCAGACCGGTGAGCTGACGGTGCAGCAGATGGATGTGCAGACGTACTTCTTCCGGCGCACCAACATGAATGCGCTGGGCAAGCCGCGCAGCTGGACCGATCACCTGCTGTGGCACCATGCCTGCCACACCGTCGACCTGTTCCAGTACCAGACCGGTCAGACCGTGTCCCGTTGCCATGCCCTGCAAGGGCCGCTGCATCCGCAGCTCGGCATCGCCATGGACATGAGCATTGGCATGAAGGTGCCCTCCGGTGCGATCTGCACCCTGTCGCTCTCATTCAACAACGACGGACCGCTCGGCACCTTCTTTCGCTACATCTGCGACAACGGCACCTATATCGCCCGATACGATGACCTGCTGGACGGCAATCAGAAGGCCATCGATGTGTCCAAGGTCGACGTGTCGATGAATGGCATCGAGCTGCAGGACCGCGAGTTCTTCAGTGCCATCCAGGACGGCCGCGAGCCCAATTCCAGCGTGCAGCAGGTGCTGCCGGCCATGCGGACCCTGGATACCCTGGAGCGGGACCTGCTGAAGGGCTGAGCGCCTTCAGGCGTCCAGCGTCTTCATCATCGGCGGCGGATGCCGCTCACCCCGGACCTCAAGCGTATCGACCAGCCGCCGCAGGGACTGCTCCTCGGCGGCGCTGAGCACCACCCGCAGCGATCCCAGGTTGTCGTTCAGGTGCGTGCGGGTCTTCATGCCCGGAATGGGCAACACATCCGCTCCCTGCGCCAGCACCCAGGCGATGGCCAGTTGCGGCAGTGAGCAACCCTTGCCTGCCGCCATCGCGCCGATCGCGGCGACCACCTGGGAATTGTGCTCGGCATTGGCCTCCTGGAAGCGCGGCTGATTGCGACGGTTGTCATCGGCCGGCAGCTCCTTGAGTGAGCGGAAATTGGCGGCGAGAAAGCCTCTACCCAAGGGGCTGTAGGCCACCAGGCCTGCGCCCAGCTCCCGGCAGGCCGCCAGCACGCCATTTTCCGGCTCCCGCGACCACAGCGAGTATTCGTTCTGCACGGCGGCGACCGGATGCACGGCATGGGCGCGGCGCAGGGTCTGGACGCTGCACTCGGATAGCCCGATGTGGCGGATCTTGCCCGCCTGCACCAGCTGCGCCAGGGTCCCCATGGACTCCTCGATCGGCGTGTCGCGATCAATGCGGTGCAGGTAGAAAAGGTCGATGCGGTCGGTGCCCAGACGCGCGAGGCTCGATTCCACTGCCGCGCGCAGCGACCCGGGTTGATTGTCGACGACCAGCTGGCCGGCGGCATTGCGGGTGATGCCGTACTTGGTGGCCAGGAACAGGCCTTCCCGGCGCCCCCGGATGGCGGCGCCGACGAATTTCTCATTCTCCCCCAGCTGGTAGCTGGCGGCGGTGTCCAGGTGCGTGATGCCCTGGTCCAGCGCCGACAGCAGGGTGGCGCGCGCCTCCTCGTCATTGCGCGTGCCATACCAGCCGATCAGCGTCATGCAGCCGAATCCCAGCGCCGACAGCTGCACGCCGGTTTTGCCCAAAGGTCGTTGCTGCATGATCATATAAATACCTTATTATTTGCGCTCGTTAAAGCTCACCCGGTATCCAACCATGATCATCGACTGTCACGGCCACTACACCACGGCTCCGGCGGATCTGACGACCTTCCGCGACGCCCAGATCGCGGCGCTCAAGGATCCGGCGCAGACCCCGTCGCGCGCTTCACTGCGCATCGGCGATGACCAGATCCGCGACAGCCTGGAGAAAGCGCAACTGAAACTGCAGCGCGAGCGCGGCTCGGATGTGACGATTTTCTCGCCCCGGGCCTCCACCATGGCGCATCACATCGGCACCGAGGCCACCAGCCTCGAATGGTCGCAGATCAACAATGATCTGATCGCCCGGGTCGTGGGCCTGTATCCGAAGAACTTCGTCGGGGTGTGCATGCTGCCACAATCCCCCGGGGTGCCCCCGGCCCACAGCGTCCGTGAACTGGAACGCTGCATCAACGAGCTGGGCTTCATCGGTGCAAATTTGAACCCGGATCCTTCCGGCGGCCACTGGACCTCCCCGCCGCTCACCGACCGGCATTGGTATCCGCTGTACGAGAAGCTGGTGGAGCTGGATGTGCCCGCGATGGTGCATGTCAGCTCCTCCTGCAACGCGAATTTCCACGCCACCGGCGCGCATTACATCAACGCGGACACCACGGCCTTCATGCAGTTCATCCAGGGGGATCTGTTCAAGGACTTCCCGACCCTGCGCCTGATCATTCCGCATGGCGGCGGCGCGGTGCCCTATCACTGGGGCCGGTATCGTGGCCTGGCGCAGGACATGAAGCGTCCGCCGCTGGGCGAACATGTCATGAAGAACGTCTACTTCGACACCTGTGTCTACCACCAGCCCGGCATCGACCTGTTGCTGAAGGTGATTCCGGTGCAGAACATCCTGTTTGGTTCGGAAATGGTGGGCGCGGTGCGCGGCATCGATCCGACCACCGGCCAGTACTACGACGATACCAAGCGTTATATCGATTCCTCGGCGCTGTCGGCGGCGGACAAGACGCGCATCTTCGAGGGCAATGCCTATCGGGTGTATCCGCGCTTGCAGGCCCGGTTGGCCGCCGCGGGATAATCCCACCCCTGCCGATGGCGGTCTTCAAACAACTCTGGGTGCAGGTGCTGCTGGCCACCCTCGCCGGCATCGCGGTGGGCCATTGGTGGCCGCAGCTGGGCGCGGACATGAAGCCGCTGGGGGATGCCTTCATCGCCCTGGTGCGCATGCTGATCGCGCCCGTCATCTTCTGCACCGTGGTGCATGGCGTGAGCGCCATGAACGACATGCGCCGGGTGGGGCGGGTGGCGCTGAAGGCGCTGGTGTACTTCGAGCTGATCACCACCCTGGCGCTGGTCGTGGCGCTGGCCGCGGTGAATCTGCTGAAGCCCGGCGCCGGCATGCATGTCGCGGCCAATGCGCTGGATCTGCAGTCGGTCAGCCAGTACACCGCCAAGGCGCATGCGCAAGGCGTCGCCCAGTTCCTGCTCGACCTCATCCCGACCACTTTCGTCGATGCCTTCGCGCATACCGAAGTGTTGCCGGTGCTGCTCG
>Ga0210400_10005255_pt1 | contig 11017 bp, 14 predicted proteins | sample IncBWH26MmetaG_FD_155456 | JGI IMG/M metagenome (GOLD analysis project Ga0210400, IMG submission 155456) | Forest soil microbial communities from Barre Woods Harvard Forest LTER site, Petersham, Massachusetts, United States - Inc-BW-H-26-M | ecosystem: Environmental > Terrestrial > Soil >...
GGTCAGGCCGGTCCGCCCGCCGGCCGCCACGCCCGAGGCGCTCTCGATATAGCTGGTCACCGTGCTGGTCCCGGCCAGGGCGCCGGCCATGGTCGCCACCGAGTCGGCGATCAGGATGCGGTTGAGGCGCGGGATGGCGCCCGCCTCGTCCACGAGGCCGGCCCGCTTGGTCACCGCCACCAAGGTTCCGACGTTGTCGAACAGATCGACGAACAGGAAGACGAAGATGATCTCCAGCAGGGTCGCGCCGAAGCCGCCCTTGAGGTTCAGCGCGCCGGGAATGTCGAGCTTGAACGCCGTGGCCGAGATCGCCGTCAGGCTGTAGCCGCCGGGCGTCACATGGGCGAGGCCCAGCGCCCAGCCGGCGGCCGCGGTCAGCACGATGCCGATCAGCATGGCGCCCTGCACCCGCCAGGCCTGCAGGGCCCCGATGACCAGCAGGCCCAGGATCGACAGCGCCGCCGTGGGTTTGGTGAGGTCGCCCAGGCCCACCGCTGTCGCCGGGTTGGGGACGATGATGCCGGCGTCCCTCAGGCCGATGAAGGCGATGAACAGGCCGACGCCCGCCGCCACCGCGGCGAACAGCGAGCGCGGGATCGCGGCCACGATCATCTGGCGCACGCCGACCAGGGTCAGGACCAGAAAGGCCGCGCCCGACAGGAAGACGCAGCCGAGCGCCGTCTCCCAGGGCACGCCCATGGCCTTGACCACGGTGTAGGTGAAGTAGGCGTTCAACCCCATGCCGGGCGCGAGCGCCAGCGGGTAGTTGGCGATGAGGCCCATCAGCAGGCTGCCGAAGCCTGCGGCCAGGCAGGTGGCGGCGGCCACCGCGGCGACCGGCAGTCCCGCCTCGCCGAGGATCGCCGGGTTGACCACCACGATGTAGGCCATGGTCAGGAAGGTGGTGAAGCCCGCGAACACCTCGGTCCGCACGGTGGTCCCGTGGCCGCCCAGCCCGAAGATCCGTTCAAGCATGTTCGCCCCAAGTCCCGCGCCGACGCGCGCGCCGAGGCTAGGGGAGCTTGGCGTTTCGCGGAATAGGGCGCCGCCGCGCCGCTACTCCGTCTCGCGCGTGAACTTCGAGGCCAGGACGCAGCGCGGGACATCCCTGTGGACGCTCAGGGTGGCCGGCTGGCCGACGCCGGTCTCGTAGTAGACCGTCCCGGCGGGCGAGGTGACGGTCAGGACCGTGGGATTGGTGAACTGGCAGACCTTGTCGGTGCGAAAGCCCGCGCCGCCCTTGTCCTTGACGTCGGAGCAGGAGGCGTCGCCGGACCAGCGGCCGAGCGTGGTCCCGTCGTAGTCGAAGACCCTCGGGGCCTTCAGGCGCCGCGCGGCCCAGTCGGCCGCCGAGACCTGCGGACAGGGCGGCCCCTTGATGTCCCAGGCCTGGGCGGTGGCGATATTGGCGTTGCGGTCGCGGACCAGCTCGAAGGTGACGAGCAGTCCGGCGACCCCGATCACCACCACCGCCCCGATCACGTGGGCCAGGCCGTACCTGCGCACCGCGCCGAAATCCCGCGGCGCCTTGCGCGCGTCGCTAGTCGGCATCGGTGAGGTCGCGCGCCTCTTCCGGCAGCATGATCGGCACCCCGTCGCGGATCGGATAGGCCAGGCGCGCCGAGCGGCTGATCAGCTCGCCCTTGGCGCGGTCCAGCTCCAGCGGCCCATGGGTCACCGGGCAGACCAGCACCTCCAGCAGGCGCGGATCGACGTCGACCTCGGTCGGCGCGGGTTCGGACACGATATCGCTCACGGGCTCAAATCTCCTTGCGGGAGATATTACTACTGTAAAGAGGGGCCCTCGTCATCGCCGTCTTCGACCCCGTCGATCTCCAGCAGGGTGGAGAGGGTCTCGAACCGCCCGGCGAGGTCCGGCGCCTCGAGCAGCGCCTGTTTCTCGGCCGGTTCGAAGGGCAGGCCCATGGCCAGGGAATTGACCAGGGCCTCCAGGGGCGCGCTCTGGGCGGTCTCCCAGTCGATGTCCAGTTCGCGGCGGTTCAGGTAGCGCTTCAGGGCGCTGGCGAAGCGCTCGCGAGCCGCCTGCGGCGCCTGGGAGGCCTCGTCCTCCGCCAGATCGGCCTCGAAGCGGTCGTAGCGGGCGCGCAGTTGGCGATAGGGCGTCGGGATGACCAGCTCGGCGCCGGCGTCGAAGCGGCAGACGCCGGTCAGCGTGATCAGGTAGCGGCCGTCGGCGGTCTCGGCATAGCTGGTGATCCGGCCCGCGCAGCCGACGTCCGTCAGCTTCGGCCGCTGCCGGTCGCCGCCGGCCCGGGTCTGGATCATGCCGATGATCCGGTCGCCGGCCATCACGTCGTCGACCATGTTGAGGTAGCGCGGCTCGAAGATCTGCAGCGGCAGGTCCCCGCCGGGCAGCAGCAGGGCGCCGTCCAGCGGGAACACCGGGATCATCTGGGGCAGGTCGGCGATGCGGCGATAGGCCGGCATGGGAATCAGATCCGGGCGCCTCAGCTGAACAGGATGGCCGACAGGCGCCGGCGGCCGTTGCGGGAGATTTCCGACATCTGGCCCGCGGCCTCGAACACGGTGAGCAATTGCTTGCGCGCCGCCTCGTCGTTCCAGGCGCGGTCCTTCTCGATGATGGTCAGCAACTGGTCGGCCGCGGCCTCCAGCCGGTGGCTTCCCGCCAGGGCCTTGGCCAGCTCGAAACGCGCCTCGTGGTCGTCGGGGTCGGCGGCCAGCCGCTTTTCGAACTGGGTGGTCTCCGAGGGCGCTTCGGCCGCCAGCGCCAGGGCGGCGCGGACGCTGTCGAGGTCGGGATCCTTGGCGTCGGGCGCGGCCATGGCGACGATCTCGCCGGCCCGCTCGGTGTCGCCGGAGGCCATGTAGACCTTGGCGAGCCCGCCCAGCGCCTTTGGGTTCTGCGGGTCGGCCTGCAGAACCTGGGCGAAGGCCTGGGCCGCGCCGCCCATGTCGCCCAGCTCCAGCGACTCCTTGGCGGCCGCCAGCATCTCGTCGAGCGGCGAGGTTCCGCCGCGCCCCATCTTGGCCAGCTTGTCGACGAAGGCCTTCACCTGGCTGTCGGGCAGGGCGCCCATGAAGGCGTCGACCGGCCGGCCGTCCACGAAGGCGAACACCGCGGGGATCGACTGCACGCGCAGCTGTTCGGCGTAAGCCGGGTTCTTGTCGATATCGACCTTCACCAGTTTCACCGCGCCCTTGGCCGCGGCGACCGCCTTTTCGAGCGCCGGGCCGAGCTGGCGGCAAGGGCCGCACCAGGTCGCCCAGAAGTCGACGATGACCGGCGTGTCGCGCGAGGCGTCCAGGACGTCCGCGGCGAAGCTGGCGTCGGTCGCGTCCCTGATGATGTCGGCGGCCGGCGGTCCGGCGGTCTCCCCGATCAGGCTCATGGCCAGGTCCTCAAGCTCGGTTTCCACAACGCGTCCGGCGCCAAGATGGCCCCGACGCGCGGCGGCTTCAACGCGCGAAAACCGACATGGCCTCGAAATCCACGATCAGCGGGGCCACGCCGACCGCCGCCAGGAAGGTCCGGAACCCCGCCTGGCTCACCCCAGTGGTCGCGGTGTTGGTCAGCGGATGGAAGTTAACGCGCTCGGCCTCGGCCAGGCTGCGGTCCAGGACGAAGCGCACCCGGCGGTCCGTGTCGTTGATCAGGCCGAAGGCGGTCACCGAGCCGGGCGTCACGCCAAGCGCCGCCTCCATCAGCGCCGGACTGCCGAACGACAGCCGCGCCGAACCGATCACCGGGTGCAGCCGCTTCAGGTCGATGACCGTGCGGTCCCGGGCGGAGACCAGCCACAGCCGATCCTTCGCGTCCTTCAGGAACAGGTTCTTGGTGTGGGCGCCGGGGATGGCGGCCTTGATCTCTTCGCCCTCGCCCACGCGAAAGACCGCGGGATGGTCGAAAGTCTCGTGGGCGACGCCCAGGGCGTCCAGCAGGGCCATCAGGTCGGCGCGGGTCTTCATGGCCCCGCCTTTGCACCAGCGCGACCGCGGCCGCAATTCGCTGTGCCGTTTTGGATCACGGCTGGGCGCACGCCTGGCGAACACGGAAAGATCGAACCGATGAAGCTTCGCCTGCTGGCTCTGGCCGCTGCCGTCGCGACCGCCCTCGCGGCGAGCTCCGCCAGCGCCGCCGTCACCTCGGCCTTCTTCGACCCGCTGGCCTGGGGGCTGAAAGGCGGCGAGGTCGACATCACCCAATTCGAAGGCGGTCCGACGCTGGCCGGCGTGACCTTCAACCAGCCGGGCTACAGCCTGTCGGGCACGGGCGAACTGTTCATCGGCTCGGTGGGCAACATCAGCGCCGCCCCGGCCGTCCCGGTCACGGCCGGCGTCTACGATCCCGCGACCGGCCGCGACGGCTCGCAATACCTGTCGATCCAAGGCGGCCAGTCGGTCACCATGACGCTGGCCGACCTGAGCGAGATCAGCCTCTACATCGGCTCGCTGGACGGCTACAACAAGCTGTCGTTCCACTACGCCGACGGGACCACCGAGGCCCTGATGAGCGGCCAGTGGGTCTCGGACAACACCATCAGCCAGTCGAACGGCGACCGCCAGAACGGCAACTCCAACGGCCGCCTGACGCTCACCTTCGACAAGCCGGTCACCTCGGTCGTGCTGAGCTCGGACACCAACGCCTTCGAGATCAGCGACATCGCCGGCGGCGTGCCGGAACCGGCGAGCTGGGCCCTGATGATCCTGGGCTTCGGTGGGGCCGGCGCTCTGGCGCGCGGCCGCCGCCGCCGCCAGCCGGCCGTCGCCACAGCCTAGCACCGGAGGGGCCGGCCGCCCCTTCGACGGCGAAATGGACGAGCCCCGAGCCGCAGGCGGCAGCCGGGGCTTTTCCTTGTGCGCCCGCTGGACGCAGCGGCGGCCCGCTGCTTTAGCTCTGGGCAGGTCTGGTCCGAAAGGTCGCTTCGAAGACATGCCCGCCCTGGAACTGGAGTGCTATCCCACTGTCGAGGCCGGCGTGACGCCGCCCGACATCGTCCCCGGCCGCCAGAACCGCGACTGGATGGACAATTTCCACGCCCGCCACGCCTACCGCTGCCTGCCGATGAACATGGCCAACACCTCGGGCTGGGAGATCCTCTGCCCGATGACCTTCAACGCCGAGTGGAACGGCGGCATCCACCAGGACGACATCAAGATCTGGACCGACAATCCGCACCCGCACCTGACCCGCTTCGCCAAGAGCCATTTCAGCCACGGCGTCATCACCATGCACACCGGCTACATGTTCAAGACGCCGCCGGGCTGGTCGATGCTGGCCATGGGCGCGCCGAACCACGTCAAGGACGGCATCCAGCCGCTGGCCGGAGTGGTGGAGACCGACTGGCTGCCCTTCCCCTTCACGATGAACTGGCTGTTCACCCGGCCCGGGCGCGTGCGCTTCGAGAAGGGCGAGCCCTTCTGCTTCATCACCCTGCTGCAGGACAAGTTCCTGCACGACATCCAGCCGGTGATCAAACGGCTCGATTCCAACCCCGAGCTGGCCCACCAGTACGGCGTCTGGGAGAAGCACCGCACCGAGTTCAACCAGCGGATCTTCCGCCAGGACCCGGAGGCCACCAAGGAGGCCTGGCAGCGCTATTACTTCAAGGGCGAGTACCCCGAGGAGGTGGCGCCGGCCCGCGAGGACCACGTCAACAAGCGCCGCCTGAAGGAGCCGGCCTGGCGCCGCTAGATCTCCCGGCGAATTCGCCGCGGCAAAGGGGCGCCGGGCGGCTTGCAAAGGGTGGGGGCGTCTGCCATAAGCCGCCTCTCGAATTTTCGGGGCCGTTCGAGCCTCGAGGAGCGCGGGCGTAGCTCAGTGGTAGAGCACAACCTTGCCAAGGTTGGGGTCGAGAGTTCGAATCTCTTCGCCCGCTCCAAATTTCCGCACGATTCCAAGGCCGTCTAGCCCGACCCCCGCCAGCCGGCGCTGGGGGCGGTCGCGGGACGGGCGCCGCAGAAATATTCGCCTGTGGGGGGAATCGACTCCCAATGCCCTAAACGAAGCGTTAACCATGGCGCGATTGTGGCGATCCCGCCTCCGGGGCGACACAGGCTGTTGGGGGTTCCCAGATGAAGACCAAGCTTCTCGTTCTGGCCGGCGCAGCGGCTTTCAGCCTCTTCGCCACATCCGCTTTCGCCGTAGAGGTGATCGGCATCACCGCCGTGGCGGGCAACACGATGCATCACGCGGGCATTCCGGGTGAGACCCTGATCACCGACTTCAACACCGGTGACGGCACGACGATCAATGATCTCGCGCCGGGCTTCACCTTCACCCAGAATTCCGGGGCCTATATCCGCGACGGCCACCTCGGGGCGAACGGCGTGACCGCCCCGCCGCCGGAGGACAACCTCGGTCCGGTCGGGTCCTGGTACGAAACCGTGTCGGGCGGCGGCACGGCGACCCTGATGTCGTTTGCGGGCCTTCGGCAGTTCAGCTTCTACATGGGCTCGCCGGACACCTATAATCAGATGGTCCTGACCTTTACCGGCGCCGGCGGGTCCCAGACCCTGAACGGCACCCAGATCTGGGGCGGCGCGCCTCCCGGGGACGGGAACCAGTCGAACGGCTTCACGGTCACCTACACCTTCGCGCCGGACGCGGTGAACCAGATCCAGTTCAACTCCGGCCAGAACGCCTTCGAGTTCGACACCCTGGCCGGCATCGCGGTTCCGGAGCCGGCCTCCTGGACTCTGATGATCGGCGGCTTCGGCCTCGCCGGCGGCATGCTGCGGGCGATGCGTCGCAAGGCGGCGCTGGCCTAGAGAGGCTTCCTTATCGGGCCGGTGGCCCGGGCGGACGACAGAACCCTGGCGCGCGTGATCCGCGGGCCAGGGTTTTTTCGTGGCTGGCCCTGCGGTACTTAGGGACCGCCCGATTCCCGGCGTGACCGCAAGAAGGCTCCCATGACCCACGATCCCGCGCTTGAGGCCCATGAGGGCGCCGAGCATGCCGAGCACGCGGCCCACGAGCGCGATCCCTTCATCAGCCGGGTGTCGATCACCGTGGCCGTGCTGGCGGTGATGGCCGCCACGGTGGGCAGCCTGGAGACCATCGAGGCGGGCGGCGCGATCACCGCCTCCAGCGAGGCGGTGCTGAGCCAGGACAAGGCCACCGACCTGTGGAACGAATACCAGGCCGACAGCCTGAAAAAGCACCTCTACGGCCTGTTCGCCGATGCGGGCGGGCCGAAGGCCGTCAAGTACGGCGACACGGCCAAGGAGCAGGTCGGCAAGCAGGCCGAGATCAAGGACAAGGCGCTCGAAGACGAGAAGGAGCGTGACAAGCTGCTCTCCGAAAGCCGCGCGCACGAGCATCGCCACCATTGGCTGACCGCCGGCGCGACCCTGCTGGAAATCGGCATCGCCATCTGCACCGTGGCGATCATCACCCGCCGCAAGACCTTCTGGCTGGGCTCCCTGGCCCTGGGCGTCGTGGGCCTGGCGCTCAGCGTGCTGGCCTATCTCGCCTAGACCCTGTCCCGGCCGGCTTGAGCCAAGTCAGCCGGGATGCCCGGGCCCGCGCGCCCGATTATTTCGCGGCGGGATACTGGATCTTGGGCTTCAGGTTCTCCACCACCGCGTGGGCGTCGAAGGCGCGGGGGTCGTCGGCGGGCTTGGTTCCCTTGTGGGTGACGATCTCCGCGGAGGCCTCGAAGTTCTCGATGGTCTGCACGTCGAGCCCGTCGCCGAAGAAGGGGTCTCCGAACCAGGGGTCCCAGGTCCGCCAGCCGGCATAGCCGCGGCCGCGATAGCGCCAGACCGGCCGCCAGTAGCCGAAGCCGGACCCGTACCAGGGATGGTAGAAGGGGTCAGGATCCACATAGGTGCGGGCCTTGCGGTCGGTTTCCCGGTCGACGATGGCGAACCAGTCGTCGCCGTTCTGCAGGGTCAACTCGGCGGCGCGGAACAGCAGGTAGCCTTCCACGGTCTCCCGGGAGGTCATGGCGTTGCCGGCGAAGTTGACCCGCCAGCGGTTGGGCTCGATCCGGGTCTCGGAATAGCCGCCGCGGGTCGCGCCGCCCTTGACGATCGGCTGATAGGGCGTGGGGCTGACGCAGGCGCCCAGTCCCGCCCCCAGGATGAGGGCGGCGGCGAGTGCGGCGCGCGAAAACTTGATCATCTTCCAGTTCCGATCGGATGGGTCCCTCGAAAGCCGGACCGCTTTTCTACAACACTGTGCCGGAATAGTGGTTTCCAGGTTTCAGCACGGTCACGCTTTCCGGCCAAACCGCTCAAGCGCCGACCGTAGCCAGGACGTAGACGATGCGCCCGAGCGCCCCGAACAGCAGCACGGCGGTGGCGATCGCCTGGATCAGGAAGCCCGGCCCGCGTTTGCTGGCGTCGGCCGAATAGGCCAGGGCGTAGAGGATGCGGCCGACGATCCAGACCAGGCCCACGGCCGCGGCGACGAGGTCGCTCCAGTAGATGGCGAACAGCCACAGGGAGACCAGGAAGATCGGCAGCCATTCCAGGGTGTTGTAGTGGGCGCGGATGGTGCGCTCGAGCAGCGGGTCGCCGGTCATCGCCGGCGCCGCGATGCCGCATTTGCGGCGCGCGGCCGGCACGCGGACGCTCATCCAGAAGTAGGTCAGAAGCGCCAGGAGGGTGACGAGCGCCACCAGGCTGTGCGGATGCATTTGGTTTCCCCCAATGCGGCGACCGGAGCTTCGCCGTTTCGGGGAGCTTGCCACGTATCGGGCCGCGCCGGGAACCGCTTGCGCATAACGCGGTGTTTAGAGGGGGACAGCGAACGGGAGCCGCCCATGGACGTGGAGTCTGCGGCCATCAGCGAGATCGACTACGACGCGCAGCGCACCAAGCTCGTGGTCCGCTTCGTCAGCGGCGAGCGCTACGTCTACGTGGGCGTGCCGGGCGAGGTGCATCGTTCCTTCGTGGCAGCCGACAGCAAGGGCCGCTTCTTCCAGAGCCGCATTCGCGACCGCTATCCGTTCAACCGCCTCGATCCGTGATTTGCCCTCCCCGAAACGGGGTGGGATGAGGGCTACTTCACCCGCTTGTCGCGCTGGGCGTTGACCCGCAGGCGCAGCGCGTTGAGCTTGATGAAGCCCGCGGCGTCGCGGTGGTCGTAGGCGACCGCGCCCTCCTCGAAGGTGACCAGCTCCTGGTCGTAGAGCGAATAGGGGCTGGTGCGGCCGATGACGGTGACGTTGCCCTTGTAGAGCTTCACGCGGACCTGGCCGGCGACCTTGGCCTGGGAAAGGTCGATCGCCGCCTGCAGCATCTCGCGCTCGGGGGCGAACCAGAAGCCGTTGTAGATGAGCGAGGCGTACTTCGGCATCAGCTCGTCCTTCAGGTGCATCGCCCCGCGGTCCAGGGTGATGGACTCGATGCCCCGGTGGGCGGCCAGCAGGATCGTCCCGCCCGGCGTCTCGTAGACGCCGCGGGATTTCATGCCGACGAAGCGGTTCTCCACCAGGTCGAGGCGGCCTATGCCGTTGTCGCGGCCGAGCTCGTTGAGCCTGGTCAGCAGGGCGGCGGGCGACAGCTTCACGCCATCGATGGCGACGGGATCGCCCTTCTCGAAGTCCATGGTGATGACGGTGGGCCTGTCCGGCGCGTCCTCGGGCGCGATGGTGCGCTGGTGCACGAACTCGGGCGCCTCGACCGACGGGTCCTCCAGCACCTTGCCCTCGGAGGAGGAGTGCAGAAGGTTGGCGTCGACGCTGAACGGCGCCTCGCCGCGCTTGTCCTTGGTGATCGGGATCTGGTGCTTCTCGGCGAAATCGAGCAGGGCCTCGCGGCTCTTGAAGCTCCACTCGCGCCAGGGGGCGACGACGCGGATATCGGGCTCCAGCGCATAGTAGGCGAGCTCGAAGCGGACCTGGTCGTTGCCCTTGCCGGTGGCCCCGTGGGCGACGGCGTCGGCGCCGGTCTTGCGCGCGATCTCGATCTGCTTCTTGGCGATCAGCGGCCGGGCGATCGAGGTGCCCAGCAGGTACTGGCCCTCGTAGACGGTGTTGGCCCGGAACATCGGGAAGACGTAGTCGCGCACGAACTCCTCGCGCACGTCCTCGACGAAGGCGTTCTCCGGCTTGACGCCCAGCGTCATGGCCTTCTGCCGCGCCGGCTCGACCTCTTCGCCCTGACCCAGGTCGGCGGTGAACGTCACCACCTCGGCGCCCAGCTCCGTCTGCAGCCATTTGACGATGGTCGATGAGTCCAGCCCGCCGGAATAGGCGAGCACGACTTTCTTGATGGGCTTGTCGGCCATGGCGGCGGGGAGTCCTGAATCCGGAGGGAAAGTCCGCGCGTTTAAGGGCGAACGGGGCTCACATTCAAGGCTTAAGCGCCTGGGCCACCCATCGCAGGTGCAGGAGCGCCAGCAGGGCGGCGGATACGGCGCGGACGCCGAACACGATCACCGCCATGTCGCCCTGCGCCTGGCGGGCCTGCAGCACCAGCCAGAGGCTGGCCGCGAAAGCCGCCGCGGGCAGCAGCCACAGCGCCACGGCGCGCGGCGCATGGCCCCCGAGGAAGGGAAGCTTCTCGCGGCCGGCGGTCTGGCCCCAGGCGTGGCGGGAGGCGGCGAACATGACGGCCAGGGCGATCACCCACAGCGCGTCGCCCCCATAGGCCAGGCCGGTGTCCAAGGACGACATCGACAGCACGCCCTAGACCGTGACCTGGGTGCCGAGCTCGACCACGCGGCCGGGCGGGATCTTGTAGAAGTCGGTGGGGTTGGCGGCGTTCTTCATCAGGAAAATGAACAGCTTGTCTTGCCAAAGGGGCATGCCCGACTGGGCCGAGGGGACCACCGAACGCCGTCCGAGGAAGAAGCTGGTCGCCATGATGTCGAACTTCAGCCCGAGCTTGCGGCAAAGCGCCAGGGCCTTGGGCAGGTTGGGGCTCTCCATGAAGCCGTAGGAGATGATCAGCTTCTTGAAGTCGTCGTTGACCGGCTCGATCCGCACGCGGTTCTCGTCGGCGACGCGCGGGGTCTCGGTGGTCTCGATGGTCAGGATGATGTTCTTCGCGTGCAGCACCTTGTTGTGCTTGAGGTTGTGCATCA
>Ga0210400_10005261_pt1 | contig 11014 bp, 8 predicted proteins | sample IncBWH26MmetaG_FD_155456 | JGI IMG/M metagenome (GOLD analysis project Ga0210400, IMG submission 155456) | Forest soil microbial communities from Barre Woods Harvard Forest LTER site, Petersham, Massachusetts, United States - Inc-BW-H-26-M | ecosystem: Environmental > Terrestrial > Soil >...
TAACAACGGCCAGCTGGAGAATTTTCTGATTGGGCGGCAGCCGATTCGGGACTTCTCGACGTCCAATGGGCACGGGCGCGCCGCAGGCAGCGGCAGCACCGCGCCTGCTCCGGGAAACCTCTTCATCCGCGCAACAAAAACCAGCACGCGCGAGGAACTCAAAAAGCAAATGCTCGACAAGTGCCGCGATCGTGGACTGCCGTATGGGTATTTTGTCGACACGCTCGGTCCGCGCCTCACGCCGCGCGTCCTTTATCGCGTTTGGACAAAGGATGGCCACGAAGAAATGGTCCGCGGAGCGATTTTCAATGAGCTCGATACGCGCGCCCTGCGCAGCGATCTGTCCGCCGCCGGAAACGATCCGCTCGTCAGCAACCGCGCCGCCATTCCCTTCTCCTCGATCGTCAGCCCTTCGGTGCTATTCGATGAGCTGGAGGTGAAACGCGCCGATAATACCAAGGAGAAATTGCCGGATTATCCCGCGCCTCCGCTCAGTTCCGCGCACAACTGAGCGCCCAACCGAAAGCGAGCCAGCGAAAACCAATTGCAGGACTTCGCGGACCTGCTACTATTGTGTGTTGAGGAAATCTGAAGTAGTACTGACTTCAGCTGTGTAGCGCCCACCTTCAGGTGGGCATGTGTGCGAACCTGCGATGTCGGCCTGAAGGCTGACGGTACAGAGGATGCGTTCCAAACACGAATTTATATTTTTTATCAAATTGTTGAAGGCAGGGGCTAGCTATGGCGGATAACAGTTCTGTTGCGAAAATCCCGGGCATCGACCCGCAGGAAATGCAGGAATGGTTTGAATCTTTTGACGCGGTGCTAAATGAAGAAGGTCCGGAAGCCGCAACGCTTCTGCTCGACCGCCTTCGCGAGCGCGCTCTGACGCTGGGCGTCGGACCGGCGTTCACCGCGAACACTCCCTACGTGAATACGATCCCCGCGGAGAGACAGGGAATATTTCCGGGCGACCAGGAAATCGAGCGCCGGATCAAAAGCCTGATCCGCTGGAACGCGCTGGCCATGGTGGTTCGCGCCAATCGCGTCGACCACAGCATCGGCGGCCATATTTCCACGTACGCCTCAGCCGCCACCCTTTTCGAAGTCGGCTTCAATCATTTCTTCCGCGGACGTACCGAAGAGTTCGAAGGGGACACGGTTTATCTCCAGGGGCACGCCTCTCCCGGCGTTTACTCCAGGGCGTTCCTCGAAGGACGTCTCTCCGCTAAGAAGCTCGAAAACTTTCGACGGGAATTGCGGCCGGATGGCGGCCTCTCCTCCTATCCGCATCCCTGGCTGATGCCGGACTTCTGGGAGTATCCCACGGTATCCATGGGCCTCAGCCCGCTCATGGCCATCTATCAGGCCCGCTTCAATCGCTACCTCGAATATCGCGGCATTAAACCGAAAACGAATGCCAAGGTTTGGGCGTTCCTCGGGGACGGCGAAACGGACGAGCCCGAATCGCTCGGCGCCATTACTCTGGCTTCACGCGAAAATCTGGACAACCTGATTTTTGTCATCAACTGCAACTTGCAACGCCTGGACGGCCCTGTGCGAGGCAACGGAAAGATCGTGCAGGAACTCGAAGCGGCTTTCCGGGGCGCCGGCTGGAACGTGATCAAGGTTCTTTGGGGAAGTGATTGGGATCCACTCTTCGAACAGGATACTGAAGGCCTGCTCGCCAAGCGTTTGGGAGAAATGGTGGACGGCGAATCGCAAAAACTCGTTGTCGAATCAGGCGCTTACGTCCGCGAGCATGTCTTTGGCACCGACCCGCGCCTGCTGAAAATGGTCGAGAATGTTCCCGATGAGGCTTTGCGGACTTTGCGGCAAGGCGGGCACGATCCTCGAAAAGTCTACGCCGCCTACAAAGCCGCTTTCGAGCATTCCGGTTCGCCCACGGTTATCCTTGCGCGCACGATCAAGGGCTACGGCTTGGGTGAGAGCGGTGAGGGCCGGAACATCACTCACCAGCAGAAAAAGCTCAACGAGGACGAACTCCGCGAATTCCGTTCGCGTTTCGGGATCCCCATCAATGACGACCAGCTCGCCGACACGCCGTTCTATCGCCCTCCCGAAGAAAGCCGCGAAATTCAGTATCTCCGCGCGCGCCGCAAGGAGTTGGGCGGCTATGTGCCGACCCGCAAAGTCCGCTCCAAGCCGCTCGTTGCGGACCATGACGCATTGTTCCGCGAATTTTTAACTGGAAGTGAAGGCCGCGAAGTCTCAACAACGATGGCCTTCGTGGGCATGTTGCGGCAGATGCTGCGCGACCCTGAGATCGGCAAGCTAGTAGTTCCTATCGTCCCGGACGAAGCTCGCACCTTTGGTATGGAGTCGCTTTTCCGGCAGGTCGGCATCTACAGCAGCCGCGGGCAGCTCTACGAACCTGTCGACCAGCACACCCTGCTCTACTACAAGGAAGCCAAAGACGGCCAGATTCTCGAGGAAGGAATTACCGAAGCGGGATCGATGACCTCCTTCATCGCCGCCGGGACGGCCTACGCCACGCACGGAATCAATACCATTCCGTTTTTTATTTATTACTCGATGTTCGGGCTGCAGCGCATCAGCGACTTCATCTGGGCCGCCGCGGACATGCGCTGTCGCGGATTCATGCTCGGCGGGACCGCCGGCCGTACCACACTTGCGGGCGAAGGACTCCAGCACCAGGACGGCAACAGCCACATTCTTGCATTGCCGATTCCTACCATGTGGGCCTATGATCCGGCTTTCGCGTACGAAATCGCCGTCATCGTACAGGACGGCATCCGGCGCATGTACAAGGACGGCGAAAATGTTTTCTACTACATTACCGTCATGAACGAAGCGTATGCGATGCCGCCCATGCCGTCCGATCCGGGAGTCAAGGATGGAATTCTGAAGGGCATGTACAAATATCGCGCCGCTGCAGATAAAAAATCAAAACTCCGCGCGCAGCTTTTTGGTAGTGGCGCGATCCTTCGCGAAGTCATCAAGGCGCAGGAAATTCTTGCTGAAAAATACGGTGTCGCGGCCGACGTCTGGAGCGTTACCAGCTACAAGGCGCTCTATTACGACGGCATCAACACCGAGCGCTGGAATCTGCTGCATCCCACCGAAAAGCCCCGTGTCCCGTATGTAACTCAAAATCTGAGCGATGCGCCGGGCGTCATCGTTGCCGCCACCGACTACCTGAAGGCGCTCCCCAATCTCGTCAGTAAATGGATTCCGCGCCACATGGCCACGCTGGGAACCGACGGCTTTGGACGCAGCGAAGGCCGCGAAGCCCTGCGCAATTTCTTCGAGGTCGACTCGCGATTCGTCACCCTGGCCACGCTCTATGAATTGCAGCAGGACGGCAAAATCGAAGCCTCCGTCGTGGAGAAAGCCATCAAGGATTTGGGAATCGACACGGAAAAAGCCAACCCGCTTACCGCGTAGTAAGCATCGAATTTTTGGTTGAGTTTGAATCTGCAGGGGCACGGCATGCCGTGCCCCTGCATGTAAATGACCCTGGGTGTCGTAGCCAATGTGGCGAGGCTGACGGGTGCCGGACCCTTTGATTTCTAAGGGTCCGGGTTTAGAGTAACCTTCATCCAATAAGCAAATTCACGCAGCACTTATTACCAGCGGCAAATGGTGTAGACCAGCCCCCAGGACCAGGTCTAGAAAAGTACTTGAGTTGTACCAAACGAGAAATCGTGCCAACCGTCGTCGCAGCGCTCATCACCCGGAATTCTAAGCTCCTGGTGTGCCAGCGTAAGCGTAACGACACTCACCCGCTGAAGTGGGAATTCCCCGGCGGAAAACTGGAGCCGGGAGAATCGCTCGTCGAAGCCCTGACGCGCGAATTAACCGAGGAACTCGGCGTTTCGGCCAAGGTAGGCGCCGAGGTTTACCGCACGCGCCACCGCTATAAGGAACTCCCCGATGATCTGCTCCTGATTTTCTTCCGCGCGGCGATCGAAGATTCCGCCCCTGTCCAGAATTTGCAGTTTGAAAAATACGAGTGGGCGGACCCATCCGTACTTCAAAATTACGATTTCCTTCCAGCCGATAAGGACCTGGTGCAATTGCTCGCCCGCGGATCTATTCGTGTGGATTGAATCGTGATCCCCGCGAAGCAGTAGCGCTTGCGTCCCGCTTGCCCTGACGCAGGAAGGGCCGGCGGTTTTGATTCTAAGTAAGCGTGCGCCCCCCGTCGACAACAATCACTTGCCCGGTAATAAACGGCGACCGCACCAGAAAAAGCACGGCCTCATCAATATCTTCCGGACCACCAGTCCGGTGCAACGGCGCGCGCTGAATAAAATCCTCGGCAATTTCAGGAGCATCGCCCGAAAAGGAAATCGTCCCGGGAGCGACCGCGTTCACGGTAATTTCCGGCGCCAAAGCCCGCGCCATGCACCGCGTCAGCATGATGACCCCTGCCTTCGAGACGCAATAATGCGTGTACGCCGGCCAGGCGAGCAGCCCGCCGAGCGACGCGAAATTGATAATTCTTCCCTGCCCGCTGCGCCGCAACATCGGCGCTGCCGCCTGCGAACATAGAAATTGCGACTTGAGATTTGTATTCAGGATCGCGTCCCACTGCTCTTCCGTCAGTTCTTCAAATTTTGCCGGGAAAAACATTCCCGCGTTGTTGACCAGAATATCGAGCCTTCCGAGTTCCTTCTCGACGGTGGCGAATAGCGCGAGCACATCCGCACGTTTGGCGACGTCCCCCTGCACGGCGATCGCGCGCCGGCCCATCGCAGCAATCTGCGCAACCACGTCATCCGCTTCCGTTTTTGAATTGCGGTAATTGACAATGAGGTCGGCTCCCTCGGTGGCCAGGCGCAGCGCGATGCTGCGTCCAATTCGTTTGGCCGCCCCGGTAACCAGCGCCACTTTTCCGCGAAGCGATATTTCGGACACAGTTTCCCTTCCTCTCTCAAGAGTCCAACATATTACCGCATCTCCTGCCGCGCCTCGCGGGTGCGACAGCAATGTAGCTCGCCTCTTCAGAGGCGAGCCTCTAAATTGTGAGTTGTAAGACACCAGAAAATGGGAAGAGTTGCCGCAGCCCAAGTGCCGAATTGGGGCAATACTCATTGACATCCTGCCCCGGCCACTGTAAGTAACACGGATGCAAGGCGATGCACATACCGACTACACCCGCCCCGATGTCAGATCGATGGCACTGATTACAGTCGACATGCGGGAAGACTTCCTCGCAGACCAGCCATTCGAAATGCGTGCTCTGCCCCTGGCGGCACTTAAAGCACTGGAAGTTTAGGAGAATCAGTGAAACTGGACTTGCTGGCCATAGCGGCGCATCCGGACGACGTTGAATTGACCTGTGGCGGAACGCTGCTCAAAGCCGCCGCGCAGGGCTATAAAACGGGCATTCTGGACCTGACGGCGGGGGAAATGGGCACGCGGGGGACTTCTAAGACGCGTTTGCAGGAGGCCGCTAGGGCCGCTCGAATCCTACGCGTGGCGCATCGGGAGAACCTGGGCCTGCCGGACGCCCATCTGGAGGTCAATGAGAAGTTCAAGATGGCCCTGGCGCGTCGCATACGGGCCTTGAGGCCCCGTACGGTGATTCTTCCCTACTGGGAGGGCCGCCACCCGGACCACTACACGGCGGCTCGCCTGGGCTACGAGGGCTGCTTCCTCGCAGGATTGAAGCAGTTACCGATCGAAGGCGAGGCGTTTCGCCCCTTCAAGATACTGTATTCGACCATGTATTTCCGGGAAGTTCGACCCACTTTCGTGGTCGATATTACGCCTTTTTTTGAGCGGCGCTACCGTGCCATTCTGGCGTATCACTCCCAGTTCCGTCCGACCGCTAAAGACAAGAAATCAAAGGTAGATATTCCCCTCGACCGCCTGCACCAAGAGGTAAACCTGATCGCGCAATATTACGGCCAGATGGCGGGGGTGAAGTACGCCGAGCCGTTCCTGGTGAAGGAAGTGATGCAAGTGGAGGATGTCGTGGAGCTACCTGTGCGGTCGATCTAAGCTCGAAGCTCGGCCTTTTGCCGTAACCTTGGTCCGTTGGCGAGGGTCGCTAACCGCCCTCGTGCTCCTGGGCCATGGAGAAGCCGGGCAGGCCCTGGTTCCCACCTTGCCGGTCCACCCGAATACGCAGCAACGACTCAGTGGCGGCGCCAGTAGGGCGCAAGACAGCAATCGTGGCTAGAGCTTCGTTGTAGAGCTTGGTGACCAGGAAGGTCTCTCCAGTTTCGACTTTCCTCCATACCTGGCCGATTTGGATGCGCTGGGTTGCCATTTTCTCTACTATCGAGGGTAGTAAGAACTTTGGCGAGTGTCAATCATCTGACGAGCAAGGCTTTCCACGCCGAAAGAGGGAAACCAATTTAGGGTAGATCTCATCTGACCACAAAGTGGGCTTGCACCGAGTGTGCGGGTGTATAATGCTTCCACAGTAGTTTGAATGGAGGAGAAGAGATGAAACGACTCTTCGACGCAGTGTTCGTCGCCGCTCTGGCACTTTCGCTGGCGGCACCAGCAGGGTTCGCCCGCCAACAACAATCAACAACGCAACCGCAGCAGCCGCAAGCGACCACAACAGATTCATCACAACAGCCGCAAGCGCAGGACCAGCAACAGCCGTCTGCATCCGATCAGGACCAGACGATGAAAGGCGTGAAACCCGGCTCGGAGAAAGACGTCAACGCGGTTGGAAACCGCGGTGTCGGGAAAGGTGTAAACCTTTATTCCCTGGAGCGCGAGATCGCGCTCGGGAAAGGCGCCGCGCAGGAAGTGGAACGCTCCGCGAAGATGATTACCGACCCGGTGGTCACGGAGTATGTGAATCGCGTCGGCCAAAACCTGGTGCGAAATTCCGATGCCAAGGTTCCCTTCACGATCAAAGTTATTGACTCCGATGAAATCAATGCGTTCGCGCTTCCCGGCGGATTTTTCTACGTGAACAGCGGATTGATTCTGCACGCTGATGAAGAGGCGGAACTGGCCGGCGTGATGTCGCATGAAATCGCGCACGTCGCCGCCCGCCACGGCACAAGGAACGCGACCAAGGGCGAGATCGCACAATTTGCGTCCATCCCGCTGATCCTGCTGGGGCCGGGCGGTTGGGCGGGATATGGTCTGTACCAGGGCCTGAACCTCGCCATTCCCATCGGCTTCCTGAAATTCTCCCGCGACAACGAACGCGAGGCCGACTTCCTGGGCCTGCAATATATGTACAAAGCCGGCTACGACCCGAACGCCTTCGTGAGCTTCTTTGAAAAGATCGAAGCGGAAGAGCGGCGGCATCCAGGGAGCATTCCGAAGGTTTTTTCCACGCATCCGCCGACACCGGAACGCGTGCAAAAGGCGCAGGAAGAAATCACCACCATCCTGCCGACGCGGGATGAATACATCGTCAGCACGTCAGAATTCGATGTCGTCAAGGCGCGGTTAAACAAAATCGAAAATCGTCTGAAACTGGACGACAAGAAAGCGGCCGGCGACAAGCCCACATTGCGCACGCGCACAGAACAGCAAAAGCAGGATAAGGCCGACAAACAGGATGCGCCGACAGGGGACGATTCCGATCCGGATCGGCCAGTACTCAAGAAGCGCACTGACGACGGACAGTAGGCGAAAACGAATTTAGAAAAGTAAAAAGGGCCGCCCGAAAGATCGGGCGGCCCTTTTTTTAGCGCCCACCTTACGGTGGGCATTTCGACTCCACACAATGTCGGCCTGAAGCCCGACGCTACACTAAGAATTCGGCACGTGCGCAATGCCCATGCGGCGCATCTCTTCCGCATAGTATTTGCGGTATAGCAAGTCCCACTCTTCGCTTCCCTCGAGAACTTCTTTTTTCTGGGATGTGATTTTCTTGCGAATTTCCGCGTCCACGGCTTCTTCTTCCTTGAGCAGTTCCTGGATAATCTGCAAGGTCTTCTGGCGGATGGTGTCGCGGTCCTCGACAAATTCCACTTCTTCGGTGGATACCAGGACGTCCGTGATGATATGGGAGAGACGAATGGTTTTTTCGCGGGTCAATCGCATCGGCTGGTCTTGGGTCTTCCCTTTCGTTCGGTTCCGTCAAACAATGGCGGCCGGCGGCAACCTGAGGTCATCGGAGAATCAGTTTCCGCTGGCGCGCCAGTTCGCCTTTCACTTTCTTGTACATTTCCTGATAGGAAGCCCCGGCCCGGCGCATATCGTCGGCATACTGGGTTAAGATCTGGCGAACTTCTTCGTTCAGGCGGTCCTCGACGCTGATTTCATCCTGCATCACCGCGCGTACCTTCTTCGTCAACTCCTCGGTGGAGGGCGCCTCGATCATTTTCGAAGCCACCAGCCTCTTGACCACTTCCGTCGCCATGTACGAAACGTAATCCCGCGATAGCAGCATCGTGTCCGATCCCTGACAAATTGAAGAAAGAAGTGTACTGTCCCGCGCGAAGAAGTGTCAAGGAAGGTTCGATCCGTTGAAAATGCAAAGGAAGGCCTGGGGAGTTGCGAAAATCAGGAAAAAACGAGGCGGGATCGGAGGCAGCTAAGCCAACCGGCGTTACAGTTTTTGGCCGACGGCTTTCTCCAGTGGCTTGGCGGTCTCCGTGTCAGAACCTGGAGCGAGCCGGGAACCCTGTTCGTAGCAATATTCGGGGACAATTTCCTTCATCTTGGCGCGAATCGGGGCTGCGCCGGCGACGCCCACCAATGCGCGAAGTTCATCCAACTGGCGGCATAATACCGACCAACTTTTGAGCGAACCGCTGGTCTGCTTGATGTCCTCACACGAAGTGCGGAAGACCTTCTCATGCTGATAAAAAAGCTCCTCTTCCACCTTTTCGCCTTCGCGCAAGCCTGTGAACTGAATTTCCACGTCCTGCTCAGATTTGCCTGAGAGACGAATGAGGTTGCGAGCCAGATCCACGATCCGAATCGGCTCGCCCATGTCCAGGACAAGTATCTCGCCGTGATTTCCGATGACGAAGGCTTGCAAAACCAGCGCGACTGCTTCCCGCGTAATCATGAAGAAACGCCTGATGTCGGGATGAGTGACCGTCAACGGCTGATGGTTGCGCAGCTGTTGCTTCAACACCGGAATGACGCTGCCGCTGGAACCCAGCACGTTTCCGAAGCGCACCGAGACGCAGCGCATGCCGTTGGACGGGTGCGAGGAAAGAATCAATTCGCAGATTCGCTTGGTTGCGCCCATCACACTTGTCGGATTGACAGCTTTGTCGGATGAAATCATGACAAAACTTCTGCAGCCAGCCTGATCAGCCAGATCGAGCAGGCCCAAAAGCGCTAGCACGTTGTTCTTCACCGCCTCTTGAACGTTAAATTCCATCATTGGCACATGCTTATACACGGTGGCCGGCTCGACGGCGTCCGGACTCTTGTGAATCAGCAGGCGGTCGCGTGGCTGCAAAAGAATATTTTCTACTGGATCGCCTCCAAGCGCCTCGCTCAGACTGACGCTGAAGATTTTGAATTTGCCGTCCGGCAAATAACGGAAGACCTGCGCGTCCACGGTCTGCGCGTCCGGCTCCAGGCCTCCCGCGAGGTGAACGGCGTCCGCCAAACGGATTTCTCCGGACGTCTGGTAGGTGCCCGGCAGTCGAACATCGCCCAACACGGAAACCGTTGGCAGATTTTCAAAGTCATAGCGGCTGAAAATGCGCAGGGTGTCCATCGCATGCAGCAGGGGCGCGCGCGACGGATTGGCAAGGGCATCCGCCAAATCGAATCCTTCGACGCTCGGATGAAAATCCGGCGCATTCAAGCGAATAATTTCGGCGTACCGGCTCGCGGGCTCTGGCAGCAGATCCTTGTAGGAGGAAATGACATCACTGACACGCATGTTCGCGCGGAAAGAATACCGGCCCGGGCGAACCACATGCCCTTCCACGTAAATCGTGTCCTGGTTATAAGGCGCGATGGGAAAAATCCTGATGCGATCGCCATCGTGAATTTCAAAAGCTTCCAGCTGTTTCGTCGCGTCGGCGGTATTTTTATCTTCGGGAATATCCACACTCAACATGGTCTGTTTTTCGTGGGACACCAATCGTTGCACTTCAATGTGTCGCAGCGCGGCGGCGGGCAGGAGTCCTCCGGCGAGTTCCAGCACGTTCGCCAGCGTCTTCTCGTCGCGCAGTTCATAAATTGCCGGACGGCGAACCATTCCTTCGATGGTGACTTGCGGCCCGATCGGCGGCACTTGAACCGTGTCGCCATTTTCGAGGCGCTGCAGATCGACTTTCACTCCGTGAAGCAGCAGGTCATACACGTCAACGGTTTGAACCAATTGCGTGCCGCGATAATGTTTCAGGAGGCGCATCGACCCGCCCGCGGTCGGGCCGCCCGCGGAAAACAAGGCGTTCAGCGGCGTAGAAAGCGAACTGATATCGTAAGCGCCAGGATTTGCGACATCGCCCACTTCGTAGACGCGAATCGTTCTTAGACGAGCCAGTGAAACGTCGGCGGATACAGCGCGGAATTGTGTCCTCAGAATCTGCTGCAAGTTTTGCTGCACGGCCGCAAGGCTTTTTCCACTGACGAGAATCGGCCCGACTTCAGGAAGGCTGACGCGGCCCTCACGGTCGACGGTCCTCGAAAGGCGTTGCGACACGCCGCCCCACAAATCAATCGACAACGCGTCGCCCGGTCCCACCACATAATCCGGACCCGCAGGAAGATCCATGGGAATCGACTGCGAATCCTGCGCCCCTTTCTCGAACACTTCCGCGCCAAATCGCCTGGGAGTTGCGGGACGTGCGACGGCCTGCACGTACATGTCATAGAGCGAAGGGATGCTGTCGTAAGGGCTCAGCTTGCGAATCATTTCCTGAGATTGGCGCATTTTTTGCGGCGCAACATGGGTGTCGGGCTGTTCCGACGGCGACGCGAGCGCCGTCGCATTCGTTCCGGTCTCATTTCCATATGCGGCCAGCAATCCATCGTTGGAGATCAATCCAGCGGTTGGACTGGCTCGACCATACCGAGACGAAAGGGGATTTGAGAGATCCAAACTAACAGCCTGCAAGGAGGACAG
>Ga0210400_10005263_pt1 | contig 11012 bp, 12 predicted proteins | sample IncBWH26MmetaG_FD_155456 | JGI IMG/M metagenome (GOLD analysis project Ga0210400, IMG submission 155456) | Forest soil microbial communities from Barre Woods Harvard Forest LTER site, Petersham, Massachusetts, United States - Inc-BW-H-26-M | ecosystem: Environmental > Terrestrial > Soil >...
CAGAGCAGGATCCCAGGTTGCGGCCAATCCGAGCGCCTGCGGAAAGCTCGTGCTGCCGTACTCCATGTATCCGTGCAGCGCTTCGCCGAGAAACATTGCCGGAATACCAAGACGCGTCTTCTCGCGAAAATAGCGCTGAACCCCATTGCGCAGGATCGCGGCCTGGCGCGGAGTGAATATCACTTCCGGCCCCCACTCGGCCGATAGCGTCTTGCGAGCCGTCTCCGTGGTGAACGTGTTCGTCGGGTCGATGACTTCGATCTTCGAGTCCCAGCCGCCCGTCAGCTGATAAACCTTCTCCTCCAGGGTCATCCGCGGCAGCAGATCGGCGACGCGGTCTGCGACTGGCAGCGTGGCGTCCTTGTAGCGCGGTGTCTCCGCCTTTGCGGCAGGCTTCTCCTGTGCACCTGCGCCCAGCGTGAATACAGCGAATCCCAACAGGAGGCCGGAAAACAGCAACCTTGAGTAATTGCGCAGGTAAGTTGTCATGGTATCTGCAGGTGTCCTGGATCCTTTCCGGATATATGGCGAGTCATTCTAAATGACCTACGCAGAACATGTATGTGTGGTTCATACAAATAACGAAAGCCACAGCCAAACCAGCGCAGGTCTCGATCTGGCCTGTTTCTCATTGTGTTCGTATTGCATCTAAGCTGATGGACTGCAAGACAGGCGCCGTCTGTAGAATGAACTCATCGACAAAGGAACCTCGCACGAGGCCAGAAAGTATCCATGCGCCGTGTCGCGCTGATCTACAACCCAGCTTCAGGGCAGCACTCCGGGCGCCGCGCATCCTACATTCAGAGCGCGCTTGCGGTGCTTCGTAAAGCCGGGATTGAAGCCGAAGCTCTTGAGACGCATGCGCCAGGCAGCGGGAAGGCTCTTGCGCTTGCCGCTGTGCGCCAGGGCTACGATGCGGTGCTCGCGTGCGGTGGCGACGGCACCGTGCACGAGGTGCTTCAGCCGCTGGTGGGGACGAAGGTTGCGCTGGGCGTGGTACCGCTGGGAACGGCGAATGCGCTGGCGCAGAACCTTGGGCTGGGTCGCAATCCCGTGAAGGCTGTACGGGCTCTGCTCGATGCCCGGCCGATGGAGGTCCCGGTCGGCCGCATCTTTTTTCATGACACCCACGGCGCAAGTGGCTGGCGATACTTCACAGTGGCCGCGGGCATCGGCGCAGATGCGCTGCTGATGTCGAGCATGGACCCGGAACTAAAGCGCCGCTTCGGATATGCGCTTTATATGCTCGAGGCATTCAAAATCTGGGCTTCTCATCCGTTTCCGCTCTTCAATGCGTCCTTTTCCATCAATGGAAACGGCGAGCCTCGCGTGGAGCAGGTATCGCAGTTGCTCGCCATCCGTATCCGTTCCTTCGGCGGAGCCTTGGGCGAGCTTGCGCCCGGAGCGACGCTGCAAAAGAAGGACCTGAGCCTCGTCGCTTTCAAGACGCGCAGCCGGCTGGAATACATGCGGTTCCTTTTGGCCACCCTCGCGGGTCGCCAAACCTTCTCCCGCTCAATTGAATTGTTGGATGCCGATGCTGTCGACTGCCGACCAATGAATGGATCGAAGACCAGGGTGTTTGTCGAGGCCGACGGTGAAGTATTGGGCGCCTTGCCGGCGCGCATGGAACTGGCAAAGGAAACGCTGACACTGCTAGTTCCGCAGGGCGCTCAGCCTTAATCGCTACAACTGGGCGCCGTCCTAACTCCACTAGCAACGCTAGCTCCGCTTTTATCGCTGAAGCTCATTTGCATCCACGTTCCCCCTCCTGCAATCATCGCTGCGACACTTTTTATCTGGAGTCTCAGCATGAAACGATCCGCACTCCTCCTCTGTGCCGTCATCGCGGCATCCCTCGTTGGCGCAGATGCACAGAAACCCGCATGGCAGCCTGCGCCCGGACATATCACACTTTCGCTATGGCCCAATGGCGCACCCGGCGCTCCAGCGAACCCCGCGCCTGAAATCGACGCCACCAAACCCAGCGACAACCTCATTGCGGGTAAGCCGCTTGTTCGTCTCGGGAATGTCTCCAATCCGACGCTCACGGTTTACGCGCCGAAAGGCAGCGCTACGCGGCCCGCCGTTGTAGTTTTTCCGGGCGGTGGATACCAGATTCTCGCCATCGACCTTGAGGGCACCGAGGTCTGCGATTGGCTAAACTCGATCGACGTAACCTGCGTGCTGGTGAAATACCGTGTTCCCAACACCGGCCCCTATCCAAAATCCGCCGCCGCATTGCAGGACGCGCAACGCGCGCTCGGCATGGTCCGCCAGCATGCAGCTGAGTGGCACATTGATCCAAACCGCGTCGGCGTTCTCGGCTTCTCCGCGGGCGCTCACCTTGCTGCCGCCCTCAGCACGCATTTCGACAAGCGGCTCTACGACGCAATTGACGCTGCCGACCAGCTTAGCTGCCGGCCCGATTTTGCCTTCATCATCTACCCTGGATATCTTGCCAATGCCGCTCAGAACATGGCGCCAAACGCGGACATCAATCCCACAGACAAGACGCCGCCCAGCTTCATCGTTCAGGCAGAAAACGACCCGGTACACGTTGAGAATGCCACCGTATACTTTCTGCAATTGAAGGCAGCCAAGGTTCCCGCTGAGCTGCATATCTATGCTGAAGGCGGACACGGATACGGTCTGCGCCGTACTGCATTGCCTGTAACCACGTGGCCGGATACGGCGAGGATCTGGCTGCAAACCATCAAGGTGCTCCCTATTGGAATTCCCGGCGGCAGCTTCAGTTCACAACCGGTAGGGAATTAGGATCGTCTCCATGCTCTTCTGCGTCCTTACTGTTTCCGATCGCTGTTCGCAGGGCCTGATGACCGATACGGCAGGCCCCGCGGTGGTCGACCTGCTTCGGCAGCACTGGCCGGTCGCGCAAATTGAATCTGCACTCGTGCCTGACGATGAAGAGAAGATCGTAGCGCAACTGGAACAATGGAGCGCGCAGGGAGCTGCGCTGATCCTGACGGCGGGCGGCACCGGTATGAGTCCGCGAGACCGCACCCCCGAGTCGACGCTTCGGGTGCTTGATCGTCACGCGCCGGGCCTCGCGGAGGCGATGCGATCACGAGGCGCCGAGAGCAATCCTTTTGCATGGCTGTCGCGTGGAGTAGCCGGGCTGCGGGGCTCCACGCTGATCGTCAATTTGCCGGGAAGCAAGCGGGGCGCGGAAGAAAGCCTGGTCTCCGTTCTTGTCCTTCTGCGGCACGCGATTGAAGTGGCGGGCGGCGGCCAAAGCCATCCGTAGAGGCAGCGCTCCCCCGATCATTGATGAAAACGGATCAACGTGGAAACGTATTCCCGAATGGACATGATGAGCCCAATCGATTGCGCAACCTGCTGCTTTTTCAGGTCAGGCTTTGCCTTGTTAATCCAATGATTCTGTAGATTGCGGAGCGCATTTCTCCGCGGAATTTTCTCGTGTAACACGAGAAAATACACTAAAATCGGCTCTACTGTGGGCGGCCCAAGAAAGAATCCAAACCGGCTTCGCGCGTCCAGCGCGAGTATTCGCGACGTGGCGCAACGAGCTGGCGTCTCTATTGCCACAGTCTCGCGCGCGGTGAATGGTATTTCTACGGTTGCACCGGTGCTGGCAGAGCGAGTTTGGAATGCCATCAAAGAAGTCGGCTACGTGCCCAACACGCAAGCGCGCGCTCTCGTCTCCGGACGCAGTCGCATCCTTGGCCTCGTGGTCTCGGAGATCACGAATCCTTTTTTCCCCGAGTTGGTCCAGGAGTTTGAAAATCTCGCCGTGGAGCAGGGTTATGAGGTCTTCATCGGCTCTACAAATTACGACACGGTCCGCACCGAGGCCCTCATACGTCGTATGCTGCAGCGCAGCGTCGATGGCGTGGCCGTCATGACTTTCGGCATTGAAGAAGAGCTGATCCAGAAGCTCGTCGAGCGTGCATTTCCGTTGGTTTTTGTGGATGCTGGACCGGAACTGCCGAATATTCGCATTCTCAAGGTCAACTATGGAGAGGGCATTCGCGAGGCTGTGCAGCACCTCGCTGCGCTCGGACATCGTCAGATCGCCTTCATTAGCGGCCCTCTGCGGATGCGCTCGGCGGTGGCGCGCCGCGATGCTTTCCTCAGCGCCATGGCCGAACTCGGACTTACGGTTCCCCCCGAGCACATGGTCGAAGGCACGCACACCATGGAAGGCGGTATCAAGGCGAGCGAATGCCTGTCGGCGCTTGCAGAGCTTCCCACCGGCATTGTCTGCTCTAACGACATGACCGCGATTGGCGTATTACATGGTCTGCATCGCACATCGCATCCTGTGCCGCAGAACGCTTCCGTTGTGGGGTTCGACGATATCCATCTCGCACAATTCATGCTGCCGCCGCTCACGACAGTTCAAATGTCGTGCAAGCATCTTGCCACGGCCGCCGTGCAGGCCCTGCGCGCCGGCATCGAGCCCGATCATCCCCAGGCGCAGCAGAAAGAGTGGCCCATTTCCACGCAGCTGGTGGTGCGGCAATCCACGTCCTATCCGCGTGGCAGCCTGCCTGCCCTGGCGAAGACAAGTCCTGCACCGCGCCGAAGCCATGCGAGGTAGAATCTCCCTGCGCGCTGATTATTACCCCAGTTTGCCGATCCCCTAACCACTTTGATTCCGGCAGATACGGTCAATACAGTCTGGGGGCTGGGATCGATTCCGCTCCACTTTCGTTATCTGAAAGGGGCTGCAGGTTTTGCTGTAACCAGCGTGCGGCCGATCATGTCTAATGTATGCGGTTGAACTTCCTCCGCACGAGGTCATTCATGTTGATTCGCAAGCCCTCCGACCTACCCTCATCGGAGATCACGTCACAACGGAGCTACGACCAGTTCTTGAACCGTCGCCGTTTCCTGCGTAATGCCATTGCAGCCACGGCCGGCGCGGGCGCGGCCATCGCCGGTGCTGACCGTCTCGCGGATGTGTTCTCACCCAGCACCAGCGCCCTTGCCGACGAGACAAAGCTGCAGACCGTCAAAAGCCCCCTGACCACGACAGGCGAACAACTCACCAGCTTCCAGGACATCACGCACTACAACAACTACTACGAGTTCGGTGTGGACAAGGACCAGCCTTCCAAAAATGCCGGCGTGCTTCCCACGCGCCCCTGGACGGTGAAGGTGGACGGCAAGGTCAAACAGCCGAAGACCTTTGACATCGACGCGCTAATGAAACTGCGCCCTCTCGAGGATCGCGTCTACAGGCATCGCTGTGTCGAGGCCTGGAGCATGGTGATTCCATGGGTCGGCTATTCTCTCTCCGAATTCATTAAGGAATGCGACCCGCTGCCCAGTGCGAAGTTTGTGCAGTTCCTTTCCTACTATGACAAGCATGTGGAGAAGTGGGCTTCTGAATCCAACATTGACTGGCCCTACACCGAAGGCCTGCGCATGGACGAAGCCATGCATCCGCTGACGCTGCTCACCTTTGGACTTTACGGACAGGTACTGCCCAACCAGGATGGCGCACCGATCCGCATCGCTGTGCCGTGGAAGTATGGCTTCAAATCAGCGAAGTCGATTGTAACGGTTCGCTTCCTCGATAAAATGCCGCCCACGACGTGGAATGAGCAGGCGCCCAATGAATACGGCTTCTACTCCAACGTGAATCCAAACGTCGATCACCCGCGCTGGAGTCAGAAAACCGAACGCCGCATCGGGCTGCCGTTCTACGAGCAGCGTCGCACGACACTGATGTTCAACGGTTACGGAGACCAGGTGGCATCGCTGTATAACGGAATGAATTTGAAAAAAGACTATTAGTGGTGTTAGCCGCGCTACGCGGGTGAAAGCGGAGCAAGCTCCGCTTTTACTAACTTCGCTAACGGTGCGACGCGCGCTAACCACGCGAATAACGCTAACTGCGCTATCCCTGGATACCCATGAACCGCAAGACTCTCATCACGCTCAAGACGCTCACCTGGATCGCATGCCTCTCACCGTTCGCGCTGCTCGTCTACCAGGCCACCACCAACACGCTCGGCCCCGATCCGACTTCGAAGATCTTGTTGACCACAGGCTATAACGCGCTGCTGATGTTGATTCTGTCGCTCGCCATCACCCCGCTGCGTCTGCTTTCGCCGCGGCTTTCGTGGCTCATCAAGTTTCGCCGGCTGCTTGGCCTCTTTGCATTCTTCTATGCGTCGATTCACCTCTCGTCGTATATCGCGCTCTACATGAACTTCGACTGGAGCGTCTTCAAGACCGACATCACCAAGCGCCGCTTCATCATCGCCGGCTTCCTTGCGTACTGTTTGCTGGTACCGCTTGCGGCTACGTCGACGACGTGGGCCATTCGCAAACTTGGCGGCAAGCGCTGGAACCGCCTGCACAAGCTGGTTTACTTCGCGGCCATCTGCGGGATCATTCACTACTGGTGGCAGGTCAAGCCCGGCGTGCTCAGCCCGACGAATCTGACCATCGCGCTGTTTGTGCTCCTCGCAGCCAGGCCAGTACTGTCATTTGTGCAGAAGCGAAGAGCGCATCGCGCCATTGCGGTCTGAATATTCGGATTTACTGGATCAACTCCGGCAGATCTTCAAAAGCGAGCATCGTCTGCGCCACTGGGCTCCAGTTTTTGCGATGAAGCGGAGTGGGACCAAGTCGATCCAGTGCAGCCATGTGTTCGCGCGAGCAGTAACCCTTGTGTTTCGCCAGGCCATACCCCGGATAGACGGCGTCCAGTTCAACCAGCAGCCGATCGCGATGCACCTTGGCAATCACGCTCGCCGCGGCGATTGAATAGCTGGTTCCATCGCCGTGGATCACTGACTCCTGCGGACAGGGCCAGTCGATGGTGTCGCAGCCGTCAATCATCAAGTAATCCGGCTGGATGGCAAGTTGCTCAACGGCGGTGCGCATCGCCAGCAGCGAAGCTTTGCGGATGTTGATGCGGTCGATCGTCTCGACATCGATCGCGGCAATCGCAAATGCCAAGGCCTTAGCGCGAATCACCACATCAAGCTCGTTGCGCTTGTTCTCACAGAGTTGTTTCGAGTCGTTCAGTCCCGTGAGCCGGCAGCCAAGCGGCAAAATGACGGCGGCGGCAACCACCGGTCCGAACATCGGCCCGCGCCCGACCTCGTCGCATCCCGCAATCTGCAGAAAGCCGCATTTCGCGGCAGCCTTCTCCAGTTTCCAACCGCATGCCGCCATGTCCTCCAGTATAGAAACGATTTCGCCTCGCCGAAGTGTGAATGCCTGCGGAAAACCGGTTCCGAATTCGAGGGGTAAACCAGTCTGAACTCCCCGAGAGCGCATCAAATCAGGGCAGGAGATCCAATGACCGAGAAAATGAAGGCCACGCACACCCACCCCGGCCGACTACAGGAAACGGACCAAAAGGCTGACGACGGAATCGTCAATGATTCTCTCGGGACCGTGAACATTGCTGACTCAACGGGCGTCGATGAAACCAAAGAAACCGGCGACGCCAAGCGCCAGAACACGGACACTCGCGAAGACTGATCGGGCCGTGCGTCCGAACCGCGGTGCCGACTTGGGACTATCTCGCTTCCTACCCAAAACGAAACCCCGGCCATTATGCCGGGGGTTCGTTGATGCGAAACTAGAAAGGACGTTATGCCTTGGCGGTGGTGCGTTCCACTTCCTTCAGGCGGGCGGCCTTGCCGCGCAGTCCGCGGATATAGAACAACTTTGAACGGCGGACCCTGTAACTGCGAATCTTCTCCACCTTGTCGACAACCTTGGAGTTGAACGGGAATATGCGTTCCACGCCCTGTCCGAAGCTCATCTTGCGAACGGTAAACGTGCCCTGCGGTCCCTTGTTGATGGCAATCACGAGGCCTTCAAAGGCCTGCAAACGTTCCTTATCGCCTTCTTTAATCTTGACTTGCACGCGAACCTGGTCGCCGGGCACAAAAGTTGGCAAATCGGTGCGCTTCAGCTTATCGGCCAGGCGCTGCATTACTGGATGGATAGACATAGCTTCTTCCTGCTGATGGACTCAGAGCCTTGATTTTAACAGAGAAGCGGCCAAACGCCTAGTCCGCCAGGTTTCCGCGGTGCTATCGTTCAGCATTCTAACCACAACAGAGACAACCGCCGGGCGATCGTGCATGCTTGTACAGCCCTCGCCGCCTGGCGGCGGACCCCCTCCGCACTCGCATAAAAACGAAGACGAAACATTCTTTGTCCTTGAGGGAGATTTCGAGATATTGGCAGGTGGCCAATGGACGAAGTTGGCTCCCGGACAAGCCGCTCAAGGAAACCGGGGCGCAGTTCATACCTTCCGCAATGCCGGAACTGCAGAGGGCAAAGTTCTTATCGTTGCCTGTCCCGGAGGGCTTGAAAACTACCTCGAGGAGATTTCCGTTCTTTCCGTCCCGCAGGACATGGCGCAGATCTTGGCAATTTCGGAGCGATACGGTGTAACCATTGCGCATTGATACTGCCTTAACCCGCGCTCCTTCCCATGCGGTATAGTTTCCCCGTATGGCCGACACACGCGAACTCCTTCGTCATACCGTAGCCAGCCTCGCCTACCGAGCCGCTCGCGCCCTTGACGGCGCACCTGATAGCTTCGCGACCTTCGATGGTTGTGGCCGTCAGCCCATCCAGATTCTCGCCCACATGGGCGATTTGTTCGACTGGGCGCTCAGCGCGGTGCAGGGGACTGAGCGTTGGCACAACTCGGCGCCACTCCCGTGGTCCCAGGAGAAAGCCCGCTTCTTCGCTACTCTCAAGGCCTTCGATGATTACCTTGGGTCGGACCAGCCACTCCACGCCGCCGCCGAACCGCTGTTTCAGGGACCCATTGCCGACGCGCTAACCCACGTTGGTCAGATCGCCATGATGCGTCGCATCGCTGGCTCGCCGACTTGTGGAGAGAACTTCTTCGTGTCCAAGATCGCCGTTGGTCAGGTCAGCGCCGAGCAGCCCGCCGCAGTGCAGCCATTCCGTTGAGGCTTTGCACGTTCGAGCTGTTCATCGAAGAAAGGGAAAATAAGCTGGAGTCGTTGTCTTGTACTGCGCGAACTCCTCTCCGAACCGTGCCGCCAGCAACCTCTCTTCGGCGCGTACGCGAATCTCGGTTCCGATCACGAAAAAAATCACGCCTGCAACCAGCAGCGGCCACCAGGTTTTGGCGAATCCCGTCGCCAGCAACATCCCCAGCATCGACGCATAGATCGGATTCCTCAACCAACGGTAAGGTCCCGTTGTGATCAGCTTGTGATCTTCGCTCAGGGCCGCTTCAAATCGCCATTGCTTGTCGAGGTGGCGTGCTGCCATCCAGACCAGCACCACCGATGGCGGTCCCAGGACCATTGAAGCAATCAGCGACGCGGCAGACTTCTCAAATCCCACCGGCCGCACAAACGCCCAGATACACGCGAAGCCCAGCATCACAAAAAAGATGCCCCAACGCGACGCAGGCGCGCGCTCTGCCTTCTTCGCACCCGCTGCTCGTTTCTGCGGCTTTACAAACGCGAGCGCCCACACGACCCAGCAAACGCCCAGCTCGACCCACGCGACGATCTGCAACATGTTCACAATCTCAATCCCCTCTGCGGATCATATCCAGCAGCCTGCGGTCGTCATCGCTCAACGCGGCTTGCTCCAGCAGGTCTGGCCGATTGCGCAGCGTCTTCCGTAATTGCTGTTCCCGGCGCCACCGGCGAATCTGCTGGTGATCGCCATTCATCAGAACCGCGGGCGCGCGCATCCCACCGAACTCGGCTGGCCGTGTGTAGTGCGGATAATCGAGCAGTCCGCCTGCGCCATGCTGAGAACGAGGTACGCCCTCTTCGTCGCTGCTGATTTCCGCGTCGGGCACGCCAAAGCTCTCGAACTCCCCCGATGCTTCGTTGCCCAGAACACCCGGCACGAGCCGCATCACGGTGTCAAGAACAACCGCCGCCGCCAGTTCTCCACCGCTCAAAACGTAGTCGCCGATCGAGAGTTCCATATCGCAATAGAGCTCGTTGATGCGCTCGTCCACCCCTTCATAGCGACCGCAAATCAAAACGACGCGCTCCAGCTTCGCCAACTCCCGCGCCACCGCCTGCGTAAACGGACGTCCCTGCGCCGACAGCAGAATCACGCGTGTGCCAAGTGTCGGGCCAGCTTCAGATGTGGGTGCCCCATCCTTGCGACGCACTTCAGGCGCAAGGGTGGGAAACGATGGACCCGTGTCGTCCAGGCCGCCCTCACGCTTCGCACCAATCCCCAGCGCCCCCAACGCCTCAGCCAACGGTTCCGGTTTCAGCACCATTCCTTCGCCGCCGCCAAACGGCCGGTCATCGACGGTGCGATGGCGGTCGTGCGTAAACTCGCGCAGATCGTGCACGCCCACGTTCAACAGTCCCTCGGTCTGAGCCCGTCGCACAATTCCGTGTTCAAAGATTCCCGCAAAGAACCCGGGAAAAATCGTGATGATGTCGAACTTCATAGCTATCACTCACGATCATAGAACCCTCCGTGGTTGGTCGCTATCGGGATTGCGGGGGATGCTCCTGCAAGCGGGATCACAATCGGTCCGTTTGAGCCGCGAGATTTGGGGTCCTGGTTCCTGTGACACTTGCGAAAGTGTATGGAAGACCCTCTTTCGGATCACTGCAATGGATAATCTCAAGCCATCAGTGCTGCCTGGAGGAATACCGATGGGCGTTCTCTCAACTGATTCCGCAGTAGGCGTTGAGGCAGTTCTCCAATGTGCTCTAATGGTGCGCAACGATCATGCCTGATTACGAACCTTTGCTCAACCGCTGGCAATCAGCTGGCGTTCTCGATGCGGAGAGTGCGATTCGCATCCGCGCCTGGGAATCTGCACAGGCGAAAACTGCTGGACCCTCTGGTCTCGACCTGCCGAAGGAAGTGCATACCGAAGGCGTGCCGGGCGTGAGGTCTGCGCAGCCAGCCAACGTTGCCGGGATCGCATGGCAGGGAAGAGTAGCTCTGATTCTCGGCGGTATTCTGCTTGCCAGCGGCGTCATCCTTTTCGTCTCGGCGCACTGGGATCAACTTGG
>Ga0210400_10005264_pt1 | contig 11012 bp, 11 predicted proteins | sample IncBWH26MmetaG_FD_155456 | JGI IMG/M metagenome (GOLD analysis project Ga0210400, IMG submission 155456) | Forest soil microbial communities from Barre Woods Harvard Forest LTER site, Petersham, Massachusetts, United States - Inc-BW-H-26-M | ecosystem: Environmental > Terrestrial > Soil >...
TGTTCGAGTAGAACTCGGCCCCCCGTACGCCCTCATCCGGGGCGGCTGGAAGAAGGATACGGTGAAGATCGGAGACACCGTCTCGATATCGAATGGAGCGCTCGGCAAGGATCCCGCCCTGAATTGGGTGGGAGCCGTGGGAACCACGAAACTGACCCTGCCTTCCGGGCAGCAAATGGGTTTGAGATAACGGACCGGCAAATGTCGATCTACACGCGGGTTGCGACAGCAACGGCAGCCCTGGCGCTGTTCGCAATGGCGATCCCCTTTTTCGCCCAGGACGCCCCCCCACCGGGAACGGGCAAAGGGGGCAAGGGAGGAGCGAAGGGCCCGGCCAAGGCTCTGCGACCGGTGGAACCGACTCCTCGTTGGCCCGATGGAAGAGTCAACCTGGGGGCAGCGCCCGGCCATACGGGATATTGGGAATTGCGACCCGGCTTCGCTGGTCGCCCCGCCGGCCCTGGACCGGTACCCTTCCAGCCCTGGGCGAAGGCATTGTTCGACTACCGCCAATCGAGTCAGAAGCTGACCAGACCCCCCTACATCGATTGCCGGGCGGCTCCCGGCCCGGAGTATCTGCTTGCGCCTGGGTTTGAAATCATCGATGCGCCCGACCTCAAGAGAGTTTTCCTGATGGATATGGGCGGGTCACACTCGTGGCGCGTCATCTACACCGACGGACGTCAGCACCCCAAGCCCGAAGATCTGAGGCCGACCTTTCTGGGTCACTCCATTGGACATTTTGAAGGCGACACGCTGGTGGTGGACACGGTCGGCTTCAACGAAAAAATCTGGATCATGGGCTCCTATCCGAGTACCGAACAGCTGCACCTGACGGAACGGATCTCTCGTCCGACCCTTGGATCTCTCGAATACGAAGTCATCATCGATGATCCGGGAGCCTATACCGCGGCTTGGAACGCGCGCGGCGTCATCAACGAGACCATGGCTGCTGGATTCGTCCCCAACGGGGAAATGTTCGAGTACATTTGCGAGGACGACCGCTAAGTAGGCGCGGCAGAGGCGTATCGCGCGAGACCCCTGTAGTGCGCAGCGGAACCGTAGTAAGCTTCAACCATGAGATTCAGGGCGGCTTGGGTCTTTCTGTTTGGCACACGGCTGTTCGCGCAAGCAATAGGCGTTACCGCAAGCCCCCAACGAACTGCGGTCTCCATTCCATTCATCGGGTGTGAATCGTCTGGCCAAAGCGACGTCTTGGAGGCGCCAAAGGGTACAAGCAGATCTGTGGCGGTAAGCCCAAAAGATGCGCAGGCGCTCGCTTATTACAGATCCGCAGACGGGATCGGTCTCCTGGCCCCACGGGGATGGTATTGCGAGGGAGTCTCTGGCTCCGGTGGCGCCGCCCTGTTCTTGAGTCCTAAACCAATCGACCTCGACCGCAGTCGGCCCGGATGGAAGGGCTTCGAGGGACCGGCGATTGAAGTCAATCACATGAATAACGAGAGTTCTGGGGTGTATGAGATTGCGGAGGTAATCGCACGAGTTTTTCCGGCGTATCGAGCGTTCGCCGTCCGGGTTTGGAAAGACATTGACCTCCCCTTTCCGTCCGGTCCCTATCCGAACGATATCCTCGCGTACAAAAACAAAACAGTCGTTGAATACAACACTCCGGCCCGAAAGGAGGGATTGGGAACACGTTTTTCGTGGCTAAAGAAAAATGACACTCCAGTCGCGGGAGCCGCTATCCTAATTGGCGATCCGCCTGACGTTTTACTTTTGTCGGTGCGCCTTCCTCCCGACCTAGCCCGACTGACGCCGATGATCGTTCGTGATGTTGAACGCGCTGCGGCCGATCGCGCTCGCAACTAGAGGACTGCAACGATACGACCAGTCCCCTTGTGCCCGGTCTGCTCCAATGCCAGTTACTTCAGCGGCGAGTAGTCGGTTGCGCTCATGAAGGTCACGGTGGCGTTCAGAGGCACGAAGTACTTCGTGCGTAACTCGGTCCACTTGGGATCGGCATTGAACGCGGCCCACCCAGCTTCCCTCGCTGCGCGGTCCTTGTACGAGAGGAGATAGACCAGCGTGCCGGGCTCGTCAAGGTTCTGCCAGACAGCCATCACGTCCACGCCATTTTTCTTGAACACTTCCAGCTCTCCCTCGCGAAAACGCTTATGCAGCTCATTGATGCCGCCTTTGAACTGGCCGACACCATCACGAGTGGGATCTACCCTGTAAAAACGCAATTCGAAGCAGCGCGAATCCTTGGCGGTGTTGACGCCCAGCTCGCCCTGAATATTGGGACCGCAAGGAGCGGTCGACGTGGCCTGTTTCGCCTTGCCCTTACCTTTCGCGGCGTCGGGCGCGGCTTGAGGCGCTTGCGCTTGGACGCCTTGAGGCGTGAGGATGCGGAAGCCCAGGGTCGCAAGCGCGGCGCCGAGCACCATTCCGGAAACACCGGTCAGAACCAATCTTTTCTTCATAAGGTCTCCTTTGTGACTGTGCGATGGCAGCGTGGATATAGTACCAAACTCACTGCGCGGGAGCAGGGGGAAGCGGACCCTTTCCATCCAGCGTGAAAACCAGCAGCTTCGGGTTCACCTGCGCGCCACCGCGTCCGCCGGCGCCTTGGCCTCCAGCCAGCGCGACGTATTGCTTGCCGTCGAGCATGTAAGTCATGGGTGAGCCCATGCCTCCGCGCAGGCCCGTCTGAATTTCGAGAACCTTCTCGCCCTTGTCGGCCGTGTAAGCCATCAGCCGCCCGTCTGGGACCACCTGAAAGACCAGGTTCCCGCCAGTAGCGACCGTGCCGCCGCCGCTTCCGCCGCCTGCTGGCGCCCGCCAGCGTTCCTTCTGGTTCACCGGATCCCAGGCTAGTAGAGCTCCTGCCGCGGCGCCTTCGGGCGCAATCGGCCCAATTCCAGGCGGAGGAGGCAGAGGCGGCAGGGGTTTAACGGCAGCCGCGGAAGCAGGTGCTCCGCGACCACCCGTCAGGCCCGTGTTCATCTGGTTTTCCTGATAGGTGAAATTCGAATTGAAAGCGAACGCGCGGGTGCCGCTGATAGTGGCCGGTACGTACACCAGGCCAAGCGTGGGGTTGAAAGACATGGGAGCCCAGTTGTGCGCGCCTGCATTGCTCGGCGAGATCGGAACCGGCTGCTCATGATAGTAGGACTCCGGATTGATGATCGGCCTTCCGGTTTCCTCATTCAGTCCACTGGCCCAAGTGACGCGGGCGAAGGGCTGGCCGGAGATGAACTTACCCGTGACGCGGTCGATCACATAGTAGAAGCCGTCCTTGTTAGCCTGCATGATCACTCTGCGCTGCTGACCCTTGATAGTGACGTCAGCGAGCATCAGATGCTGGACGCTATCGTAGTCCCATTCATCGCCCGGAACCATCTGGAAATACCACACCAGCTTGCCGGTGTCGGGTCTCACGGCTAAAATAGATGCGGCATACAGGTTGTCTTTGTCCTTGCCCTGTTTGCGGGCATCCGCGGACCAGGGTCCGGCGTTTCCGGTGCCGACGTAGAACAGGTCGGCATCCGGGTCATAGGACATCGCGTCCCACACCGAGCCGCCGCCCCCCATCTTTAGTCCTTCCGGATCCCAGGTAGCGGCAGCCTTACGCATATCTTCATTTTCGAAGGGCTTCGAAGGATCGCCCGGAACGGTGTAGAAACGCCAGACGAACTGGCCGGTCCTGGCGTCGTGCGCTTCGAAATAACCGCGGGTGGGAAATTCGGCGCCGGCGACGCCGATAATCACCTTGCCTTTGGCGATGCGCGGCGCCATGGTGAGGGTGTAATTGTTCTGCGGATACGCTACGCGCGATTCCCAAACCGGCTTGCCTGTCTCGGCATTCAACGCGACCAGCCGTCCATCAATGACCGGGACGATGATGTTGCCTTCGTAGGTCGCCACGCCGCGATTCACCGCGCCGCAGCAGATCTTGGGCTGCACGGTCGTGCGGTTCACTTCCGGATCCCAGCGCCACTTTTCCTTGCCGGTGCGTGCATCGACCGCATAGGCGATGCTCCAGTTGGTAATGCTGTAGAGCGTCCCGTTCCACATCAAGGGAGTGGCTTCCTGCCCGCCGCCGCCCGGGCCGATATCGTAGGACCAGTCCAGCCCCAAGCGGCTGACGTTGGCCACGTCAATCTGCTTGAGCGGGCTGTAGCGCGTTTCGCCGGGAGTGAGTCCGTAACTCAGCCATTCTTCTCCGGTCTTGCCCGCGTTCCTAAGCGCGGTATCGTCAATGCGGCGAGGCTGCTGGCCGGGCGCGACACCTGGAACAACCCAATCCAAGAGAAAGATTCCGCTAATCAGCGTCAATAGCGCGACTCGGCGTGCGTTCATATAACCACCTTGCTCAGCGGAAGAGTGCGTTCACAGCATTCTATCGAAGTTATGGCGACCCTGCGTTGCCTTGCGTGCGGTGCGAGGATGTGACAAAATTCCCACGGGGGTAGAGTGATGAAAGTTGTTCTTAGTGCCGCAATTGCAGGCATTGTTTTGCTGGCCGGAGGATTACCAGTTTTCGCGCACCACTCGGGCGCCGCGGAATTCGACTCCAACAAAAAGCTCGAATTGACCGGCATAGTGACAAAAGTCGAGTGGACCAATCCGCACGCGCACTTCTACATGGACGTTACGGATGCCAGCGGCAAAGTAACGAATTGGAATCTGGAGCTCGCCAGCCCGAACGTGCTGATCCGGAATGGCTGGTCGAGAAACTCCGTCAAGCAAGGTGACAAGGTCAGTATCACTGGCTCCCAAGCCAAGGACAATTCGAACGTGGGCACCGCCGGCACAATCGTGTTTCCTGACGGACACAAGTTGAGTTTCTTGGGCGCCGACGATCCGGCCATCGGCAGATAATGACGTCAATGACGTTGCGAAGGAGCACTTACGTGTGCAAACGTGTTGTCACTGGTATCGTTAGCGCCGCAGCGCTGGTGGCCGCGATCTCCCTGCTGGCCCAGACGCCGGCTATCGCGCCTGGGCAGAACAACCCGGGTCAAAACAAAGGTAAGGGCGGTGGTGCAGGTGCCGCGAAGGGCGGCGGAGGTCTGGGGCTCTTTCGGAATCAGCCGGCGCCGCCGACCGGGCCGGCCCCTAAGTTCGCCGACGGGACGCCGGATCTATCCGGAGTCTGGCTGGGCGGCGGCGGCAGCGACGCCGACATCGCCAACCCCAGGAGCCTTAAAGAGGGAAGCAAGGTGGTTATGCTGCCATGGGCGGAAGCGCTGGTGAAGACGCGGCAATCCAAGGAAGATCCCGAAGCGAACTGCCTGCCGGCGGGTATTCCTCGCGGGTCGCCGTATCCGTGGAGGATGGTTCAAACTCCCACCCACTACTTCCTTCTGTTTGAAGGGAACATTCATAGTTACCGCCAGATCTTCATGAACGCGAAGCATCCCGCGGATCCGGACCCGACCTGGTTCGGCCATTCTGTCGGCCACTGGGAAGGAAATACGCTGATCATCGATACGGTCGGGTTCAACGACAAGTTCTGGTTCGACTACAAGGGCCATCCGCACACGGAAAAGCTTCATACCATCGAACGCTACACCCGAACCGATGAGGGACACATGGCGATCGAGGTGACGATCGATGATCCTGGCGCGTATACCCAGCCATTCACCACGGTCGGGAGGGCGCAACTGATGACCGGCGCGGAACTCCTGGAGTACATTTGCCAGGAGAACAACCAGGATCTGCAGAAGCTCGAAGGCCCTGCGCGGGGTCCAGGCGGCAACTAGCCGTCGCCGCTATTTCGACGGCGCGCCTTCGTTGGACGAGCCTGCAAACAGGCGCCGCCCATCGGGGAATGTGACACTCGAGACGTTCGCGGTAGCTGAACCGTTGCGCGCCTGCCAGCCGTCGACGAGGAGTACGGTGCCGGCCGGGAGGTCGGTCTTCTTCCATCCACGCCGGATCAATGCATTCGCAGCGCCGGTTTCCAGCGCCCAGTTCACGATCTTGCCGTCGGTTTCGACGTCTATGTAAATCCAGGAGTGCGGGTTCGAAAACTTCATCTCCGTGACTTTACCCGTCAGTTTGACGGGTTTGTTCTGATCGAACTCGGCAGTAAACGAGTGATGTGCAAGCGCCGTTCCCGCCATCCAAGTCATGACGAGGATTGCACCCATCGTCCGAACTCTCATCGAGCGAACTCTCATCGCGCTATTTCTCCTTCTTCTGCTTCGCCCGGAACTCATCTCTGACGGCTTTAAGATTCTGCAGATCTCCGTTGTCCTCATGACAGGCGACCTCGAGCAGCTCGTCGGTTCCCCGGTTCAGCGGAATCTCGATGGTCCAAGGCCGGGTGTATGCAATCGGATCGGTGACCGTCGCCCGGTAAGTGATCTTCCCGTCAGCGGTTGGACTGAAGCGCTCGACGATGTGTGCGGCGTGGCTCAACACGTCTCCCACCTCGTTTAACCAGGCCTTGCCGTTCAGATTAGCGGTATCGACGACCAGGGTGTCGCCTTCCCATCGCCCCACCGAATCGCCCTGCCACAAGCGGACGTTGTCGGGAATGTGGGCGCGTCCATCCAGCGGACCATTGACCAGCGGAATGATGCGCCAGGACATCCGCTCGAACACCATCACCACGTACCCTGGCGGCTGAAGGATCTGGACGGGCGAGGGCACATACATCGACCGTGGAACTCCCGCTACAAAACAGTGCGCCGTAGGATCGTCGTATCCACGGTAAGGCAGCTCCCGATTAATCCGCTCTGCCCTGGCCCATGCCTGGTAGGGAAGCGACCCATCCGCTGGATCGATGACCACGCCGCGGGTTCCCGGCGTGAGGAAATCCTTTCCGTGGCGTTCGAGTCCGTAGTTGGCGCCCCCGGCATTGGATTGATAGTAACCCGTCAGGTCCGGTTTCCCGTCCGCGGTGCGACGAAGATTTGCGCCTGTTTTCACGGGCGCCAGGACGCCTCCTGGCGGCATCGCGGCTGGTTTTCCGAGCGGTGACGGTGGGGACCCCGGTTCCGGATACCAAGTCCGCGGGTCGCGCTCGAAGGCGCCATTTGCCTCCTCCGCCTCCGCCTGACACTGGTATTCGAGGATTCGATCCATGTTCTTCTGGCGCGCCAGCGGCATACTCATTTTCCAGGGTTTCGTGAAGACCTTGGGATCCTGAATCGTGGCCTCGTACTGGATGGTATCGGCGTCGAGCATCGTATAACGCTCGGTCACGCGCAGCGCATCGCTGTGAAAATTGCCGGCCATGTCGAACCACGTCTTATCGTTTTGCTCCGTGACTTCGACTACCAGCGTGTCGCCTTCCCAGCGGCCGCGCGAATCGCCCATCCATGAATCGATCCCCTCGTGAGGCGTGGGCTTTCCGTTGGTGTAGATCAAGCGGTAAACCTGGGACCACTCGAACGTGATCGCGATGTGCTCGGAGGTTTGAAAAATCTGAAACGGAAAATCCATGTACATGATCCGCGGGACGCCGGGCATATAGCACTTTTCTAGCGGATCGGCCGTCTGCCGGTTGGAGAAATTCTCCAGCTTTTTGGCGGTCGCCCAAGGCTGATACGGAATCTCGCCCCCTTCGACGACTCCCCTGCCGGGCGGCATCCCTGTCCTTGCGGCGTGATCCTGCAGATCGTAGGCTGCTCTGCTCCGGGCCTGCCAAATCCCCTGTAGGTTCGGTTTGCCCGCCGCCGTCCGCGGCGCCAAACTGGCGGCGCTGGCTGGCTGGACTTGCTGGGCGGGCGCCGATTCGCAGCACGCCGCTAACGCTCCGACCGCCAACCATGCGTACAGCATTCTTACAGCCCAGCAGAACATGAGGACCTCAGTATTAGGCGCCAATTCGAGCACGAAGAGGGCTTAGCTAAATAACTACGATGATACACGACGCGTCCGCCCGCCCGGTGGTGCAGAGCGACAAGCTGAGGCGAACATGGCAAGCTGAATGCGCTGGAGCATCGACCATGCGGACTTCTGACTCATTCCCAGCGCGCGATGGACTTGATACGAGCTGATTCCTCTCCCGCATTGCAAAGATCAGCCACGTGGCCGGGAGCCACTTCTCCAGGGTATCGGACTGTCCTTAAGAAGACAGTCCCAGTCTTAAAGCGAGAACCTTGCTATGTTCTCGGACCCGCAACGAGGACACCGAACGACGCCGCCCAGCTCCCGTCATGAACTGGGCGGTAGCGCCCGAAATCGGCAAACCAAAGTTATTGCTTTTTGAGGGGTGGTAAGCCTTTAAATACAGCAAGTTAGCCTCGAAGAGATTTAGTCTGTAAGCTTATAGATCGGGACCCAGCTTGGACTGGACAGCCTCTTAGTACCAGTACTTTCAAGCTAAGGCTATGGTTGACACTCGGACCCCCGATCGGTATAGTTGCCTAGTACGAGTCTTGAAAGGAAGTATAAACGAACCGTGAAACATTTAACCTCCGCGTCCATAGTTTGTGCGGCCCTGTTGTTCGTTGGCTCCGCAGTGCCCAGCCAGGCGGCAGAAATTCTGTTTTCGAGCACGACAGGTGGCGGCGATATCACCACGGGATCCTTAGGTGCAACCGCTCCTCTGGTCCCTTCCTTTCCCCCTAATCCTATCGGACTCTCAGAGACGTTCGACAAGCTCGTAGTTACCGGCGCGCCATCGAATAACGGAACGTATTCGCCGCTCTTTTTAACCGAGAGCTTCGATACGAGTACTGATATATTGACGCTGACGGGCGCAATTCTAGGCCTGAGCATTCCGACTCAGACGCTTGTGACTATCCAGCTCAACACAGACCTGACGGCCAACGCCAGCACAAGTAGCGTGAGTCTCAACAAGCCCTCAGCCGCAAGCATCGTATCGATCACACTCTCGCCGACCCTGCTCGCAGACTTGGGTTTGTCAGGGGCGACATTTTCGCTGAATGGGCTGACAGATCTCTCGGGTTCATGTTGCGTCGGCGGGCTTAATTATCAAAGCCAGACCAGTGCTTCGCTCGACCTGGTGACCGGGGTTCCCGAGCCAACCTCGTGGCTGCTCACGGGGATTGGGTTAGCCTCGCTTGCTTTCGTCTCGAGGAAGTTTTTGAGAGCGTAATTTCCGCGCTAGAATCTTCTCCTTTGACGGTATTCATACTCCGGGCGGCGCTAGCAATGGCCCGCCCGTTTTGATTTTTTGCTTGGTCTCGCCTTCTTCGCCGGTCGGGATCTTCGGGTATCTCGATCTTGGCCTAAGGCTTCGAGGGCTTGCCCCGCTTTCGCCCAGGGGGCTTTGGGATTGCCCTTGCGAGGTGAATGTTCTTTCGATTCCCGGACCAGCTCATCCAGTTCTGACTTTTGAACGGCTGGGAGATTACGCTGAAACTCGGGCGTGTCAGAGAATGACGGAGATTTCATCAGGGCTTCCCTCTGGGGCGCTTGTCAAATCATCAGACAGTCTACCAGGGGCTCACGAGGGCCCACCAGGCGACCCGTGGCGGGACGGAGGCGGGCAGGGAGGCTGCGGCGAATATCCAAGCCGGTTGGGGCACGCGATCTTGCCTGTCTAAGCTGACAGCAGACATCTGAAAATGAACCTCCTCTTCTTCGCCTAAACCCAACAAAATGTTTCTCTCAGCGACGCCGCCGCGAGCAGATCCGTCCGGTAGTACTGTTACTCACAGAGGATTCGCCGCCGCCATTTTCACTTGACATCGCGCGCGAGAGGCGACATAGTAAATGCATTCTCCCAAACGACGGTCTTACAAATGGAAGCAGGGGGAAGTTGGAAACTGTAAGTGAGATGCCGGAGGTTTCTTTCTTGGACCATTCAGGATCCAGTTGGTATGCCTTGTACGTTCGGTCGCGTCACGAGAAAAGCGTGCATGCTCAACTGAATGCCAAGTCGGACGACGCCTTTCTACCCCTCTACAGCCGCAAGCACAAGTGGGCAGACCGTTGGAAGGTAGTTTCCCTGCCGTTATTCCCCGGCTATGTCTTCTGCCGTTTCGACGCTGACAGACGATCTTCCGTTCTGGCAACGTCGGGCGTCATTGATGTGGTCCGGGTCGGATCACAACCTGCCGTCATCAATGCATGGGAGATCGAAGCGATTCAACGGGTGGTAAAGTCTCCGCTTGCCGCTGAACCTTACTGCGATCTGGTCAAGGGAGAGCAGGTCATGATGAGCGATGGACCTCTCAAAGGCTTGACCGGTACGTTGATGGACGTTCGCAAGGGACTTCGCCTGGTTATCTCGGTCGAAATCCTGCGTCGTTCCGTGTTGATCGAGATCGAGCGCGACTGGGTCGTGTCCTGCGGATTCCCCATGCAGGGCGTTTCTGAACTATCTTCGCAAAGCTGGGTTTAACCGCCGCAATTTGCAATCGTCTGTTATATCAATCTACAAAGACAAGTTTCTCCACCAAGTAAGCTGAGTCGCACTCCGTGCACCCTGAGTTTTAGGTACTCACCGGCGAAGAGCCTGAGTGCTAGCGTCAAAGGCCCAGGCTGAAAATGGCAGTGCGGAACGAGGTTCGATGCCGCTGTTCACCAGCAGAAAGAAATCAGTCACATTCAGGCTGTCCTCAGAAGAATATGAGGCTCTGAGAAACTACTGCATCGCCAGTAAGGTGCGAAGCGTTTCAGAGCTCGCCCGTGAATCTATTCTGATGCAGGTCTACGGGGATCGCTCTCAGCGGAGCCTGATTTCCGGGGACCTCGTGGCCTTGGGTTCGGCGCTGGTAGATATTGATCTTGCGCTGAAGAATTTGAGCACCAGAATATCGAGGGTTCTCGGCCCCGCTCAGAAGTATGTTCCATGGAGTAAAGCTATTAGGAGTTCGGAGGAGAAAAGTACTTGATTCTTTAAGCCTGAGAGGCCGCTAGCACATGAACTCTCAGTTTTGAGTTGTTTTCGGAGGCTTCCCCGTTTCAGTTAGGTCCTCGTTAGAATCTGCCTTCCGCCGAAGTTCGGGCTATAGCGGAGCTCAGTTGCTCACCAGATCCAGCATGGTCATAAAGGCGCGTAGGTTAACGCCGCCAGCGCGAATCGATCTGTCGAACGTGGCAAATGATATCCAGCCGCTACA
>Ga0210400_10005266_pt1 | contig 11011 bp, 12 predicted proteins | sample IncBWH26MmetaG_FD_155456 | JGI IMG/M metagenome (GOLD analysis project Ga0210400, IMG submission 155456) | Forest soil microbial communities from Barre Woods Harvard Forest LTER site, Petersham, Massachusetts, United States - Inc-BW-H-26-M | ecosystem: Environmental > Terrestrial > Soil >...
AGCATCTCCTTCGCCCGCAGCCTCCCGCCGGTGAAGCAAGTCCCGACCGTAGTCCTGAACTCCGAGAAGCCGATCGACTTCCTCGGCAACGGTGATGCCTCGAGGTTTCAACCGCAGTGGGTACGGGCCCAAAGCTTGCTGGCCCGGAGCCTCGGTGGGACGCAGATCACGAAAACCAAGAGTGCACGTTATACAATCCGAGAATCCGGCGTTCGTGATCGCACAGACGGAGGCCATGCTGGCTGCAGTGAGAGCGCGAAGCCAGCCGCAAGGCTAGGGCAGCCACGAAGTCGTGCATGTTTGGGGCATCGACACCGTTGGTGAGGAATCAGCTCGTGCCTTTGCCGCTTGTTCTTCTAACTGGACATGGACAACATCCGGGTCACGGTTGGCTCCGACGGACCGTGCGCACCAAATTGCGGATCCACTTGATGACTAACTGAGGCTGGTAGTTCTGAATGTTGTGGCTGCTTCCCGTGTCTGCGATATGGATGGCCCCAGGAAACAACTTGGCCAGGCTGTCTTGAGAGCTGAGTTGGGCACGCCAGAAGAGCTGTGGGCAATTCGAGGGCGCGCCACGAGGCAGGCGCGCCCGGAAGGCGTCGGGGTCGAACTTGTCCGCGCTGAGCACGACAACTGGCCCGTCGTGGACGTTGGCCGCTGGATCGGTCGAGACCACCAACATCTATGATCTGACCCGAACGGCACAAGGCATTGGCGGCGGTGTTCTGTTGTCGAAGGCCTCCTACCAGGCTCAGACCGGTGCCAACCTACTTGGCTTCGGAAACGCAATAGCTGGTTGCTCGTGTGCGCCACAGGTCGATGGCTACAACTACGGGCTCGGGATTGTCCGTTCGGGCTCGTGGCTCCTCCAGAACCCGATCCTTGGCGGGTATGCAGCCACCGAGGCTTACCTGCCGTCCAAAAAGATCGCCATCGCGGTAGCGGTTACATTCGCATTAGGAGCATTTGACGATCAGGGCAACTACAACAACTCGAGCGACGGCATGTTTCGATCGATCGGTGCCTACCTGGCGCCGACAGCCGCACCACCGGTCAAGAAGTGAGTCCTTCTCGTGGCCAGTCTCGCTTGTCACCCGCCTCGGGCCGGGTACCAGGGTGGCACACGGACGAAAGGCCGGAATCAGTGATGATTACCCGACTACGTCAGCCGCCCACTGTCGTGGCGGATCGATCGCGGTCCGGGTGCGGAACGGCCCTCAGCACGTTGAGCCCGCCCACGACCAGGATGAGGATTGACCAGAGCTTGGGTATGTGGCCACTCACGAGGCCATAGAGCGCGATGGCCACCAGGAGGAATCCCAACATCACCGCCAAAGCCGGATGATGAAGAGACCTTGCGATGCGGGGAAGGAAGATCATGTTGTGATGCCTCTCTATTTGCGTTTGGTAGTTCGGCACAATCGCACATTGCGACCGCTAATTCGAACGGCATTGCCTTTGGCGTGATGTGAAACAAAGGCTCCGACTGCAGTTGGGCTTACCGCTCCATGTCAGGACTGCTCAGCCTTCGGTCTCTGAGTCCAGAGTCGGTCTAAACCCTCGGTATAAGCGGTAAAGGCCCGAGTTCCGATCTGATCGGGCGCTGGGGGATCGACACCGGCTTCCACCATGTTGGCGAACCCGTAAACGGCCACTCGCCAGGCGGCCACGAATGCCGAGGCGATGATCTGCGGCTCCAGCGAACCATCGGCGTAGCCCATCCGTCGGGTGAACAGGCCGGCCAGCGCCTGTTCGGTCTCGATCATGATCTGGTAGATCCGGCCGGCGAGCTCGAGTGACGTCTCAGTGAACAAAATCCCCATGACGACCGAGGGCAGGGCCCGACCCGTCTCGTCGCGGAGCCGCTGGCTACTGGTGTAGCCCGCGTCGCTCAGGGCGAAGAGGGTGGCCGCCAACATCTGATCGGGGGGCTCATCATCAGGACGTGCCTCGATGGCGGCAATGAAGTCGCTCATCCACTGGTGGAACTGGACCAGTGCGATGTCGGCCTTGGACTCGAAGTGCAGATAGAGCGTCCCCGGGGCGAAGTCGGCCGCCTCGGCGATGTCCTGGATGGAGGTGGCGTCGTAGCCCTTCGACCAGAAGAGGGCGGAGGCGGCATCGACGATCTTCTGTTTGGTCTCGGCCTTCTTGCGTTCTCGCCTGCCGGCGGGAAGCGCCGCCTCCCCACTCGCCTCGCCCAACTCCATATGGTCCACTATAGGTCACAACATTCGATTCGGTTGAACATTGGTATCGTTCTTGTTTCTGCCTGGGATCGCAGTCGTGAACGCATACGGGAAAGGCGGGCGGGCACAGCGCAGCACAAGGTGTTGGTCGCTGGACGTTGCGTATGCTCCGTCGGACAGTTTCACCAGCGACCCATCAGCGGTGGGAGTCATACACGCCAAGAAGACACCGGAGGGCCGCATGTTTCGAGTTCGTCCACCCGGGCCGACAGACCCCCCGAGGACACAACCGTCTCGAGACACGCCAGGCGTTCGACTCAGCGTGCGACGATGGTTCGTCGTGGTCTTGGCCGCGGTCAGCGCCGCCGCCGCAATAGCCGTTTTGTCACCAGTGGAAGCCGGGGCGTCCGGAGAGTCGGCCGCCACGGGTCCTCAGGACCTGACAACGGCGATAGCCACGATCGAGAACCAGCCCCGCTACGACCACGCGACGTGGGGATACCAGGTGCTGGATCAAAAGACCGGTCAGGTCCTGGCCTCCCAGAACGCACAGAGCATGTTCGATCCGGGATCAACGATGAAGATCTATTCGGCCGCGACCGCCCTACGGCTCTACAGTCCGAACTACCGCTTCACCACGCCCGCCTATCGCCAGGGGACCATGAGCGGGAGCACACTGAACGGAAACCTGGTGCTGGTGGGCTCGGGCGACCTGAGCCTCGGCCTTCGCGACCAGCCAAACGGGACCCTGTTCTACGAGAACCTGCCCCACCTGGACGAGAGCTACGCCAACATCGGCCTCCCAGGAGCGATTGAGCCCCCTGGAGACCCCCTTACCGGGCTGAACCGGATCGCCGCCGGGGTCCGCGCATCGGGTATCACCCAGGTGAACGGCAATGTGGTCGTCGACGATCGCCTCTTCACCCCGTACAACGGCTTCCCGGACGGTCTGATCACACCGATATGGGTGAACGAGAACCTCATCGATGCCGAGGTCACCCCCGGCTCCGCCGGCCAGGCCGCCTCGGTGAGCTGGAGACCGATGACCGCGGCCTACACAGTGACCGACCAAGTGATGACGGTGAGCGCAAAGGAATCCACCTCTGTGCAGATCATCGAACCCACGCCCGGCAACCTGGTCGTTTCGGGACAAATCGCCGCCGGCACTCCTCCGACCCTGGTTGACCACCAAGTCGACGACCCTGCGTCGTTCGCCCGGACCGCGTTCATCCAAGCGTTGCAACAGGCCGGTGTGACGGTGACCGCGTCGCCCACGGGTCCGAACCCGGAGGCCTTGCTCCCGCCGGTGGCCAGCTACCAGCCAGGCGACATGGTCGGCAAGTACGTGTCCCTGCCTTTGTCGCAGTTCATCAATCTCATCTTGAAGGTGAGCTACAACAGGGGAGCGGACCTGATGACCTGCCTGGCCGCGGTCAAGGTGGGGAGCACCGACTGCCAGCAGGGCCTGACCGCCGAGTTGGCCACCATCACGAAGCTCGGGATTCCGTCCGAGAGCGTCTTTCCCTTCGACGGAGCGGGTTCCGATGACCAAGGGCGGACCACGGCGGCGGCAATGGCAAGCTTCCTTCGACGGGCCAGGACGACCAGCTACGGCCGGTCCCTGTACGACGCCCTCCCCGTCCTCGGCCGTAGCGGCACCCTGGCGAATGTCCTCACCAAGTCGGCTGTGGCCGGACACGCCCAGCTCAAGACGGGCAACCGCGCCGTCGGCTCTCCCACAAACCAGATAATGCTGCTCGGCAACAGCCTGGGGGGATACGTCGAGACCAAGAGTGGGCGTCACGTGACGGTGATGGTCGTCGTGGGCAACGTTCCCGCTACATCGTCCTCGATAGTGCTGTTGGTCACCGATGAGCAGGCCGAGATGGTTGCGGCCATCTATAACGATCTCTGAGCTCCTCTCGGAAGTTACGATGAGGCAGTGGTAGCGACCTGGGAACGTCCAGACCAGTGAAGGCGAAGCTGCGTACCATCCACAGGACCTGGTACTGGCGCGTAACCCTGAATCCAGTCATGTTCCACGTCTTCGCCTGGCTGACCTGCAGCGTGCCCGGCTTCAGAGGACGCTTTCGTGTGCTCCTCACGCCACCGGAGTATCGAGATCGGATATGAGGGGGCGGGGTTCGGGCCCCGTCGGAGTGTCCTCGGTGGGGGACCCGTGACCTCGACCGATCTCGAGAGGTAGACCACCCAGCCGGTAATCCTGGTCGCCGTATACTCTGCGCCGCTATGCCATCGTCTGCGGCCCGCCGGGCGCCCATGCATACCTCGGGGGGATCGTGACCTTTGATCCGATACCCCTCACGGTCACCATCCGGATCGACAGTTGGCTGAGCCTACTGGTCACGATTGTCTTCGTTGTCGTCATGGCTGCGGCCAGCCGGCGAGTCCTCGGGGTCCGACCGGGCAAGATCAGCGGGATTATCTGCAGCATCCTCGGCTGGACCGTCGGTATCGCCGGGGCCGACGCCGCGGTGCGCAATGGCGACAAGGCCACGGCGTTCGCGTTGGCTGTGCTCTTCGGCCTGTTGGCCACCATGGCCTTCACCATCATCTCCGAGATCGTGGCCAATCCGAGGGCCAAGGATGGCAATAGGTCACGGCGGCGAGGCATCCTTCACCCGCTCTCTCGGATCAGGGAAGCCCTCTCGCCCATTGGCCGTTTCTGGGAGGTCTCCCGTCACGCCCGCCGCCGCGGCTTGGCCCGGCCGCGGTTCGCGTCGATCGACGGGATTGCCTCAGAAGAGTTCGGAGATCGTCTTCGCCAGACTCTCGAGGACTCAGGCGGGATGTTCGTGAAATTCGGACAGATCGCCTCGACCCGAGGTGATCTCTTGGCTCCTCCTGTGATTGAAGCGCTCTCGGAATTGCGGTCTTCGGTCCGACCCATACCGGCTGACGAGGTCCGTCCGTTGATCGAGAACGAGCTCGATCAACGGGTGGAAGAAGTGTTCGCCTCGTTCGAGTGGGAACCCTTGGCCGCCGCATCGATCGGACAGACCCACCGAGCCGTCCTCTTCAGCGGCGAGCGCGTGGTCGTCAAGGTCCAGCGCCCAGGAATGGGCGAGCTCCTCCGCCGGGACGCCACCGTCCTGCGCATGATGGCGTCCCTGGCCGAGCGAAGGGTGCCCAGCGCTCGGCGACTCGGACTCCGGGACTTGGCCGAGGAGCTCATCATCAGCATGTCTCGGGAGCTCGACTATCAGCGCGAGTCGGCCATGAGCAAACGGCTCGATACTCAGGCTGGCAACGATATGGCGGTCAGCATCCCCCGAATGCACGACTCGCTCTCGACCAGTCGTCTGTTGGTCATGGACGAGATCATGGGCCGGTCGGTCGACGACGCCCTGGCCCTGGAGACGTGCGGAGTGCCTCGAGACGTGCTGGCCAAGGGTCTCTTGGGGGCCTTCATCTCCCAAATGCTCCAGGGCGGCGCCTACCATGCCGACCCCCATCCCGGAAACGTGTTCGTCGATGGAGTCGGCCAGCTCTGGCTCCTCGACTTTGGTGCCGTGGGGCTCCTGGACACCAATGCCAGACAGTCGCTGAAGGAGATAGCCCTTGGGATGTCCATTGGCGAGCCGATGTTGATGGCCCGCGCCGTTCGGCGACTGGCTGGATCCGACAGTGTTGACCTGCGACTGCTCGAGGCAGATCTGAGCGCGCTCATGGTGGAGATAAATGCCGGAGAGCGCTTCGATCCAAAGGCCATCCCCGCCATTCTCTCCCTGATGGCCCGGCACGGACTGCGGGTCCCCCGTTCGATGACGACCTTGTCGCGGGCGCTGCTCACCCTCGATGGCACGTTGAAGATCATCGACCCCTTGTTCGAGATGTCCACCGAGGCCACCGCCCTGGTCGGCGACCTCGACGCCGGGGCAACGTCGATGACCGATGACCTGGTCAAGCACGAGTTGCTCCGCGCCCTGCCCGTATTGCGCGGCCTGCCCGACCACGTCGACGAATTGGCCACCCAACTCCGGGCTGGTCGCATGCGCGTGCAGATGGAGCGATTCGCGGGTGAAGACAGGCGGGTGGTAGACGGCTGGCTCGACAAGATCCTTATCGTGGCCATCGGGGGGTTCGGGACCTTGTCCTCAGCCGTCCTGCTGGCCGCGGCCGGTGCCGCGCATTCCCAGGCGGTCAGCGACGCCCTGCGCGGTGTGGGGTTTGTCGGCCTGGCCTTCGGGCTGATCCTGCTCATGCGATCCCTGGCCCAGATACTCCAGAATCAGAGGCGACCACCTCGTCGTGAGTGACGTGGCGATGCCGGGCATATCCTTCGGTGGGACGAGGATGGACCAGCCCGGTCGAGTGAGGAAATCACGATGGCAGACGAGGTCGAGTATCAACCGCGGGTGCGGCCCACGTACGCTCGTGACGAACGAGAGCTCTTGGATCGCTGGTTGGACTTTCATCGAGCCACGCTGCAGGCCAAATGCGAAGGGCTGACTGACCGGCAACGCAAGGATCGGCCGATCGCCCAGTCGGAGTTGTCGCTGCACGGCCTGGTGCGCCACTTGACCGAGACCGAACGAAACTGGTTCCAGCGAGTACTGCTTCACGATGCCACCCAGTCCCAGATCTGGCCCGATGGGGCTCTCGTGCCGCTCGACGAGGCCAACTGGGAAGACGATCTGGAAGTATGGCGCGCCGAATGTGATGCCAGTCGTCGGGCCGCGGAGAGTCACAGTCTGGACGACTTCGGCCTGTGGCGCGACAAGCAGATCTCACTGCGCTCGATCTACTTGCACATGATCCAGGAGTACGCCCGGCACAATGGCCACGCCGACCTCATCCGTGAGCTCGAGGATGGTGCGGTGGGGCTGTGATCTGACCGTTGGCCGCAGTAGCCTTTTGGCCATGACCGATGTCGAGGTGTACGTGGATCCCAGCTGCCCGTGGGCCTGGCTCACCTCTCGTTGGGTGCTGGAGGTGGCTCCGGCGCGAGACCTGGCCGTCTACTGGCGTTCGTACTGCCTGGAAATCCGGGACGACTACGGCGTGGCGCCGACTGTTCCCGAGGAGTTCCGGCAACGGGCCCTCGACGGCCATGCCTTTTCCCATCGCATGCTGCGGATCTTCGAGGCGGCCCGGGCCGAGGCGGGGGAGGACGCGGTGGACCGCCTGTATGCGGAGTGGGGTCGCCGGTTCTTCCTGCCCAAGCGCCTCCAGACCGAGGATCTGCTGGCCGACTGCATCGCGGCAGCGGGTCTCAATGCCCCCTTGAGCGGGGCGGCCGATGACGAGAAGTGGGATGCCCCGATCCGTGATGCCATGGAGGTGGCTTACGCCTTCGGCGGACCCAAGACCCAGACGCCGACCATCGTGGTGCGGGCCGACCCTCCGCACGGGTTCAAGGGGCCGGTCATGGCCCCCGCCCCTCAGGGGGACGCCGCGGTGCGGCTGTGGGATGCCATCCAAGTCCTGTCTGAGTACCAGGGGTTCTTCGAGATCAGCCGGCCTCGGGCCAACCCTCCCCGGGTAGACGTACCCAGCTAGCCGACCTCACCCCGAGCAGATGTCAGCCGACATCGACCAGCAGTTGGGTGAAGCCCATGTCTTTGGTTTTGCCGCAACCGTTGAAGCTCCCGGTATTGGTTCCCCCGCAGGCTGCCGTCACAGTCCCGGTCGCGCCGACGTGAAGTTCGACATCGTTCCACCCACCGGCATTTTCGATTCGCCAATGCATCTTGCTTTCCTGCAGAAAGCATTTCGTCGTGACGCCGAGGGTGATCTGAATGTTCCTGCGGTCGCCAAGGGTGTGTTCGGACCCTCTCGTGTAGTTGTCATCGACACATTGGTTCCAGTCGTCCCAGAGTGGCTTTACCGTGACCCCACACTGCCGGCCGATGTGCATGGGTGAGCAGAAAAGAGTCACTTGGATCTGTCGCCAACTGCCCTTTCCTTTGCTGGCGGCGGCTGGGCCGACAGAGCCGATGTCGACTGCGGCGACGGTCATCAGAAGCAGGGCAACCGCCAGGGCGCGGCCCCAGAAGCGGGAAAGAAGGGCAAGGGGGGACACGCCGCGATTAGACGCGCACTTTTCACTCTGTGTCTATTTGGCTAGTAGACCCGGATGCCCGACATGGGCCTGCTGTGGTCCTAAGAGGCGATCGGGTTCCCGACCGGACAGACTGGTGCGCTATGGGTGATTCAGCCACATACCGACTCGATGGCCATGTGGCCACCATTACCTACAACCGACCGGACGCCCTCAACGCCATCGACGGGGAGATGAGGCGCGACCTCAACGACGCGTTCTCCCGTTTCCGTGACGACGAGGACGCATGGGTGGCCATCGTCACCGGTTCAGGGCGGGCGTTCTGCGTCGGCGGGGACCTGCGCCACGGCGCCGGGTCGGCGGGGGAGTTCCCCGGGACGTTCTGGGAGAAACCGACGTTGAACTCCTTCGAGAGCGGATGGGAGATCTTCAAGCCGGTTATTGCTGCCGTTAATGGATACTGCCTGGGCTACGGGCTCACCCTGGCCAGCTGGTGCGATTTCGTCGTAGCCAGTGACCGGGCCGAGTTCGGTCTGCCCGAGGTGAAGCTCGGAGTCCCGGCCATCGTGGCCTCGATACGCCTGCCCCAGCGCATCAACTGGGCCGATGCCATGGAGCTGTTGCTCACTGGCGAGCGCATCGATGCCGAGCGAGCTCGCTCTATGGGTCTGGTCTGGAAGGTCGTCCCTCATGAGACTCTGCTCGATGAGGCCAATGCGCTGGCGGAACGTCTTGTCGGCGGAGCGCCGCTGGCTCAACGCGTCATGAAGGAAATGGCGATGCGGACTCGACCCATGGCGATGCTCGAGGCCATCCGCTTCGGCGAGACCATGCGACACGTCGCCGGCGGCACCGAGGATGCGGCTGAGGGTCGTCAGGCCGCCGCTGAGGGCCGCCCACCGCGCTGGACGGGACGATGAACCAGGTCGGAATGAACGAGGCCAGGTTGGTCCATCAGGAACGGGCGAAGGTCTGGACGAGGACGCCGTCGGGGCCGACCGTCCTGGTCTCGACCAAGCGGAACTTCAGCCGGTCAATGCCCTCGGGGAACAGGCGGCGCCCTCGGCCGAGCACGGTCGGGAACACCATCAGGCGGAGCTCGTCAACGAGGTCATTGGCCAACAGCGTCTCGACCAGGGTGCCGCTGCCCGCGACCAGAATCGGGCCATCGGTCTCTTCTTTCAGCCGAGCGATCTCGGCGGGGACGTTGTCGGAGATCACTGTCGTGTTCTCCCATTCGGGATCGGTCAAGGTCGACGAGACAACGTACTTTCGCCCGTGGTTGATCTTGTCGGCGAAATCACCTTCCTGGTTGGGCCAGGCCGAAGCGAACGCCTCGTAGGTAGTCCGTCCCAGCAGCTGGATCTCGGCCGTGTCCAACTCGTCGAACTTGTACTTGTCGCCGTCGGCCCCCCGGTCGTACTCGAAGGACCAACCGGCGTGCTCGTAGCCCTCAGCACCGCCGGGATCTTCGAACACCCCGTCCATCGATATGAACTCGGTCACCACTAGCTTGCCCATTGTGGACTCCTCTCGCCTTTTGCTCATACGACGATGCCACCGATAGAAACTCATCGCTTGCGTTACCCTCAATCGGGAGGGCCAATGACAGCAACCGAAGATCCTGACGCTCGAGCCGAATCATGGGGAGCGGGAACAGAGGCATGGCATCAGCGTCTCCATCACACGCCCCGGGAGGCGCTGTCTGCTGACACGGCCCAGAGCCCGGGCATGCACCGGTATGAGGCCGTGTCGGGCCGATTGACCGGCTCGCAGAAGATATGGATGGGGGAGAGCCGCGTCGCTGCCGGTATGCGTTCGTCCAACCACCATCACGGTGACTCGGAAACCGGTATCTATGTGGTCTCTGGCCACCCGGCCTTCATCTTTGCCCAAGGGCGTGAGGAAGTTCGGATCGAGGCATCTCCGGGCGACTACATCTTCGTTCCCCCCTATGTACCCCACCGCGAGGAGAATCCGTCCTCGGAGGAGGAGGCGGTGGTAGTGCTGGCTCGCAGCAGCCAGGAGTCGATTGTGGTGAATCTGTCGACTCTCTGGGACGTAAAAGGCCCGAATCCATCGGGTTGAACGGGCCCGTACGGCGTTTCTGATCCGGGCCCGGACGGCTGCGCCAAACATCCCTACAATGATGGATACAGCCCCAGGAGGAACGACATGAGCTTGACCGAAACCGCCAGCATTTCCCTGAGCGCCCCCGACCACTTCTTCGTAGGCGGCGGATGGGTGAAGCCATCGAGCCCGGCCATGATCGACGTGATCAACGCCAGCACCGAAGAGGTCATGTTCCAGGTGGCGGAAGCCAAGGCCGAGGATATGGCCGGTGCGGTCGGCGCGGCCCGGGAGGCCTTCGACCATGGCCCCTGGCCTCACCTGAGCCATGCCGAACGGGCCGACTACCTGCGGAAGATCGCCACGGCCCTCGAGGAGCGGAGCCTCGAGATCAGCGAGATCTGGTCGGGCCAGATGGGCGTCCTCCATTCCATGGCCAAGGCCGGAGGAGCAGGGTTCGGCAACCCCTTCCGGACCTACGCCAACCTGGCCGACGAGTTCGACTTCGAGGAGCGGCACCCGCCCACGAGCGGAGGAAAGGTCGGCCTCCTGGTTCGTGAGCCGGTGGGTGTCGTTGGCGCCATCATCCCGTGGAACGGACCCATCGGCCTGATCGCCCACAAGGTCGCACCCGCCCTCCTGGCCGGGTGCACCGTGATCCTCAAGGCATCCCCCGAAGCGCCGGGCGAGGCCTACGTCTTCGCCGAGATCGCCGAGGCCATCG
>Ga0210400_10005268_pt1 | contig 11007 bp, 7 predicted proteins | sample IncBWH26MmetaG_FD_155456 | JGI IMG/M metagenome (GOLD analysis project Ga0210400, IMG submission 155456) | Forest soil microbial communities from Barre Woods Harvard Forest LTER site, Petersham, Massachusetts, United States - Inc-BW-H-26-M | ecosystem: Environmental > Terrestrial > Soil >...
CGTCTTTTTAATCTTCCACCCGGGCAGGTCAACGTGATCGTGCATCCTCAGTCCACGATTCATTCCATGGTGGAGTTCAACGACGGAAGTATCCTGGCGCAGCTTTCCGTCACCGACATGCGCCTGCCCATTCTTTACGCGCTTACGTATCCCGAGCGTGCTCCATCGAACATGCGCTTTAACGTACTGGACTTGAAGAGGCTGGACTTCTGCCCTCCTGACATGGACAAGTTTCCCTGCCTGCGCCTGGCCTACGAGGCTGCGGAAGCCGGAGGCGCAAAGAGTGTGGCGCTGAATGCCGCTGATGAAGTGGCTGTTGCCGCCTTTCTAGACCGGGAGATCGGATTTTCCGATATTTCCAGGGTCATTGCGCAAACGATTCATGAAACTAAAGAACGCCATCCTGAATCTATAGAAGAGGTTCTTTCCATTGATGTTCAGGCGCGGGAGCTGGCCCGGCAGAAGTTGTCTCATCAATTGACCCGCTAGAGCGGTTCCAGGATTGGTGTTTGTCGCCGCTCATTCGTGTGGACTCAGGACAGGCCCTAAAGAGCCGTTCTTCCACAGGTGCTCAGCATTTAGCAGCTCTGGAGCGGTGCTGGTAACACCGGCCAATAGCGGTTAAAATACCAAGACTTACTATTATGTCCGCACTTATATCTATAGCAGCGTTCGCTTTGGTTTTAGGCGTGCTCGTTTTTGTTCACGAATTCGGGCACTATGCCGTGGCGAAGCTTTGCGGTGTCCGGGTTGAGGTGTTTAGCCTGGGTTTTGGCAAGCGCCTTCTGGGTTTCAAGAGGGGCGATACGGATTACCGGCTCAGCCTGCTGCCACTAGGCGGCTATGTCAAGATGGCCGGCGAAAATCCCATGGAGAGCCGCACGGGGGATCCCGGCGAGTTCATGAGTCATCCGCGCTGGCAGCGGTTCCTGATCGCCATCGCCGGCCCGGTGATGAATATTTTGCTGGCAGTCGTCGTCCTGACCGTGGTGTACATGGTGCATCACGAATACTTTGCTTTTCTGAAGAAACCTGCACAGATAGCGTGGGTGGTTGCCGGCTCGCCTGCGGAAAAGGCCGGGGTCCGTCCTGACGACAGAATCATCAAGGTCGATGGCATTGAAAACCCGAACTGGGAGCAGGTAATGATTCGGACCATGATGAGCGCCGATCAGCAGGTTGACGTGGTGCTCCAGCGCGGCAACCAGGTGATTACGACAAAAATGTATCCGCGGGCGGTGGGGCCGGACCAGATTGGCCAAACGGGCATGGTTCCGGAAGGGCCGGCACGAGTTGCAGTGATAGAAGCGGGTCTTCCAGCGGAAAAGGCCGGTATCCAGCTCGGCGACATGGTGGTGGCGCTGAACCAGAAGCCGGTAAAGAGCATGGCGCAGTTTTCCGATCTGCTGCAGGAATCCAAGAGCGACCCCATTGATGTTACCGTTTTGCGCAATGGACAGCAGATGACGTTCAAATTGACGCCGGTGAGCGCCCAATCCGCAAGCGGCGAAGACAAAAAATATCGTATCGGCATTGGAGCGGACGAAGAGAGACTGGTTGAGAAGCTGCCTTTTAAAGCCGCCCTCGCCCAGTCGGTTGAGGAATGCAGGAGCAACTCATTTCTCATTTTTGAGCTGGTCGGCAAGATGATTCAACGCAGGTCGATGAAGCAGATCAGCGGTCCCATCGGAATCGCCAGAATTTCCGGGGAAGCGGCGCGGCAGAAGGGCTGGACTCCGCTGTTCTCGGTCATGGCTTTGATCAGCATTAATTTGGCCATTTTTAATCTTTTCCCCATCCCGATTCTTGATGGCGGACTGATGCTGATGCTGCTCATTGAGGGCATCATGCGCCGCGACATCAAGCAGCAAGTGAAAGAGCGCGTCTATCAAGCTGCCTTCGTTTTCCTGGTCTTGTTTGCCGCTGTGGTCATCTTTAACGACGTGGCCAAGACCTGGTCAGGGCATCCGTTCTAGTTGACGGCGGGTTGTCCGAGTCGTTACTATGAGATTTCAAGCCGCCGGAAGCTCCGGCGGCTTTTATTTGTTCAGACCGTGCCGCAAGTCCAGCGCTCACCTCTTCCCATGGGGGTGGGCGTTTCCTTTGGAGGGGAGAAAATGACCGATGCCGAAATCCTTACGCTGGTGGACAGGCTGGAGCGCTGCCTCTTTGCGCCCAGCGAGTTTCACCACAAGGACCATCTCACCGTGGCGGTGGCCTATCTTTATGCTGCCGGCTTTGATAGCGCCAGCTTTGATACCGCCATGGACAAACTCCGCGCCACTCTCGCCAGATTTATCTCCTACCATGGCGCCCGCGGATACAACGAGACGCTTACCCGGTTTTGGCTTCTCCAGGTAGAAAAGCGCATTGATCGCAAGCTCTGCCTCCAGGAATCGGTGAAGAGGGTCACGGCAGAACTGAGCAGAAAAGAAATGATCTACGAATTCTATTCCCGCGAAAAACTAAACTCTCCGGAAGCCAAGCAGGGATGGGTGGAGCCCGATCTGAAAATTTGGTAAGGGAGCAATAAAATTTGGTAAGTGAGTAATTTGGTAAATGGGTAATTTATTGGGGCATTCGCGTTTTTCTCCCTTTTGTCATCCTGAGTAAAAGACTCGCGATGGCGAGTTAAGAGGAAATGAACAAGGTAGCGAGGATCAGGCGCACTTTTAAAAAAAGTGTCATTCCGAGCGCAGCGCCCCGAAGAAGTCGGGCACACCGCATCTGAAAGGCGCGGAGAGAGGAACCCCGACCATGCTTCGGACTTAGATGCAGATCCAAGGCGTTCTACCCAAATTTCTGAATGCGTTGTCCCATTCGACGGCTTTAAAGCCCATCGATTTTATTGCACTTAAAAGTTTGTTCATTAGGAGGCGCGTTCTTTGCGCCGAAGGACCTATGTATTCCGAATGCACTGCCAAAGTCTTTCCTTGCGGAATTTGTCTTACGAATCGATTGATTTCTTGTGGTGACAGGTATGGCGTTTGGGCGAGCAAAGAAATTACTTCGCAACACGCGCAATACATAGGTCCTTCGGCGCAAAAAGCGCGCGCCTCAGGATGACAAAAATGGAGAAAGTTTCGTTATGACGAAAAAGCAATTTTCGCTTGATGTAAATTCGAAGCGAACCACTCAATGCTGGCTTGACAGCTCTCGCAGTCGCTTTCGCAAGGGCGTATCAGCGGTTTCTGATGCAAGAGTGTTCACCTCATGCCAGCGCCTCTGAATCTCAGCATCTAACTCAGACTGGTGATCATAGTAGTAGGCCAGGGCCGCGTGAACTTGGGCAAGAGACAGATGAGGATATTGAAAGTGAATCTCTTCTGGGCTGGAGCCGTGAACCAACTTGTCGAGGGCCACCTCAATAACTTTAACACGGGTGTTATCGATCCACGCCACTCCACTTTCATCGATCCGGATATGAGTGATCGCCGCTGTTGACATGAATTGCCCTCCTCATTTGGCTGTAATCTATCATGCGAAGCGTAAAAACCCCAAAATCCCGCTCCTGCAGGTTTCTTTTCACCGGTTCCTCTCTATTTTCAAGGTGCTCTTCAGGAATGTTAAACTAGAACGAATGGCACAAATTCAGCGCAGGAAGACAATTCAGGTCAAGATCGGCAATGTCCACGTGGGTGGTGGTGCGCCTGTGGTGGTGCAGTCCATGACCAATACCGACACCGCGGACATCCCTGGCACTATTCAGCAAGTGGCACAGCTTGCCCAGGCGGGCTCCGAACTGGTGCGGGTCACGGTCAACAATGATGCGGCGGCCAAAGCCGTTCCCGCGATTGTCGAGGGGCTGGAGAAGCGCAACATTCGTGTTCCCGTTATTGGAGACTTCCACTACAACGGCCACCTGCTGCTTACGCGCTATCCGGAATGTGCGCAGGCGCTGGCCAAGTATCGGATCAATCCCGGCAACATGAGCATTGGCCGCAAGGACGACAATAATTTCCTGGCGATGATCGAGGTTGCCATCAAGTACCAAAAGCCGGTGCGGATCGGCGTGAACTGGGGTTCGCTGGACCAGCAATTGCTCACGCGCCTGATGGATGAGAACTCCCGCAGCAGTAATCCGCAGGACGCCCGTGACGTCACCATGGAAGCCATGGTGGTCAGCGCCGTTCGGTCGGCGGAGATTGCCGAGCAGTTTGGGCTGCCGCACAACTTCATCATTCTCAGCGCCAAAGTCAGTGGCGTGCAAGACCTGATCGACGTTTATCGAAGCCTCGCCTCCCGTTGCGATTACCCTCTTCACCTGGGATTGACCGAGGCCGGCATGGGAACCAAGGGCGTGGTTGGGAGCGCCGCCGGGCTGGCTGTCCTATTGCAAGAGGGCATTGGCGATACCATCCGCGTTTCGCTCACCCCTGCGCCCAATGGAAGCCGGGACGAAGAGGTGATTGTTGCACAGCAGATCCTGCAATCGTTGGGCATACGCAGCTTCACGCCCCAGGTCACCGCGTGTCCGGGCTGTGGACGCACCACCAGCACCTTTTTCCAGGAGATGGCCGAGCAGATCCAGTCGTATCTCCGTACCAATATGCCGGTGTGGAAAGGGAAGTATCCTGGCGTGGAAGAGCTGAAAGTTGCGGTGATGGGTTGCGTAGTGAATGGTCCGGGAGAATCAAAACATGCCAACATCGGAATCTCCCTGCCGGGAACTTTCGAAGAGCCCAAAGCGCCGGTCTTTGTCGATGGACGCCTGATGACTACGCTGAAAGGCGACCGCATTGTCCCTGAATTCATCCAGATCCTGAACCAATACGTTGATACCCGCTACGGCTCAGGATCGGCTAAGACCGAAGAAGGCATCGCAGCCCAAGTGTGAGCCGCGCCGATTCTTTGCATAAAGCCTGACACTATCCCGTTAGCGCTGTTTTGTTCATGAGCATGAGTAAGAAACACGTGGATCAACCAAGATCCAGCCCGGCAGGGCGAAACTGTGTAGCCCAGGCCGGAAGGCCTGGATAGGCATTGGGATAACGAGAGCCCCGCAGGGGTGGCACTGGTTCATGTGTTGAGCTAGATGTCATTCGACAGCTTGTCAGTTCTGACGCGACCCAAGAGCAATGAAACATATTGTTCAAACACATTAACCCACCTGCCACGCGCCATCTATCGAACAACCGCCGTGTAAAATAGCGCTACCCACAAGATGAACTACTCCGAACAGCGGCAGTTCCTTAAACAGAGCCGAATATGGTCGGCTGCACTAGCAGTCATTCTTGCCATCCTGTCTTGGGCCTGCGTGGCGGTTGCGCGAGCATCTGCCAAATCTGAAGTTATTACATTCGGTCTGGTGATTATCGCGCTGGCAATTTCTCTTTCCTACACTCCCAGCTACCTGCACCTGACGGTGAATCCGGAGAAAGCGCCGCGTTGGGAGTTCCGCATTCGCTGGAGAGTGATTGGCGCGGTCCTCATCCTGGGCCTGATTTTTGCTTCCACCGCAAGTGGAAGAATCACCGTCATGATGGCGGCGGCTGTACTGTGCGCGGCCAACTGGTCGGCCAAGGCTGTGGTTCCTCTGCGGCTCCATGCCGCGTATTATTGGGTCACCGACTTCGCACTGCTGGCGATTCTGTTGCTCGCGACGAAATGTCCTCTGCTGCTGGCGACCGCGTTGCTGGCGGCATCTGCACATCTTTCTATTGTCATTTGCCGGAAGCATTGCTTCCCGTGGGCGGCAGTGGTTTTCATTTCGGCCTCGGTCTTGTTGCTCGTCGACGGACGAAGGCAGGGGGCAGATGCAAGGGCCATCGTGACTGCAGTGGCGCTCGTGCTGGCTTCTTCGCTGGCTACCGCGTGGCTGGCGCAGCGCGTGCAAAAGCACAATGCAAAGAACATAGCTGCGGCCATCGCTGAACTTGCGGATTTCACCGGATATTCTGAAGAGCGCATCCGTAATCTATGGCTTACCAGCAATCACGAATTGGCCAGGAACTGGCAGAAGGCCCAGCTTGCGGATGACGACCGCGAAGGAATGGCACAGTGGTATCGCGACAACTCGGAGCTGTATATGTTCGCCATCTCCGGGTACAACCTGGAATACCGTCGTATTCGGTCGAACCTTTACGTCCTGAAATTTGCGCGTGGCCGCTGTCTCGATTATGGCGCCGGCAATGGGGAACTACTGCTGGATCTGGCGCGGCTGGGACATGCGGTGATGTATTACGACGTGGAAGGCCGGAGCATGGAGTTTGCCCGCAGCCGCGCCCAGCAACGAGGTTTGCGCCTGGAGTTCGCCCGCAGCAAAGATGAGTTGACCGCCGCGCGAGAGCGCGGCTTTGACACCGTGTTCTCGTTCGATGTGCTGGAGCACCTGCCCGATCTTGCTGGAGAACTGAGTTTCCTTTCTTCTTTGCTAAGCCCAGGTGGACGATTCATGTTTGACGTGCCCGCAGGCTCCACCAAGTCGCACCCTATGCACCTGAACCACAACCTGAATGTCTTGTCCTACATGTCTGGTCAGGGTTTGGAAGAGGAGCGCAGTTTTTTGCAGAAGCTCTCGTTCAAGAAACAGGAAAAATATGTTTTCCGGGCGCGAGCGTAGCAAAAATCGTCGGCCGGCAAACCCTGACAGCCCCAACCATCCCCGCCGACTTCGTGTGATTATTCTTTCTTGCTCTTGACCCAATAACTTTCTGAATGGAGCGCTAGTTGGTGAGATGGAAAAGCAATAAGGCGACGGGCGCGTTAAGGCGCAATTTTCGCGAAGACCAAAGCCGAGGAACTAAACTGTTAACTCGTTTCCATTTTCCGGCATTGAATCGTAGCAATGATAGGGTATAGTTCTGGATTAGGCCTAATGTGTGAAGGAAAGGTGCGTAGAGCTATCCGCAATTGATGCTACGCGCGCGCGGTTTAGATGTCTCTGAAAGTACTTATCGTCGAAGATGAGCCGGCAATCCTGGAGTTCATGAGAGAGGTTTTCACCTTCGCTGATGTCCAAGTCCAGCCTGTGAACGACAGCCTATCTGCGGCGGCACTTGTGGAATCCGAGAGGTTCGATGGGATTTTCCTGGATCTTCACATGCCCAACATGGGCGGTCTTGAACTTACGAAACACATTCGACAATCCTCGTGGAACAAAGTCACGCCCATCATTGTAGTGACCGGCAGCGACAGCGGAAAGAAGATGCAACAAGTGTTTGATGCCGGAGCAACCTTCTTTCTCCAGAAGCCAGTTGACAGACATAAGTTGTTACGGCTCTTCCGGGTTGCACAAGGGGCGATGGCCGACACTCGACGGCGGTGCGTACGCGTTCCATTGGAAATCCCGGTTGCTTGCGAAATTCGAGGAGTCAAGACAACTGCGAGGAGTTGCGATATCAGCGAAGGTGGGATTCTACTCGAAACAGCCCACCTGCGACTTGGAGAGCACGTAAGCCTGTCATTCCAGCTGCCGGACACACAGGTGACGGTCAACGCGCTCGGATTGGCCACTCGCTTGTATGGGCAAGAACGGGTGGGTGTCCAGTTCGTGAACGTCAATCAATCGGGGAGAAATGGTATTCGCGATTATGTTTGCCAAGGGGGAAACTGAGGTCCTCGTCACAACCAGCACAACTACCTAAATCCTTATCACCGGGGCCTTACAATCATCGCCAACTGCGGCGTTGATAACTAAGCCGCAACTCGGCACGGAGGGCAGATCGATGCAATCGGTGATCCAGGGCAACATGGATTTCATCTTCCCAACGACCATAGCGGCATGCATATGATCGGGATCGGAAGTAAAGAGAGGAGTCAGGTGGACTCCTAACATGGCGCAGGGAAGAGCTGCTTCAGTGTCAATGTGGAAATCAGGATTGCAGCCGAGCCCGGTCAGCGTTACGCTGCTGAGATCAACTTGCCTGTAGAGGAATAAGAACGCCGAGGCAACTGTTTCCGATGGGCCTACGATGGCGTTGTTCGTTGTGGGACACGTGCCGCGAACAATAGCAATCGGATGTATGCCGGCCACTAGATCCGGAACAGGCAGATCCAGCGTAAAGAGCGGCGATTGTCCCAGCGCTTGAGGTGAAGATCCGTTCATGGGCTGGGAATACGAAATTATCGGCACTCCTGCAGTTAGTGGTTGAGGATCGGGCGTGAATTGCATGGACAAACTTATCGATGAGACGCCCTGGAGCAACGCCTCACTTGCAGTTGTGCCAAGCCATGGCTGATGCGGAGCATCCGGATCGGCCGGCCCAATAGGAGGCGCCATGACGGACATGCGGGTCGCACCGCTTCCGAGTACGAACGGACCGCAAAAACTAATCATCAGCGGCCTGCTGGAAACGGACTGAGCGGTACTGCGGTCCAGCAAAGTACCGGCTATGAAAGGCGCGGCCAGCGCGCTGATACCCGCTTTCTTCAGCAAATTGCGTCGGTTCATTGCCTCATCTCCTTACCGGTGGAAGAACGGCCCTTTAGAGCCTGTCCTGAGGCAGGCCGAAGGAGCCGTGTTCAGAGTAAAAATGCAAAGGGCTTTAGCCCTGGTGTAAAAACTGGCAGGCTACACTCATTTTGAAACCGCTCTAACCCGTGTCCCCGGAATGTCCAAAGGCCCCGAAAGCGGCCCAGTAATAGGGATGCCTCCATGCGGGTGAAGAGCCAACTTCGCGGGCCGCAAGATGCAGCGCGCTATCAACGGTATGACCCGAGAGCAATGAGTCGTAAAACGACACCATGAAGGTGGCCGTGGCGACGGAATCCACATTCCAACGGCTGGCGGTCACCCAGGGGACACCGGCCTGTAGAAATTCGGTGGCCAGGCTTTCCGCCTGTAACGCTTCGCTCGGTTTCGCTGTTGCGCACGCGGAAAATACCGCGAGCTTGATGTTTCGCAGCAGGGTCCTCTCTGACTGCGGATCAAGACCATGGCGTCCGCGAAGCCGGGTTCCGGCGATTCCGAAGATACCATCGGCCATGACAATGGCCGCTCCATCCCGGCCCACAGTGGCGTGTCCGGCAAAATGAAAAACCCGAGCGGCGCTGAGCTCTTTCTTGACCGCCGCGAAAGTGGCTTCACTGCCTGAGAGGACTTCCGGATTCAAGAACTTTCCAGCAATACGCTCGGCTTCGCGAAGAGCGTGAGCAGGAGGTTCGAGATTCGCGCCAGAGGCGATGGGAGCGGCGACGAAAAGCGCTCGATCGGAGGACCGCACCAGCGGCGAGGAGTGTTGCATTTTTTGGCGCAACTCGCGAGCTAAAGCCATGGTGACGGAATAGCGTGTTCCCAGATAGGCCCCGTGCTCATCGACCAAGGCTTCCACCGGCAGCATGTTAAGGATCCCATCTGGCTCAAGAATGATGGAGCCTGTTGCGGGCAGCCATCGGCTCGCGGGCGCGATGAGCCATGTATAAAGAGACTGTGCGTCGGTATGGAGCATCGCTAAGTTGGAATCCGGCCGGGAGCACTCTTCCAGAAAATTTTCTGCAACCCGCGCCAGATCAGCGGCACGCACCGGCACATAGACGGAATGAAAACCATGCTGCTCACGCACCCAGAGGAGAACGCCGTCGGCTGTGAAAGCATAGGTCAGAATGGCGGATTGCTCAGTATTGAGGGGCTGGCCGGAGGTCAAAGCAGGCCGCCGAAATGAAACGGGAGTGTCCAGTTCATCAGGCGTGTTCTGCCCTTCGGATGGGCGAGCCGCCGCTGACCGAAAGCGCTGCCAAATTTCCAGCGCCGCCTGCTGCCGCCCGGAACGAAACATCAGCTCCGTCAGCAGAAGATACGGACTGCGATGCTGACTCATCCAGGTCAGCCGTTCCGGCCAGGTGGTCAGTGATCGCAAACCGCTTTCCGCCAGATCAATCGCCTTGCGCAGGGACTGTTCCGCGGCCTCCCGGTCTCCTGCCTTCCATTGGATCTCCGCCAGGGTGTTGTAGTAATTGAAGTCGAGGACGCGGTTAGACAAGCGCTTCACCTCAGGAGAGAACCCCTGGAGCACAGCCAAAGAATCACCGTTGTAACCGCGCTGAACCGATTGGGCCTTGGCCCGCCAGATTTCGGCCTCAATCATTCGCCAGCGCACAGAGTCAGTCTGCGGCAGGGAAGAGAATAGCTGGACTGCGCGCGCAAACTGTTCCTCCGCTATTTTGGTCTCACCCAGGCGCAAGGCCACGGCGGCCAGCCGGGAGCGAGTCGAGGCCTCAAGCGTGCGATCGGAGCCGCCGGAGATGAGACTCAGGGCTTGAGAGGCTGCGGCAAACTGCACATTGTCATGCCCCGAATGCTCGGCCATGGTTTCGAGAGCGGTGTAAAGGGAGTAGCCGCGCATCGCCGGCAATCGTGCGGACCAAAACATTTGCAGACCTTCGCGAATCGCCGACCAGGCGCTGGCTTCGTCTCCGGCGCCAGCCTCCAGATAACTCAACATCAGCAGGCCGCGCAGATAAAAACTCTGATAGTTGTGCGCTCGCGCAATCTGGAGGGCGCTGTTAACCAGGACTTTGGCGGCGCCTGAATCATTCTTCATCAATGTACAAATAGCGTTTTCGAGAAGTGATTGCGTTTCCAGCCAGGGATAATTGTGCTGATGGGCGCCTGATGTCACCTTGGCTGCCAGAGTGGCGCACGCCCCGGCCTGCGTCTGGAAGTGCAGTGCGTAGGCCTCCTCGAATTCGGCAGCCATCCTTCCGGACGGGCTGCCAAGCTCCTGAAACAGGCGTGCTGACTTTCTGGCGCTCAGGTAGGCCTGCTCGGCCTGGCCTCGGTCGTTCTGCGTGGAAGCCTCTGCCAGAAGCTGCGCGGCCTCGCGAAAGCCATGGGCATCCACAGATCGCAGAAGCTCGCTGAGAAAAATGTCATTGTGGGTGCGTTGCAGATAGCGGGCCGCAAGCATCGCGGCCCGATAGTGGATATCTTCCCGGTCATATCCGGGTATTCTTGGTAGGAGCTCGCGTTCTGCGGTTTTGAGATACTCCTCCGCATCGGCTTCTTCATTGTGCTGCAGCGCCTGCTCCATCTCCGGAGCGCTAAAGAGTTGGTGAAATCCTCCAGTG
>Ga0210400_10005269_pt1 | contig 11006 bp, 9 predicted proteins | sample IncBWH26MmetaG_FD_155456 | JGI IMG/M metagenome (GOLD analysis project Ga0210400, IMG submission 155456) | Forest soil microbial communities from Barre Woods Harvard Forest LTER site, Petersham, Massachusetts, United States - Inc-BW-H-26-M | ecosystem: Environmental > Terrestrial > Soil >...
GACCATCTTCTGGGTTTCGCGGTCCCACCAGGCATTGGCCACCATGGCATGGGAAGCGGGAAACGATCCGGTGGAAATCGTCGAGTGGCCCACGCAGGTCTCAGTGGCTGCATAGGAATAGGCCGCTTCGCGAAACCAGGCTCCTTCCTCCACGAGGCGGCGGAGACCTCCACTCCATTGCGGCAGGAATTTATCGACATAGTCGCCGCGCATCTGGTCGACAACCAGCAGCACGACCAATTTGGGCCGGGCGGACGCTTTCCTGGCGGGCGCGGCGGCCGGTTTGTTGGTTGGTGTCGTTTTCGTCGGCGCAGCTGTGGGAGTTTGCGCGCGTAAGCTCTGTGCGGCAGGGGCCAGCGCCAGAATGGCGATGATGCAGCGCAGTAAAACCCCGTGCGTGCTGGCAATATGATTCGGCTCTCGTTTGGACATGGGCAGCTCCCTTTTTTGCAGCGCGGCAGTTTATCACGCGAGCTTTGCACGGTCGTGGTCTTCTCAGTGAGGCCAGCTGTGCGCTGCGTCTCTGCCAGGCGGTTTTGTTGTGCTAGGATTACGCGACCATGCGCATCGTTGAAAAGGCACAGCTTATGTCGGCGCCGGAAATCGATCGAACGTTGCAGCGGCTGGCGCACGAGATCGTGGAAAAAAGCGGCGGCACCAAGCATCTGGCGCTGATCGGCATTCGCCGGCGGGGAGTGCCGCTGGCGCAGAGGATTGCGTTGGCGATGCGCGGTATTGACGGTGTCGACGTACCTGTCGGCACGCTGGACATCACGCTGTACCGCGACGATTTATCGAAGGTTGCATCGCACGCGGTGCTGCAATCGTCCGATATCCCGTTCGGCGTTGACCATATGGACCTGGTGCTGGTCGACGATGTTTTGTACACCGGCCGCACCATTCGCGCGGCGATGAATGGCCTCTTTGACCTGGGCCGCCCAAAGCGCGTTTCGCTTTGTGTGTTGATCGACCGTGGGCATCGCGAGATGCCCATCGAGGCGCAGTTTACCGGACGCGTCGTCCAGACGAGCAACAGCGAGATTGTTGAGGTGCGGCTGCGCGAAGTAGACAGCGAAGAGCGTGTGGTGCTTGTCGACCGCGTCGATGGCTAGTTGCTGGCTGCTAGGATAAAATTGAGGTCTGTGACGGTATTTGAGTGAAAATGTGACGCATCGCTTTCGTGACCTGCTGGCGCTTGAACCGCTCACGGCGGACGAACTCACTTTTCTTCTTGACCAAAGCAAGCCGTTCCAGGAAATCCAGAAACATTCGCTGAAGAAATTGGCCACGCTACGAGGCAAAACCGTGGCACTGGCTTTCTTTGAGAGTTCCACGCGGACACGCATCAGCTTCGGCACCGCGGCAGCGCGCCTCGGCGCGGATACCATGAATCTGCAAGCGGAAGCATCGAGCCTGAAAAAGGGCGAGTCTCTGCTGGACACGGTGCACACCCTGAATGCGATGAAGCCGGACTGCCTGGTGATGCGCCATGCGGCTTCGGGCGCGGCGGACTTTGTGGCCAGACACTTGGATATTCCGGTGATCAACGCGGGTGACGGCACGCACGAGCATCCTTCGCAGGGATTGCTGGACGCGCTCACAATTCGCGAGCGCAAAGGCAAGATCAACAATTTAAATGTCACGATTCTGGGGGATATCCAGCACAGCCGCGTGGCGCGCTCGAACATTCATTTGCTGGGAAAGTTCGGCTGCCAGTTTACGCTTTGCGGTCCGGCCATGTGGGTACCTCGCGAGCTGGAGAAAATCGCTCCCGGCGCATCGATCCGGCGCGTATTCCAAATCGAAGAGGCGTTGGATGGAGCGGATGTTGTGATTGTGCTGCGGGTCCAAACCGAACGCCTGCACGAGCCGGCGCTCTCCGCAAGCGATTATGTCTTGCTGTACCAGTTGAACAGCGAACGCCTGCGGCGGGCAAAACCGGATGCAATTGTGCTGCATCCGGGACCGATGAACCGCGGCATTGAGATTTCCCCGGAAGTTGCCGATGGCCCGCAATCGTGCGTGCTCGACCAAGTGACCAACGGCATCGCGGTGCGCATGGCGCTGCTCTTTTTGCTGATTGCCGGGCACAGCGAAGAGGGAATGCACCCCGTTAATGAAGCGCAACAGCCGCGAAATCGACGCGCCACGGATGTAAAGGACCCCTCGCATGCTTCTCGTTAAGAATGGACGCGTCGTCGATCCGGCGCGAAAGACAGACGCCGCCCTCGACGTCCTCCTCGACGGGGATCGCATCGCGGAAGTCGCGCCTGCTGGAAAAACTTCCGCGCGCGACGCGGAAGTTTTCGACGCCGCCGGCCTCATTGTCGCTCCTGGGTTTATCGATCTACACGCGCACCTTCGCGAACCCGGCCAGGAATCCTCTGAGACTATCGAGTCCGGCACGCGCGCGGCGGCGCGCGGAGGGTTCACGGCGGTTTGCTGCATGCCGAACACGAAACCGGTCAACGACAGCGCCAGCGTCACGCGTTTCATCCTCGACCGCGCAAAGGCGGGCGCCAGCGTACGCGTGTGGCCCATAGGGGCAGCGAGCGTCGGAAGCAAAGGGGAAGCCATCGCGGAAATTGCGGCGATGAAGCAAGCGGGGATTGTAGCGGTCAGCGACGATGGGAAACCGATCGCGACTGCGAAACTGGCGCGTCAAGTGATGGACTATTGCCGCTCACTGGACATTCCGGTAATCGAGCACGCTGAAGATGTTTCGCTGGCGGCCGGAGCGGTCATGCGCGAGGGCGTAACGTCTACGCGGCTGGGCTTGGCGGGCATGCCTGCGGCGGCGGAATCCGTCTGCGTCGCTCGCGACGTGCAGCTTGCCGAGCTGACCGGCGCACGGGTACACATCGCGCATTTGTCGGCGAAAGGCTCCCTCGAACAGGTGCGCTGGGCGAAGCAACGGGGCTTGCGGGTAACGTGCGAGGTTACACCGCACCATTTCACATTGATTGATGAAGATGTGCAATATGACTCGCGGTACAAAATGAATCCGCCGCTCGCCGCTCGCGAGGATCGCGAGGCGCTGCTTGCGGGGCTGGCGGATGGCACGGTCGAGGCTATTGCCACGGATCACGCACCGCACGAACCGGCCCTAAAGGATGTTGAGTTTGACCGCGCTCCGTTTGGCATCACGGGCTTTGAGACGGCACTTAGTCTTGCCCTCGAGCAACTGGTTGGCACTGGACGTATTCCGCTAATGCGCATGGTCGAACTGTTCACGTCCGGGCCGGCGCGTGTGCTGGGACTGGAACGCACCGTCGCTCCCGGTCAACCCGCCGATCTCACTGTGTTTTCGCTGGATCGGCCATGGACCTTCCGCGCGGCCGAATCCGCGAGCAAGTCCCGCAATTCGCCTTTCGACGGGCGCGGCTTCAAGGGCGGCCCCGTCGCGACTGTCGTCGCGGGGCGCATCGTCCACAAGACTTAGTCACTACTCGCAACCCAAGAGAAATCTGAGCGCAGAGACGCCGAGTGCGCCGAGGTTCGCAAAGGCGGTTTTGCAGCAGGTGTTTAGTGCGCGGCCGGTTCCGCTGCAGGATGCATGCCGTGCTGGGGGACTTCATGGACGCCGCGCGCGGGCGGCTCGATCTTGTGGCGATAGAAATGATCCAGCGGGATCCGGCCTTTGCCGATGGGGTAGGCCTTCTCGATCGCTTTCGTCACATACGCTTTAGCCAGCGTGGCGGCTTCAAAGAGGGACCGACCGGCGGACAGATGAGCCGCAATGGCACTCGCGAAAGTGCAACCCGTGCCGTGCAGGGTTTCTTCCCTACCCTTGTCTCCCGCGAGGGGCATGATGTCATTGCCGTCGAACAGAATGTCCACGGCTTTGTCCATGTGGCCGCCCTTAACGATGACGGCGCGCGCGCCCATCTCGACAATTTTTCGGGCAGCAGCTTCCATGTCGCCGGTATCCTTTATGGTCAGCCCGGTGAGGATTTCGGCCTCCGGCACGTTGGGCGTGATCACACTCGAGCGCTTCAGCAGCTCGGTAGCAATGTATTTAATCCCGGCGCCGTCGAGCAATTCCGTCCCGGTCGATGACTTCATCACTGGATCGTGGACGACATGGGCAAACTTGTTGGCATCCAGAAACTCTGCGACTGCGGCAGCATTGCCGCGATTCCCCAACATACCGATTTTGACCCCTGCAATTTCGCAGTCTTTGACCAGGACATCGAGCTGGGCGCGCAATGTGGCGGTGGGCGTGTGCTGCACTTCCAGCACGCCCTGCGTGTTCTGCACAGTCAACGAAGTAATGGCCGCCACACCATAGCAGCCGTGCGCGGCAAAAGTCTTCAAGTCAGCCGCCGTGCCCGCACCGCAGGACGGATCAAATCCTGCGACCGTAAGGAGAATCGGAGGAGAGGGATTGGAGTGATTATTGTGATTGCTCATCTTGCCGTGCTTTTGCGCCTCTTAAAGGAGATTTCCGTCGGTCACCAAACTCTGAGCTTCTTTACAGGAAAAACCGCAGCCCCAGCGGCATTAAGCGAAAAGTGCCGGTGACGCCTGGAAAGGCGCACCGGCAAGTGCGAATGTACGCATGTTTTGAGTTGCAGCGCAAGAAAAACTTTGAAGAAAATCGCGACGCCAGATTAAATTCCGCGGGCGAATATTCTTACGGGAACAATCCGCGAACGAGAGTGGCCTCTGCGACGCGACCGACGGCGAGGATCATGGCGCCGGGACGTGGAGGAACGTGATGCTTGCGCATGGTGTCCACCATTTCGTGGAACGCGCGCACCACGATACGTTGCAGGCGCTGGTTGACCTCTTCGCTGTCCCAGAGCAGCCCTTCCTGATTCTGTACCCACTCGAAATAGCTGACGGTGACTCCACCGGAGTTGGCCAGAATGTCCGGCAGCACGGTAATGCCGCGACGAGCCAGGATTTCATCGGCATGGGGAGTGGTCGGGCCGTTGGCGGCTTCTGCGACGATGCGCGCCTTGATGGCCTCGGCGTTATTCAACGTAATCACGTTTTCCAGCGCCGCGGGTACAAGGATGTCGCACTTCATCGTTATCAAGTCTTCGTTGGAGATGCGCGAAGCTCCGGGCATGCCCACAACGGTGCCGGAACGCTCCTTGTAGCGGATCGCTTTGATCGGGTCGATACCGCGCGAATTCGTGACCCCGCCGCGCGTATCGCTCAGCGCAATGACCTTTGCTTTCTTTTCGACGAATAACCGCGCCGCTGTGGCACCGGCGTTGCCGAAACCTTGAATGGCGACGGTGGCGCCGCGCAAGGAAATCTTCTTTAGCTTGCAAGCTTCTTCGACCACGAAGACAAGACCACGTGCCGTCGCTTCGGCGCGCCCAACCGAACCGCCTACGGAAATCGGCTTGCCGGTTACGACGCCGGGGACGGTATGGCCCACCATCATGGAATAGGTGTCCATGATCCAAGCCATGGTCTGCGAGTCGGTGTACACGTCCGGGGCGGGAATGTCCTGATCCGGACCGATCAAAGGGAGAATTTCACTGGCGAACCGGCGCGTCATGCGCTCCAGCTCGCTCTTGGACATACGCTTAGGGTCACAGATAATGCCACCCTTGGCGCCGCCGAAGGGTACGTTGACGACGGCGGTCTTCCAAGTCATCCACGCGGCAAGTGCCTTTACTTCGTCGAGCGTCACGTTGGGGTGATAGCGAATTCCTCCCTTGCCCGGTCCGCGTGCGACGTTGTGCTGCACGCGGTATCCGGTCAGGACTTTCACCTGGCCGTTGTCCATCTTCGTGGGTAGGGAGACTTCCAGCACTCGCTTTGGGGTGCGCAGGATCTGACGAAGCCCCGGGTCGAGCTTCAGGAACTCGGCAGCCATGTCGAATTGAATCTGCGCGATGCGGAACGGATTCAGATCCTCTCGCGGCGCAATGCGCGGGATCATCGGTGCAACTGTGGGCTTTGCGACCGTGGCCATCGGCTTCGGTCCTTTCATTTAGGCGGCGTGACGCAAATCCGCTCGCCGGTGCTTCTGTTGCCTTGCTTTTCTGGGTTCCCCGAAATCAATGTAAAACTGCAGCCGGCATTTCAGCCATTGGCGGCGAATTTCTGTTCAGTGGCCACGTACTGATCGCGGCAGGTCACAGAGCAAAAGTGCACGATCTCGTTCCCGACACGCAGAGCAAGTGCTCGCTCTTCCGCGATGTGTACTCCGCAAACCGGATCGCGGACCAGCCGCCTGGAACTGGCAGCAGGTTGTTGGTTAGCGGGTGCACTTTGGTGGCGTGCCAGCGAATTTAGGACTCCACGCAGGACCCAACGGACAGCGCGACCCAACATTGCGACGGTCCAGCACAGTACCAGAAGCCAAATCAAAAATCGCATAGCCTGGAAGAAGGCTCGTTTCGCCTTGTTGCCCTGCTGCCATCCTATGCAAGGGCAAAACCCGGAGTCAAACGAAATCCTCTGATTTCAATGGTTTGCGCCGCGAAATGATTCTTGCTTGCACTGAATGATGAGCCTTGACGCGATCGTAATCCCTTATATATCAATAGTATACGAGGAGAATGGACTGCAGCGAGCTGCAAGTCCACCGGGCGGCACTTTTCGCTACAGCAGACTAGCCGCCTGCGGGTATTCGCTCGATGCCCATGTATGGGCGCAGCACGTCCGGAATGATGATAGAGCCGTCGGGCTGCTGATAATTCTCCACGATGGCAATCCATGTGCGCCCGACGGCGAGGCCGGAACCGTTCAGCGTGTGCACAAATTCACTTTTTCCACCTGCCTTGGGCTTGAAGCGGATTCCCGCACGCCGCGCTTGAAAGGCTTCGCAGTTGGAGCAAGAGGAAATCTCGCGGAATTCATCGCTGGAAGGCAGCCAGACCTCAATGTCATACGTTTTTGCTGAGGCAAAGCCCATGTCGCCGGTGCATAGCAGCATAGTGCGGTAATGCAGTCCCAGCTTCTGCAGAATCGTTTCGGCATTTCGTGTCAACGATTCATGCTCGTCGTAGCTCTTGTCCGGATGGGTGAACTTGAAGAGCTCGACCTTTTGGAACTGGTGCTGCCGCAGGATTCCGCGCGTGTCTTTGCCGGCTGCGCCTGCTTCAGAGCGGAAGCAGGCGGTCCACGCGGTTACATGGATCGGCAGTTTCTCCTCTGGAAGCGTCTCGTCCCTATAGAGGTTGTGTAGCTCGACTTCACTGGTTGGTGTCAGCCAAAAATCCGTGTCCTGCACTTTGAACAGGTCGGCGGCAAACTTTGGCAATTGACCGGCGGCGAGCAGTGAAGCGCTGTTGACGAGGAACGGAGGAAGAATCTCCGTATAGCCGTGCTCGCGCGTGTGCACGTCCAAAAAGAAATTTGCCAGCGCGCGTTCGAGACGCGCTCCCCAGCCTTTGTATACGGCAAAGCGCGCCCCGGTGATTTTGGTCGCGGAAGCGAGATCGAGAATTCCGGCCCGTTCGCCAACTTCCCAGTGCGGCTTCGGGGAAAAATCGAACTTCGGCGGGGTCCCCCATCGGCGCACCTCGACATTTTCGGCGGCACTGTGCCCGACAGGAACACTCACGTGCGGCACATTGGGAATGATGAGAAGCAAGGCGCGCTGAGTCGCGTCAAGCTGCGCAATTCTCTCGTCCGCCGCTTTGATTCGCTCCGAGACCTGCTTCATTTCCGCGAGCAATGTGTCGGCGTTTTGCTTCTCTTTTTTCAGGCGCGCAATTTCGTCGCTGGCCTTGTTTCGCTGGGCCTTGAGCTGCTCGGTTGCGGTAATCAACTCACGCCGTTCCTTGTCAAGGGCGCGGAATGCGTCGAGGTCTAATGCGGCGCCCCTTTTCTTTGTCATCTCAGCAAATACATCGAGATGTTCCCGAAAATAGCCTAGGTCATGCATACGCTTGGAAGAATAACGGAAGAGAAGCTTTGGAGTCGACACCGGAAGTCAGAAGTGCGACCGAAAGCCGACATCCTCCAGGAGTCAGGATTTTTTCAGAGTGGCTTCGATCGCCGCCTGTGGTTCGTCTGAAGGCAGGAAGAGTGTGCCGGGGTTATCCATGCCGAGCGGGGCGAGGTCTGCGAGACGGAAATGTGTGCTGGGCAGCGACAGATGAATCTCGCTGATATTCTCGAAATTTTGGAGGATGGCTTCGCCCATTGCGTAGAGGGTGTGCTGAAGTGATTGACTATCGTGTTCCGCGAAAGTTTCGAGCAGCATCTGTCTCACACCATGCCACAGCGGGCCGAATTCGGCTTCTTCCCCGAGGTACAGCCAATCAGCATGGATTGTCGTTGAAAGGATGCGCTCGCCTTCTTCCGGCAAGGTTGTGTAGGGATCCTTCTTGAAATCCTCAAAAGCAGAGTTGGACGTCTTCAGAACGATCAAGTTTTCGATGCCCGCGCGCACCTGTGTCCCTTCGCGTGTTCCGCTGAGGCGAGAAGTGCGCTCCTCGTTTCCGGTCCGTGAGAAGGTCGAAGGGTGAGGCTTACCACCGTGGGGGAGACGTACCCATATGTTCTCGCTCGCCTCGATGATCACGCGTGTGACCTGCGGATTGTAGGTCAGGAAATGCTCGATCAGGTGCAAGCCAAAATTTTCCAACGGCTCGATGGAGTGCTGGCGAGCCAGAGCGTACGCGGTGTTCTTCATCGTATCGGCAGGGAGAATCTTGCGATTGTCGCCGCTGACGTGCGCGGCCTCAAAGTCGCCTTCCACGCGTATCGATAATGCGATATCGCGGATGTCGTGCCGGCCTTGCTGCTTTGCGACGCGCAGCAAATGAATTCGCGAACTTCCATAGTTGTTTTCAGCGAGCCGAATCGACATTAGGTCAGCTCCGGAGGCCAGTATGAGCAGCCAGAGGATTCTAGTCCATCCAGGAACGCCCCAGACGGGGGTGCAATAGGAAGCACCGGCTACAGGCGCTCGGGGGTGAGGAGGGCGGTCATCTCCAGCACGCGCTGGTAATACTCCTGCTGCTTGAGTTGCGCGCCGGCTTCCCGATCGACAATGAAGGTCACCTCACCATGAAGCTGCAATGCGGAAGCGGTGACCGCGGCGGATAGTGGTCCTTCGATAGCCTTGGCGATCGCTGCAGCTTTTGAGGCGCCATTGGCAAGAAGCAGAATTCGCTTCGCTTCGAGAATGGTGCCGATGCCCATGGTGATGGCGCACTGCGGAATCTCCTCATTGGCGGCAAAGAACTTGCGATTGTCCTCGATGGTTTCCTTACTGAGAACCTTCAAGCGGGTCCGCGAACCGAGGCTGGAGGTCGGTTCGTTGAATCCGATGTGTCCGTTGCGGCCGATCCCGAGAATTTGCAGGTCGATGCCGGCGGCTTTACGAATGGCGTCTTCGTAGGAGGCACAATACTGCTGGTAGTTTCCTTTGATAGAGCCGTCGGGGATATGGATGTTGCCGGGTGGTATGTTCACGTGAGCGAAGAAATTCTGTTGCATGAAATAGTGAAAACTTTGCGGATGGTTTGCCGGGAGACCCAGGTATTCGTCCAGGTTGAATGTCATGACGCGAGAAAAGTCTAATTGCTCATCGCGGTGCAGACGGATCAATTCCTGATACATCCCCAGCATTGTGTTGCCTGTGGCGAGTCCCAAGCGCAACGCAGGATTTCTGCGTACCGCATTGGCCACGATGCTAGCAGCTTCGCGGCTGACATCTTGAGAAATCGGTTTTAGGACCAGCAACATGTCGGGACCTTCTCCACTCTGCGCCGAAGAAACGAGCGCACTCGTGGCTTCGCGAAAGCCTCACAAAATGGCTCTCAAGTCTAGCGGAACCGGCGAATCAAAAGCTTGTGGCGGTCGGAGCGGTGATCTCCGGCATTCGGTCTCCGGTCGTCGTGTTATAGAGCGCGCGACCGCGCGGAAAAGTGTAACGCTTAATCCGATTTAAGTCCGCTCGCAATTTATTGACAACCTGTCTGCAGGGCTATATAGCTTATCTCCCGTATCGAACGCAACTCGACGAAAGAGAAAAAATGGCGCTCACCGCAACCGACTGGATCGTCATCGCTGTCTATCTGGCGCTGAATTTGCTGATCAGCCTTTACTACCGCCGACGCTCTTCCGGCAGCACCGAGGAATTCTTTGTTTCGGGCAGAAATGTGTCGTGGTGGTTGGCGGGCACGTCGATGGTGGCCACCACGTTTGCGGCAGACACACCATTGCTGGTGACAGGATTGGTCGCGAAGAATGGAATTTCGGGGAACTGGCTGTGGTGGTCGCAGTGCCTTTCCGGAATGATGACCGTTTTCTTCTTCGCCCGTTACTGGCGCCGCTCGGAAATTCTCACCGATGTGGAGTTTGTAGAGTTGCGCTATGCGGGAAAACCTGCTGCGTTTCTGCGCGGCTTTCGCGCCTTGTACCTCGGCGCCCTGATGAATTGCCTGATTCTGGGCTGGGTGATCAAGGCCATGATCAGCATCACCACGGTGCTGCTTGGCGATGCCATTGCGCAAGGCCGCGTGTTGGAAGTGGCTATCGGCGGACATGCGCTGATGCACTACACACTCGGCGATCCCGCGCATACGGCGCTGCTGATTTGCGTGCTGATCCTGGTTCCATTCACCGGCATATATACGTTCATAGGCGGGCTGTGGGGCGTTCTGGTCACCGATTTGTTCCAGTTCATCCTGAAGATGTCCATGATCATCGTGCTCGCGTGGGTGGCGGTCACCAAGATCGGCGGAATGACCCTGCTAAAGATTCAGCTGTCGCACGTCAATGACGCGGTGCGGCAGAGCGGCCAGCCGACAGGTTCGGCTCTCTCTTTCTTTCCCTCCTTTCACTTGGGTTGGACCACCGACGCGATTTGGACCCTGCCGATACTTACCTTCGTGCTGTATTTAGCGATGCAGTGGTGGGCAAGTTGGTATCCGGGCGCGGAGCCGGGCGGCGGTGGCTACGTGGCGCAGCGGATGTTCAGTGCGAAAGACGAAAAGAATTCGCTCGGCGCCACGCTGTGGTTCAACATCGCGCACTACGCCATGCGTTCCTGGCCGTGGATTATCACCGGCCTCGTCGCG
>Ga0210400_10005270_pt1 | contig 11005 bp, 9 predicted proteins | sample IncBWH26MmetaG_FD_155456 | JGI IMG/M metagenome (GOLD analysis project Ga0210400, IMG submission 155456) | Forest soil microbial communities from Barre Woods Harvard Forest LTER site, Petersham, Massachusetts, United States - Inc-BW-H-26-M | ecosystem: Environmental > Terrestrial > Soil >...
GTGGTATCGCCGCGATTCTCCCGGCGAAGCAACGCTTCGGCGCGGCAGGTTTGGGACCGGTCCACCGCAGCCTATGGCCCAAGCACCGTCGAGAAAGTCGAGCGCCAGGGCACGTTCGACAACGTGCACATGGCCCCGATCATGAACTACAAGGCTGCAGCCGCCTATATGGCGCCCATTTGCCAGCATGATTGCGTTCATATTCACTGGCGCTGGGGCGCGGCTTATTCGGATCGTCCTCTGATGGGCTGGTCCGGTGGCAAACCGTATCAGCGGAGTGGTGCGCCCCTCATTCCAGAGAACCAGACGCTGCGGGTAAGTTCCAGCGCCGCAACTTTTCGCTACATGCCGGAAGCGGAGGCGGTTGCCGCTCAGGAATGGCAGATGTTCATGCACCACGGCACGGGATATGTGACGAAATTGAACACAGCCGGAGAATTTGCGCCCATGATCGAGGCAACGGCGCCCGGCGGATCCATTTCCGATTTCGCCTCCTTTTACTACCACAATCGTTTTTGGGAGACAGGAGGAGCGAGCCGGGCGGCCGATACACCACGTCTCATTGAGTCTTTCGGAGCCCTCGAAACCATGTGATCTCGCGCTCGCGTTGGCAGAGAAATGAGAATCCAATTCTTCTGGGAGAGTTATGACCATGTCGTGGCTCAGTCAATACGCGTCAGAGTTGAGCGAATTGGAAGAGTTGCGGTTGTCGCAAGCTCCAGCGGGCGTGCTTGAGGCGCTCGCGTCTGGAACCGGAACCGAGAGTCAAGTTGTGCAGGATGTTACCGACATCCTGTCGCAGGTAGTTCGGTCCGAAGGCGACCCGGCCGCCTTTGAGCGGATGGCCCGCATCTGGTGGGATCTATTCGGGGCAGAGGAATTAAAGGCAACAAGGAAGCAGGTTGCTATTCACGCGAAGCTATCTACCGTTTATACCAGGTTGCTTTCGAGCGGAACTTCGGGCGAATGGAATGAGTTTGGGATGATGCAGGTGAGGGCACGCTTGGGCTCACCGGGGTTTCTGTCTATGCTGAAGCGGCTGTATCCAACCTAGACTGAGCTTCGAGGCTGAGAACCTCCCGCCACATGCGTGTTGCTGCCTGGGTTGGGTCCAGCCCTTGGCCAGACGGGCACATTTGAATTCGATATCGTTCATTCTGTCATCTTATAACGCGCTTGTTATAATCCATCCATCCGCCGTTCGGAAATGCAGCCGGTGAACCGCCAAAGCCTTCAGTTTGGAATTCCGTAAGTCTGAGTTGTTCATTGGCAACAGTGGATTCGTCGTGAACCTTAAGCTTTGGAAGACTATAAATTAGTTTCGGTTTCGATTGGTCTGAGCAGCAGGCTTCCTCCCTCGCTTTCGTTGAGATCCTGATTCGTCGTGAACCTTAAGCTTTGGAAGACTATAAATTAGTTTCGGTTTCGATTGGTCTGAGCAGCAGGCTTCCGCCCTCGCTTTCGTTGAGATCCTGCAAAGAAAGCTTTTGCCACCAGCAATGCCGGCCACACGATCAGTCCCCTAGCTATCACCCGGAGCGACCTTCTTTTTTCGATGGCTCGGGCAAACGAGGGTGAAAATCGCTCGTACAAACTAATGAAGCGCCTGCCGAGGCGATGCTCAATCAGGAAGGTATCTCGAAAGGTTCGAAGGCTAGAGACTGCGGATGAGTCCGCGCCGACAGACGCTTCAGCGATGAAACATCCGCCGCCACCAGTACCACCACCCGATTGCGAACCCTGACCAAAGCCAATGACCGTAACCTGATTGAGGCCGCCCACATAGACAAAACCATTGGCTACCGTTGCGGGGGGACCTAACGATGAGCCGGGTGGGTCTGGGCTATTGGGGTCAGTCGCCTCGGCGGAATACGGGCCAGCTGGTATCGTAGCCAAGAGAGCTTTGGGGTCTGCCAGACCCAGACTAGGATCTAAGTCATAGGCAAACAACTGGCGCGAGGCATTAGGCCCCCCACGTGAAGCCGCCCACAGTACGCCAGTGGTACCCCCGTTCGAAGAAACTACGGGTATCGAGCCGTTGGGTATTATGTCCTTTGCTTGACCCGCGGCTGCCAAGGTACCTTGCGCCGGATTGTACTGAAACACTTTGATGGGTTCGTCTGTCCCGCTGAAATAGATGGTCGGAAGACCGCCAGCCGGCGTGTAAAGCGCCGGTCCGCCGAAAAGGGCGTCCCTCTCCACAGGATTGTGCTGGCTTCCGTTTGAGTCTGTCCAGCCGCACTTGAGCTGCTGGCCGAGTGCCATCCACAAAGTTGTAAGCACTGCTGATGAATTCATGCATGGGGTAGGATGACCACTGCCATCGCAAGGGCTCCAACCGGAGGATGGGGGTGTGAAGCCACTCATAGCGTCTCGATTTAATAAGTAGATTGTGCCTTCCTTGCCCGCCGTAATGGCGAGGTGAGGAAAGCCAGTGGACTGGTCGGGGAACAGCATTGGGCCGCCCGAACCGAGATCAGCGTCATTACTATTCAAAAGGCTTTGATCACACGGGGTAAAAAAATCAATAACTCCCTCCGCGTTAACTGGCGCAGATAGCTTGAGCACAGTGTCCCCATAGTCGATTTGAGTGCCGTAAGAGTCTGGACCGAAATTTCCGTTCCCGGTTTGGCAATACACGAACTGACCATCCCCAGCCAATCCGCGACCAGATTGCCAGATGCCTCCTTGGCCATCGGATGACAAAGTGGACGAGAAGGCTCCGACCTGATTGAGAGTTTCTGCATCGTAGGCCAGCACCCAGCCTCGATACGTTCCGGGGTGGCTATCGCAATGCGCCCCGAAGCCGATGTAGACGATCCCATTCATCAGCAGCAGGCCTGGCCTTTGCAGTTGCCATCGGGGGTTGAAGGAAACAGTTCTGTGGGCGAAGTGTGCGATTGCTGAAATGTCCACGGGAGGTTTCCAGTCAGTGCCGTTGTGGACGTTGATCGCGTACAAGCGGTGATAAAAGTTCCCTTTTCCGTCTGTAGATTTTGCACATACATACATCAGCCTGCGGGCAATGTCGATGGCAGGCGTTGAAGTAATTCCGATGGATGGGTAAATGTTGCCACACGTACCTAAGTCGTTCGGCGTAACGACACGCTCGCCGCTGGGAAGCAGTGACCGAGCCCACATTCTGTCGAGCAAGTAGACATCGAAGGCGTAAATCCAATTCTCTTCAGTTGTCACTATCAGGAAATCGCTCACGCCGCCATCCGGTCGAGCAAGCTTTTGGACGATGAGGGGTTGCGCATACACTTGCCCGTTGACAGGACAAGTCCCCAAGACAGCGAGGCCATTCTGCCGAATCGCGTTAGGGGTTAGTGCGATTTCCTGCGGATTCCAGCCCGTACGAAGGTTATCGAAGCAGTTTGTGGGATAATCGGGCATGATAGGTAGTACTCCTGCAAGTGCCTAATAGTATAATTATCGTTGATTGTCAACGGAAACTTAAAACGGCTGGTCGAGCCGCTGAGGATGCCCCGGGTTTAGTGGAAGCTTGAGAACAAGAAGCGGCGGCTCCCGCCCGAACTCAGATAGAGTTCGGTTTGCGAATCCCTTTTAAAGGAGTGAGCCGCCGTGAGAAAGAATTATGAGAGGAAAGAGCGGAAGTCCAATCACACGTTCGAGGTCGTGCGAGGGCAAGAGTTGCTGGTACGGGTGCCGTTGCCAATGGCCGAAGTGTGGGCCGAGATGCAAGCGAAGGTAGAAGAGTTGACCGGGCAAGCCGCGCTGCAGATCCTGCGCTCCATCCTGGAAAACGAAGTCACGCGTCGGGTAGGGTCTCCGCATCGGCCTCATCCCAGCGCCGGCTGTGTACGCTGGGGGAAGCATCCGGGCTATGCAGTTTTTGCAGGACAGAAAATCTCGCTGGAACGGCCGCGGGTTCGAACGCGCGAATGCCAGGAAGTGGAGTTAGGGAGCTGCGGTCAGTTGCAGCAAGACGGAAAACTGCAACGAGCAGTGCCGGAGCGCATGGTGGCCGGGCTATCCACGCGGAACTATCGGCGAGCTGCGGAGAGTGTCGTGCAAGGTTACGGGATCGAGAAGAGCAGTGTGAGCCGGCAGTTCGTAGAGGCCAGCAGCAATCAGTTGCGGGTGCTGTGCGAGCGGCGATTGGAGGACCCGAATCTGGTAGTGCTGATAATCGATGGCATTCACTTTGGCGGGCAGGCGCTGGCCTTGGGGATCGCGGGAGGCGGCGAAAAGCACGTTTTGGGAGTGCGGCAAGGAGCCACGGAGAACACCACGGTGGTCAAAGGACTGTTGGAAGATCGGCGGGATCGCGGGCTGAATCGGGAGCGGCGGTATCTGGTGGTGATTGATGGATCGAAAGCGCTGCGAGCCGGTGTGGAACGCGTTTTCGGCGAACAAGTGGAAGTGCAGCGTTGCCAGATTCACAAGCGGCAGAGTGTGAAGGAGTACCTGCCGGAGAACTGCCAGAAAGACTACGATCGGCGGATGAGGAAGGGACGCCAGGAGCGAGAGGCGATGACCTTGCATCATTCGACTCCCGACCGCTATGTCGAAGTAGCCGAGGTATTTGAATCACCCGTGGAGGGCTGAAACGATTCGACCATCGCTCGGATGTCACGGTTCTCGAAAATCTGGCTTTCGCGTTCCGCTGTTTTCTGGAGCGCAACATCCACCATGGCCCGCCCCAAGTCGTCGGCCCGGATCACCTGGTTGGGGAAGAGCAACCGAAACGCGGGGTAGATCGCGCGCAAGAGGCGATAGCTGAAATTCGGCTCCTTCCGGGGCTCTACAGGGTAGATGTAGGCGGGCCGGAAGACATACACGCGCGGGAAGCCGGCCGCGAGTAGCGCCTTCTCCGCCTCTCCCTTAAAGCGCGCGAAAGGCATCCGACTTCGGCCTGTCGGGTCCGCACCCTTACCGCTCAAAAATGAGAATGCCGCCTCAGGGCTGCTTCTACGGAGAACTCGCGCGAACTCGATTGTGTAAGCCGCGGTGATTGTGCGGAGCTCAGCATCCGTCACCGCTCCGGTATATGCGCCAAGACAAAAGATTGCCGCGTTCTGACCGAAAAGCGCCTCCGCGAGTGCAGAGCAGTCCGCGAAGTCCCGGTGCAGAACCTCTCTCAGCTTGGGGTGCGAGACGCCGGTGTTCTTGCGTCCGATAGAGGTCACTCGTTCGACTGAGTGGTGTCCTAGCGCATAGCGAAGGGCGTATCCGCCGGCCATTCCAGTCGCGCCCACAATTACAAGACGTATCGGGCCCGCCGTCGATTGCATTAGCTGACACCTTCAACGATAAGTCCGTGATAGATTGCCCCGTCTTTGCGGTGCTTGGCGACTCTTTGGTAGGCCTCGCTGTAATACCAATCCTTTGCAGCTTTCGCGTTCGGGAACTTCGCAATGACGATTCCCTCAATCGGATCACCTTCAAGGACTTCGTGCTTTCCATAGGCTACGAGCACTTCGATGGGATGCCCCTTCATCGTCGCTTGGATTCCAGTCCAATATTTTTCGAGCTCTTTTTTATCGACGGTTTTCGTTCTCGTGAATACTACGTATGCAGACATGATCGTTCTCCTGCTTTGTTAATCGATTACCGCAGCCATTCGGTTCGTCCTTTATGGCATTGCGCGCTCATCGATCCAGTCGACGTAGAGCAGGCGCTCGGCAAACAGCCACGCGCCCTCCATCTTCACGAGGGTATCGAGGTAGCGGAGCGAGGCGACCATCAAGCGGCGTTTGCCGCCGTCGACCGTGACATGATGCGCGAGGCAGTAGGCTTCGCTGGTAGCACTATCCTTTGTCAGCGAGAAGATTGTGCTCTGTCCAACGAAGTGCGTGGTGGCGTCGTACTTGTTCAACTCTGCGAAGACCGGAGCCAGGGCCTCGCGCGAATGCAGCTCCTGTGAAGGGGTCGGATTCTTGACATTCATGTACACCACGAAGTGCGTGTCGGCGGTAAAGAGAGACATCTGACCCTTGGCATCCCGACGGTCGGCGCAATGTGCGTAGGCTTCGACAAGTTCCCGGATCGCAAGGCGGTCCGCGGCTTCAGCTGGTGAGATGCTTACGTGTTTGCTCATTGATGGACCTCCATTCGTTCGTGCATTCCGATCGCCTTCTCATTTGAGGACGACCCTTGCTCTGCTAAACGCAGCGCTTAGGCACTTCTTAAGGACCGATATCTCCAGTTCCCATACTGAGCTCTGTCTTCTTAAACTATTGTTCGAAAACTGGCGGCGGACCGCTGACACGGCGCCACTTCAATCGAACATTTACCTCCACGCGATTGGCGATCTTGATGAAAGGGATGCCGCTCGTCATGCCGTAGTCTTTGCGATCAAAAGCCATGATGCCGTCGAGAGTGCCGGTGGGTGTTCCTTTGCTATCGCTCGTGAGAGTGAGTTTCTCCGTCTTGGTAACGCCGCGAATGGTGAAGTTACCCTCGATGTCAAATGTGTTTGGGCCGGTCTGAACGATTTTGGTCGATTTGAAAGTAATCAAAGGAGATTCTTTTGCGTCAAAAAAATCCTTACCCTTCAACTTGTTGTCCTTCATATGGCTTCCGGTGTTGACGCTACCGGCTTCAATCTCGATGTCTAACACAGCGCTCCTGATATCCCTCGACGAAAACTTGATGCTTGCGTTCCACTTCTCAAAGACACCTTGGATTGAAACGGAGGACTCGACGCCGAATTTGATATTGCTTTCGACGGGCGTAAATTCGTACGTTGGAACCTGTGAATAGCTTGGTCGCGACGATGCGAGAAAAGCCATCAGGCACGCGGCAGACGCAAGCGCGTAGCGAATTAGTGCGCTCAGGCGACTTCGCTCATTGCCTCTCCGTGGCCAATTCCCGTTAGCTGTAAACATGTACGGACTCCTTCGTTCACTGTTCTCGGTAAGTACGGGTCATTCAAGGATGGCTTTTGGCTCAAGAAAAGCCTCAATGCCATATTTGCCATATTCGCGGCCGACGCCGGAGTATTTGAATCCGCCCCAGGGTGCCTGCGGATCGTCGGTCATGTTATTGATCACGACGCGGCCGGCCCGCAGCTGCGACGCCACGCGGCGTGCCCGCTGGATGTCAGTCCCCAAGACGGCGGAGTGGAGACCGAATTTGGAGTCGTTGGCAATGCGGATCGCTTCGTCCTCGGAGTCGTAGGCGATCACACAGAGCACTGGGCCGAAAATCTCTTCCTGGGCGATGGTCATTTCGTTCTTCACATTGACGAACACCGTGGGCTTCACGAAGTAACCTGCTTCGAGACCCTTCGGGTGGCCTTCTCCGCCGACCAGCACCTCCGCGCCTTCTTCAATGCCTTTCCGAATGTAGGATTCCACGCGCTCATACTGTTTTTGCGACACCATTGGTCCAACCATGATGTTGGGATCGGCCGGATCGCCGACCGTAAAGGCGCGCATCTCATCCCGTATCGCCCGCTTCACCTCGTCAAGGCGGCTCCTGGGCACGAGAAGCCGCGTTCCGGCTGCGCAAGCTTGACCACTATTCAAAAAGGCCAACGTAAGAGCCGCTGGAATGGCCTTGTCGAGCGCAGCATCATCCAGCAGGATTGTGGGCGACTTCCCGCCCAGTTCGAGCGTTATACGCTTCATCGTGGCGGCGGCATCCCGCATGATGGCTTCACCCACGGCCACTGAGCCCGTGAACGAAATTTTCGCGACGTCGGGATTGCGCACGAGCTCAGCGCCGACGACAGTGCCCAGTCCCGTCACCACGTTGAACACACCCTTGGGCAGCTCGGCCGCATTCAGAGCCTCAACCATCACCCGCGTCTGCAGCGGGCTCATTTCGCTCGGCTTGATGACGACCGTACAACCAGCCGCCACGGCCGATGCCAGCTTGAGGCAAATGAACAGCGCGTTCGCGTTCCAAGCTGTAATCAGACCGGCGACGCCGACCGGCTCCAGGGTGACTGTCGTCTTGCCCCAGCTTTCTCGCAACGGCAGCTGTTGAAGTGCGCTCTCGGCCGCTGCGAAGGCGTTGACGCCCGACTCCACAATAAGCCGGGCGAACCTGGCGACTCCGCCGTACTCCTCCACCATGGCAGCCGTCAAATCGTCGACGCGGGCTGAGACAGCCTTATGTAGCTGGCGCAGATAACGCGAGCGCTCTTCTCTCGTTGTATGGCTAAAACTCGTGAATGCACGCTTAGCGGCGGCGATTGCGCGCCGCGTATCTTCCTCGTCTCCCAGCGTCGCCTTGGCAATCACCTTCCGGTTGGTCGGCTTGATGACGTCCATGACCTCGCGGCCATGGGATTCAACGAATGCTCCATCGATGTAGTGCGTCGTGATTGTTCTAATCGCGTCTTTTTCTGTGACTGCTTTCATCGTGCTTCTCCCTATATGTGAAGGTTCCAGAAGCCTCATTGCTGCCAGCCTCCTCCTAAAGCTTGGTAGAGCTGAACCAGGGCCAACAATTCATTGAGTCGAGCCTGCGCGAGGCCTAATTCCCCCGAGAAGGCGTTGGTTTCGTTGGTCAGGACTTCCAGATAGCCGGTGGCGCCGCCCGTGTAGCGCATGTGGGAAAGACGCGCCGCGTCCTCTGCGGACTGGAAGAGCAGCTCTTGCTGCGCGCGGAATTCCCGCGTCTTGCGATACGCGACCAGGGCATCGGAGACGCTGCGAAAGGCTCCCTGAATCGATTGTTGGTAAAACAGCGCGGCCGTCTGCTGTTGGGCCTCGGCCAGACGCACTCCTGAGCGGAGTCTACCCCCCGTAAAGATCGGCTGAGCGAGCGAAGCGCCAAAACTCCACGCGCCCGCCGGTCCGCTGAATAAATCCGTGAGGGCAGAACTTTGGAACCCGCCACTGCCACTGAGCACGATTTGGGGAAAATAGGCGGCACGCGCCACGCCGATTTCCGCATTTGCAGCAACGAGTTGTTCTTCCGCTTGCCGAATGTCGGGTCGCCGCTCCAGCAGAGATGACGGAAGCCCTGGTGGCACTTGAGATGGTTGTCGTTGCTCGGTGAGGGTCTCGCCTCGGGTTATGTCGCCGGGGTTTTGGCCAAGCAAAATGCTGAGAAAGTTTTCCTGCTGCTCTATTTGCTGTTCGAGGGCGGGAATCTCCGCGCTTGCTGTAAAAACCAACTGCTCGGCCTGGCGCACGTCCAGCAGAGAAGTCGCGCCCCCGTTTGCCAGAATTTGCGTCAGCCGAAGTGACTCCTGCCGTGAATCAAACGTGCGTTTCGAAATCTCTAGTTCCAGGTCGAGCGCTCGCAACTGGAAGTACGCGGCGGCGACCTCCGCCACGAGCGTGGAAACGACTTCCTGGCGGGCCCATTCGCTCGCCAGCAGATTGGCCCGAGCGGCTTCCGTCGCACGGCGAAACTTACCCCAGAAATCCAGTTCCCAAACGGCGGACAGATTCACCTGTCCGGTGCTGGTTTCAAATTTCGGAAAGAATTTCGCTTGAGCGGTGCGGACATCGCCAATGCCGGCTCCGGCGCTGAGTGTTGGAAACTGATCGGCGCGTGTAATTCCGAGTTGCGCGTTAGCTTCGAGTACGCGGGATGCGGCGATTCGCAAGTCGTAATTCTGCTGAAGTGCCGTGTGGATGAGCGTGCGCAACTGCCCGTCCTGGAAGATGTCCCACCACTTTTGATCGCCGATAGTGGCAGTCTCCGTTTGTGCAGTCCCGTCAGGAGCCAGTCCACGGTACGTCGGGGGAACCGCGACGGCGGGCCTCCTGTAGTTCGGTCCCATAGTGCAGCCGGAGAGCACGAGGGCGGCGCAGAGCAGCGCGAGGCAATTTCTCATGTCAATCCGCCTCGGCCGGTGCGTTGGGAGCGGAAAGCACCGAGCTCCTACGGCCAGCGCCCGACCATTTCTCGACCAGATAGAACATGGCGGGAATGAAGAAAATGCCGACGAGGCTTGCAGCCAACATGCCTCCGATGACCGCCGTGCCCATGATCTGGCGGGCCACGGCTCCTGCCCCGGAGGCGGTCCACAGCGGAACCGCGCCGAGAATGAAGGCGAACGAAGTCATCAAGATGGGGCGAAGCCGCAGGCGCGCTCCCTCAAGCGCAGCGTCCATAAGAGGCTTGCCCTGCTCGTACTGTTCCTTCGCAAACTCCACGATGAGGATGGCGTTTTTGGCCGCCAATCCGATCAACATCACGAGACCAATTTGCGAGTACACGTCGCTTTCGATTTGCACCATGTAACTCGGCAGAAAGGCAGCCAGGAGTGTGCGCCTTAGCCATAGAACAGCGAACGCGCCAAAAATCGCGACCGGAGTGCTGAGAAGGACGCTGAAAGGGAGAGCCCAGCTTTCATAGAGTGCCGCGAGGATCAAAAAGACGAACAGAAGAGAGAACCCGAAGATGGCGCTTGCCGGAACCCCCTGCTGCGCTTTTTTTTCCTGGAAGGACATGCCGAGGTAGTCGAAGCCCATCTCATGCGGCATGGTTTTCCGAAACACATCTTCCAGTGCAGCCATCGCCTGGTCTGCGCTGTAGCCGGGAGCTGCTGCGCCATTGATTTGGGCGGCGCGATATTCGTTGAAGCGCATGGTGAATTCCGGGCCGTCGCGCGACTCGAAACGCGTAACGGACGAAAGAGGCACCATTCCGCCTTTGTTGTTTCGAACGTAGAACTGGCCGACATTTTCCGCTTGGGTGCGATAGTCACCCTCCGCCTCAATGTAGACCTGCCATTGCCGGCCAAAGCGGTTGAAGTAGTTGATGAAGTAGCCCCCCATGAAAGCCTGCAGCGTTTGGTACACGTCCTTGACGGACGCACCCTGCTTCATGACCTTCTCGCGATCCACGTCCGCGTATAGCTGGGGCACGCTCGAAAGAGAGGTGGTGCTGAGCCCCGCAAGTTCCGGGCGTTTCCGCGCCTCGGTGAGAAAGGTCTGGAGGTTCGACGAAAGAAAGTCGAGGTCTTTGCCAGCGCGATCTTCCAGCACGAATGTGAATCCACCAGACGTTCCAACGCCAGGGATGGCTGGGGGAGAGAAGGAAAAAGCTATGCCTTCGGGGAGCGAGAAAA
>Ga0210400_10005271_pt1 | contig 11003 bp, 8 predicted proteins | sample IncBWH26MmetaG_FD_155456 | JGI IMG/M metagenome (GOLD analysis project Ga0210400, IMG submission 155456) | Forest soil microbial communities from Barre Woods Harvard Forest LTER site, Petersham, Massachusetts, United States - Inc-BW-H-26-M | ecosystem: Environmental > Terrestrial > Soil >...
GCCGGTGCGCACCGTCAAGGAGAAGACGGCGACCATCCCGATTGTCTTTGCCGCGCTCGGCGATGCGGTGGGTACGGGTGTGGTGAGTAGCCTCGCGCATCCCGGCGGCAACCTGACCGGACTGTCATTCCTGAATGCCGATATCAACGAAAAGCGTCTGGAACTCCTTCGCGACATGCTTCCAGGCTTGCAGCGGATCGCGGTGCTGGTCGACGCGGCCGACCCGAACCGAATCATCGAGCCTACGGAAGCTGCGGCGCATCGCCTCGGCCTTGCGGTAAATTTTATACGGGTCAAAGGGCCGGATGAATTCGAGACCGCCTTTAACTCTGCCTCCGAGAAGCAGGCCCAGGCTATCGATTTCTTTGCCGCCCCTCTTTTCTATTCCAATCGAGCACGGCTTATCGATCTTGCGCTCAGATACAAGCTGCCCGCCATCTATGAAACCGGTGAATACGTCCGCGATGGCGGACTGGTGGCCTATGGGCCGAGCTATGCCGACTTGTTTAGACGCGCTGCAAGCTTTGTTGATCGGATTCTACGTGGCACAAAACCCGGCGATCTGCCGGTGGAACAACCGACGAAATTTGAACTCACTATCAATCTCAAAACTGCCAGGGCTATCGGCCTCAACATTCCGGAATCTTTTCTGTCGCGCGCCGACGTGGTGATCGAGTAGCGCCGTTTCCGCGGCAGTGCATTGGTTCTCGTTGGGCGCTTTTCGGACATGCGGCGATGTCCGACTTGAGGATGAAATGCGCGCAATGGCGGAAGTCGGCGGGAGCTGCAAAGCCGCCCTACCGTGACGCATGAGCGCCGTTTAAGCCTTATTTCGAAGCCTTTGTTATCTTGTGCTTCAAATGGCCGGTTTCATGATCGCGGCGGAGCTGGCTCAACGACGTTTCGTTGAGTTGAAGAAGAACCTCGCTCAGTGTCTTGGTTTCAGGATGGCCAGCGGCGAAATTCTGTCCGTAGATCTTGCGCAACGTGCCGACGAGGGTGTTCCCGTGCTTATGGCTGATTTCGCCGTCGTGATTGCGGTGGCGATTGTCGAGACCTGCTTTGCCCATGGTGCTCTCCATCATTCCTGCAGGTCTGAGAGCATCCTCTTGCCTGCACCAAATGGCAATCTTGCGCCGCAACCGGGACGTCAAAGCGGGGGGCTTATCACACAACCCGTAGACCCTGGCCGGCTCCCGGCGCAAAGCCGGAGCGCCTTTGGCCCAGGCCGACGCAGCGCTCGCATCATCGCGATATGCGCCATCATCGGATCGTCGCTGAGACATCGAACGAGGGCCGCTCACTAATTGGCGGTGCTCACTGAAATTTGTCTCGGTCCCGCTGTTCTTTCCTCATTCGTCGCTCGTCGGCTTTCAATCTAAGCTGCCCGGCTTTCTTGAGGGCGGCGAAACGCGCGGGGCCTGCCGGCATTTGTTGGGCGGCTGCCAGGGCCGCCTCAGCTGCGCGCCAAGCCTTGTTTTTGAACCCTGCCCTTTTAGGTTTCATGCTGCACTCACATGACGCCCGGCTGAATCCAGTGCGCATAGCTTCGCGCTGTGCGATGAGCCGGCATAGCCACCGCCATTTAGGGTGGATGTTTGGCTTTCCACGTTATTCACAGGCAGGAACCGATTGAGGGCAATTCAAGCGGTTCGGGAGTAATCGTCCGTAGGTTCGGTCCCGTCACCGATAAGCCTATTTCTTTCGTTAACGAAACCGAGTCGAAGGGGCACGACGCCAGCCCGTGGCTCATCCGATCTTTTCGAAAGTGATGGCAACGTTGGGTCAATGAACGTCTTGGCGTGGGTTCGCGATGAATTTCCGCCCCCGATTCGCTGATGACGGCGATTGAATGGATGGGGTCCTTGCGCCGAGGACCGTGGATAAATCGACGAGCCAACTCTTTGCCATGCTCGATCGCGGCGGTGTCGGCAGGAAATTGCAAGCCCGTTATGTCCCTAATCGGAACTCCGTCTTGCATATCGATGTAATAGGTCATCTCCCGCTATTGGATACAACCGAGCGGATGCCCAGAGCCAAGGAGACTCAAAAGAACCCGCCGAAATAAACCGTCGAGGGAAGCGAGCTCCGAACAGTCATCAGGCGCCGTCATCCCCTACGTCTTGCATTAGTAAATCGGCGGGAAGACCGAAACATTGTCCTGGATCAAGCTGCACTTCGCATTCGCGCCGTTCTCACAGACGGCTTTCCGAATTTCCTATCGAGGCAATCTCTCTCGTTAGAAATCCTCCCCAACTGCCCGGCGGACGAGACGCCCGCCGGTTTTTTTGGTCCGGGCGAACATCGTTGGCCCGTCAGGTTCCGCAACGACAGCAGCGCGCATCGCGGTCTGCCAGTCTTCCACTTGCAGTTCGACCTTCGGTAATTTCACGATATCGCTTGCGGTATTGTAACGGCCTTGGCCCCGCACGCACCTACTTACGTACCGCGGACTATTTGACCCCTGAATAGCCGCCTGGTACTTGTCCAAATCGCCGGAGGATGTGCCTGGTGTCGAATTTACCGATTCCAAAATCGGTAGTGCGGCTGAATGCTATGGCACCTGCATGGCCAAAGGTCTTCCAAAGACCTTGCGCACGTTCTATCGCGGCAGCAGGGCTCGGGCATCCAATAGGTTCACCCGCGACGATGCCATTCTCTGCGTAATCGAAAGGCACGACCACGAATTGGGTAATCTCGGCCATGCGAGTCCTCCCTTGGCGAGATTTCGGACGGCGTTCGCCAATCCTTGGTTTACCCTTAGTGTAAAGGACCGCCTGGCATCTTGACGCAAATCAAAGTCGCAACCGCCCCCTTGCGATGCAGAACTCGCTGCCAGGGGCAAAGCGGACATTGGTCCATCAGGCTCGATTGATGAGTACGTGTCTCAATCAACCCTATGATTTCTTCACGCCACTTCAGCCGCTCACATCAAACTGCTTGCCGAGGTGGTCGCCGATCTGGACGATCATCGCGACGCATTCGGGATAGCCCGGCCTGGTCTTGGTCGCGGCGTCGGCCTCGGTACGGAATTCCCAGCTATCGCCGGTGCGCAGAACGGAAATCACGATTCCGTCCGGACAATCGGCGTGGGATTTCAGTTCCGTCCTGGCCATCGCCACCAGTTCCGCTTCGGTCTTGCTGGACTTGCTCATGCGGGCGGCTTCCTCTGCACGGTTCGTCGCCGCAGGTTGCCGCTTCGGCAGATACGAGTCGAGGGGGATGACGCGAGAGCCTTATCGGTTCTGATTGAATCAGAACCGGGCTCTAATCTTTTGTTTTGACGCGTTTTCTTCACGCGAACCGGTGTCCACTTCGCTCGAAAACGCTCTAGCCCGTGACGACTACTTCGCCGCGCCCACCCGCTTCAATCCGACGATCCCCGGCAATGAACCGGTCGGGAACGGGTCGGCCTTCTGGGTTCCCGGCGGCAGCGTGGCGCGCGCGGTCGCGTCCGGGAATCGTGTCCTCATTTCGCGCAGGAAGCCTTCGAGGGTATCGACGCTGGCCGCCATCTTGGCGATCTGGGCGAATTCGGCGCTGCTGGACGCGGCCGGCTTGCTCGCCGTCTCGAACGCCGCGCGGTCGGCGTCGCCGCTCATCAATGGCGCATATTTTTCGCGGAAGCGCGCCAGGCCGATGGCATCCTCGGCCAGCGCATATCCGACCACCGCGCGGATCACGTCGCCCTTCTCCACCGGATTCAGCGGTTTGAAGTCGCGCCAGCGATCGGCGTAGTACAATTCGATCTGTTCGGACGACTCGCGCCACTGCCGCGACGCCCAGTAAATATCGGAGCGCAACCGGATCGCTTCGCGGCCGGTGAGGTTCGAGATGATGTCGAGCGCGAGGTCGTGGCGCCCGACATCGCTTTGCGCGCGCGCCTCCAGCAACAGCCGTTGCTGACGCAATTCGCCGGAGAGATCAGCGATGCGGGTGGAGCGAAGTGCGGCGATGGCGCGGTCGGGCTTGCGATTGGTCAGATAGACCATCGCCAGACGTGCGGCCACCTGCGCCCGCGCCGCGCCCTCCAGCCTTTTGTCGATCTGATATTGCAGCAGCTCGCTGGCCTGATCGAGCAAATCGACCGCGACCAGGCGATCCGCAAGCCGGCGGATCATCTCGTCGCCGCGCCGCCCGATCGGCGTCAGTTCACGATAGTCATAGAACATCGCGAGCGCGTCGACCGGCGGAAGGTCGTCACCCTTCTGATTGAGAAACAGCTGCGTGAACAGCGCCGACGCCGCGTCCTGGCCCTGCCGCGAGATTTCCGAATTGGGCTGCAGCCGCGTCGCGGTCCGCACCGCCGCGAAGGTTTCACCGTAGCGTCCGGCATCGGCATAGAGGCGCGCCAGCATTTCCAGCGTCTGAACCTCGAGCGTGTCGCCGCGCCACGTCACCGCGAGTATCTCAAGTTCGCGCGTGGCGTCGGCCGGGCTGATTTCGTCGCGCCTCTGCTTCAGCGCAATTTCAAGCAGCTTGGCTTCGGTCGCAGCCGGGCGATCGTCGGATTCCACGGCCGCCTTGTAGTGGTCCAGCGCATCCTTGTCGTGCCCGAGCGCTTCGGCGAGCCGGCCGCGCAGCACCGAAATCGCAGGCTGCATCTCCGGCGGCAGGCCGATGATTTCCAGATCGCTGCTGCGTTTGGCGGCCCCCGAATAATCCCTGGCCTCGAGCGAGGCCCGCATCGCGTCCGATATCACGATGCGCTGCAGGTCGATCGGCAGCGAGGTGATGGCGAATTCGACGTTCTTGAATTTCTCGCGCGCTTCCGCCCATTTTCCCATGCGCGCACAGGCCAGCGCCTTCCAGAGCAACGAATCGTAATTGGTTCCGATCGCGGGATTGCCGAGATCCTTCAGCCCCTGCTCGGGACGCCCCATCAGGATGCTTGCCACCGCATGAACGATCAAGACAGCCGGATCCTCAAGACCCGGTTTGGCATCGGCGAGAGCGAGATCGAGCACACCCTTGGCTTCCGGATACATCCCGCGCGCCAGATAAAAGCGGGCGAGTTCGATCCGGGCCGGCGTGAGCTGATCGGCCTCGGCGGCCGCCGCGGCCCCGATCAGCGCGTCCTGGCGCATGTTGAAGGGTTCTTCCTGATTCTTGCGCCAATCGCGGGGGTCGAAAATCGGCCGGACCACGGTTGATGCGCGCTCCACTCCGGTATCGGCCAACGACAGCGTCAGACCGCCGGGCCGGCCGAGGATGACCTTGTCCGAGGCAAGTTCGGCGGTGACATCATCGGAGTTCGGATGAATCGCCACGCCGTGGATCGATTCGAGCAGCGACACCTCGACGAAATCCTGCCGCTTGATGAAGCCGCGAACGGGCGGCGTCGCCGTAACCACCATGAGGGTGTCGCCCGCGTCCGGATCGGCAAACCGATACAGTAGACCGGGTTTCGATATCGCCACCATGACATTGGCGCGCGCGGGATCGGTGATATTTCGGGTCGCCACAAGCGGCTGGGTCGGCGTTTGCATCGCATCGGCGAATGTGACCGTCCAGTTTGAGCCGCCCGGCTGATCGTCGCCTGTCAGCGACGGCATTTGAGGGCGGTTGAGACGAATGCGGATCGCCTGCCCTTTGTCCAGCGGCATCGGGCTGACCTCGGCGATGACGGAGCCGCCATTGCTTCGGATCGGCTCGATGTCGATCGGCTTTGTCGCGTCGAACAATAGCCACACCGTATCGGCACGCCGGAACATCGCCGCCGGAGTGATAGCCGAAAATGCAAATGTCAGGTGCAGGCCGTCGCTATCGCGCCGGGCGCTGACGGTGGCCGCGTTGCCGCCGGTCTTGGCTTCCGGCGCCGCCTTGGATGCGGCCGCAGGCAATTTCGGCGGGACCGCGGCTGCGGGAGCCGGCGTTTCCCTGGCCGGGCGCTCGGGCATCTGGGTCTCGGCTACGGCAGCCGGCGCATCCTTTGGCGTCTCCTTCGTTTCCTTTGGCGCGTCCTGTAAAGTGTCCTGTGAGTCGTCCTTGGGCGGTTGCGCGGGCATCTGCGTTTCAGACGCGGGCGATGTTTTGGGCGGCTGGTCGGGCTTGATCTCGATGTCGGCTTGCCGGGCGATCGTCTCCGACGTCGGCTGCACAATTTCGCTGGTTTGCCGTGATGCCTGGGCTGCGGCGGCATGATTCTCGGCCGCTGGCATGGTTGTCATCGGCGCGGCAGGTGCCAGGGCAACCGGTGCCGGCGCGGCCGGAACGGCCGGCGCTGGCGCATGTGAAGCATCCGCCACCGGCGATGGCGGCGCCGATGCTTTTTCCGGTTGCTGAAACGCCACGTCGATAATGTAACTCTTGTCCTCGCGGAACGAGTGAACATCGACATCGCCGATCAGGGTGACTTCCACCACGGAAGTATCGCCCTCCACTTTCTGGTTGATCGACGCAATATTCGCCGGCGCCGCGAGCTTGGCGTCGGCCAGATCGAACACCAGTACAGCATTGAACAACAGCTTCAGCTTCTGGTCGTTCAAAACCGAAGAGACGCCAATGCCATCGGGCACTTCGAAGATGAAACGAACGAAGGTCGGCTGCACGGACGCGCGGACCCGCGTCGGCGGCCGCTTCTTCGCCTCCGCGACCGCGCGTTGCAGGCGCAATTCACGTTCGGCGGCGCGCGCACGCTCGGCCAGTTCGCGAACCACTTCGGGAGGCAGACCGGGCGGCGCGCCGCTCCATGAATCCGGCAGGAAGTCGACGAATATCCGTTCGCCGGCGGTCATGGTATTGACCGTCACCCTGCGCGCCAGCGACAGCCGGATCGCCATGCCATCGGGATCGCGCCGTGCCGATCCGACATAGTCGGGCACCGCGTCGGACAGCTTATCGACTGGGATATCCACCGGCTGCTTGAACCGGATCACGATAATCGAGCCTGCGGTGACCACTTCGGACTCGACATCCGCGGCGAGCTTGAGCACCAGCCGGGCGTAGCCGCCATTTTCGGAAAACGCGGCATCGCCCTTGATCGGTTCCGCCCGGCCAATACCGGGAAACGCCACCCCGATCAGGACCAGCCCGGCGGCGAGCCAGGATGGCGAAGCCATGAGCCAAGACGGCGCAGCCGCGAGCCAAGACGGCACGCCGAGGCGACGCTGGAGCGTCCGCGCGCATGCACGGCCTAGCGACCAGGATCCAGCGGCAGCCGTTCGCGCCATTCCAACATGTCTTTCGGTTCAACGATCCGACACCGGCGGGGCGCCCACGCACCACGCCTGTCCGAATCTAGAATTGGCGGTTTAAGGACTTGTTAAATATCCCCGCTAATTGGGCTTTTGCGGCAATACCTTGCCCTCGATTTTGGGAAGATCGGCCGCGGAAGCGGATCTGTCCGACCCGGCGCGCCGGGCCATCTCCACGGTGAGCCGCTCGGCCGCTTCGGTCGACATCTGGCCGAGGATATCGGACATCTTCCGTGGCGCGATCTGCGAGGCGATTTCGATCAGCACGGGCATTTCGAGCCGGTCGAACACCTTGGCGGCGTCCTTCGGCTTCATGGCCTCGTACATGGTCACGATGCCCTTGAAGCGCGCGGCATCCGCATCGCTTTTCTGCTGGGTCGCCGTCGTGATCCGGGATTCGACCGCCTTCAACTCCTCGACCTTCGACTCGACCCGCTTTTCGGCGGCCTTGAGCAGGTTCTCGCGAATGTCGATTTCGCGCGCCCGGGCCTCGAGTTCCTGTCGCCGCGCCTGTAGCCGCTCCAGAATCGCGCGCTCGGACGGCGATACCGACTGCTGACCCTGCTCGGGATGCAGGACGACGCCCTCGGGTTTCGCGATCTCCGGGGCGGTGATGGCGGGCTTGCCCTCTTCCTCCTTGGACTTCTCAACCGAGCCGGTGATGTCAGATTTGTCGATCTTGTTGCCGCCAGGAAAGTTGAGGGTTTCCTGCGCCCAGGACTGCCCGGCCGAGTCCGGCCGATAATCGAACACGTAGCCACCATCGATCACGAGCCCGGCGATCTTCAGCACGGCAAGGCCGAAGATCGCAACCAGGACCACGGGCAGAACGCGAATGTCACGAAAGGATTTCATGCGGCGAGGCCATCAGACCTTCGGCGGTCGGAAAACGCCTGGGCCGCGGCGGCAACGGCCTTGGCTGCGGATACCCTGGGAGCCGCGGGATCCGGCACCGGCTCGGTCGCAGGCCGCGCGGCCGCCGCTATCTTGGAGAGCCGCCGCACGACATTGTCGCCTTCCGCCAGTTGCTTCTTCAATTGCAGGGACATCTGGCCCGCCGACGTCAACTGGTTGCCGAGATTCTCGTTGACGTCGCGAACGGTATGCTTGAGGCCGCCGATGGCGCGCTCGGCGATTTCGGTCGCCGTGATCAGTTCACGGATCGTCGCCTTCAGCGAATGTTCGTCCGCCTTCAGGCGCTTCAGGCGCGCGTTCAACAGCATGCAATAGCCGATCGTGAGCATCAGCAGGATCGCCACCAGGCTTTCGATTGCAACTCCGATTGAATGACTCATTGCGTCTCCATCAGCTTGTTTTGTTCGTCGGCTTTCTCGAACATCGCGAAGGTGGTGTTCGGCTTGCGCAGTTGCTTGGTGACGCGAATGGCTACGCGATCGCCGACCCGGCCCATCCGCCCCTCGGTCAGGGTCACGTTGCCGCAACGCACCGCAACCAGCGCATCGGCGCGCATTTCAAGCGGCAAGGTGTCGCCGACCTTCAGCTTCATCAACTGCTTGAGCGGAATATCGGCTTCATAGAGCACGGCATCGACCGAAATCTCCGCCTGCCCGACTTCGGTAGCAAAATGGCCTTCCCAGATCGGATCGCGGCCGAATTTCTCGCCCATGAACATCTGCAGCAACACGCTGCGGATCGGTTCGATGGTCGCATAGGGCAGCAGCAACTCGATATTGCCGCCGCGATCCTCCATGTCGATGTGCAGCCGCACCAGAATGGCGGCATTGGCGGGCCGGCTGATGGCGGCGAAGCGCGGATTGGTTTCCAGCCGGTCGATGTTGAAGCTCACCGGCGACAGCGGCCGGAAGGCCTGCTCGGCATCGGCCAACACCACTTCAACCAGCCGTTTGACGAGATTGGTTTCGATGGTCGTGTAGGGACGGCCCTCGATGCGCAGCGAGGTCTGGCCGCGGCGGCCGCCGAGGAGAACGTCGATCATCGAATAGATCAGGCTGGAATCCACCGTGGCGAGGCCGAAATTTTCCCATTCCTCGGCCTTGAACACGCACAGCACCGCCGGCAGCGGGATCGAATTCATGTAGTCGCCGAACCGCACCGAGGTGATGCGATCCAGCGACACCTCGACGTTATCGGAGGTGAAGTTGCGCAGGCTGGTGGTCATCAGCCGCACCAGCCGGTCGAAAACGATCTCGAGCATCGGCAGACGCTCGTAGGACACCATCGCCGAATCGATGATGGCGCGAATGCCGGAATTGTCGTCGAGGTTGACGTCGCCGACCGAAAAGCCGAGCAGGTTGTCGATCTCTTCCTGCGACAGAACCCGCTCGCCGCCGTTCTTGCCGGTGCCGAAGTCGCGGCTGCCGTCTTCGACCATGGCAGCCCATTGCAGCGCCATCGTGCCGGAGAGTTCATTGGCCGCAGCCGCTTCCGCGGCTTCCGCCGGATCCTCGGAATCCAGCGACGCTTCCCATTGGGCTGCGATTGCATCCTGGTCGACTGGATCGTTACCCGCCATGATTCCCAATCCGTTTCGTCACTGAACGACGATTTCCTTGAACAGCACCGCATTGACCTGGTTTGGCGAGACCGCCGCATTGACGCGCCGGGTCAGTTCTTCCCTCAGGCGAAACAGGCCCGCCGAACCGCTGAGGTCGCTCGATCGCAACTCACGCAGGTAGGTCTGGAAAATGTCGGTGACGCGGGGCAGATTCGGCTTGATCGACTCGACCTGCTTCTCTTCCTTGACCTCGAGCACGACCTTGAGCTTGAGATACTGCACGCGCTCGCCGGGCGAGCCGACCAGATTGACCAGCATGTCCGGCACCTCGACATAAGATGACGGTTTCGGCGGCGGCGCCTCCGCATGCACTTCTTCGCCGTGATGGCGCAGAAAAAAGAACCAGGTCGCTCCACCGCCCACGATGGCCAGCACCGCGACCGCGGCGATGATCAGTTTGAGTTTGCCCTTGGGGCCGGCGACAGCTTCTTCCGAAGCTTCCGCGCCGCCTTCTGCCTGGTCATTGTCTGCCATTGCCCGCCCGGTCCCGACTGGAAGTGAACTCGACGCCGGCAGGCAGCCCCGTGACGCAATACAAATGCCACCAGCGCAGCTGCGCTCTCTCTCTGCGCAACGCTAAGGTAATAATGGTTAATGGAACCTTTCTTTTGCCTGCCAAGTAGGAAAAAGTTGCCGGGCAAACATGGTCAACAAGACCTTATTGCCGCCCGGTCGGCCCCTCTCTCAAACACCTAAGTCATTGTAAAATAATCATTTCCTCAACTGGCACGGCTTTCGCTGTGTTAGCTGCGGATCGCGGCTTGGGAGAGCCGGCGGTTCGCAGGATTCGCAACCAGCCTGGGAGGGCTTCGGGCGCGGGTCGTTCAGGGGAGAACCGGCGATGGAGAACACGCTTCTCATCGGACTTTCGCGGCAAACAGTGCTGGAGCGGCAATTGGATGTCGTCGCCAACAACATCGCGAACGTGAACACGACCGGCTACAAGGCCGACAATTCGCTGTTTGAGGAATATCTGACCTCCGGCGCGCACGAAGACAATTTCGTCGGCGGCGACCGCCGTGTCAGCTACGTCCAGGACCGCGGCACCTTCCGCGATTTTTCGCAGGGCTCCGCCGAGCAGACCAAAAATCCGCTGGATGTCGCGATCGACGGCTCCGCCTTTCTGGTGGTGCAGACGCCGGCCGGCGAGCGCTACACCCGCGACGGCGGCCTGCAACTCAACAATCAGGGCCAACTGGTGACGGTCGCGGGCAATCCGGTTCTCGGCACCGGCGGCCCCATCGTGTTTCAGCCGACCGACCATGACATCA
>Ga0210400_10005272_pt1 | contig 11002 bp, 8 predicted proteins | sample IncBWH26MmetaG_FD_155456 | JGI IMG/M metagenome (GOLD analysis project Ga0210400, IMG submission 155456) | Forest soil microbial communities from Barre Woods Harvard Forest LTER site, Petersham, Massachusetts, United States - Inc-BW-H-26-M | ecosystem: Environmental > Terrestrial > Soil >...
GGAGGCGTGCCGGCTCGGCGGCTCTTTCCATCGCACGCGTCAGGACCCGGCTCAAGGAAACCGGCGCCGCAGAAAACTTCTCCCCTTCCACGTCGATCTGAGTCAGAGTAAGGGCGTCGTCGAGTATCGACAGAATTCTTCTGCGGGAGGACTCGAACATCTCCCTCAATTCATCGTGTTCGGGGCTGGAAAAGAATCCGTCCAAAACGAGTTCGGCGACGCCAACCAGCCCGTTTAGCGGCGTCCGGAACTCATGTGAGATGAGGCTGAGGAACTCGCTCTTTGCGCGATCAAAAATTTTCAGGCGGCTGTGAGCTTCAACTAGTTGCCGGTTGCGTTCGGCGACGATCGCCTCCAGTTGCTCATTCTGGGCTTGCAGTTCCCGTTGCAGATGGTGGATCTTTAGTTGCGTCGCAACTCGCCAAGGCCAGTGCAATTCAGGAGCTGGTAACGCCGTGGAAACAACTGAAAAAGCGGGCGAACCACAAGGCCTTGCACACAGAGTGTAGTGGGGCGGAGCGTGAGTGCCAGCACGAAGATTTAAATGCGAATTTCCAACGGACTACGCGGCGATAGGAGCGATGAACCGGGTTTGGGGGCAGCAGCCCAATCAATGGCGGAGATGCCGTAGAGCCATTGAAAGGAGAGAGAGGATGGTGGGCGCTCGCGGGTTCGAACCGCGGACCTTCTGGGTGTAAAGCATGAAGTCAGGTCGTATCTTATTGATTCTTATGCGTGCGTCGACGTCGTTTAAGGCGAATAAGTAACGAACAAAGGCGGCAATTGATGAAAGGTTGATGAAAGGTTTTCCAGATAATACTTTCTCAGCCGTGGGCCACGAAGGACAACCCATTTGGCGTTTCCCACAGGGTCGTCAGTTGGCCAGACCGAAACGGCATTCTCGTTTGAGACTTACCTACACACCCCAAACTTCACCAGCCAGCGTCGCGGAGAAGCAATATGCTCGGATTCTTGGCGACGGTCCTGATTGTGAACGTTGTTTTTGAAGCCGGGGGGCAACGATTCTCGGAATTTCCGCACCTCGGATTGCGAGAACTAGAACCTGAATCTGATTTCGAGCGGCCGTCCGCATTCCTCGCTGGCCTAAATCATTGATTTGACGCTTCGGACCGTTCCACTGCGGTCCCCACCGGTACGGCACGTAAGGTCCAAATAAGGTCCAAAAGCGCAACCCCCCGAGGCGAATGGCGCTGCCGCCTCCTTTGCGGTGGTTAGCGGGGTCTTAGCAACCCGGCATGTTGACGGGTCCGAACCGCCGAGCTGACACGTTCAAGGCGCAAACCGGAGCGGGAGGCGGGGGTACGAAACCACCGACGTCCAGCTTGGGAGCTTGGGAACTCTCCATGGCCGGTTGCCACAACCGCCAATGAAAACGGGCGGCTGGGGAAGTAGCCTGGAATTGTGGAGCGAACTGAGGCTGTCATACTTCTGGCGCTTTAAAGCCCGATTGGGAACTTAGCCCGGACGCCTGACGCGGTACTCGCGTGGCACAACCGATTGTCGCCCCTGCCGCCGGGCAGGGAGCACGAGAAGGAAACTCATCGATTTCCAGGCGTCCTTCGTTCCAGTGAAGGAGGTATCCCCGTGAAGATGTTATATAGCCGTTGTGCCGGTCTGGATGTGCACAAAAAGAGCGTCAGTGCCTGCATCCGGATCAGCAAGGGTAAGGAGACCAGCCAGGAGACGCGGACCTTCGGAACCTTCACCGCGGATCTGGAGGCTTTACGAGATTGGCTCTTGAAGCATAAGGTGAGCCACGTGGCCATGGAATCCACCGGTGTGTTTTGGATTCCCGTGTGGAATGTGCTGGAGCAGTGCGAAGCGAACTTCGTTTTGACTCTGATAAACCCGCAACATGTGCATGCCCTGCCGGGCCGCAAGACCGATCGCAAAGACGGCGAACGCATCGCGGAATTGATGCAATATGGACTGCTGAAAGGAAGCTTCATCCCGCCACCAGCGATTCGCGAACTGCGCGACTTGAGCCGGCGACGGACACACCTGCAGGGAGAGCGGAACCGCGTGATCAATCGGATCCGGCGTCTGCTGGAAACGGCCAATATCAAGCTGGGCTCAGTGGTGAGCGACATCACTGGCAAGACGGCCCGCCTGATCCTGGGTGAGATTTGCCGCGGCAACTGCACTCCGGAAGCGTTGGCCAAGTTGGCGCAGGCGAGCCTGAAGAATAAAAGGACGGAGTTGATCGGCTCTCTGAAAGGTTTCTACAGCGAGCACTTTCGCTGGCTGCTGACCGAAGCCATGCAAGACCTGACGTACCTGGATCGCAAGCTGGAGCCACTTGACCAGCAGCTTGCCAAACGACTGTTGCCATACGGAGATCTGATCCACCGCCTGTGCACCATTCCCGGCGTCGATTTCACCACCGCCGCGGTCATCATTGCCGAGGTCGGGTTAGACATGAGCCGATTTCCGGATGCGGCTCACCTGGTGAGTTGGGCCGGGCTCTGCCCCGGCAACAACGAAAGCGCCGGGAAGCGGTTTTCCGGCCGCATGCGGAAAGGCAACCGATACCTGCGTCGCGTTCTAACACAAAGTGCGTGGTCGATCACGCATAAGAAAGAATGCTTTCTGACTTCGCTATTCTGGCGTGTGGCGGCGCGGGGAGGCAGAACGAAGGCAGCCATGGCGGTCGCCCATCGGGTCCTGGCCATTGCCTGGCACATCATCAAGAATGAAGGCGAAGTATACCGGGAACTCGGCAGCAGCCATCAGGACACTCTACGTCCGCAACGCAGCGCTCGCCGCCTCGTACGCCGACTGGAGCAACTCGGCTTTGAGGTGAACTTGAAAGCGAAGACGGACGAACCAGCGCCAGCGCGGGAGTCAGTAACACTCCCAACCAGTACGGTGAATCACCGAAATCGCCGGTCTCAGTCGTCGACACCGGCTTCGAGCACTTCACCCCAGAAGCCAGACACAGTCGCGGCTGACCCAAGCGTATGCCGTAGATGCGCCCGCTGGGGAATCGCCTGCATTCACCTTCGAAACGCCCATCGACGTTCGCCCGCAGTTACGTCTTCAGTTGAATCAGCAACTTGAAGGGGACGTTTTCGAAGGAAATTGAACGTAGATTGCAAATACAGACTTTAGCGTCTACGGCGTCAACAGACGGCGATAGAATCACACCTAGTTTCAATGATTTGCTCCATGGCTCCCGTTATAGGAGCAAAAATGGAGCAAAAGAACTCGCGCGGCGCCGATGCGTCAGCACCACAATTTTGTCGCTTGCGAACGGCATCCAGCCGCCCCGACATACCTCGCCGTAGTTCCCTTCGCCGTCATCGCGGCTCACAACGGGAGGTCTTATGGACGGCCTGTACTTCCGTGTGAGCAGCGAGCGCCAGACCACGGAGAACCAGTTTGAGGACCTGCTCCAGGTCGCGGAGAAGGACGGCTCCGGCCGCGACTGGGCGCAGATCCGTGCGGCGCTCGCGGCGTGCGTTTCCGAGGAACAACGGCCGACCGCCGGCGGCGCCGTCCGTACCGTCTACCACGTCCAGCCCGAGCTCGCCACGAAACTAGCCCGCGAGTGCATCTACGTCGAGCAGGGCAGGTCCAGCAAGACCGGTGCCCGCCAGCGCCCCCTCTTCGAACAGATGAAGCGTGACGCCGCGGCCAGGAAATTCGATCGGCTCCTGGTGTGGAAGGTATCCCGGCTGGGCCGCGATATGCGGGAGGTGATCGCCACGGTTTACGATCTTGCCGACCTGGGCATTACCGTGATCCCGGTGAAGTCCCAGACCGGTCCGATCAGTTCCACCATGGGCAAGCTGCTGTGGGCCATCCAGGCGTGGTACGCCGAGATGGAAAACTCCGAGAAGTCGGAGGCCATCAAAGCCGGCCAGGCGAGAGCCAGGGCCGGGGGAAAACACATGGGTCGGCCGCGCCGGGTGTTCGACCGGCACGAGGTGATCCGCCTCCGCGACGTGGAACACCTCTCCTGGCCGGAGATCGCCCGGCGCACGGGCGCGGGTGTAGGCACGGTAGTGCAGGCGTACCGGGATCTGACCGGCAACGCGTAGGCTTTCGGAAAGTCTGGTGCCGGCGGTGACCGCCGCCGGCCGGATTCAAAGGCGATTCCGGCCCGTGCTGGAGCTTTCGAAAAGTGGAAGTTTTTTGAATCAACAAACGAAACTTAGGCGGGGTGGGTAGTGGTCTGGGCGGACCCGGCTGTGGGTAGTGAGCGGCGGGCGGAGTGAGCCCGGGTTGAGAGCGGCGGGGTTAGCAGCGTCCGTGGCGGGAGCGGAAGCCCGGCGCGGCGCGCGGCCATGGCTGGACCGGCGGCGGCTCCGGCCTGCTGCCCACGATTGCTCCCATGGGGTTTAGGTGTGAGCGTAGGTTTAGGCTTAGGCGTAAGTGTAGGTATAGGCGTAAGCGTGGGCTTAGATTGGATTGGCGGCGCTACCGGTAGTCTCTAGGCGGCCTCCGACTACGACAGGGCGCTGCGCAACGAAGACTCGCAGCGGCGCTTCTACATCGTGGAGGGAGCACAGGAACTGGCGGAGATCCTCACCGCGCCCCTGGAGCAGTGGCGTATCTTCCTGCATCCCAAGCAGCGGCAGTTGGTCCGGATGTGGGCCAGCGGTCCCGTGCGCGTGCTCGGCGGAGCCGGTACCGGCAAGACGGTGGTCGCGATGCACCGAGCGCGCTACCTTGCCGAAGAGGTCTTCACCAGCAAGGACGACCGGATTCTGTTCACTACGTTCACCAAAAACCTCGCGACCGACATCTCCCAGAACCTGCGCAAGCTCTGTACGGACGAGCGGGCATGGGCCCGGATCGAGGTCCAACATCTCGATGGGTGGGTGGCCAATTTCCTACGCACGCAGGGCTACCGGCCGGAGGTTGTCTACAGCGAAGATAACGACTCTTGGCGAGGTGCCCTTGATCTGGCGCCAACGGATTCAGGACTGCCTGATAGTTTCTACCGGGTGGAGTGGGAGAGCATAGTCCAGGCGCAGAACATCACCAGCGTCGATGAATACTTGGCCGCCATCCGAATCGGTAGAGGTACCCGATTGAGCCGGGAGATGAAGAAGAAGATCTGGCTCGTTTTTCAGGAATACCGCGCTCAGTTGAATGAAGGCGGGCAGAAAGAATACGTGGACCTGATTCGAGACGCACGGCAGTTCATTGAGAACAAGGCCTTGCGGCTCCCCTACCGAGCTGTGATTGTGGATGAAGCGCAGGACATGAGCGCGGAGGCCTTCCGGTTGCTGCGGACCATCGTTCCGGCAGCAGACAACGATCTCTTCATCGTCGGTGACGCGCACCAAAGGATTTATCGCCACCGCGTGTCGCTGGGCAAGTGTGGTATCGACATTCGAGGGCGGGGAAAGAAGCTCAAGATCAACTACCGCACCACCGACGAGATCCGCCGCTTCGCCGTCCGTTTACTGGAGGGACGCCCAATCGACGATCTGGATGGAGGTCAAGATGACCAAAAGGGCTACCTGTCACTGACGCACGGGGGCGCTCCCCAAGTCAGGACCTTTGTGTCTGCGGCCGAAGAAGTGGCTGACATCAAACAGCAGATCGAGGCCCTAGTCGCCGAAGGGGCTCAACTTGCGTCCATTTGCATCGTGGCCCGAACCAAGAAACAGGTGGAGAACTATTCGGCCCATCTACGCACCGCAGGTTTCGAGACCTACGAGGTCAAGCGCGATACGGCGGAACAGCGCGATCGCGCCGGTGTGCGCCTCGCGACCATGCATCGAGTCAAAGGGTTGGAATTTGAGCACGTGATCATCGCTGGTGCGAACCGTGGTGTTGTCCCCTTGGACATGGCCCTTGCCGCCGGCGACGACGCAATAACCCAACGGAATATCGAAACTGGGGAGAGAGCGTTGCTCTACGTCGCCCTAACCCGAGCAAAGCGCTCCGCGACGGTCACAGCATACGGCGAGGCCAGCCCGTATCTGGTTGCTGCTGGAACCCGATGAACGTGATCAATCCCTTATAAACGACCAGCATGCCCGGACCGATTGCCACCCTTCCTTCGAGATTATTCGTTATCGACGAGAGCCTGCGCCTCAGTGAAGTGCAGTTGTGTTCTGACCATCCCGAGATCGCGCGAATTCTGGGTGTCGGAGTACGGCTGGATTCAGTGAGTGGGCTGACCATAGGCGAACTGGTCAGTCGCTTCGGCTGCAACTCGGCAGAGGCATTGCTTCGAAGTCTGACTGACAGGGGGCAAGGGTGGCTTGTCCGTGGGGCCTGGGGGAACCTGACCCCGCCGGACGCTGGTTTGGTCAACCATCCATTGAACGAGTTTCTTCTCTCCACCCGCACACGCTGCTGTCTGATCAGTGAGGAGATCCGGACTTTGGGCCAACTCGCTCGGCAAACCGAGGACAATCTCCTGCACATCAAGAACTTTGGCAGGAAGTGCTTAGCCGAGGTTGTGACCTATTAGATCAAGTCTCGCTGCGACTTTTTATGACTGAGGACGAGTTGACGAATCCCTCGCCGCAGCCATATGAATGCTCTGTAATCGATCTCGCGCTGCTCTTGCCTATCGAACGCCTTCGGTTTCCAGAAACCCTGAACGAGCACCTTGCCGTACTCGGTTTCAAGGTCATCGCTCAGCTTGCGCGGCTATCTACCGCCGAGGCTGCATCCATTGACCAACGGATCCAAGCGGGGTTGTCGCACATGGGTCTAGATGTACGGCTCAGTGTTCCGAACTGGCAGGTCCAGCAGTTGGCCGGGTTGCAGGCGTTCTTTGAGAAGGAGCTTGCGGCTCCCCTGAGTACGGGCTCCCAGCAATCCGTTCAGTTCGACAGCCGATCGGTTGCCGTCACAACGATTGAGGATGAGCTGTGGGCGATAGCAGCGCGGATCACATCAGAACGGGATGCGCAGGTTGCCTGTCGTTATCTGGGTTGGGATGGTCGGGGAGGAGCGACGCTGGAAGAGGTTGGCCGCGAAGTGGGGTTGACTCGCGAGCGAGTGCGGCAGCTTCAGGAGGGAGTCTTGACAAGGCTAAAGAAACCGACGTCCGGAACGGCGGTTTTGGCTCGAGGTATGACTTTCGTCACGGAGGCTGCGCCCGCTCCGGCCGAAGAGATCGAAAGAAAGCTAAAGTAGCCGGTCTATCGGCGGTGGAATTCCAGATTGAGGGCTTGATGTCTGCGGCCGTGGCATGCGGATTGTCCGTGCCATTTACGGTGAAAACGATTGGAGACACTAGGTTCGTGCTGTTGCCTGGGCAGCACGACGCGCTCCTGATGGTGGATGAAATTGCTGTTGCCATGCTCGGTGCGCGTGGCATTGCGACTGTTTCCGAAGTCGGGGAGCGCGTGGGCCTAGGCGAGCATCCAGGGCTCGTGAAGGCCATCCTGAATCGCAATAACGATTTTCGTTGGCTCGACTCCGCTAATGAGTGGTTCTGGGCTCCGAGAATGCGAGGGAACCGAATCGTGAGTAGAGTCCGGCAGATACTTAACCAGGTTCCCGAGGTTTCTGCGGACCTCTTGCATGCCGGTCTGCTGTGGAAAGAACAACTCTGCAGCGGCTTGTTGCCTCTCCCAATACTCCTGGAATTGTGCGTCGCGCAGGACTGGTGCGAGGTGATGGGTAACAATGTGCGATGCAAAGACCCTGCAATCCGGGCGCGAGCCGAACACTCCGCAGAGAACCGTGTGCTGGGAATACTGAGAGGGTCCGGAGGTGCTCTTCGTATCGAAGACTTTCAGGAACTTCGCATTCGCGAAGGAATCACCGGCGGCGCAATCAGCGTCATACTGACCACCTCTTCCCTCATCCAGAACATTGACGGCGTCTGTCGGCTGCCCGGGACCACCCACAGTCCCTCGCGCTTGACTGGACTCGAGCCAGTGGCGATACCTGTAATACAAGAAAATGCAACGCGAGGCTGCTTCCTCGGTACCTGTAATCCCCTCGCCCCTGACTTCGTGCAGGCGGCGGGCGAACGAATAAGAGTTCGAGCGAGCGAACTCGGATTGCGGGCTACCGGAAACCCGTGGTCATTGATCGAACTCGGCTGGACCAAAGCAGGGCTGGCGAAACTGCGTGAATGGGGGCAACGAGGTTGGGTTAATCTCCGCAGGGTACCGGGTAGTGGCTATGAATCGTTCGGTTTGATTTTCTTAGCCTATTGCATGGAAATCACGAGGACCGAGGCGCACGAAGGAGAGATGTGGCCGCAGATCTTCGATTCTCTAGGGCAAATGAACAGAGAGTTGCTCTTCGCCGCTCGCGGCATCGCAAGGCCACGGGTCCTCGACGAGTTGGAGCGCGCCGGTCGTAATCTCAACCTGCGACATGTTTTCGGTAAAGAAGGGACGCAATCCCGGCTGCGCAGTGTCTATCTTCAGTTCGGCGTTAGCGACGCGGGTTGGCACCGCTTGCCGTGGTGGCTTTCCGGGCAGGGTATTCCCATCACCGCGCAGGACCTGCTCACCAAGGAATCCAACCTCTTCTCACAAAGTTTCGCTGACCTTTGGCACACTTTGCAGGAGTTTCGCTGGGGGTCAGTGTCTCGTGACGAGGCTTTCGCCGCGATCGCTACCAATCCCTGGATTGTAAACGTCGGTGCAGAAACCGCTTTGGATCTCGCCGCATCGCACCGCGAGGTGCAGCAAGTCGACGAGACGGAAGTGCCAGCGAATGAGTATCTCCTTGCTTCGCCTCGGTTGAGTACCGCCGGAGACGAGCCGTGCTTCGAGGTTGCGCTCTCCAGCAAGCTGCCATCGTGGATGACGGCGCCACGATATATTCTTGTCCTCGGGAAGTACGCACGATGGCCCGTTGTCCGTAGTGCTGATGGCGATTACACAATTGAAACCGAACGGGCAGTTCTCCCTCCCACCGAGGGGGTCGTTCAGGTAGATCTGTTGCTCGAAGGCGCCTCGGCATTGCCAGAGCCCCTCAATCTGGAGTTTTATGCCCACGATGAAGAAGTGGCCGCCTTCGATTTGAGCACCGGGCGCAAACTCGACATTTGGGAACCAATCGACACAAATCGACCCTGCGCAATGCTATGCGCGGCCGATATCGTCTTAGAGCCATCGTCGCCGGAGTGGCGCATATTGTTTGGAGGTGAGCGCATCCTCTGGCTATATCGGCGTGGCTTGCCGGCAAGTCTGACGGCTAGCCTGGCAGGCGAAATGCTGTGGATGCCCGTGGAGCAACCGCCGCCAAAGGCCGTAGACCAACCCGAACAGGTGGTGCGGTGTAGTGGTGGATCTTGGGGATCTGCAGTCAGAGTCCATTTCCAGCTAGCGCCAGGGATAGAACCGCGAAAATTGCGCATTGGCGACCAGACCCTACTTGCTACCAAAACCAGCGATGGAGCCTTTCAGTTCGACAACCTCCGCCTCACTCCAGAAATCGACGTTCGGACCAGCGCCGTTCTCGAGTTCTTCTGCAAAGGCCAATTGAAGCGGACACCGATACGGTTCGAAACAGGGCCAGCAATCGGAGCAGCGGTGGAGAGCGGAGGAAAATGGAAGGTGCTGGACGGCGAAGCTACGCTCGACCGAGGAGAGTTGGTGGGACGCAGGATCTTTGTCCGTCCGCCGTCAGCGTGGGGAGGCTCCGTCACGCCGATCGAAGACTGGGCGTTAGTGGAAGGCTCGAACTTCTGCGCCCGTCCGAGAAGCGTGGACCGTGATTTCCAAGAGTGCCTTTTTGGTGTAGGGCAGCCACTCGAGTTGGGTATTGGTCCCTACAATCGGAGTGGAGAGGAACGAATACGCCTCGCGAAATCGGTCACGGATTCCGGCCTGATCGCTTCCGTACAGCGCATCGGTAACTGCTGGCAAATAGCCTTTCGTCGGCCGATTGAGCCGGGCCTGGCGCATGCGGTTTGGATATGGACGAAAGTTGAAGTGGCCGAAATCTCTGGTACTTGGACTGAGACAACGTTTGAGACCGGTGGCGCCGCTCTTAGTGGTGAACCGCTGGCCTTCGCATTGGCATTCAACGGCAACTGCGTCGGCACCGCATTTACCGAGCCGAGCCCATATCCCAGCTTTTGTGATCTGGTGCGTATAAGTTCAGACTGGGTTGAAACAGCGTCGTGGTTACGGTGGTTCCGGGCGCCTCTCCTGGACACGGGACTGCGGCACGCGATTGCCGACCGCATTCGGGACTGTTGGTTCGACACGTTTTGGACCTGGCTGAATCCGGACGGCGTGGTCGGTCGCCTCCAGCAGAGCGATCCCCGAACCGAGCGCTGGCAGTATACGGTACGACGGTTCTTCGAAAGGTGGCGACCGACACCGGCCGAGTCAGGTCAGTTACTACGGCGGTTCGAGTTGCTTACGGGAGATCCCCACATCGACCTCGCACAGGCGTGGGAACGGTACGACGAACTGCTGGACATTCACCCAGCTTTGTTAGCCAGCACAGCGATCCACGGCACGGCAGACATCTTTCCGACCTTCAGCCCCCATGAGCGCCGGATGTTCTTGGCCATGCTCGTGAACCTCCTTTTAGACCTAGCGCCCGCGGCAGGAGCCGGAGACACGGGGAGGGCGTTCACTCGGCTATTGGAGCAGTCCGCACAGTCGTTGAAAGTGGACGCGGCGTTCATCGAAAAGAGCCTCTTGCCAGACGCTGTGCGCCTATTCTCCGGCACACTGCAAACCGCGCGCAACCTGCGGATTGCCTTGGCCGTTCGCCCATTCCGGCGGTGGCTGGCCGCCCGGCTCATCCACGAGCGAATTTGAGATCACCCATGACAATTCCTATACCGGACACACTGCAACTTGACGCGCTGGAGGCGGAAGCGCGATTGCGTAATCGACTCCTAGAATTCGCGGAATCACAGGCATTTTTGCGCGACTCCCGAATCAGACGAGTGTGCCGAAGGCTGTGGGAATCCGGGGAGAAGGACGGTGGATTGGTGAGCGGGATATGGGTGGAGGCGGTTTTCCCATCGCGACCATCAGGCAATAGCCTAACAGATTTGGCCGTCCAAGGGCTAGCCTGG
>Ga0210400_10005274_pt1 | contig 10999 bp, 9 predicted proteins | sample IncBWH26MmetaG_FD_155456 | JGI IMG/M metagenome (GOLD analysis project Ga0210400, IMG submission 155456) | Forest soil microbial communities from Barre Woods Harvard Forest LTER site, Petersham, Massachusetts, United States - Inc-BW-H-26-M | ecosystem: Environmental > Terrestrial > Soil >...
CTGACCCTCGCCCTCATTGTCTTTGGTATGCGGATACGGTTCTTCGGTGCTCTTGTGCGGATGTCGTCCCGTCCCCTGCCGATCGCTTGGAGCCATGACTGCTGTTGCGCATCGCACGACTGCAGGGCAGCCCCGCGATGTCTTTTGGAAACACCGCGACGGCAAAGCTGTTACCAATATCCGGAACGCATCCCGGCCGGTTGTCTTCGGGCGGACAAGGGAAAGCGTCGCGGGCGCATTTGCAGTAGTCAACCGGCTTGTGCGATGCCACCCCTTGAGTCTAACTCTGTTACTTATCAGCTAAACCCAACCGAACTCCCCCGGCAGAACCCAGGGGCCACGTCATCTCAAATTGGCAGAGAGGTGACATTTTGATCGGGCGCCTACACCGCAAAGTCGCATAAGTCGCAATTCTGGAAAATTAGCCCGATCTATACTACATCCAGAGCAACGGATGATCGCAGGTAATCAAATGGACGTTTTTGAACTCACGCACAAGACGACAGGTCAGAACATAGGCGGTATCAAAATCGACATCAGTGTGGTCGGGCGGAGCGGCAGGATTTGGTCAATAGAAGAAGCTGGGCGGCTCATCATCACCGGCCAAGTGAAATTTTTGTATGATGGCAACGTGGTCACCGACCTCGCCGTGCTTCCGGAAGTGGCGGACAGATAGGACGCTCTCACTGAGCACGTTGATCAAGGTCGCAAGCGAGCGCGCCGGCGCCTGTAGCGATTGTTTCGAGAGGACGTGATTCGCAATAGCGATCCATCCATGCATAGAGACCATCGGCGTCCGTTCCGGAGAGTGCGTCTTTCCGCCCTATCACGCCCCACAGGTTCAGTGCTGACAGATAGCCAAGCAGCCAACTCCCCTGTCGAGACGTGTTGTTCGTCTTGCGGGCATCGATCCAAGTGCCGCACGATTCACCGCCAACGCCGAAGTAATCGCGACCGTTCTCTGCTAGCGCGTGAGCCCCCACGGTGAGCAAGGCGGACACGGCGGCGACGGTGGAAGAGCGGTTCGTCATGGCTCCCCCCTTTTTGGTGTCGCGCCTCCCATGCTTCGGCGCAAGTCGCATAAATAGCAGCTAGCCCTTTTAGCTCACTGTCGCGACGCTGCCGGATCAGCCGGGTCTTGTTTTTGACTACGGGGCAGCGGCGGCGATGAAAAAAACGAGAGGATGTAGTTGCTGATTGGCGGTTCCGCTTCAACGCTAAGCGTTTCGAGCTGCTCATGCTTAATTGGATTAAGGTAACGTTTAATCATTACATTCATGAACCCAGTAACAAACAGCGAAAGCCAAGCGGATACCTCTGTCGTATCTTTGTAGATTTTGTCGATCGCTTCGAGCGGCGTATGTCCCTTAACGAGCGTGGTCATAGCGTTGATGGAAAGGATTTCGCTCCCGGCGTACAAGGTATGGCTTATGTAGGCTCCTAAATAAGTCACGAACTCGAACTCGCTAGGTAGCTCGTTATAAACCGCCTCCATTTCGTCACGGTGGTGATGAAAGGCAAATCTTTTACGCACTGATGTAATTACGTTGTCTTTACCGCCGAAATACGCGCTGAACTGGCGGCGTGCATTTCGTGCCTTCGCGGACATCTCATTTTCGTATTTCTTGTCGAGACCTTTAGCGAAGTAATGGCAACCGATCAGCCGCGATGCCTCGTGCAGCCGCCCGGCCAGCAACTTCAGCACCAAAAACAACTGTGCTAGCCCTGCCGCGTTGTGTGGCTCGTCACGAGAAAACTCGCCCGGCCGGCCGAAAGCACTGTTGAACGCTGCAATCAGCAACTGACTCAGAATCGTCACATCATTGACGAAGTGACCAGCCATTAAATAGAAGAACCGTTCGTCTGCAGGAATGCGGTCGAGGTCGGTCTTAGTGAGACGGAGGCGCCTAAGCTCTGGCATGACTGTTTGCGTTCAAATAGCTGCTCAGCCCCGGCCGCACACGTGGTAGGCGGAATCTCATTTTCAACGGACGGGCCAAGCCGGTCGGCAGTATGGCTCGTCAATCCACGTCCACCGACCATTTATAGATCAAGCGTCGCGTGGCGCGGCGCACGGTGGATATACTGCGGTTGTAGCTGTCCGCTAATTCCTGCAACGTAGCACCCTGCACGCGCCGTCTGGTGGCTTCTTTCTGCTAGGGGGACGGCCCACGTGCTTTCCTCGATCCTTGGCGCGGCTCCGGCCTTCGGCGGTGCGGGTGCGGATCAGGTCGCGCTCGACATCGGCCAAGCCGCCCAATATCGCCAGCATCAAGCGCCCGGTGCTGGTGCCAGTGTCGGCCCACGGCTCGGCCAGTGAGCGGAATTGCGCCTTCGCGTCCACGATGCGTTTGACGATGCCGAACAAATCGAAGGCACTGCGCGCGAGGCGGTCGATCCGCGTCACCGTCACCATGTCGCCGGGGCCCAGCTTGCCGAGCATATGGTTAAGCTCGCGCCGGTCGGGCCGCGCGCCCGTCGCCTTCTCCTTGTAAATATTCCGGCTGCTGCATCCAGCGGCGCGAAGCTGCTCAAGCTGGCTGTCGAGGGTTGCCCCACTGTGCTGACGCGGCATAGCCGATAAGGCGTTTTTCGGTGTGAGGTCGATCATATCTTACGGCAAATCTAACCCCTTGAAATCATAGGCGCAAGAGAATTTGGGAACGCTGCCTCAAATTTCATACGCATTCATCTATCCCTTTGACGAAGGGGTCTCGGCTTCGTAGTAGATCACATGGAAGTTTTCTTGATCTGCTGGCGGCGTGAAATATCGCGTAATCTCATCGAACCGGTCTTCGCTGACAAAGCCGAAATAGAGTCCTTCCGGCTTAGCCTCATTGCGCAAGCGCAGTCGCGCTTTGCACGATTCATCGGACGCGACGATATAATGCAGCACATGGTCGGCATTGGCGCTTTCGAATATCGATCGAACCCAGACACGGTCGTTCGGCGTGTTACCGGCGAAATCGAACACGATCGGCACACCCAATTGAAGCAGCCGGACAGCAAGGGGAGCCAAGGCGGCTTTCAGCCGCTTTGAATGACGCACATGGTCGGCCAGACTGTTGATCTCCGCATCGAGACGCGTCAGCCACTCGTCCTCGCCGAACAGGACCGCTGCGTGACGCGCCGCGAGTTCGCGCGCCAACGTCGTCTTGCCCGACGCGGCTTTTCCGCAAATGAAGTGCAACGTAGCCATCAGCCGAACCTACCATCCGTCGATCCGTTGAAAGAGTCCGCGCTATGACGGCGCAGGTGCACCGGCTTCACGACGGAGCGTGACCCGATAAATTGCTATTTCGGAGCACCCGATCATCAAATTGCCAAATTATTATCGTAACCTGCGGCGAGATGGCGGTCCGCGACGGGCCGCTTTGCCACAGAGGAGATGGGCATGGCTGTAAATTCGCTGCAGAAACAGCCAGCAAGGGGGCTGGGCCGGCCGTTCGAGAAGGGCCGATCCGTCGGTCTCTAGCGGGTCGACTGCAACCAACGGAAAGAAGATCGTGCCCGAACCCACAACAATCATAGAGACTGATATCCCCGCTCGGCTCGACCGCTTGCCTTGGACCAGGTTTCACACCCTCGTCGTCGTGGCGCTCGGCATCACCTGGGTTCTTGACGGGCTCGAGGTGACGGTGGCGGGCTCGATTGCCGGCGCCTTGATGGAGAGCCCGGTATTGCATTTCACGGCGGCCGAGGTCGGGCTCGTCAGCAGCGCCTATCTTGCCGGCGCGATCACCGGCGCCGTGCTGTTCGGCTATTTGACCGACCGCTTCGGCCGCAAGCGGCTGTTCATGGTAACGTTGGGCCTTTATCTGACCGCGACGGCGGCGACGGCGTTGTCGTGGGATTTCTGGAGCTTTGCCGCCTTTCGCTTTTTGACCGGCGCAGGCATTGGCGGCGAGTACACCGCGATCAACTCGGCGATCCAGGAGCTGATACCGGCGCGCTTTCGCGGCCGCACCGATCTGGCGATCAACGGCAGCTTCTGGCTCGGCGCGGCGCTCGGTGCAGGCGGCGCGATAGTCTTTCTGCGGCCCGGAGTGTTGCCGGATGATTGGGGCTGGCGCGCCGCCTTCGGCATCGGCGCGGTGCTCGGCCTCGGGATCATCGGCCTGCGCCGCTTTATTCCGGAGAGCCCGCGCTGGCTCATCCTGCACGAGCGCGCCGCAGAAGCCGAAAAGGTGGCCGGGAATATCGAGCGGCGGGTCGCGCACGCCGTCCACGGCGGTTTGCCGCAACCGGGGGCCGGGCGCATGCGGTTTGCCGCAAGCTCGCATACCCCGATGATGCGCATGGTGCTGGCGATCGTCCGCGACTATCCATTGCGCGCCGTTCTCGGCCTCGTGCTGATGGGTTCGCAGGCATTCTTCTACAATGCGATCTTCTTCTCCTATGCGCTGGTGCTGACGAAGTTCTATTCCGTGCCGTCGGCCTCGATCGGCTGGTACATCCTGCCGTTCGCCCTCGGCAATTTCTGCGGCCCGCTGCTGCTCGGTCCGCTCTTCGACCATATCGGACGCAAGCCGATGATCGCCTCGACCTATGCGATTTCCGGCATATTGTTGGCGATCGTCGGCTACCTCTTCCGCGAAGACGTGCTCAACGCCGAACAGCTCACCCTGTGCTGGACCGGCATTTTCTTCTTCGCGTCGGCCGCGGCGAGCTCGGCCTATCTGACCGTCAGCGAGAGCTTTCCGATCGAAGCTCGCGCGCTCGCCATCGCGTTCTTCTACGCGGTCGGCACCGCGCTGGGCGGTGTCGTATCGCCGTGGCTGTTTGGGACGCTGGTCGGTTCGGGTGACCGCGGCGCGGTGTTCGACGGCTATCTCCTCGGCGCCGGATTGATGGTCGCAGCGGCGCTGACCGAACTCGCGATCGGCATCAAAGCGGAACGCCAGCCGCTGGAAAGCGTCGCACGGCCGCTCTCCGCCCTCGCAGATTAGGCAAACGCGGGGGCGACCTCGGCCATGAAACGGGCCATCTCGTCCTTGACCTGCGCGTGCGGCTTCAGGCCGACATTGAAATAGAGGATGACCTCGTCGAAACCGGCCGCCTCGACCTTCTTCAACGTGTCGGTGATCTGCGCCGCAGAGCCGAGCAAGACCGAATTCTCGGTCAGGTCCGCGGGACGGACATTGCGCAGCCGCTCGACTATTGCGATGAAATAGCGGTAGCTCGGCGGCGCGGTTTTCGGGTCGCCCGGAAACGCGGCGGTCACGCATTCTTTGTAATAGCGGATCTGTCGAGCCCGCGCCGCGTCTTCCTCGCCTTTCGTGTCGGCGAAATGGATGAAGTAGCTGCACATCAGGCGGCCCGGCTCGCGATCGTGCTTGTCGGAAGTCTCGCGATAAAGCTCGGACACCTGCCGCAACCCGCCATAGGTCATCGTCGCCGCAAATGGCGCAACGATAAGCCCGCAGCCGAGCCGGCCGGCGAGCTCGATCGAGGGCTGCGAGAACGAGGCGACATAGGCCGGCAGCGGGCACTGCACCGGCTTCGGCGTGATTGCGACATCGTCGAACTGGAAATGCTTGCCGCAGTGCGAGATGGGCCCGTCGCTCGACCACAGACGGCGGACAACCTCCATGCCCTCTTCGAAGATCGCCTGATTGTCCGCGAACGAGACCTTAAACGGGAGATATTCGCGGCGATCGTAGCCGCGGCCAGCGGCAAAATCGACCCGCCCGCCGGAGAGCAGGTCCAATGTCGCCCATTGCTCGGCGACCCGGATCGGGTGATGCAGAGGCAATACGGTGACGGCGGGGGCGAGGCGGATGCATTTGGTGCGCGCCGCGACATGGGCGAGCACCAGATCGGGGCAGGACAGCACGCCTAGCGTGCTGAAGTGATGCTCGCCGATCCACGCGGAATGGAGACCAACCTCCTCCGCATAAACCGCCTCGTCGAGAATATCGGCGACGAACTGGTTGGCCTCGCGCCGGTTCTCATCGTAGTGGTTGTCGCTCAACGTGAAATAGCCGAATTCCATCTGCTCCTCCCCGATTCCTCCCCGGTCGATCCCTATACGCGTCTCGCTTTCGATTTACCCGTCCGGGAGGCGCGCACAGCAGAGTAGCTCCCTGCTAGGCACCGAACCAGAGGCAGCGCTGCCGTCACCGGGAGGTTAAGGGAGCGGCCAAACTGTTTCACGGTATGTGAGCCATCTCACACTGCCGCGACCTACCCGGTGATAGAAGACGAAGCATCGCGGGCCGGAGAGTCTCAGGCGCTTGTTAACCGGTACGATCCGACCTAAGGTTGCGAGACAAACTTGGCAAGGTCGCTGCACAGGGAGGCGGCCGCCCCGGGCGGCCCCGTCCCGCGGAACGCGGGGTGCGCAGATTGGTTTGTTGGTGGCCGGCACAGCGGCGCACGCAGGCTCGCGCCATGCAGACCGCAGCGTTTGGGCTGCTGCTGGGGCTTTGTATTGAGCCGCTCAATGCGATGGCGCAGATCCGATGTGAGGTCGCGGCCGGCAGCATCGTCTCTGCAGAAGGCGAGATTTCGCTCCTCGGGGCGGCAGGATCGATCCAGTTCGTGGCGGCCGGGACAGATACGCGCCTTTGCCCCGGGGAGACTGTCCTCGTCGGCCCGCGAAGCAGAGCCGCACTTCGTCTCGAAGACACCGGTCAGGTGATCCGCCTCGATCAGGGCACGACACTGCGGGTTCTGCAGCCGCGGCAGCCGGGCCGGCCGCTGCTCGACCTGACCCGCGGGATCATCGAGCTGTTCAGCCCGGGCAACCGGCCCCTCGATATCGAGACGCCCTACGTAACCGCCGGGGTCTATGGGACCGAATTTTTCGTCCTCGTCGATCCCGCGCGCAGCCTCGCCGAAGTTGGCGTCATCGACGGCCAAGTGCGGGTCGAGAATGCCCAGGGACGCCTCTCGCTCTCGGCCGGTGAAGCGGCCATCGCCCAGCCCGGCCAACCGCCGCGCCGCATCGAGATACGCCCGCGCGACCAGGTCCGCTGGGCAATCTATTATCCGCCGGCAATGTGGGAGCTTCCGACTGCCGGAGCCCCCATCGAACCCCGCGTCTACGCGGCGTGGCAGGCTTGGCGCGCGAGCGATCTTCCCGCGGCGGTTCGGCAAGTAAACGCCATTTCGTCGACCGAGGGATTCAACGCGGTCTCTCTCGATTATCTCGCCGCCATCTTGATCTCCTTGGGCCGGGTCGACGAGGCGAGCGCGTTGCTCGACCGCAGCGTGCGCCTTGATCCGGCATCGGCGCGCGCCCCGGCCCTACGAACCATAATCAGCGTCGCGAGAAACCAGGCGCAACAGGCGGCGCAGGCGGCCGAGGCTGCGGTCGCGCTGGCTCCCACGAATCCTGCGGCGCGTGTCGCTCAGTCCTATGCTCTGCAGGCGGGATTGCGGCTCGAGGAGGCGCGCGCTGCGCTGCTCGCTGCGGTTCCTCCAGATGACCCGCTGGTATTGGCAAGGCTCGCCGAGGTCGAATTCTATCTCGGAAACATCGCGGCGGCGCGCACTGCGGCCGAGCGCGCGATTGCGGCAGCGCCGTCACTGAGCCGTCCGCGTTCGATCCTCGGCTTCGCCGATCTCGCGCAATATTTCTTTGCAGCGGCCGAACAGGCGTTTCGTGGTGCAGCGGCGCTCGATGCCGGGGATCCGCTCCCGCGCATCGGGCTCGGCCTCACCGCCATACGGCGTGGCGAACTGGCTGCCGGAACGAGAGACATCGAGATTGCGGTGGCCCTCGATCCTGCGAGCTCGGTGTTGCGCAGTTATCTAGGCAAAGCCTATGCCGCCGGATGGGACTACGACGCAGCCCTGCGTCAATGGCGGCTGGCCAAGCAGAGCGACGCGAACGACCCCACGCCTTGGCTCTACCAGGCGCTCGCCGAGCGGTCGCTCAACAAACCGGGCGAGGCACTGGCCAATCTGCAGCGGTCGATCGAATTGAATGACAACCGCGCCGTCTACCGCTCGCGTCTTCTGCTCGATCAGGATTTGGCGACTCGGAGCGCCGATCTTGCCGGCATCTATCGCGATCTGGGCTTTGATCAAGCCGCTGTGGTCGAAGGCTACAAATCCGTCAACGCCGATCCCTCGAACCCTTCGGCCCACCGGTTTCTCTCGGAATCGTTTCTTGGGCGGCCGCGTTATGAGACCGCCAGTGATAGCGAGTTGCTGCAAACTCTGCTGCTGCAGCCACTCAACATAGATCCACCCCCTCCGCGGCTTTCGCGCCAAGCGACCGGGATACTCCCCCTCTTCGAACCGAACCGGATCGGGTTTAACGAGTTTTCGCCGCTCTTCGCCAGCGACGGGCTCGGCCTCCTAGCCGACGGCGTCGCCGGGAACTTTGGCACCATTGGCGGAACCCTCGTGGCCAATGGGCTCTATCGGAATCTCTCGGGAAGCATCGGCCAATTTTATTCGCGCACGGACGGTGTTCACGCCAATGGCGATCTGCGCCAGCGGGTCACCGACTTCATCTTTCAGCCGGCGCTGTCCGACCAGGCGAGCCTGCTCGCCGAATATCGTTATTCCGATTTCAATGCTGGCGATTTTCAGAATCGCTTCAATCTCGCCAATTTCGATCCGAGTGAGCGTCAAACCGACAGTGAGCGGGAATATCGTCTGGGGGGACGCGTCGACGCCGCGCCGGGTGTGACTTTGGTCGGTGTATGGACGCGAGGCAATTTGCCCACTTTGTCGAGTTTCGGGCTTCCTTTCGCGCTACACCAGCAAATCGATGCTGACAACGGCGAAGCCGCGGCATACCTCACCGGCAATAAGTTCAATGCCGTCATCGGCGGTAGCATCCTCTCCAGAAGTGATCAGGAGCGCCCGACTATATTCGGCCTTCCTTTTCAGTTCGCGGCCGAGCGCGACAACGACTATAGGTCTTGGATATATGCCAATGTGATCCCTATACCGACGGTGCGGCTTACCCTCGGCGGGGACTTCGACCACTTGCACACGGTAGTCAACGGCACCCAGGTACTCAGCCGCAGCGAATTTGATCCGAAAGTGGGCGTCAGTTGGGATATATTGCCGAACACGACGTTGCGTGCCGCCTGGTTCGAAGATTTGAAGCGACCTCTCATCGGCGACCCGCTGGCTCGCAATGGCCAGACGATAGAGCCCACGCAGGTCGTTGGTTTCAATCAGCTTTACGACGATCTGCCGGGGACCACTGCGCGGCGCTGGGGTGTTGCGATCGACCAGAAGTTTCACAATCCGTTCTTTGCCGCCGATACGCTCTTGCTCGGCGGAGAATGGTCACAACGCCAGCTCGATGTGCCGGTTATCGTCAACAACACACTGGCCGGAGGCTTAGTCCCGAGCCTTGTCGAAACCGGCTGGAAGGAGCGCTATGGACGCCTCTATCTCAGCTGGCTGCCGAATGAACGGCTCGCGTTCAATACCGGGGTATATTATGAGGCCTTACATCGGACGGATATTGCTGCCGATCTCGATGGTTTCACCACGATCCAGCTCCTGCAGCTGCCCTTGGAGTTGCGCTATTTCGACCCGAACGGTTTGTTGGGCTTGGTAAGGGCGACCGTGGTGCGGGAGCAAGGCCAGTTCTTCGATGTGAACACCGGAGAGGTTAACCCCGGCAAGGGGACCTTTGCTACGGTGGATATGGGCATCGGCTGGCGCTACCCCGGCCGGCCTCTCATAGCCAGCTTCGAGGTCCAGAATTTACTGGACTCGAATTTTCATTTTCAGAATATCGACCCGCTCTACCCGGGCATCCTCTCACGCCGAACCTTTCTCGCCCGTCTTACATTCCGGTTATGAAGCATCTTCAATCCAATCTCGGCGTCGGGCCGGGATCATTACGGCTGATGAGCCACCGTCGGTGGCCTAACGTTACCCAACCTTGAGGAGTTAGGGAACATGAAGATTGAGACCGATCGCGCAACGTCTATATCTGTATTGGGCAGGATTACTGGTTTGCTGATGATCGCTTTGCTAGCAGCTTCGGGTGCGAGCTATGCTCAGCAAGCGTCATCGCCAAATTCCGTCATGATAGAAATGTCGCCTAAGGGCGAAGTGCTCAAGGTGACAAAAGCTGACGGGACTCCGATCCCGAGAGTCGAAAACCACTATGCGAGACTAAAGAGCGGCGCCAAAGGAGGGAAACAGTTCGTGCTCTACCGTTGCATGTATTGTGTCCCCGGCGACGGCTGTTGGCCGGTTTGTTAGACCCCCACAGTGATCGCGAGGACTAGCTGAAGGACAGCATTAGCCGGCACCCAATCGGGATAAGATCGGCGACGACATTAGGCCGGATCCGTATTGCCGGCCTGGTCGCGCTCGCCGCCGGGCTCGCTGGGCTATTGCTGAGCGCCGATATGCTCGGTGCCGCTATTGAGGATCGGCTCGGAGAGTTCGTGCTGTTCCGGCTGCGGGGCGCGTTGCCGTCTCCGCCCGAGGTCGTCGTCGTCGCCCAGGACCGCGCCTCTGCGCAGGCGCTGGACCTGCCGTCCGGGAGCCGGCCATGGCCGCGCGCTCTGCATGCGCGGGCGATCGAGAGGCTTACGGCGCATGGCGCTGCGGTCATCGCGTTCGATTTCATGTTCAGCACATCGGATCCGGAGACCGATGATGATCTCGCCGCCGCTCTGGGCCGAACCGGGTGCGTCGTGCTGCTGCAGGGGCTGGAGCGCCGGATCGTCGGAGCCGGCTCGTCGATCGAGATTGATGAGCCGAGTTTTCCGATCCCAAAGCTGGCCGAGGCCGCCGCCGCGATCGCGCCGTTTCCCCTTCCCAAGGTTCCAGCCCGGGTCGATCGCTTCTGGACCTTTCATGGCATAATGGGAGCGCCGACCGTTCCGAGTGTCGTGTTGCAGATCGCGGCGCGCGACATCGCATCCCACTGGGTCGAGCTATTGTCGGCCGATCCCGAGCTGCCGAGCTTCGATAAAGCAGACTGGACCGGTAAAAACGTCACCGCAGCGATGCAAAAGCTGCATGCAACGATACGTTCCAGGCCGGATGCAGCGGAGCGGTT
>Ga0210400_10005276_pt1 | contig 10995 bp, 6 predicted proteins | sample IncBWH26MmetaG_FD_155456 | JGI IMG/M metagenome (GOLD analysis project Ga0210400, IMG submission 155456) | Forest soil microbial communities from Barre Woods Harvard Forest LTER site, Petersham, Massachusetts, United States - Inc-BW-H-26-M | ecosystem: Environmental > Terrestrial > Soil >...
AGACGTGGTATGCCAGCGCGAATGTCGATGCGTCGTATATCCTGGGGATTTGCTACATCCAGACAATGGACTATCCCAATGCGCGCAAAGCCTTTGCGAAGATGTTCGACGTGCCCGCTGAATCCGCCGCGAGCTACCTGTTCACGGCCCGAATGCTGCTGCGGCAGGATTTTGGACCGGTGGCCGAAGAATACGCACATAAAGCCGTCGAGCTCGATCCCAAACTCCCGCTGGCTCATCAACTTCTCGGCGAACTCTATCTTTATCAATCAAAGATCCCAGAAGCCTCTGCGCAACTCGAGCAGGAGCTCGCCATCAATCCGGGCAATCCGGTCGCGTATTACAAACTCGCCGACGCCTACGTTCGCGTCCAGAAATTCGATGAAGCAGAAAAACTCCTGCAACGCTCCATCTGGCTCGATTCCACTTCCACCGGGCCGTATATTTTGATGGGAAAAGTCTTGCAGAAAAAAGGCGAGCCGGAGCTGGCCGCCCGCACTCTGCAGCGCGCCTTGGCCATGGACCCGAACAATCCCATCCCGCACCACTTGCTCGGCCAAGCCTATCGAGATCTGGGAAAAAACGAAGACGCCGAGCGCGAACTTAAGATTGCAGCGCAGTTGGAAGAACGCCAGAACGCTAAGCCATAGTTCAGCGAGGAGGCGGGGCGTCGGCAACGCCTCTCTTTTGCTCGCGAACAAATATTCTCTGCTTTTCCTTGCGCTCAGTTCCTGCTTCAATGCTTCCGTGACTGCGAAGACCTACGCCGTTGTCGGCCTCGGCGAACTCCTTTGGGACGTGTTTCCGGAAGGCAACCAACTCGGCGGAGCTCCCGCCAATTTCGCCTACATGACAAATCTGTTGGGCGACGCAGGCGTCGTCGCGAGCCGCGTTGGCGATGATGATCTTGGCCGTGCCGCAACGCAGCGCCTCGAGCGCTTGCGTCTGCGCACATCGGCAGTCCAACTCGACCCGGTCCATCCCACGGGCGTAGTCAAAGTGGACGTCGATCCCTCAGGCCAGCCGACGTTTCACATCGCCCAAAACGTAGCCTGGGACTTCTTCGAATGGACTCCCGCCTGGCGCTCCCTCGCCGAAAGCGCCGACGCTGTCTGCTTCGGCTCCCTCGCGCAGCGTTCCCCGCAATCTCGCCAGACCATTCGCTCTTTTCTGCATGCGCTTCGCCCTGGCACTACGCGCGTCTTCGACGTCAACCTCCGCCAATCGTTCTACTCCGCGCAAGTGCTCGAGGAATCCTCACAGCTTGCCGACGTCATCAAGGTAAATCACGACGAGCTTCCCGTCGTCGCCAAGCTTCTAGGGCTTCCCTTCATCTACGACGAAATACGCGCCGCGCAGTGGCTCCGCGCCAAATACAATTCGAAACTTGTCTGCATCACCCGGGGAGCCAAGGGCAGCCTCGTCGTCAGCGAAACCGAAACCAGCGAGCACCCCGGCTATCGCGTGCACGTGGCCGACACCGTCGGCGCCGGCGACGCCTTCACCGCCGCGCTCGTCTACCACTTTCTTCGTCACGCTTCCGTTTCCACGCTCAACGAAGCCGCCAACCGCATGGGCGCATGGGTAGCGAGCCAAACCGGGGCCACTCCCGCACCCGACGAATTTCGTCTTGAAAAGGTTCGTTCCGCGGTTGGTGCTGAAGAGTTCTAGCGCCCTGAACCAGGCTTGGCAGTCTGTTCGTTGGCCAGACGCGTGACGGAGGTCTCCGGCAGTTGGTGCAGTAGCACCAGAAAGGCCCCGTTCGTCCACCCGAATCCCACGATGTTCATATGATAGCCGGCGGTGACCTGTGTTTCCGAGGAGCGCGTCAGGGCGTTGTATTTCTCGCGAATCGTGCCATCGCGCCGGAAATTTTCTGCCACCGCGGAGAGAAATTCGTAGGAAACGCGATCGGCTTCCGCATTGAAGCCATAGCGCCGGATTCCCTCGTCGGCAACCAACTGGTCCGGCGCCCAGGCGTACGGGAAGTCCCATTGTGCGCCGGTCTCATGCGTGCTCATCACCAGGCCGCCCGGCTTTTCGAACGTGGGCAGATGTTGCACCACCACGCGCGCCTGCTCTTGCGTGGGAATTCCGGCCCATAGCGGGAAAAACGCCGTCACATATTCGTAGTCCGAGCGCTTCCCGTTTTCAAAGTCGTAGTCGAAGTACAAACCTCGCTCGCTGTCCCACAGATACTGCTGAATTCGTTCTTTGCGTTCCTCCGCTCGCTTTCGCCAGTCTTCCGCGTCAGCCGGGCGCCCGAGCATCCCGCTTATCTGCTCCAAATCCTTCTCCGTCTTGTAGAGCAAGCTGTTCAAGCACACCGGTGCGAAGTGATGCGTCCTCGCGCCGTGCGGTCCGAAGCGAAACGAAACGTCGTAGCCCGATTCCCGCATCGCCCGGTCGCCCTTGTAATAGTCCGCGCTCAGCGAAGCCACGCCCGCGGAATCACACGCCGCCTGTGCCATCGCTTTGGAGGAATCACACACCTGCAGCGCAAACAGCGGCCCTACGTGCGTCTCATCCGGCTTTTGGGGAACAAGGTAGTCGCGCCACACGTCTTGCTGCTGTCCGAGAAAAAACGCCGCCACTTGCCGGTAGTGCCCCGTCTCGTCCTTTATGCTCTCCGGAGCCGGCCCATTTCCAAAATCGTAGTAGCGCGAAAGTCCGGTTGTCCCGGCCAAGTGCGGCTCGCGCGTCCACAAGCCGTGATCTCTCGCGGCGTAGCCATACGCTCGCTCCAGCCACGCGCGGTCTTCCTTTCCGGAGGCCTTTTGTGCGTCGTATACCGCCAAAATCATCGAGGTAAGAAACGGCGGCTGCGAGCGCGTCAGATAATATGTTCGATTTGCGTTCAGCACCGCGCCGTAATGTTCGATCTCAAAGAAAAAATTCTCTACCATCCCGCGCGCCAGCTCGATCCTTTTGTCCTCTACCAGTCCGCGCACGATGAAGTAACTATCCCATCCGTACATCTCGTTGAATCGTCCGCCGGGAACAACGTACTTGTTGTTCAGGTACAGCAAGCCCGGCGGTTCGAGATTGCTGGTGTCCACCTCGCCCAGCTTGTGAATCACCTGCGGCAGGTGCTTCACCCGCACGTCGCAGCGCTTCTGCATTTCCTGCACGTCCGCCGGCGCATCGAAATCCGCGGGAAGGTACAGCACCGAAGCCGCTGCCAATTTCGGATCGACAATCACTTTGCAATCGGTCAGCGACCGCGTCAGCGTATCCCACCCCGCAGCTATATAGCTGCGAATTTGCCGCAGGCCCGCTTCTTTCGCCTTCGCTTCCTGAGCAATGCTTGCGGGAGCCAAAAGGGCGCAGAAAACGAGCGCGGTGAATGCAGTTTGTCGGCAAAAGAAGGCGTAATCGGCCCTCGAGCGTGGGTTTTTCATGGTGCCCAAGAGCATATTCTTTTGCCCTGCATAGGGCAATATCTCTTTTACTAAGAACATGATACGGGCGTATAAGGGGAGCTTCCGCAGCCCTTTTTCAGCTGCGGCTGGGGCCATCGTTCAGGCGCTCGCGCCATCAATAGGAATGGCCGTTCCGGTGATGTGCGCGGCGCGCTCATCGGCGAGCCAGAGAACAAGATCGGCGACCTCGGCGGGCTTCAGCCATTTCGAAAAATCCGCTCCGGGCATGGCTTTGCGGTTTACAGGCGTGTCCATCGTGCCGGGAAGAACCACGTTGGCGGTGAGTCCTACATCCTTGTTCTCCAGCGCCACGCTGCGCACCAGACTCACTAGCGCGGACTTGAATGTAACATAAGCTCCAAGCCCGGCGTGCGGCTCGACAGCCGCCAGGCTGCCGATGGCCACAATGCGGCCCGCGCCGGATTTCCGCAGGTGCGGAATCGCCGCCCGTAAAACGTAAAACGCGGAAGTGAGATTCAGGTCGCGCATCTGTTCCCACGTGGCGTCGTCGGTTTCCGCCACGGGTGTGCCGCCCGCAAATCCGCCTAACACATGTACCAACACATCGAGCCTGCCGTACCGCTCGATGATGGAACCAATCGCACTACGAACCGCGGCTGCCTTCGTGAAGTCCACCGGCAGCGCCACGAAATTAGGGAGCGGGAAATCCTCACGCGCGATGCTGCGCGACGCCCCGACAACCGTAGCGCCCGTCGCCAGAAACCGCTGCGTGACAAAGGAGCCAAGGCCTCCTTTCGCCCCCGTGATCAGCACTACTCTTTCGCTCATAGCCGGCCAACCCGTAAAGCCAATTGTACTAGTCCGAGAGACAAATCTCCGCTGCGAGAAAGGGGTTTCAACAGATTTCCTAACTTCCACCGGCTGCCTGCGCCACTAATTTTGCCGTCTTAAAGGCGCCAGCACCAGTATTGCACTAACTCTTTCGATTCGTTAACTTTGTACTGTCGGCGCCCGGGTGGCGGAATGGCAGACGCTGAGGACTTAAAATCCTCCGGGGATTTTTCCTCATGTGGGTTCGACTCCCACCCCGGGCACCAGTTCGCCCCCATCCTTGTTTAACTCATAAGGCACGCAGTGATTTTTCCCCGCATCCTCGCCCCACGACCTGCGGCAGAATTGGCGTGGGCACTGTTGCAAGAGCAAGCCTCGGATCCCTCTCGATTTTCCTCTCTGCGTATTGGTTCTGACGTTGTGATCTTCGCGGAGTAGTTCCCCCTTCCCCGAAAAACCGTAAAGGACTGCGAGTGACTGTTTGGATGAAAAGCAGAGCGAGCTCGTGTTTTTCGTTTGCCCACCCGCCGGAAACGACACTTGGGTTCGCGCAGTGCAGGAGGTCGAGAAATGATCGTTCGGTTGCAATCGATCCATAACGCGGACCGCCCCGCGCCAGCAGCGCCTAAGTCTGGAATTCGTAAGGTTCTAACCCGCGCCCATTTTAGTTTGGCGGCCGCCCTCCTGGTCGCGATTCCTGCTCACTCCCAAGAGAAACCAAGAGACCTGGCGGAAAAAAGCATCGAAGATCTGATGAACATGGAGGTGACTTCCGTCTCGAAGAAAGAACAGAAGTTCTCTAGCGTGGCCGCCGCGATTTTCGTCATCACCCAGGAAGATATCCGACGTTCCGGCGCTACAAACATTCCCGACCTGCTGCGTATGGTTCCCGGATTGGATGTAGCTCAGATCAATGCAAACGCATGGGCCATATCGGCACGCGGCTTCAATTCACAGTTCGCCGACAAACTGCTGGTGTTGATCGATGGCCGGGCCGTTTATACCCCGATCAATGGCGGTGTTTATTGGGACACGCAGGACGTGCCGTTGGAGGACATTGAGCGGATCGAAGTGGTGCGCGGGCCGGGCGGAACTGTATGGGGTGCCAATGCGGTAAACGGCGTCATCAACGTCATTACGAAAAACGCCGCAGACACGCAGGGCGGTTTGCTGACCGGCGGCGGGGGCACGCTGGCGCAAGGATTCGGCGCGCTGCAGTACGGCGGGAAAATCAAGGAGGGCACGAGCTATCGAGTCTTCGCAAAGTACCTGAACAACGACCACTTTCTCGACCTCAGTGGGCAGGGCGCCAATGATCGCTGGCATCTGTTGCATGGCGGTTTTCGTGTGGACACCAACTTGTCCGGGAAAGACTCCCTGACAACGCAAGGAGACATCTATACCGGGAACGAAGGCGCGACGGTCGTACATACCGTCTTGAGTCCACCCGAAAACATAAACGTTCAGAGCCGCGCCGCGTTATCGGGAGGAAACGTACTTGGTCGGTGGAGTCACTCTTTTTCAAGCCGCTGCGATACGACCCTGCAGGTTTATTTCGACAGATACACGAGAGACGGTCCGCAATTCGATGAAGTCCGCGATACTGTTGATTTCGATTTTCAGAATCATGTCCTGCTGGGTGCCCGTCACGATCTTATTTGGGGCGCGGGATATCGCCATACCGCGGATCAAACAGCTGGCACGATTGACGTGGCCTTTATTCCCGCCGGCTATGACGGCGACCTGTTCAACGCCTTCGTGCAAGATCAAATCGCTCTGAAGCCCAATCGTGTGGTCTTGTATCTCGGAGCGAAACTCGAAAACAACTATTTTAGCGGCTTCGACGTTGAGCCGAGCGCCCGCTTGGCTTGGACTCCGAGCAGTCGCCGCACTTTCTGGGCCGCCGTTTCGCGCGCGAGTCGCCCGCCCACGCGACGAGATACCGGCCTAGATGCGGCGCTTGCGGCGTTGCCCGGGCCTACGGAAGTAGCCTTGCTCGGAAACCCCAACATGAAGTCGGAGCACGTCATCGCGTACGAGCTGGGTTATCGGGCGCAGCCCACTGACCGGTTTTCTCTCGACGTGACGGCGTTCTTTAGCAACTATCACGACCTGGAAAGCTCAGACCAGCTTCCGTCATTTTTCGACCCCAACTCTATCCCTCCCCTGCTTGTTCTCCCTACGTCGTTTGGCAATGATTTGCATGGCACAACCGACGGTTTCGAGGCTTCTGTAAATTGGAAAGCGACGTCTCGTTGGGTGCTCAGCCCTGGCTACTCCTTTCTGCAAATGCACCTGCACGGCGATTCCAGCGGGGACGACGCAACGAGCGTGGCGGACGCTGAAGGTTCCAATCCTCGCCACCAAGCACAACTGCGTTCCCATTTTGAAATCGCCCGTGGCTTGGCCTGGGATGCAAGCGCTTATTTTGTCGGGCGCCTGCCGGCGCAGTTTGTTCCTTCCTACACGCGGCTCGACACGCAGTTGACTTGGAAGCTCGCGGAACGAGTGGAATTGAGTCTCACGGGTCAGAACTTGCTCCGCGACCACCATGTGGAATTCAACGATCAATTCCAGGCCGTCAATTCATCACAGGTCAAACGCAGCGCTTATGCAAAGGTCACTTGGCAATTTTGATCGCTAAGCAAATGGTTGTGAAACACTCGAGCCGATTACGAGCGAACGCGCGGCACAGGAGATGGGAAAGCCGCTGCTTGCGGTCTGCCCGCTTTCGCATGCCGCTCTGCACAACGGTTCTCCTGGCGCTAGCTGGCGCGATTCCCATCCGCCCGCAGGCCACTCCCTCCGTCGAGTACCAGGTCAAAGCCGCCTTCCTTTTTAATTTTGCGAAATTCGTCGCATGGCCCCCGGACGCATTTCCCAGTGGGACCGCTCCCATCACTCTCTGCGTGTTCAGACGCGACCCTTTTGGCAGCGCCCTCGAGGAAGTCATCCGGGAAAAAACAATCAATAACCGTGAGCTGTTGGCCCGCAGGATCAATCAACTTCCGGAGTTGAAGACCTGCCAGCTTGTTTTCGTCAGCGACGGCGCAGAAAAGCAACTGCCAGAAATACTAAACAGTTTGAAAGGCGCTAGCGCGCTCGTAGTCGGAGAGAGCGCGGATTTTGCGGAGCGCGGCGGCGCAGTCCAATTCTTTCTTGAAAATAACAAGTTGCGCTTCGCAATCAACGTGGACGCGATTCAAAGGGCTCGCCTGCAAGCCAGTTCCAAGCTGCTCGCGTTGGCCAGAATCGTCCACGACAACGGTCATCCAAAGGGGAGCTAACATGCAGTTGTTCCAAGACCTGTCCATCCGTCATAAGCTGCAAGGGATTGTCTTAGTCGCCTGTGGCGTGGCCTTGTTCGTGGCCTCCACGGCATTCACCATCTACGACCGGACCACTTTGCTCCGCGCGAAGACGGATGATCTCGTTGCCTCCGCAAAAATGATCGGATCGAACAGCACCGCGGCGCTTACTTTCCACGATTCGGGATCGGCGCAGGAAATCCTGAGTGCTTTGCAGGCCAAACCGCACGTCCTCCATGCCTGCATTTACGACTCCAGTGGCAATGTCTTTGCGGCATACAGCCGGGACCCGGCCCAAGTCGTTTTTTCCCCTCCTCCGGTCCAAGAAGAAGGAAACGAGGTCGTCGCAGAGAAAATGGTCTTGTTCCAGAACATTGTCCTGAATGGTGATCCCATCGGCAGGATTTACATGGAAGCAGACCTGCGGGACCTTCACGACCGATTGCTGCGATTCGTGATGATCGATTTCGTTGTGCTGCTGGCCTCACTGGCTGTTGCATCCGCGATGTCTTACCGCCTGCAGCGCGTGATTTCCGGGCCGATCCAGGAGTTGGCAGCGATCGCATCCTCCGTCTCCGCGCATGAAAACTATTCCATCCGCGCCGCTAAGAGAAGCCAGGACGAAATCGGAGTTCTGTTTGACCAGTTCAACAGCATGCTCGACCGCATTCAACAGCGCGATGTCGCCATTCAAAACGCGCATGATGATCTCGAAAGAAGAGTTGAAGAGCGCACCTCATATCTCAATGCCCTCATCGAGAACAGCCCGCTTGCCATTATGGTGCTGGACTCGGCAGAAAAACTCCAGCTGTGCAATCCAGCGTTTGAACAGCTGTTTCAGTATTCCAGGGCAGAGATGATTGGCAAACCCATCGACGGATTCCTCGCCGACGGGAATCTACTTGCAGAAGCCCGGAACATCTCGTATGGGACTCTCGGTGGGAACCCGGTCACGCTGGTGACACAACGCATGAGAAAAGACCGGAGCCTGGTGGACGTCGAACTTCACGGTGTTCCCCTGGTCGTGAATGGCCAGGCGGCTGGCTCGCTCTGTATCTATCAGGATATTTCCGTCCGCAAACGCGCGGAGGAAGCAATGCAGAAGGCGAAGGAGGCAGCAGAAGCCTCTAGCCGCGCCAAGAGCGAGTTCCTGGCCAACATGAGCCACGAAATCCGCACACCGATGAACGGAATCATGGGTATGACGGAATTGGTTCTCGATACGGACCTGGACTCCGAGCAACGCGAGTACTTGAACATGGCGAAATTGTCCGCCGACGCCTTGCTTTCTTTGATCAATGACATCCTGGATTATTCCAAAATCGAAGCCGGAAAGCTGGAAATCGACGCCATCGATTTCAATCTGGGCGACAGCCTTGGCGACACCATGAAAACACTGAGCCTTCGTGCACACCAGAAAGGCCTGGAACTCGCCTACGACATTCAACCCGATGTCCCGGAGGCACTCGTCGGCGATCCCGGGCGCTTACGGCAAATCATCGTCAATCTGGTAGGCAACGCCATCAAGTTCACGGAGAAGGGCGAAGTGATTGTGTACGTCCGGGCAGACTCGCGGACTAAGGACGACATCCAACTCCATTTTACAATCGCAGACACCGGTATCGGAATTGCCGCCGAGAAGCAAATGGCGATCTTCGACGCTTTCACACAGGCCGACGGATCCATGAGCCGCGCGTATGGCGGCACGGGCTTAGGCCTGACCATTTCCGCCCGGCTCGTGGGATTTATGCACGGACGAATTTGGGTGGAAAGTGAACTGGGCAAAGGCAGCCGTTTCCATTTCACCGCGCGCTTCGGCTTGCAGAAGAGTCCCGTCAGAACCTTGGTACCCAGGGATCCGATAACTTTGCGTGACATGCGAGTGCTGGTCGTAGACGACAATGCGACAAACCGGCAAATTCTGCTAAAGATGCTCACCAACTGGCACACAAATCCCACCGCAGTTGACAGTGGGGCAAGAGCGATCACTGCGCTAAGAGAAGCACTAGGCTTGGGAAGGATTTACCCCCTCATTCTGCTCGACGCCCAGATGCCCGAGATGGACGGATTTGCATTGGCCGAGTGTATAAAACGGAACCCGGACTGGAAGACTGCCACCATCATGATGTTAAGTTCGGCCGGCCAACGCGGGGATGCAAAACGTTGTCGTGACCTCGGAGTCGCCGCCTATCTGACCAAGCCTGTCCGGCAAGCAGAGCTTCTGGACGCTATTTTGACCGCGTTGGGGACAAGACCGACAAAGGAAACTTCGCCGGCCTTGGTTACGCGCCACTCCCTCCGCGAGGCTAGCAATCACCTGCGCATCCTGCTAGTCGAGGATAACGCCGTAAACCAGGTACTGGCGGCCCGGCTACTGGAGAAGCGCGGGCATACCGTGATAGTGGCCGGAAACGGCAAAGAAGCGCTGGCAGTTCTAGAGAAACAATCGTTTGACTTGGTATTTATGGACGTGCAGATGCCCGAGATGGACGGCTTCGCAGCAACTGCGGCGATTCGGGCGAAAGAGAAAATCTCCGGGAGTCACCTAGCCGTCATCGCTATGACCGCTCACGCCATGGTGGGTGACAGAGAACGCTGTCTTGATGCCGGAATGGACGACTACATTACCAAGCCAATCCGGCTAGACGAATTAGCTCGAGTCCTCGCGTGCTACTCGCCCACGGACGTCGCGGGAAGGCTCGCTTAATTTTGATTATCGCAGACCTGTTTCTCGCGCTACATTCGGTCCATGCATCGCATCTCCGTGCTTCCGGTGGTTTCCCTCTTTTTAGTTGCCAGCGCGCCGTCTCTCCCGGACCCTGGCGTTCCAATCACGGAACCTCAATCTCGCACTCTCGCAGCCGCGTATCCCGGTTTCGATCTCAACACGTACCCGGGCGACGCCGCTCTCCCCGTCCTGCGCAAGACTTTTTACTTCGCCGGCTACTGGCTCAGCCCTCCGCCAGGAGCAACGCGAAACACCTGGGTCGGCAAACGCCAGCCCCTGCTGTCGCGGAGATTCGGTTTTCTCCTCCTCTATCGCGGCCCGCAAACCCGCGAACTGAAATCTTCGTCGCAAGCCGGCAATAGGGGAACGGCGGACGCAGCAATCGCCGCCGCAACGGCAAAAAAGGAAGGCTTTCCTTCCCACGCGATCATTTTTCTGGATATCGAGGAGGGTGGCCGTTTGCCGGCCAAGTATCATGCCTACCTGCGTGCCTGGGTCGACGCGCTCGCGCGCGCTGGTTATCGCGCAGGTGTCTATTGCTCCGGAATGCCCGTCAACGAAGGCCACGGCGTGACCATCATCACCGCCGACGACATTCGCAACAATCTCGGCAAGCGCTACCTCACCTACTTTGTTTACAACGACGCCTGCCCGCCCGCGCCCGGTTGCGTCGTCCCGAACAATCCGCCGCCTCCCTCCGCAAGCGGCGTTCCCTACGCTGTAGTCTGGCAGTTCGCGCAATCTC
>Ga0210400_10005278_pt1 | contig 10994 bp, 8 predicted proteins | sample IncBWH26MmetaG_FD_155456 | JGI IMG/M metagenome (GOLD analysis project Ga0210400, IMG submission 155456) | Forest soil microbial communities from Barre Woods Harvard Forest LTER site, Petersham, Massachusetts, United States - Inc-BW-H-26-M | ecosystem: Environmental > Terrestrial > Soil >...
GTGCATATAGACGTCGCGAACTTCTTCCAGTTGCTTGTTGCGGTCCACCGGCGGATTGACGATGGCGTGATTGACGAAAGTGACTTCCTCCTGCACCTTCTTGTACCAGCGCTTGGCATTTTCCTCGTACGGCGCGTAGAAGCTGGAATTCGCTCCGAGCGTGGCAAGAAAAGCCGCCTTGTAATCCGGACTTCGGCCCATCCAACCGTAGGTGACGCGAGCCCACTCGGCGATCGCGTCGCGCGCGCCGACTAATTCTTCCGCGTTGCGCGAAGCGCGATAGAACTTGTGGGTATAGCCACCGCTTCCGGTGTCGGTTTCCGTACACAGAATACTCTTGTGCTTCTGGTCGTGCAGCGCGTCGTACAGGCGTGCGAGCATCCGGACCGTGTTGCGAAAGGCGGGATGAGTGGTGACGTCCTTGACGCGTTCGCCGTAAATATAAATCTCGCGGCCGTCGCGGAGACTTTCGATGTATTCCTGCCCTGTGAACGGCCGCGTGCGTGTCTCGCCCATGATCCTCAAATCCCCCTGTGGGACCGCAGGCTCAAGTTCGCATGCGGACCAAAAAATATAGTCCCACAAGCGAAAAGACCACATCCGGCGACCATGCGGCCAGTTGCGGCGGCAGCTCGCTCAAGTTCCCCAACTGCTCGAAGAACTGATCTACCGACACATAGGTGACGAAAATGGCGAAGCTCATACCTATGCCCGCCATCCCCCCGCGGTTGCCAGCCAGAAACGCGAACGGCGCCGAAACCAGGGCCAGTATGAACGCGAACAGGGGCACGGAAAACTTCTTGTAAAGCTGGACTTGCAACTGAATCGTGTCGAAGCCGCTTTGCCGCAGCTCGTCGATATAGGAGCGCAATTCCAGAAAGTTCATCTGGCTGGACTGGAGGGCTTCTTTTACAAAGTAGTCGGGTGTTTCTTTTAGCTCCGGAAATACCTTGACTCCACCCGCGAAGTCGAAAACCGCGGCTTCCTCATAACCTTTCAGGTCGCGGCTCCAGCCATTCTGAAATATCCAGGCATTCACCGCGGGCACCCAGCTCGCGCGCTCCGCCGCGATGTGCTTCTTCAAGCGAAACGTTCCCGGATCGATCTCGAAGACGTTCACTCCCAGCATCACTTTGGCTTTCTGATCGAAATATTTGTAATTGTAGATGCGGTCTTCCAGGCCGTAGAACCAGGTACGGTTGGGATTGAGATACGTCTGCGCGGGACGGCCTTTGATCTCCGACCGGAGCGCGTCCTGGATCCGGTCGGCGTCTGGAACCCAGTAGTGATCGAAGGCGAACAAGCCGCCGCTCAGCAGAAGCCCTCCCGCCAGAATCGGCACGGTCAGCCGGTACATGCTCACGCCGCACGCTTTAAACGCCGTGACTTCGTTGTTCTTGGTGAGCACGCCGAAAACCACCAGCACCGCGGTCAGTACGCTCACCGGAGTGAGCTGATAGATCAGGCGCGGCGAGAGGAAGAACAAGTATGTGAACATCTTGCTCATGGGGATGTGATTCTTTATGACGTCGCTCAGCAGTTCGAAGAATGTGAAGACGTGGACCATGAGCACAAAACTCACCAGCCACAGCACGAAATAAAACAGAAAGCTGGAGAGCAGGTAGGTGTCGACCACTTGAGGCAGCAAGGGGAAGCGCCCTTTCCACACCTTGGGCTGGAACCGGTCGAGCAGGCGCGGGATGCTCTCCTGCGGCCTGCGGCTCGCCGAGCGAAACAGGCGGGTGAGCCGTCCAATGTAGTCGCGATCACCGGGGGCTTCCAAGCGCGTGAGTAATGAAAAGCCAAGAACCGCGAACGCGAGGTTGGGAATCCACGCTGCCAAGCCTGCCGGTATGGTTCCTTGCCGCCCAAAATTGATCGCGTTTATCAATCCTGTGAAATACAGCAACGCTAGCGCCACGGTCAGCACATATGCCGAGGATTTTCCGGCGCGGCGTGACCCGACCCCCAGGGGAATACCGGTCAGCGCGAGCAACATGCACGCAAACGGCAGAGCCAGGCGCTGATGCAATTCGATGCGCGCTTCCAGAGTGCGCTCGCGATCGGCCAGATTGCCGTATGCGAGCTTGTAGAGCGGCCCGGTGTCCATCTCGGCCACAGGCCTGGAAGGCAGAGGATCATTTGGTTTCGCTTGCAGGATAATGTCGTGAGCGGGCGCGGAGCTCACCCCATACTCGGACGAATCCTTGCTGACGTCGTAGGTGCTGGCATTGCTCAACGAGAGCTGAATCCGGTTCTGTGCCGCATCCGGAACAGCAATGGCATCGGTGGCCAGGGTTAAACGCGGGCTATCGCCGCGATCGTTCGAAGGAGTAATGTCGAACAGGAAAATACGGTGCCACCGCGTGTTGGCGGTCGAAGGCATGTCGCTGATATAGAGAATCGAATTGGGGAACTGTTCCTGGAAGACGCGCGCCTGAACTTCGGCGGTCAACTGTCCGGAGATGAGCTGATTCTGGATCTTAATTCGCTCGCGGATCGACCAGGGGGTGAGCCACAGGGAGGCGGCCGCGGCCACCAGCATCATCAGGAAACCGAAGGCGAGAATCGGCGGAGCCACCCTGCGGCCCGAAACGCCGGCAGCCCGCATGGCCGTGATCTCGCCGTCGCTGGACATGCGGCTCAGCGTGATAAGTGTGGCGACCAAGACTCCCAGCGGAATCGCATAGGGGAGAGCTTGAGGGAGCACCAGGGCAAACAGTTCGGCCACTCTGCGGGGCGAGCCGGAATCGCGCACCAGGAATACGAACAGCGGCCGCGTCAGGTCCAGAAACAGGACCAGGGTGAACAGGATGCAGCCCAGGGCCGCGCTGGCCAGGATTTCGAGGAACAGGGTGCGGCTCAGCAGGCGCATGAGTTAGCTCGGAATCGAGCCGTGAAAATCCTTAGCTGCTTCGGAGCCGCGACAGTAATGGAGCGGTATTGGCCTGCTGACATCAGTTCAATGCGTTCGGCGGCGGAACCGTGGGCGGCTTCGGCAACTGGTCCTGCGGCGGCTCGAGTTCGAGCTCGTCGAACAGCAGGCCCGGCGAAATCACGCTGGCGGGGGCCAGATACCCGCCCGCGCCCAGGATCGCCAGGGGAGCCGCCACGTTGACGAAGTCGAACGCGTCGGTTTCCGAGGAAGCCGCCAGGATGTCGCGCAACGTGCGGGTGGTGAGACCGCGGAAGCGCAGCCCGCGGACCAGTTCCTCGCGCCCATCGGGATAGACGCGGTAAATCAGAAGCGGGGGGCTCACTGGCCGGGCGGAACCGCCGGATTGGGCGCTGGCCTGAGCCAGCGACTGTAGCTCGGACGCGGTAGCCGAATAGGGATAGTCCAGCTTCCGCACCAACATTCCGTAGGGTTTCCCGCGAGTCTTGGTCAGGTCGATCAGGCGCTTCTTCAGATCGGCCAGCGGACTTGTTTCGCTGGATTTCACGAACAGATTCCCGATCCCCGCCGAGTAAGTGCCATAGTTGCCGGGCAAACGCGCGTGACCGTTGGACGCCGGGAATCCGCGCAGGGGCTGCCGCGTGGTCAAGAAACTCTTCAAGACGCCTTTTTCCACCACGCTCACGGGCTTCGGCGGCACGCCCTCCATGTCGAAGGGATAGAAACCCGCCAGAGGTTTCCCGTTAAAGGTAGTTTGGGTCGCGTCGTCGGTCACATCAAAGGAATCCGGCAGGACCCGGGCTCCCAAGCGGCTCTCGAATTCGCTAGGAGCGAAGGGAACGTTGCGGCCAGGATCGGACAGCGGGCGGCGCGGTACGCGCAGGTTGTCGCCCACCAATTGCGCCAGTAACTGTGCGGCGGCGCGCGGCTCCATCAAAACCGGTCCGCTATAGCTTTCCGCCTGCGGCGCCCGCACCAGCGCGCGCACGTTCTCGCCGACTTCGGTGAGAGACTTGCGCATCTCCGCTTCGGACGGAAACTTATCCAACTCCAGAGACTGGATAGACACCGCATCGTGCAGCAGCATTCCGTCAGGCGCCTGCCCTTCCGCCTTGGCGTACACCCAATACATGTCGTCGTTGTAACGGACCGCGGTCCCCTCGGAGTTCATTAGCGTGGTGGGACCCTGGATCAATTGCAGTTCGAGTCCGGAGGATAAAATCTCCTTGTAGTTATTGAAAATCGCGGCCAGCCGTGCCGAGCGCGCCGTCCAGGTATCATCGTCCACTTTCGGCCTGGAGACTTTCCCGATACTCACCACCGGCGTGACCTTGGCGAAATCGGGCAGGGGTTCGGTGGAGGCAGCCGAATTGTTGAGCGAAGCCCGCTTGCGGGCCATGGATTCGACCGCCGCCTTGAAGGCACGGTCGGTGCTGAGCCATAGTTCGCTCCGGAAATTGGTGTAATCGTCGTCCAGGGGCCAGTTGCCGTCGTAGCGCGAGCCGGAGTAGATCCCGCTGAAAATGTGGCCGGTATTGTCAAAATCGTAGCTGCCGACGCGAACGTCGGTCGAGGGCGAACGGAAGCGGCTCCGCGAAACATTCACGATCGCGCCCATGGAGGCGGAGATCCGAAGACTCTCCGCGTCGGTCAGGGTATAGCTAAAAAAATAAGGCGCGTCCTGACCGGCCACGACGGCCAATTGTTTGGAGCGTTGCAGCTCATCACGCATGGCCCGCAGAAGGGTTTCATCGGCCGGAATCGAGAGCCCGGGGCTTTGCGAGACCAGCCATGCGGCCGAGGCGGCCAGGCCCGCCGCCAGCACCCCGGCGCGCATTATCAGGCGGCGCGGCCTCACCGGCGCAGCTCCCGGATTTCCGCGGGCGGAGGCGCCAGGTAGGGCGGCCGGTCGCGCGAGCTGTCCTTGCGCTGCACTTCGATTTCAGAAACCAGCAGCGCCGGGGCGATCGCGGATACCGGAACGTTGCCGGATTCGGCTCCGCAGATTCCGTTGAATACTTCCATGCGGTCCGAGGTCGCGGCAATTTTGGCGAAGCTCGCCAACGGCGTGCCGACGATGTCCACGCCGCGGACCAGCTCATCGGGGCGGCCATCGGGATACACGCGATAGACCACCAGTGGAACCACGGTGAAGGCTTGCAGGCCGCGCCGTCCCGTGGTGGTGTACCCGCTGCTGACCTCATCGAAGAACAAACCGTAGGGCTTGTTTTGACGCTTGACCTCTTCAATCAGCATGCGGCGCAGCTCCGCGTCGCTCACCTGCTTGGTGGATTCGACGATCAGATTGGATTGCCGCGACACAATTTCATTGCCGGGAGACTTCCGGCCGTGGCCGTTAGAGTTCGCGAAGCCCTGGATGGGCGAGCGCGACATCAGGAAGGTTTTCAGAATCCCTTTGTCGACCACCGTGACCGGGCGGGCCTTCACGCCCTCATCGTCATATAGGTAATAGCCGTTCAGCGTCACATCGCCGAACTGCTTGCGCGTGGGATCGAAGATCACGCTGAGAAAATCGGGCAGGACCGGCATGTTGATGGATTTGGTGAAGGTCTGGCCTTCGGATTCGTCCTTCTGCCGATGGCCCTCGATGCGGTGCCCGAAGATCTCGTGGAACAGCACGCCGGCGGCGCGCCCGGAAAGAATCGCCGGTCCCACGTAGGGATCGGAGAGCGGCGCGGCCAGCAAGCCGGTGAGATTGGCTCCCGCTTTCTGCACCGCGGCTAGGATGTCGGCGTCCTTGGGAAGCTTGGAGGGATCGTCCGTTTCGAAACTCTCCATGGTGGTCAGATCCATCCCGTCCTGGGCCTTGCCATTGGCCACGATGATCATGCGTGTAAACGGACGGCCAAATTCGAGGCGCGTTCCATCGCTGCTCACGATGGTCTGCGTGACGGTTCGGGTTTCGAATTGAACGCTCGAATCGAGCGCGCCTGGGTATTTGGAGAATTCGGCGGACAGTTTTCGCAAGCGCGCGGCCCACTCGGCGGAATTGAACTTCAGCGACGCGGGCGTTGAGAAGTAAACCTGCGGATCGTCTTTGGAGAAATCGTCGGAGGTGTCGGTGGCTTGGGTGCGAAGTTTTTCATCGCCCTTCAGGCGGATCAGGCGCTGCGCGCCGTTGCGATACACGCGGTCGGTGGCCAGCCACACGGCCTGGCGGATGGCGGCTGCATTGTCGTCGAGTGCAAGGGGCGTGGCTTGGGTAAAACGCGGCCGGTTTTCGTTCGCCACCAGGTGATAGTTGTCGAACTGCTGGCTTCCGTCCCGCACAGTCACATCCAGGTAGCGCGCCTGATTATGCTGCTGGGTTTCGAGCGAGCCGCGGCTGGCTACCAGCACATAGGAATCCGTGCTGGTGACTTCATAGGACATGAAGTACGGGGCCGGATCCCCCTTCTGCTTCAAAACAGTGAAGTTTCGGTACAATTCATCGGAGAGGATCTTCACCAGGGGAGTCTGCGCGAAAGCGCAGCTGGAAACGAGCGCGGAGAGAGCGAATAGTGAGCGCACGTCCCTCAGCATACCAAGGATGGAAGCGCCGGATTAAGGAGCCGGCGTCGCACGGGACCCGACTTCGGCGGGCGGTACCACCGGACGGCTCGGAGGCGGCATAGCGCGGCGCACAAAGGCGCGAAACTCGACACCGAAGTTCTTATTCGCAACGTACCCTCCGCCGGCGGGCTGCCAATTGGTCTGTTTCTGGCGGGCATCAGGGTCGCTTATAAACAGGTCGAAGGAGCGGCGGGCCGCCCAGGCATGCAGCGAGTCTTTCTGCTTGCGGTCGAACTTTCTTGCGGTCGGGCTGGCGTCGAGATCCACTGCGACCCCTCGTTTCGCGACCGCCGTCTGGAGACCGCACCGGACCAGCGCCTCACCCCCGTACACGCGAAGCGTGTCCGGCGCCGTTCCGAACCGGTACAAACCAGGGCGGGCGAGTTCCGTATTGGTTTCGGCCAGCCCTACCTGAATCCGGTTTCCCTCCGGCAATTGGATGATCTCGATCAGAGCGTCGCCCCTCCGGAGCGTGACGCGCGTATCGGCCAGTGAAGTATCGTCCAGGCGCACCTCGGAATTTTCGGAAAGCCGGAGGATGACGCCGGGGGCCAGGAGCAGTTCGGCGCGGCCTCGGCCGGTGGCAAGAGTTTCGCCGTTTCGCATCTGGGGAAAGCGCGCGGTTTTGAGGACCACTCGTTTTCCGTCCACGAAGGCAGGTCCCTGTAGGTAGGAGATCAGGCCGGCCCGGGCGCTGACCACCTTTTGAGCCGCCAGACGCGGGCATAATTGCGTGACGACGCAGAAAAGCAGCAGCCCGATTCCGCCGGGACAAGCTTTTCCTCGAACAGCCATGCCACGGTCATTCTAGCGCTTAGTGAACTTGCGAACTAGGCCGGCACTGAAACCAGGCCGCGATCCCTTAAGCCGTTCAGGGCCAGGCCGTAGCGGCCTCGCACGCCGGTTTTTTCGAAGATGTGCTTCAGGTGGATCTTGACGGTTCCGGGCCGGATGCCCAGCTCCGTGGCGATTTCCTTGTTCTTGAAGCCCTGTTCCACCAGCTCCAGAACCTGCTGTTCGCGCGCCGTCAACTCGCTGCGCGGATACCGGTCGGAGCGGCTGGAATCGCGGAATACACAGTCCTCCATCCAGCTTCGTCCTGCTGCTACCGTGCGCAGACAGGAGACCACAGCCTGGACGCCCGCCGACTTCCGGAGAATCCCCCGGGCGCCGGCCTGCAGAAAGCGCAGCGCCTCGGCTTCAGTGACGGACACGCCCCACACGACCATACCCGTCTGGGAAGGCGTCCCGTCCCCTGTCTGGATTTCGACCAGCCAGTCCAGAATCGCCTGGATCCCGAATCCCTTGTCCAGAATCAGGACGTTGGGACGCTGCTTCCGGACCACTTCCGCGGCTTGCGTGAGCGATTCCGGAGCCGTAAGGAACTTCAGATCGGGGACGCTTCTCAACAGGTTTCGGACTCCTTCAGCGGTTACAGGCTGGGTATCGCAGATCGCAATGGACTTTATTGCCTCGGCGGGGACGGTTGACTCGGCGGTGCTGGCGGTCCCGACGGCTGTCGCTACGTTTCCGCTGCTGGTGACGTTCATGTCTATAGCTCTCATTCCCCGGTGTTTTAATGCAACGCCGGCGTTCGTTGCGGATTAGTCCATTGACTCAATACTCATTGACTGGGAGTACCATTCTCTTAGTTCTAGTTCAAGGAAGGTGCTGAGTCTCTCATGCTATGATCGCTTCTAGTCGATTTACTTCTTTGGAACACTTTCCAAACTGGTCTAGGCGACCACATGCAAAACCGTGATTCCCGCGGGGACGTGCTGAGGCGCAGTGTTGTCATCAGCCCCAATTCACGCATGGTACGGGAGCTGGCCACGCTCCTGGAATCGCACCTAACTGGTAGTTCCATCAACTTTATAAACAGTTATCCTTCGCCGCGCGATGTAAGCAGCGCGCTGGGCGGCGGATCGCTACAGTTGGTTTTCCTGGATCTGGCCTCCGATCCGGAACGCGCCCTCCAGCTACTGGTCGAGATGGCGCGGCTGGGTGGCCAGGTGCAAGTACTCGCGCTGCTTCCCGGCAACGACCCCGATCTCATGCTGCGCTGTCTGCGCGCCGGGGCTGCGGACTTCTTGCTGGAACCCTTTACCGGGGACCAGATCGAGTCGGTCCTGGCCAAGGTCGCCCGGCTGCAGCCCGCCGCTGAGACGGCGCCCACCGATCCCACCAGGATCATCGCGGTGATGCCCGCCAAGGGCGCCTGCGGAGCCACCACCGTCGCCTGCAACCTGGCTTTCTACTGGAAGCGCATGGGCGCCAACCGGGTCCTGCTGGCGGACTTGGATCCGCTCACCGGCACTCTTTCCTTTCTGCTGAAGATCAAATCCGTGTACAGTTTCCTGGACACGCTCCAGCGCGCCCATGAGCTGGATGCCGATCTCTGGCGGGCCATGGTCACAACAGTGAGCGGCGTGGATGTGCTGCTCGCGCCCGAGCTGATCACCGAGAATCCGCCGGAACTGAACGATCCCTCGCCCATCCTGGAGTACGCCCGGCACGCGTACGACGTGATCATCCTCGACGCCGGCAACGTGTACGGCGACTGGAACCTGAATCAGGCGCGCGCCGCCCAGGAAGTGCTGCTGGTGACGACCAATGAGCTGCCCGCGCTGCAGGCGGCCCAGCGGGCGTTGTCCTATCTGGACACCAACCGGGTAGGCCGATGGAAGATCCGCCTGCTGGTGAACCGCTACCAGCGCGATGTCGGCCTCAGCCGTGAAGTGATCGGAACGGCTCTCCATACGGAGGTCTTCGACAGCATCCCAAGCGACTATGAGGCGGTCCAGAAGGCGCTGATGGAAGGAAAGCCCGTGCCTTCCAACACCGCCTTCGGCAAGAGCTTGACCCAGGTGGTGGAACGCCTGGGCGTCGACGGCGGCGACGTCGAGAAGAAGAGCAGCTCGCTCGGCGGACTGTTCGGGCTTTTCACCAAAACTTCCAAGTGACACCTGAACTGGTCCTGGTTTTGGAGGCTCGCGCGCAGGTCGGCCCGCCGCTGGATGTTGGTCCCTTGTCTCAAGGCCGCCGCCGTATTATCCCGATCCTGGGTGGCACGTTCGAGGGGTCCGGGATTCGTGGGCGCATTCTGCCGGGTGGCGCCGATTGGCAGATCGTGCGGGCCGACGGCGTGGCCGAGCTCGATACCCGCTACACGCTCGAAACCGACGACGGCAAGCTCATCTACGTGCAGAACGCAGGCATCCGCCACGCTTCGCCCGAGGTCACGGCGCGGCTCATGAAGGGCGAACCCGTGGATCCGTCATTGGTGTACTTCCGCACCGTTCCGAAGTTTGAAGCGTCGGCGCCGGAGCTGGCCTGGCTGACGCGATCGATCTTCGTGGGCACGGGCGAGCGTTATCCCGCTGAAGTGCTGCTCCGGTTCTGGAAGCTGGCGTAATTCAATTCAGCATCCCCGCGATTTTCTGGCGCGTCAACGCAGTCAGTTCCGCGCGCTGATGCGTGGTCATTCCCGCGGTCGAGATGGGTTCGCCGATCCGCAGCGTGACATTTCCCCGGTGAAACGTCAGGGAGTGTATCGGCAGGATCTTGCGCATGCCGAGCATCGCCAAGGGCACAACCGGAATCTGGGCGCGAATGGCGAGAAAGGCCGCGCCATCCTTGAACTCCTGCAGCTCGCCCGACTCGGTGCGCCCGCCTTCCGGGAAAACCAGCGTGCTGCGCCCGTCATGCAGGAGTGCCGCGGTGTGTTGCAGGGTCTTAATAGCCGACCGGGGATCTTCCCGGGGTACTAAAACGTGTCCGGCGGTCTTGAGGTGCGTGCCGAGCAAGGGAATCTTGAACAGGCCGGCCTTCGCCAGGAACAAGAACTGTTCGGGGATATTGCCGAGAACAACCGGAATGTCCATGTAGCTAACGTGGTTGGACACGAACACGTAGTTGCCGCCCGGCTGGATGCGGTCGAGGCCTTCCACGGTCACTTTCACACCGGTGATGCGCAACAGGGAGCGAGCCCAGGCGCGGGCGACGCGGAGCTGCCGCGGCGGCGTGCGATCGAACAGCGAGATGAAGAAGCTGACGACTCCGAAACATGCGGTGGAGAGAATGATGAGCGGGATGACCCAGAGCCAGCTCCAGAGGACGGCCATCGATTTACTCATTATTGCCAACGCCCGCCGGTGGGAACCAGAAATAGCCGGCGTGCTTCACCCACCAGGAACAACGAACCGGTGATCACGATGACGTCTTCGTCGCCGGCGTGCGTCCGCGCGTAATCGATAGCGGCTTCGACGGTTTGTTCAATGTGGCTCTCGATGTGCCCGCTTGCGGCGAATTCGGCGAGAGCCTCGGGGCGTAGCGCCCTCGACACATTCGGAGCTGTAAGAACGAGTTCGGTGGCGATGGGAAACAGGATACCGGCAACCTCGTCGATCGCTTTGTCGCGCATCGCGCCATACACCAGCCAAATCCTGCGGCCGCCGTAAAAGCGATCGAGATAACGCGCCAGGGCGCGCGCGCCAGCCGGATTGTGCGCGCCGTCCAGAATCAC
>Ga0210400_10005280_pt1 | contig 10990 bp, 12 predicted proteins | sample IncBWH26MmetaG_FD_155456 | JGI IMG/M metagenome (GOLD analysis project Ga0210400, IMG submission 155456) | Forest soil microbial communities from Barre Woods Harvard Forest LTER site, Petersham, Massachusetts, United States - Inc-BW-H-26-M | ecosystem: Environmental > Terrestrial > Soil >...
ATCTCCTGTCGCAGCAGCGGAGGAAAAAGAAACGTGTTTCGCTTCTTCACCGGCGCAGTGAAAAAAGAGATGACCAGATACGCATCGGCATGCGGAGTCATCAAGCGCGTTACCAGCTTCGCAGCCGCGGCATCGCGCCGGTACTGCCGGGGATAGGAGACCGCCACATTGGTGAGGCAATGCTGATTGTCGATCGAGATGACGGGCAGCCCCATCCTGTGCCCGACGTGACAGCACAGAGGCTCGAAGTCGGTGATCACGACGTCGATCTTCCAGGTCCCGATCAACTCCTTCAGTTGGCTCACACTCCTTGCCGCCTGGCGCATCGTCACCAGATTCTTTGCGATAGTGCGTTTGTAGCGCACACGGTTGTTCACGTAGGCAAAGCGGAAGCCGAAGATTTCAGTGACTGCAAACTGATCCTTGAGATTGCGTAGTCCCCGATCGAACGACGCGACGTGCAGCGTGTGCCCCTGATCTCGCAGATGAGCGAGAACCTCCTTCGCCCGCGTGGAATGGCCAGCGCCTTCGCCGTTGACTCCGTAAAGGATGTTGGCCATAGGTCGAAGCAGTATAAGACAGGAAGCCAGACATGGTCGCGAAAGCGGCGGCAGTCATTAGCCCAGCAAAAAATAGTTGGCGCAGGTTGTGCGTGCACGCCTCTTGCATTCAGATCTGGATGAAAACATTTAACGGATCGAATCTCCTTAATTCTTTTGAATCAGCGGCTTACAGACTTCGATCTGCATTGAATCCGGCTAAAATCTTGAATCGAAAGAATTTATCCGCAAAATCTTGGATCGATTGGACTTAGCTGGTCATATTCAGAAGTCAAAGAGCGGGTAAAGATTTGGTTTGATTATCGGACAACGCGGGAGTGGGGCACAAGGTTGGACGGGAATAGGTACTTGTTGAAATAACCTTTCCTATGCGCTATAACGTTCGCCTTCCCTAATTCCATGCAAAGGAGAAGCGACCAATGGCAGACGCTAATGATGTAACTAGCCTTACCGTACAACTAACCCAGACCGCAATGGGCGATAAGGGCGGATGGATACAAGCCTCAGACGACATTACGAAGTTCATGAAGGCAGTTCACAAAACCCTCAATGATCTCCGATACCCACCACAACAGTCTCGCTAAAAAACTCTTTCCATCGCTCCCCGAAGGCGCTCTTGTAAAGCTCAATGAGCGCCTTTGTTGTGTCCACTGTTTCTCGATTGTTAAGCGGATCAGGTTCGTGTACCTTTCCCCTCTTGTCAGAACGGCTCATTGGTTTTCTCCTCGAATGGTGTCTCTATTTGCCCGGTTGGTTTGGGCAGATACGGCGGGTTCTCGACTGATTCCCGATACTCCAACCGCTTCCCGTCAATCTGCTTGATTGCAGCCGCCACCCGCTGCCCGTCGTTCATCTTCCGCGTGTTCCAGCGGAACTGAAATTCATTTAGATAATTCGGCAGATGCTTGCGGCTAATGCTGTGAAACGTTCCCATGACTCCGCGCCGAATCAGAGAGAACACGCCTTCGATTGTGTTTGAATGAATATCCGTTCCGAGCCGAACATACTCTCCCGCGCCGTGCGTCACAGACTCATGGCCGCCTTGAAATGCTTTGCCCACCCGCTTGTAAACATTCAATTCATCGGTGATGATGCGGCACGAAAGGTCGGCGTTCTCTACAATAAATTTACCAATAGTCTGCGCCGTAATCCGCTCTAACATTTGAAAGCGCACATCGCCGCCGCGTTGTACAATTCCTACCACTGGCGTTTTATCAGTTCCGCGTCCGGTCTTTCCGGCGGCCAAAGCGCCTTTGTAGCGCGGCTTCCCGCCAACGTAAAGTTCATCGGCTTCGACGGTTCCCGTCAATTTCGGCTGATATGCTTCGCCCAGACCGTGACGAATGCGGCGAAGAATAAACAACGCGCTCTTGTGCGTAATCTCCATCTCGCGCGAAAGTTGCAGCGCCGAAATCCCTTTTTTAGAGGAACATGCTTTCCAGATCGCGTACACCCAGACCCGTAACGGAAGCCGCGTTTCCTCGAACACAGTTCCAGTGCGAACTGTGAAGAATCGCTTGCAGTCACGGCAACGCCAGCGGTAATCCTTATTGCGTTTTCCGTCGCGTCCCTTCATCTGGTAGACCGCCAGACTCCAGCAGCGCGGGCATGCGGGCTGATCTGCCCAACGTTGCTTCTCAAGAAATGTGACAGATTGAGCTTCGTCTACCGCCGCATTTCGTAGTGCTTCAAGGACTGCTGATCGCTCACGTTTCATGCACACACTGTATCATTATTTTCATTAAGTATCAAGATAATTCGGGGATATTTTTACTCGAATATCCGTATGTGTCCGCAACCCGAATCCCGATTGGCTGCTGCGAATCTAGAAACACGTTTATATACATGCAGTTAGGGCATTTTATATCCGCTGTGAATCGCGCTCCACATAGCGTCAGTCTGCGTCCACATCCGAGACACATACCGACTCTGGTGTCTGTAAGTTCGGGGTTTCTCATGCGTTTACCTCCCTGTGGAAATCTTGCTGTCTAATGGCCTTGACACAAAGGCTTTGTGGCCTCAGAATACGGACATCGTAGTAGGAAAGGCACACCCGATGGATGACACCTATCGTTTGAAGATAAAACTGGGCGCTGATGAGTTTGAAGCCGCTGGCCCCATACAGGTCGTGCAATCGCAGTTCGCGGCTTTCAAGGAATTGATTGAAGCGCGTGCGCGTATTGCCGCCGAACGCCCGCTCGCAGTTATTCCTACACCCGCAACGAATGCTGATATCGCGCCGAAGCCGGAGGCTCCCGCAGTCAATGAGCGTCTCGACAAAATCATGCAACTCACTGACCGCGTTGTATCGCTGACTGCACGCCCTAATTCTGGGGACGATGCGATTCTTCTGCTGCTCTACGGGCAGAAGATACTGCGACAGAATGACGCGGTCACTGGCGGGGAAATCGTGCAAGGCGTTGACACTACCGGAGGCTTGGCAATTGGCCGCGTTGATCGAGTGCTTGATAAATTGAGCGCCAACGGCGACGTAATCATAATCGGTGAACGTCGAAGTCGGCGTTACAGATTGACTAATGCCGGAGTTGCGAAAGCGCGGCAGGTTGCAACGGATTTGCTCGCGATTGTGGCTTAAATCAGGCGAGCGGGAGGAACACCATGGCAAGGGCAGCAGGGCCGCGCTGAACGGCCTGAAGAACCAAGCGGGGACGGTAAGCCCCCTCAAGAGTTTCACCGTCCCCGCATTCAGTGTTTTTCTATATCCCCCAGTGCTGGAATTGGCAGTCAGACTCGGTTTGCAACCGAGTGCCCAATTCGGGCGTCCGGGTTCGATCCCCGGCTGGGGGACTCTTTCATCCCCAGACAGGAACGGATGTGATAATAGTACAAGATGCCGAAGAAGCCCAGACCGAAGCGCCGAAAGGGTAAACGCGGCCCTCAAGAGGAGAGGCTGATAATTAAAGGCGATCCGCTCAAAGCAATCGCCACGCTCCTCAAGAGCAAGCCCGACAAGGGCTAACTCGATTGCCCTATCAGGAACACGCGCTCGGTTTGTGACGGTCTGTTTCAACAGATACCTACTCCCGAGGTTGGATGTCACAAGGTGGCTGTGGATATCTTGGTTGATCTTCTGCGGCCGGAGGGTGTGCATCGGCGGAACCACCGCGGTGTGGGTCAGTTTCCGAGTAGTCGACCAACCGGTCTAGGAGAGTCGATTCGGGTTGTGAGTGTAATTGCGATGTTACGCCAACTACCGGCCCGGGTTGCTTGCCTTCCGTCAATCACACGACGAAGGGAATCCGGCGGGCATGCACCTTCTGTAGATAAGCCGCGTACTGAGAATCGGCGCGCAGAAAGTTCTCTTAGACGATGCTTTTGATGAGGAACCAGAAAGCGATATGGCGATTTTTCACCAACTCAGAAGTAGCCTTACTGGTGTTCTTACACAGGAGAAGGCGCTGGCGCATCTTATTTCGAAGTAAGCGAAACCTTCCGAATACTCTTGGCAATCGTATCGGCGATGAATAGGTTACCTTTCGCGTCTACGGCGATACCGTAGGGCGAGTTTAGCGAAGCTTTCATGGCGGGCACACCATCTCGGCCATAGTCTTTGCCCCCGGATCCCACAACCGTAGTGATCATCCCGGTCGCCTGATCGACCCTTCGAACCCGGCCATTTCCCGTGTCAGCGATGAACAAGTTGCCTGAACCGTCCATGGCAAGGCTGTAAGGAACGCGCAGTCGTGCGTCGAGAGCAGGCCCCGCGTCTCCTTCAAAGCCAGGCCCACAGCTGCCACCCAGAGGCGGAGCCGGACAGACACCACCCGCGACCCACGAAATAAGGCCAGTGGCGTGGTCCACGCGGCGAACCTCGGAGGACATCCATGCAGCGATGTACAAATCGCCAGATTCGTTTACAAGCACTGCTGCAACGTCCGTCAGGCCGGCGTCGAGAGCTTGGCACTCTGGCGCTGGGCGCGTTGCCTGTCCCCGAAAGCGGCAGGAATTGCCTCCGCCTGCCACTGTTGTGATGATGCCGGTTGCGCTGTCAACTCGCCGAACACGACGGTTGTGGCCGTCGGCGATAAATATATTGCCGGAGGCATCCACCGCAACTCCTAAAGGACCGTCCAGTTTCGCGCTTGTCGCTGGTCCTCCATCACCATCAAATCCTCTTTCACCACTTCCCGCCACCGTGCGAATAATGCCCGTCGCATGATCCACGCGCCGCACACGGCTATTGCCGGAGTCACAAATGAACAAGTTGCCATCGGAATCAAGTGTGATGCCGCCGAAAGAATTGTGGAGTTTCGCTTTGGTTGCCAGTCCGCCGTCACCGCTGAAACCACCGGCGCACGCGCCACTCCTGCAAGGGCTGCCGCCCGCAACGGTTGTGATGATCCCCGTCGCTGCGTCCACGCGTCGAACGCGAAAGTTGCCGTTATCCGAAATGAACAAATTGCCTGATTTGTCTACAGCCACTGCCATCGGCGTCGACAGTTGCGCCTTAGCCGCTGGTCCTCCGTCTCCGGCGAAGCCCCCGCGACAAAAAACGAGCGGACCTCGCTGCGTGTTTCGAGTAAAACATGCGGTTGAGTTCACGACCGTCGTGATGAGATTCGGGTTGTCTTGTCCGACAGCTGCTGTCGCTAGCAGAGCCATGGCAACCATCAAAAAGGACGCCCCTAACAGCTTGATCGCTGAATGGTATTTCATAGTCTCTCCAGAAGATTGAACCTTTCGGTGAGCCCTGGTCCACTCGGCGCAATCATACCCTTGTTCCAGGATGCGGGAGGAAATACACCCTAGCTGTCGCTAACAGGCCATAGCGCTCATAACCAGAGCTTGGATTCTTGGCAGTTGACGGGCAAAGTTGGAAAATGACTCCTACCCGCCGCCGAGGAACCGCACCAACCTTGGCCGTGCACGAACTCGGTCGTCGCTCACCACGCCGCGACTGTTCTCGCGGGTTCTATGCCCCTACTGCGCTGGCTGAGGAGCCCATGCCGGATAATCTGCTCCCTGTGATCGCAGGCACGATCTGGATCTGCACCAGGCGCGGTGGGGAGGCCTTTTCTTTCTTCGCCAGCAGGTTCTTCGAGGGGATGCCGGTCCGGGCGAAGGACTTCTCACAGTCCGCCGTAGAAGGGCCTCGCATGTTTCCTTCCATGAACGCCAGGCCCGGACACCGAGTGCAGGTCGATCCATGCGCACATTGTGAGCAACTTGACAGATCCCGCAGCCGAATCGCGCGGACTTCTTTCAACTGCTCCGAGTTGCGCCAGATGTCGATGAAGGGCTGCTGCCGGACATTGCCGCAGGACAACGGAAATTGCACGCAAGGATAAAACTCACCGTAGGGAGAAACGTAGCAGGCAGTGTGACCGGCGCTGCACGGCAACGATGCCATGCTGTTTTCGTCGGGCGCAGGCGGCGGGGCACAGAACTCATCGGCGTTGCCGACGAAGGCTTCGTCCCGGAACAAGCGGCGCAGGTCCGACTCGCCCGCGTTCAAGTCGAGGATGGAGCGGTCGCCATCCATTTTCGGTGTGATCGTCGGGTCCAGCGTGTATCGGGCGTCGATTTCCTCCGCCAGCGCCCGGACGCCGTGATAGTCCTGCATGTTCTGAGTCATCAGCACGTTGCCGACGACCACTTTCAAACCCTGCGCTCGGAGAAAGCGGATAGCGTTGATCGAGCGCCGCAGCGAGCCTGGAACCTTGGTGATCGCATCATGTACTTCGGGCCGGTGCGAATAAATGCTGATCTGAATCGATTCCACTCCGAGATCACGGAGGCGTGCCGCCTGCGCTTCGCGGATCAGCACGGCATTGGTTTTGAGCTTGATGCAGAAGGTAAGCGCGCGCGCATACTCCAGGATTTCGAAGAAGTCCTTGCGCATGAAAATCTCGCCACCGCTGAGCGTGAGGATGAAGACGCCGGCTTCGGCCATTTCCTTGAGCAGGTGCTTGATTTCGGCAGTGGTCATCTCACCGTGGTCGTCATGATCGAGGTAGCAGTGAACGCACTGCTCATTGCAGCGGTAGGTGAGATCAAGTTGCACGCTGAAAGGAACGCCCAGCCGCAGCGCCCGTTCGCTCATTTCCTGCATGAGCACGCTCATCGCGACTCCTGTACCGGCGCGTCCGGCCTCGCGATCGGTTCCTCGGAAATCAGCAGAATGCCATGCCTGGCCAAATCCTCGGCCAGCGCTTCGGCGTCCCTGATTGCATCCTCGGGGTTCACTTCGAACTCGGAGCAGATGCGGCGCTCGACGATTTCATCGAGCGGCGTGGCTCCATCGGCGGCCTGCCAGAGAATGGTCGCGGTCGGGTTCAGCGTGAACAAAGTCGAACCCTGACCCGACATGACCAGCATCTCCTCGCCCAGCATGCGAGCTGCGATGCGTGGACTACGTGCGACATAGAGTTTCTTAGTCATGTTTATCCAATCATCTCCCAAACACGCGCGTCCGGCATGAAGGTGAGCCGGTGAACGGGCACGCAATGGACGAAGTCGCACGCAGCCTGAAAAGCCCAGTGAACCATTTCCTGATCCTCGGCAAAGAAGAGCATGTTGGCCAGCACTTCGCGCCCGGCGTCGGCCGCGCCTACGGGATCGATACGATTCTCGGGACCCTGACTCAGCAGATAAAGCGCGGCCACCGGCGCCGACGTATTCTCCCCCAACTTCGCCAGTTCCCCGGTGAAAGGCGTGCCGAACCCAACATAACCCTCGCCCAGCTTGCGAACGTACGAGATCTCATCGGTGAGAAGGGTGGCGTCAGCCGGGGCGAGGCGTGAGATCGTAGTCTTGCCAGCTCCCGAAACTCCTGCAAATAAAAAGGCCTTTCCGTTGCGAATCGCGCTCGCCGAGTGTAAAAGAAATCCCCCTTGCCTGGCCAGCACCAGAGTATGGACGATTCGCAAAACAGCGTCGATTGAGTACGGATTCGCTGACTGGTGAATGGTGCCGGTCCGCGTGGCAGGATTCCACTCCGCGCGGAAATCGCCGCGCTCCATGAACCACCGGCCGGAGTGATGCGTGACGCTCACGTCCGCTTCCGGATCGGGGAATGCCGGCGGCGCCAGATCCACATCGAAATCGAATTCAGTACGTGTTTCCTCACTCAGGAACCCGGCGTAGCGATCCTGCAACATATCGAGAAAGTCCGGGTCGGTCGTGTTTACCCTGACGGGGACACCGCCGATGGCAATCACCACGCTGTAACGCTCGACTTGTGTGGCTAGCCCTGGCACGGGAGAACCGATTTCTCAGGAGCCGACTTCTTCGAAGTTTGCACCACGCGATGCAAATAGACGAGGGCACGCGCCGCCGGAACCGAGCGCCGGACAATCTTGGCCGTCAGACGTTCCACCACACTCAACTCGGCGGGCACTGCGATCAACTTTCCCGACCGGATCAGATAAGCGACCCGGCCCAGCAACTCACTCTCGCGTACGGGCCGATCCGGGACGGGCAGTGCGTCCCCTTGTGTAATCAATCGCTGATCCCCGCGGTCTTCCACTATCGAGATCACGCGATGACCGCAGAGCCTACCGTCGCGCCCGATGACCACGACATCACCGATGCAAACTCGATCCGAACTGACGCGTTCCACCACCAGCGTGTCCCCAGGCCAGATGGCAGGAAGCATGCTCCAGCCGCTCGCGGGGAACCGCAGGGTGCCGAACGAGCGCAGAACGTCCGCCGCCAGTTCGCATTTCACGGCGCTTCCACCATCCGACATGGCGTGCCCGGTCTGCCTCATGAGGCGGAGAGTTGGTGCTGGCAGCCGCTTTGGGTGCTGGTTATCTTGCTGCACGAAAGCGCCGAGGTCACGAAGACCTTTTCGTAGCGAAAGCCCGGCTTCTCGTAAGGTTTCTTTTCGATGGCCGCAGGACGCGGCTCTTCGCTGGATGAATGATTCATGGCCATAATGATCTTCCCTCGTTACTGCCCTCGCTACTGTAATGCCGGCTGCGACGCCTGCACCGCGCAACCGCCCGCCGTGACCGACGAACCGCAAATCTGGTCGCCCAGAGTAGAGAAGTATACCTGAGAAGCCCCCACCTGCGTTCCCGAGCCGACGATGTTGTCGATGATAATTCCACTCGTGCCTCCGGCCGCGGGCAGCACAAAGTTGGCGAGCGCACCGGCGTTGGTCCACGTCACGGTGTTATCCGTCGTCGTGCCACCCGGGGTCAGGTTCCAGACCGGTGCACCCGTCCCCGTCGTGCCTCCTGCGCTGGTCACGACCTCGACGTTCCCATTGCTGTCGATAATGCGAGGATCCGGTCCGCCGAAAACTTGATTTGCCTGCCAGACGTCCAGTGAGGCAGCCGTGGGCGGCCCTTGATTGATCCAGTGCACCGTACCATCGTTCAATATGATCCGCCCTGGCGTGTCGGTCCAACTGGGGGGTGTCGCTCCCGAAGTCCCAGCCTGAATAACCACCTGTGTGAACAGCTTAGGAATGGCTGTTGCGCTCAGGGCTAGAACCTCCTGCCCCACCGTGTATGCCGTGGAGGGCTGCCATGCAGTGTCCACGAAATTGAAAATGCAGCCACCGCCGGCACAGCCCGAGTTCAAGCCATTGTTTTGCACGCTGGCGAAGATCCATTCCGTTGCTCCACCGCTGGCATTGGGATTGAAGACGTCGGTGACAGGAGAACAAGACGGATTGACGGAGGTCGTCGTCAGCGGCGTGATGGCTGTCCCCGCCGCATTGGCAAAACCACCACTCAGCATCGGAACCTGGTACAAGGTTGGAACGCCATTTGTGTTTCCGCAGACGTACAGGTTGCCCGTCGCACCGGTGGATTTGTAATAGGCGTTGTCGAAGCTGCCGTCATACATCGGTGTGGTGCCCGGACCCACCGTGCCGTCCCCAACCTCGCTTTTGGTGCCCGAAGCGCCGCCGACAAACGTCGTTGTCAGTTGGTAGACTGCGCTGCAAGGACCGAGGCCCGAAGCGCAGTTCGTGGTGCCGTCGTTCGACGCGAACGCATACACCTTTCCCGCCGTGGAATCGACGATGGGACCATCTACGAATCCGACGCCAAAATCCAACTGGCTCGAGACGGTTACGCCGGCAGTCGTGGAGTCAACCTCGTACAAGAACCCGCCAATGTCCGCAACAAATACATTTCCCGTAGCAGAATCGGGAATCGGGCTGGTGAGAGGAGTAGGAGTGGTGGCGTTCACCTGAACTGGCCATCCTCCCGTCCTCACTTCCGTGGGGACCCCATTGAATACCGGCGTGAACTTATGCAGCAAGCCCGCGTCATCCCCCACATAGGCAGCATCGTTGGAATAGTCATAGATGACGGATGAGTGCGTGTCCTTTTCGGCCGTGCCACCCCCGTTTCTGAGGGTCGCCGTGGTCATACAGGGCGCGATGCAGGCAGGGTACAAGGAGCGAAGCACACGCGTAAGGGTCAGCGGGCTGCTGACGCTTTCGATAGTCGAGGCGGCCCATTTCAGCAGGACCAAGCTCGCTTGTCCTCCAGCAGTTTGCACAAATGCAACTTGCGTACCGTCGCGCGAGAACACCGGAGAAGTCAAAATCTTGGCGCCGGTTGAGTAAGCCCAGTACACCGCGGGCACCGTGTCTACGGTGGTCACTGCGTTGTCGATCATGGTCACGGCCCCGGCCAGTGCGATCGTTCTGCCTGTAACCGAAGCGCCGGAGTCCAGCGTAATCGAGGCCTGCGCGAGGATGTCTCCGGCTGCAACGCCGGTTGTGTCGATAGTGGCGGAGCTTCCCACCAGCCAAATCACGTTGCCGGCGGTCGCGCCACCGGACAACACCACGGTACCAGCGATTTCAAGCGTGCTGGCGATCTGGAAGATGTAGGTTCCGCTTCCATTGAGTGTCACGGTTTTTCCGGCACCCAAGGCAAGGGTACTGGAGGCGTTGTACAGGCCGGGTGCGAACGTCAGTCCGTCTAGAACGGGCGCAATGGGCACTGCGCCAGTCAATCCCTGGTAGAAGGTGTACGCCGTGTTGGCGTCAGCTTGCGCCAGCGCCGCCACGGCGTCCCCGAGGTGCTCTACCGCAGGAGCAGTAAGCACGCCGGGCGGAAATCCCGTGAGGCTGGTGCCCGGGGAGATACCGATGTTACCGCCCGTGACTACGGATGCGCCCGCATTCGTGATCGTAGAGGAAGCGAGCATTGCGAAGTTTGCGGCCGTGGCCAAACTAAGTTCGCTGCAGCCGGAATAAAGATTGTCGAAGGCCACGATGCTGGCTTCTGAGGCCGACCCGAAAATACCGGTGCTGTAGACGACGAAATCGGGCTGAGACGCGCCACTACAGTTGGCATTCGTGCCTGTGAACGAGAACTTTGCGGGGTAGTTTCCGGCGCCGACATCCGAGCCAGTCCCCAGGTCCTGCGACCAGTCTCGGTTAAGCCCCTGATTCTTGCCAGGGGCCGAGGCCCTTGAACGATGCAACTCGGAAGCAA
>Ga0210400_10005282_pt1 | contig 10987 bp, 8 predicted proteins | sample IncBWH26MmetaG_FD_155456 | JGI IMG/M metagenome (GOLD analysis project Ga0210400, IMG submission 155456) | Forest soil microbial communities from Barre Woods Harvard Forest LTER site, Petersham, Massachusetts, United States - Inc-BW-H-26-M | ecosystem: Environmental > Terrestrial > Soil >...
AGCCTGTCGCCGGATAACCGTCCGTAGCATCATCAAGCTGATCTAAGTGGATAATATTTCCAACGAAAAGATTCGTTGTGCTGCTAAGCGTTATGACTGTCGTTCCGGCTGAGTATCCAGCAGTCCAATTCGCGCTATTCTTCACAGTGTCTCTGTCGCTGAAGTCTCCCGACCAAATACACACATCGGCCAAAAGGCCGCAGGAACCGTTGTTGCCAAAGACCAGCAGGGTTTTGTCAGCTCCAGCCCCTCGTAGTGTCACGTTGCTTGTGCCGCCGAAAGTGACTCCTGCGTTGAGATTGTAGGTTCCGGTGTTCAGGAATACCGTCTGTCCGCCGGCACACGCAGAAATCGCGCTGTTTATCTGAGCTGCCGTCACGCTCTGCACAAAGGAGGGAAGCTGCCCTGCGGCGCCAAGACTCGCGCAGTTCGTTGTGCGTGTTGGGATTCCGCCCACGACGCCAGAAGTAGACCAGTCTATCGCCCGGCCCGGATCAAGGACGCCCGACCATGCTTGCGCGCGAACGCCTGTCGGCATTATCAGAAAGAATCCGAACAGAACAAGGACGAATAACAAGTGCACGCGTTTCATGTTTTTGCCTTTGTCCGCCCCGATGACCGGGGAATCGGCGCGGTATCGGCAAGCAGTTTTGGCACTCGCGACAACACGAGCGACCTTCGGGTCGCGCAACATTATGTATCTGACCATCAATTCTTACCCCCGGCGCCCAAGGAATAAATCCCAGGATCATCATTCTTTGTACCGCCCGCCCGCGTTGGTTTGAACTGTTCTGAAGGTCAGAAAAAGAACAGGTATTCCCACTAGCATGCGCAGTAATCATCACATTCGTTTTGCTCCCTGAGACGCGCTCGTCGCATGCACCTGATTCCTTGAGAGATAGGAGCTGCACCATAGCAAAAAGACGAATGGCAATGAGGCGGTCCTGGCGTCAACCACGTTGGCTAACGGCCAGCCGGACGGTTACGAAATTTGTTCGAAGGAAGCCTAGCCTTACTGGTGCTCATCCTGGGAATATACCTCGCGGCGTTCGCGAAATAGGCTCTCTTCATACTCGGATTCAGGCTCGTGAACGACGACCTGGCTACCTCGATTTGAGAACGTGAACGGTACACACAGAAGATTTCTTAACCGCAACCTCAACGCCTCTCGCCGTTCAGGCGGCACGAAGAATAGCATGAAGCCGCCACCGCCGGCCCCCAAGAGCTTGCCCCCAAGAGCGCCTGCACTGAGCCCAGCCTCGTAGATATCATTGATGCTCGTATTGGTGATGTTTTGTGTCAGGGTTCTCTTGACCTTCCAACTCTCGTGCAACAATCGACCAAACTCATCCAAGGAGCGATTCGGACTCGTGATGATGGCTTCAGCCTCGTTCACCATTTGAAACATGATGTCCAATTCATTCTTCTTGCCGGGAGTCGCTTTTATCTGCTCTTTTGCGATTTCCGACGCGATTCGTGAAAACCCTGTGAAGTAAAGCGCCAAGTGTTGCTGAAGGTCGGTGAGTCTGTTCCTGGCAGTTAGAACCCCGTTTACTTCGATTGTGTTATCTACGTTAAAATTAATCCGGTTGAAACCGCCAAATGCCGCACTCACCTGATCCTGCGCTCCGACGGCCTCTTGAAGCAATTCCTGCTCAACACGTATTGCATCCTCAGCGAGGGAACGCTTATCGCGAATCTTGCCTTTCAGCGCGTATAGACCTAGAAGCAGACCTACCGTGAACGCCGAACTCGTACCCAAACCCGTCCGAGCAGGCAAATCAGCCACATGATGGATTTCGACGCCTTCCCTGATCTCCAGAAATTTCAAGCAGGCACGAACGGAAGGGTGCTCGATGGCTCCATTTGTAACCACGTTTTCCACCTTCGAGTAGGAAACGCGTGTGTGGTACTCGAAGAAAGGCGGCAAATGCCGGCAGGTGATATAGCAGCACTTGTCGATCGTCGTCGACAATACCGCGCCGCCATGCGCGCGGTACCAGACAGGATAGTCGGTACCCCCGCCGAAAAACGAGATACGAAGCGGAGTGCGAGTGATTATCATATTCTTGGTTTTTCTATGTGCCCGACGCCGGACCGCCACCGCCTACGAGTCTCGCGCACACTTAGTTAGCTGCAATGCGATCTTCGTTTCTCAATATACACCAGATTGTGAGGCTAGAATTTCAAGTATCTGAACCTTCGACACAGGCCTTCATTCGTCGTGCTTGCACGTTGTCTCGTAATGTTGAGACGCAGAACCTCCGTGGCGGCTAACGTGCGGAAACGGAGGACCGGTAAATGCGGATATCGAATGGTGCTGCACAATCGGAACAAGACTTGAGGACAAGTGAAAAGAAGATCGCGTGAGCGGCCTGTGGCCGAGGAGTTTAAGCCCGGCGCCGCGGCCGAAAAACAATTACCGTTGCCCCTGCTTCGCTATAGTGACATTTTTCCACGACATCGAATTCGGCTTCGATGACATCGAACATGGCCTTCGGCCTTTGTTTGATTTTGCCGTCCTGGTTGCAGGCATACATCCTGACGATGAAAACCCCTTCACCTGTCAGATATGTTGAGTATCGGTCCAAGATCGCTTTAGTTTTGCCCAGCGGAACGTGGTACATGGACTCCCGAAATAAGATCACGTCGAACTGCTGGGTCGGCACGTAGCTGAGAAAGTCGGCTCGCTCGAAGCGGTTCTTGTCCGACCGACCGTTCTCCTCAGTTCGCATCGCGGCCTTGCCGAGGGCCGCCTCGGATATGTCCACGCCAACGTATGTCCGGTAGCCGTCCGGGGCTAGTTCGTTCGCTGTATTACCCGGGCCACATCCGAGATCCAGGATGCTTTTGTTCGCGGCATGCTTTTCCAGGAGCGGATACACACAATCGCCAATCGTGTTGTCGATGAAGTTCCACTTGCTACCCGAGAACTCCTCATCCCAAAGGAGCATCTTGATTCTTGACGGGCCGTAGCTCTTCAGAAACGCGCGTATAATCGTTATAGTGCGTTGTGCGGTATACATACGTTCTCTCGTCTCCGTTCAAAATTTGGCAGTCCAAGGGAGGGTTGCTCCCTCTTTAGTGCTTTTCTGTTACTGCGGATCCCAGATCCGTGATCCGAATTCTGAGTCTTCTAGGCTTTCTCTTAAGGGATCACACCATGGCCCTGCCGGCCTCGAGCGGTTCGAACAAACCAGTCGCAAGTGGTGGCCCCAGGCGTGATCGCTATAGCGACCGCGACTGGCGGGGACCGCATCGCCGATTAGAAGGTTGGGTTCGTTACAAGCCTTCCGAATCAAACGCAAGGCACCGGACTTATTGTTCTGACTTTCGCACTTGCAAACCGCTTAATTGCCTTCTGCCTTCGATTTGTAAGAGCGTCTTATCGAACCATCTCAGCACGGACAATTTAACGTTTGGCAGATACAATTGACAACGTCTTGCCACGTTCAAGCCGGCAACTTTCTCGATCCACGAATACTTCCATGGCACTCCGGGGACTTGTAGTTGCCCTCCCAAGTTCGTGGCCACCTGCTCAGCCTGCTCGAAAATGTCGATTCGTTGGGGATAAAAGACTGTCATCCAGTTCTGAAGGTAACTTACACAAGCGGCTCGCACTCGTTCGGTGTCCTCTAATGATCGCAGATAACGAATATGCAACTGCATGGAGTTCCACTGGGCCTCGAGCTTCCGGTCCGACCGTCCGAGAAAGCTCAAACTGCTGGGCCCCGCCAAACGATAGTAGACCTTCGCTTCGGGCATGAATTGGATGCCATCGCAGTTAAGTAGGACCCGGCAGAAGTACTCGCCATCATCGTCCCCCAATAGGTTAGTGTTCCATGGACCGGCGGCCTCGGTCAGTTCTCGGCTGACGAGCCACGTCGCAGTCTGCATGTGCAGGTTTTGATCCATCTTGCGAAGTAGCCATTCAGCAGGGGATAAATCGCACCACAGCGCACTCGGAACGAATTCCGCTTTGTAGGGACGATACATAAACCATCCCCAAGCTGAGGAAAGAAGCGTCCGCTTGCTTGGGCCCCGATCAAGCAGCGCCATTTGATTGGCAATTTTGTCTGAAGCCAAGAGATCGTCGGCATCCAACCACTGAATGTAATCTCCGTGGCTGAGGGACAAGGCTTTGTTCCTGGCTGCGGCTGCACCCTGGTTTTCTTGCGTGACAAAACACATGTCACGGGATTTAAACTGCCGCGCGATCCGAAGCGTCTTATCGGTAGAACCATCATCGACGACGATTATCTCCTTTCGGGGCCATGTTTGTGCCATAGCAGACCTAAGCGTGTCAGCGATCCATTCCTGCGCATTGAAGGCGGGAATGAGAATGGATACCAAGGGTTTCACAATGACTCCTTGCCTTGCAGCTGCGCATAAATGTCTCGAGTTACCCGACCGATGTGGTTCCACGAATACCGTTCTTTCGCGAAGTCCTTGATCTGACGCCGCCGAGAATCCAAAGCCTTGAACAAATCGCTCTTGAAATACCTCTCGATCGTTTCGGCCAAATCAACCGGGTCACACGGTCGGCATACAAACCCCGTCTCACCTGTGATGATGTCTTCTCGAAGCGACCCCACATTGGTTGCGACGACCGGCAGGCCGAAGTTATATCCTAGGAACAATACGCCGCTCTGGTAGACCTCCTTATAGGGCAAGACCAACAGGTCCGCCGCCTTGAAGTACAACTCGGTTTCCTCATCCGGTATAAACTCGATCCTCGTAGCGACTCGCTCCCTCATGTCATAACTGTTGATTGCTTCTTGGATCTCGGCGACGTACTGCTCGCATCCTCCCCTCGGTTTGCCGGCAATGATGAGATGATAGTTCGCGTTCTTGGCTGAGATCTGATGAAATGCCTCGACGAGGATTTCAATGCCCTTGTAAGGTCCGATGTTCCCAAAAAACAGGATCGTTCTTTGCCTATTTGCGATGCCCAACCTTTGTTTTGCCTGAGCGGGTGTGAGCTCCGTACTCGGCACAGAATCATTGATTCCAAAGGGGATGACAGTAACCTTTTTTTTAGCGACGCCAAAATCTTCCAAGAGCTCGGTCTTCATCGTTTCTGTATGAACAAAAATGTGATCAACGAGCCGATACTGGATTCTCAGAGTGAGACGGTTGACCACGGAGTCGTTGCCATCTCTCCTGCCCGCATTCACATTGTGCGCCGTGTATGCGATCTTCTTTCCCAATAGCTTATAATAGAGCGTCAGCAGAGTTCGATCGAACCACTGAAGCCTGTTATTCCACAAAATATGGAAAACCAACGGCCGAGCAACGCTCGCGTACCGGATTAATTTGGAGTAGGAGGTCAGAATCCTCGTGACCTTCCTCGGAAGATTCGCACGCTCCCGGGGATCGCCTAGCAGATTGAAGAAGCAGACCTTCGAGGTGGTGTGCAATTGGGGGCTGTCCACGTCCCCACTTCCGACGTAATCCAAGCGAACTTCGTTCGACACAAGCGCCATAGCTAAGCCCAACGCATACGGCTTGTCAAATCCCCCAGTGAGCAATGCTACCTCGATTTCAAATGGATGGTCAGGCGTCGCTCTCCGCGCACCGAGAACACTTGGGAGATCTTCGCGGACGGGCAAGCTATTTGGCACCGATTTCCTCTCCTAAGCCCGAACGCTCGCAGACGTTTTCCAGAACACCTCGATACTTTCGTTGGTGCACTGATCGAGAGCTCGCGAGATTTCGTTAGCGGGAACCCACCGGTCCAATACCAAACCGCGCTGACAGTCGGCTGCATAATTAAACGTTCCATCAGCAGCCAGGCGTCGCAGCAGTTCGATACACTCCAATCCTTCTGTTCTGAATTCCGGCAGATTAACCTCAAACGAAAGATAGGGCACTGGACGGCGCAAGCCTCGTAACGCTTTTGACTCGTAACCTTCGACGTCGATCTTCACAAAGAACGGAATGCCATGCGTGGCCATGAGTCTCTCGAGTGTGATTGTCTCGACCTCCCTTTTGCGTCCAAAGTCCAAATTGTACGACGCATGGGTGAACCGATTCCGATCGCTATGTAAGGTCTTGGCCCACTTCTGGCTTAGAGTGTTCAGCGCGGATCCAGGGCCATCGATCCACATTGTTTCAATCGTGGCCGTCTCACTCACTGCTTTGCCGATGATGTCGACCGGCTTTTTAGCGAGTCTATAGCTCAGAAATCTTTCTCTCAAGATTCCTTGGTTGGCTTCGTCTGGCTCAACTGCCACGACACGTGCCCCTAATCTCAAGAACACATCGGTCTTGTCACCGGCGTTGGCTCCGACATCGAAAATCAAGTCACCTGGGCGGTACCCATTTAGGAGTCTGCGGTAAAAATCCACCTCCCGAGATCTAGCCTCTATCCGGCGCCGGTCAGCCATCCCCCAGTACAAGTCATAGATAAATGACGCTTTCAACCTCTGATGAAAGCCGACTCGTCTTAGGGAACTCTGAACGTATTGTTTGACGGTTCGCACAAAGAAACTCGATGGTGCCGAAAGTTGCGCCGCGCTCCGAAATTAAGAGCAGAAATTCCTGGAAATCTCTCTGCAGGCAACTGGGAACAAAACCGCGACTCGGGATTAAGAAAAGTCTCGTCGCTGAATGTGTAGTTCCTATCGCAACGGTAGGAGAATTATACTTCGCGGATGGCTCTGCACCGTCCGAAAAGACGCTCCTCGTTGTCGTATCGATCCGCGTCCCGATCGGAAAGAGTGCCGGCTAACGGATGCTCGCTCACCCCTCGAAGATTGGGCCCAGTCGAGGAAAGCGTCGACGATTCCGTTGAGTCGCAAACCGCCAAAAGCGTGCTGAAAGGCATAGTCATAGTTGCTACGTCAAACTGGGCGCGATTCGGCACCGTACCGATCGGTCGGAAAGCATCGCTCGAGTTGAACGGCTTCAATCCAGCCTCCTGGGGTGATTCGCTGCCTTGTGCTTCCGGAACAGCGATTACCACCAACAGAAAGAAAATCCAAATAGGGTTCAGCATTCTAAATCCGGCCTCTGTCATGCTGTAGACCGCAGCGATGGCGATAAATGCGAGTCTGAAGGCACCTGCTCCAAGATTGAGACGGAATGCGGCAAATGCATTCCGATATCCCGTTATGAAGAGGGTGGCCAAAAGGGCCACTCCGATCCACCCTAGATTCAAATAGACCTCTATATAGCCATTGTGCGCTTCATTGGGATGCCACCAATAGATACTCCAAAGCTTCCCGAGTCGCGGTCCGAGCCAGAAGTTCTCAAAGCCTGCCCCGAGCAACGGGTTTGGGTTCATTCCCAGGACCGTATGCCAGACATCGGTCCGGCCAGTAAGTGTTGGATCTCTTCCCAAAGCAGCAACAACGCTACCTGCGGAATCTAGAAATATGGCGAACAGGGAAGCGGAGATAACCCCAAGCGCGAATAGGTGCACGACCGCGCGTTTCCGACCTAACTTAGTCAGGCTTGTTATCGCGAGCAAAGCGCAGGCAACGAGGAAACAGACCGCCGAAGTGGCCGAATTAGCTTTCACCAAAAGCCAAAGGGCCATCGAGAGTAAAACGCCTTGAGCTAGTAAGTGCTTAAGCCGGTGTTGCTTGTCCTTGGTTCCAATCTCCTCAAAGAATCGCCATGCGGCACTAACTCCGCAAACCACGGCCACTACGCCAAGACTGTTTTTGTTAGTTGTGACGCCGGTCAAAATAGGCGTCCCAAACCAAGAATCGTATCCCCGCCCCAGGTCGGGGTAGTACTTGATTAAGAGGATGGAAATGGGGATAAGCAGGAAACCTACACGCGATAGGACTCGCTTGAGTGCAACCGTCGGCTCAGAATCGGTTAGGACAATTAGAACAATCACAAAGTCGCCCAGGGCTTTGACCCATCGTTTGAACGCCACATCAGGGAATTCGGACCACAGGATGCTCACGGCACAATACGAAAAGAACAGGAGGACTGCTCCATTCCTTCGCAGAATCCTTACGACCCGCTGTCCTCTACTCATAACCACAAGTAATCCGATAACGAACAGGCCCAGGAATACCCACCGGTCAATCGGGCTCCCTTCTAGAAACTGGTCGGGTGAGTCGACGGGCGCCATTTGAAGCCAAACGGATACAGGCCGCGAATCTACGATCAGTAGCCATAGCACGGAAATCCAAAGTGCCAATGAAGTCCGCGCCTCACGGTCCCGATCTAACGCAAAGAGTACCAGGATCCCGAGCGCGAATACGCCCGTGGCGACTAGTGGGGGCAATCACCGTCTCCCTGAAGCGAAATTTCTCGAAAGCATTTGCCGACTGATCATTAATCGATAAAAAGTCGATGGAGGAGTTCCAGTGTGAGCAGCTTGTGAATCTCAGTCGTGTAGTTGCGGTTTCCTGTGAGGTGACCGCGCACTACCGCCTCGACGCCTTTCCGACTTAGGTATGGTCGGGATAGCGCCTTGGAATCGAGCAGCATTTGTCGCACGTAATCGGAGAGAACATCCCGATACCACACTCGGAAATGAAACAACTTGTGTCTGCCCAGAAAACAGCGTTCGATGTGGAGCGGCGACAACAGACTATCGATTCGGGCCAGCCACTGCGGCATTCCGTAGTCGTAAGCGTATTCTGCCTTGAAGGTGAACTCCAAGAACCCCCTGAGAAACGCAGAATGAAGAGGTCCAAGGTCCCCACCGGCTCCTCGGTCCGTCGGGAGCCGGCCCAGAGCGGCACTGCCCTCTCTAATCAGCCGCAGGCGAACGTCATCGTTCTTGGCTGTTGTCTTCGGCGCACGGTATACCGTTCGGACGAAGTCATCATCTAAGTACGGCGAACGTACAGTCAAATTGGTTTGCTCTAGAGCGAGGACTCCATGATGGTACCAGGGCGACTGAAGGAAGGCCGCAAAGGTCACCGGGTGACGACGACGCACCGCTGCATAAGTTGTCTTTGCCTTCTGCACTGAATTGACTAACTCTGAGTCAAATAATCCTGGAATGCTGTCCATGGGTTTGAACATCGCTAGCTGGCGAAGTATCTCACTTCCGTAAGTTCCTGCGATTCTTACCGGAGCGATTTCGTGAGCCTTCTCGTTGATGTACAGATCCGGTGCGCGGCTCAAGTCAACCGAACCCTCTGTGATGTGAACGCTCCGTTCGGCGTAGGACGGAAAGCGCGATAGGAAATCGCTCCCAACGGGGATCACACTATGCGGCTGTCCACATGCCTTGGCCACCTTCCGCGCCACGGATACGTCCTGACAGTCGCGGAACGTTCCGCCAAACGTGTAGCAAGGCAGGGAGTTAACGGGGGCCTTGTGCCACGCCATGATGATCCGCGTATCCAGGCCCCCAGTGAGAGACATTCCAATGCGTTGACGCCCGTTGAAATAGCGGGGCAGGTTCCGGCTGAAGACATCTCGAACTTCCTGGTAGTACTGCTCAGGTTCAAGTGGACTCTGTGCCTCCCAATCCCGAGGGGCGAAATACTCTCCTTTGGCTTCAAGCGAGAAGTTGCGGAAAACCCAGCAAGATCCTGACGGCAATGCGTAGATACCTTGGAAGAAGGTCCGGTTCTCCAAGATACAACTGCAGGCAACAAACTCTCCCAGGCTTTGGGTGTTCACCCGCCGGAGTTCGGGGCGGGCTGCCAGGATGGCCTTGGCTTCTGCCGCGAAATAGAAGGAATCCGCGGATTCGTAAAAGTACAGCCGGTGCATCCCGTAGCGGTCGTTGAACAGGGTTGCCGTACGACGCGTCCTATCCGCTATAAGTCCGTGGAACCGTCCGTTCAGACCGGCAGGAAAGCAGCGATCATCTTTATACCTGTGAACGAGGTACGAAGCGCCTTCAGATCCAATATCGTGCCCCCGCTTCTTCAGATTGCGAATTACTTCTGGTTCTGGATACTCTTCCCCGGAAAAGACAAGGACGACGTCTCCTCGTTCGTTCTTGACCGGCATACCGTCGGCGAACGAGCCTTCATGGGCAACCCATCCAACGTAGACTCCCAACGACTCTTCAATCCATGTACCCGTTCGGTAGGAGGGCTCATGGCGGAGCGTTTTGAGCATCCGAGATAGTTCAGCCTCGGCGCGTTGGCGTGGCATCTTGCTTATCAGACCAACTATTCCTGGCATATCAGGTGGGTTTATCCATTGAACGGTGGAAAGGAGTGGGCCATCGGCAGAGTTTTTTGGGAGGTCTAGGCATTGGAGCCGGCGGGAGGATTTGAACACTCCGTCTGCCGATTACGATTCGGCCGCTCTAGCATTGAGCTACACCGGCTCATGAAGCGCTCGAAATCATACCATCGAGCGCGCGCTGCGACCCCCATCCTAATCGCCTTTGGGGGAAGAATTCCCAATAACCCGCGATGAAGCTTAAATTTGATGCATAACGTTCCTTTGGCCGTCAAAGGAATAAAATATCTGGGAATCAACCTCTCTTCAAACCCATTCCGAATCTTAAATTCACGCAACGAACTGTCCTGCTTATTACCGTAGTTAAATAAGCCGTACACCAGATAGGACACTCCCTTAGCTTCGCAAAGTTCAACGGCCTTTGCGATTAACGCGTTGGCAGGCCTGCGATCTTGCTGACTGGCTCTCGGTACGAACTGCAGTATTGTCGACAACTCCCCTCGGTGCACGAGTTTCAGAAACCCGATGAGCTCATTCTCAGTGTAGGCGCAAACAAAGTCACTTCGATCAAGGAAGGAAGATTGATCCTTCATCACCTGATCAACCGTCTTGCCGTAATGATCGAATGGTACGTTTTGTCGGAATCGAGAATCGTTATTGACCTCGACAATTTTTTCCGCTAGTTCCCGATCCAGCTTTTGAACCTTGACCTCCACCCCGCGTTTTTGCGCCCTCCTCACATTCTTTCGAGTTTCCTGCGGCAGTTTCTCCCACCAGTCTTTGTAACTAGTGATGTGGATGGTGGCCAGACTCTCCCACTCCAACCAATATTCATATTTAGGTCGCGAGGTGGGTAACTTCTCGGTGA
>Ga0210400_10005283_pt1 | contig 10987 bp, 12 predicted proteins | sample IncBWH26MmetaG_FD_155456 | JGI IMG/M metagenome (GOLD analysis project Ga0210400, IMG submission 155456) | Forest soil microbial communities from Barre Woods Harvard Forest LTER site, Petersham, Massachusetts, United States - Inc-BW-H-26-M | ecosystem: Environmental > Terrestrial > Soil >...
ATCGCCGGATATGTGGCGGGTGGGCCTGTCGGCCCTGCCCCGACTGGCTGTCGAGCTCGAGCGCCGAGAGCTCGAGGCGGTGACCCTCGACGAGCTGGTCTACGGCGGCCGGTTTGGTCTCTCCTCGGTTCAGGACAGGGTGGCCCCGTCGATGGGCAGGACCACGCCCGACAGGTAGTCCGACTCCGGGCCGGCGAGGAAGCCGATGACCCGGGCGCAGTCCTCGGTGGTGGCCGGGCGGCCCAGGGCGTTCATGGCGTTGATCGAGACCTTGGTGTCGGCTTCCATCGATTCGAAGGCCAGGGCCAGGCGCCCGGTGGCGACGTAGCCGGGGGCGATGCAGTTGACGGTGATGCCCGAGCCGCCCAGGTCCTGAGCCAGGTAGCGCGTGTACATGGCCACGCCGGCCTTGGCCACGCCGTAGTGGGCGTACGCCCCCTCCCTGCCCCCCCGCAGTCCCGAGATGCTGGCCACCGTCACGATCTTGCCCGAGCCCTGGCCCTTCAGGAGCGGGGCCACGGCCAAACAGGTGTTGACCGTGCCGTAGAGGTTCTTCTTCATCACCGCGTCGAAGTCGTCGGGATCGAGCTCGGACGCCCGCCCCTCGAAGGGCGACCCCAGGCCTCCCCCCGCGTTGCAGATGACCACGTCGAGCGTGGACCAAACCTGTTCGATGGTGGCCACGGCCTGGCGCATGGCCTCGAGGTCGGTGACGTCCACCTCCAGGGCCAGGGTCCGGCGCCCGAGAGCGAGGACCTCCTCAGCCGTGGTGTCCGCCGTCATCAGGGCCGCCTCGGCCTCGTACTCCCGATAGGAGTGGAGGTCGATGTCGAGCACGGCCACGTCGGCACCCAATCCGGCCAGGTGCAGGGCGTAGGCGCGACCCAGTCCCCGTGCCGCGCCGGTCACCAGCGCGTTCGTTCCCTCCAGCGTCATGGCTCTCCCCTCTCCGCCCTCTCCTCCGGCACCCGCCTGCACCCCCGGCCGATCGGCCCGGTTCAGACCCCGACCGGCGCCGCCTGGCCGAACAGGACCTCGCCGTCCTCGTCCAGGTCGTAGTACTCGACTCCCTCGGTGACATGGGCCTGGTCGGCGGCCAGAGCCACCGCCACCTTCTGGGCGCTGTTGCGCGAGATGTCGAAGACGATCTCCACCACCTCGGCCGGGTCGAAGTACCGGCGGACCTGGGTCACCAGCTCGGGGGTGATCTCGGTCGGCTGGGTGATGACTGCGTCGGTGAGCCGGAGGGCGACCTTGTGCCGCTCCGACAGGTCGGTCGTCTCGTACCAGTCGATCTTGTCGAACATCGACTCGTCGGCACCCCCGCTGATGGCCTGGACCGAGCGGGTCGACTGGCAGACGCGGCAGTTGTGCTGGCGAGCCCCTCGCAGCCGGACCAGCTCGGTGGTGACCGGGTCGAGCTCGTCGAGGCGGGCAATGGTCTTCATCACGTCGTTGAACACCTGGCCCACCTCGGCGTCGGCGGCACCACCACCGGGATCGGCCGGTGCCGCTTTGACATCGAAGAGGCGGGTGATGGCCAACTCGGTTCGGCGTTCGTAGTCGAACACGTAGAGGCCGATGACGAAGCCGCCGACCTGGTCCGCCGGGAGCGCGGCGATGAGGGACCCCCGGTCGGCGTCGCCGATGCCGGCCACATCGATCACGAACCGCTCGGTGAAAGCCAACGCCACCCGCTCGGTGTCGCTGAACAGTGGCGACGTCGGCCAGTCGGCCAACGACGCCATCTTGTCGTCGGACAACCGTGGCGCCCCCTGCGGCCGGCGCTCGACTGCCCCCGGGTCGCGCAGGAGCATGGCGATGCGCATGCGGGCCAGCTCGAGCAGCTCGGGAGCGGCCGCCCTCCACACGCTGGCGCTCAAGGCCGTCCAGGCCGCGGTGGCCCCCGGCGCCATGCGGGGTCGAGGGTCTTCACCCGTGGTCATGGTGATCCAGTCCATGGTCCTAGTTTTCCAGGATTGGCCGCGCCGGGCTGGACGGTCCGGCCGGGCGCCGGCGTGGGCGTCATTTGACCCCCAGCCGGGGTTTCAATACAATCTGTCTCGATTCTAGAACAGCCGGGATCCGGCGCCCATACCACGAGAACCCAGGAGATCACTGATGCCCAGGCTCGACCGGAAGTGGTGGACGTTGATCGCCGTGTGCACGGCCATCTTCATGTTGCTGTTGGACATCACCGTGGTCAACGTGGCCCTCCCTGACATCCAGCGGTCGCTGCACTCGTCGTTCAGCGATTTGCAGTGGGTCATCGACGCCTACGCGCTGACCCTGGCCGCCTTCCTCCTCACTGCCGGGGTCGTGGGTGACATGTTCGGGCGACGCGAGGTGTTCGCCATCGGCCTGGCCGTCTTCTCGGTGGCCTCGCTGGTGTGCGGCGTGTCGACGACCTCGTTGATGCTGAACCTGGCCCGGGCCGTGCAGGGGGTGGGTGGAGCGATCATGTTCGCCACGTCCCTGGCCCTCATCGCCCAGGCCTTCCAGGGGAAGGACCGAGGAACGGCGTTCGGGGTCTTCGGCGCAGTCAGCGGTGGGGCGGTGGCTGTGGGCCCCTTGGTCGGCGGGGCCATCACCAGCGCCATCGGATGGCGCTGGATCTTCTTCGTCAATGTCCCCATCGGGGTCATTGCCATCGTCATCACCCTGGCCTGCATGCAAGAGTCGCGGGACCCCAACAAGAAGCGGATCGACTGGATCGGGTTCATCACCTTCTCGGCCTCCCTCTTCATGTTGGTCTACGCCCTGGTCCGCGGGAACACCGCCGGGTGGGGCAGCCCCGAGATCGTGGGCCTGCTGGCCGGGGCGGCCGTCCTCATGGCCGCCTTCATCGTGGCCGAGGTGCGGCAGCGCGAACCGATGCTCGACCTGTCCCTGTTTCGGCGCCCGGCCATGATCGGTATCTCGGGCGCGGCGTTCACGCTGTCGGCGTCGATCTTCGCTCTCTTCTTGTACCTGACCTTGTTCATCCAAGACGACCTCGGCTACGGGCCATTGGCGGCCGGGATCAAATTTCTCCCCCTCACCCTCCTGGCCTTCTTGGTCGCCCCCATAGCCGGGAGGCTCACGGTCCGGTTCCCCTCCCGCTACATGCTCGGGGTCGGCCTCATGCTGGTGGCCGGGGGGTGCCTGTTCATGGCCACCGTTCAGCCCGACTCGCAGTGGACGGTGCTGCTGCCCGGATTCATCCTGTCCGGCGCAGGAATCGGGATCGTCAACCCGGTGCTCGCCTCGTCGGCCGTCGCCGTGGTCCCGCCGGAACGCAGCGGCATGGCCTCGGGGATCAACTCCACGTTCCGCCAGGTGGGCATCGCCACCGGCATCGCCGGCCTGGGCGCCATCTTCCAGAGCGACATCAAGTCCAAGGTCACCGCGTCCCTCCTGTCCACGCCGTCCGGGCAACAGGTGGCGGCTCAGCACGGGGCCCAGCTGGGCCCGGCGTTGGCCGCCGGACAGGTGCGGCAGGCCGTCGCCGGATTGCCGCCCGATCAGGCCCATGCCCTGACCACCGCGTACCACGTCGGCTTCGCCAGTTCGCTCAACCTGTTGATGGTGATCGGCGCCATCATCGCCTTCGTCGGCGCGCTCGGCTCGTTCTTCCTGATCCGACAGCGGGACTTCATCTCCGGGCACCAACCGCTGAAGAAGGGAGAGGCGCCGGAGGGCCGGCCCGCGCCGGCGGCGGTGTGAGCCCGCCGGCCACCGGGTCCGCAGCCGACCAGGAAACGCCCTCGGCCGGAGAGTCGGACGAGCTGATCAGGGCGCCCGGTCGTCCTCGCGACGAGCGGGCCAGCCGGGCCATCATGGAGGCGGCCATGCGCCAGCTGGATGACGTCGGCTATGCCGGCATCTCGATGGAGGGCGTGGCCAGCGAGGCGGGGGTGGCCCGGGCCACCATCTACCGTCGGTACCGGGACAAGGCCGACCTCATCACCAGTGCCATTGCCGAGTACGCGACGGAGATCCCGACGAGACCGTCCGAGGACCCCAAAGCCGACCTGTGTCGCTTCCTGGTCGACTTCGACCACCGATTCGGCGCCTCGGGGATGGGGGTGCTCGGGGCCCTCATGACCAATCGGGATGACCCCCGCGCCCTGGAGCTGCACCGAGAGCGGGTGGTCGCCCCCCGCGTGGACTACGGGCGGCGGCTCCTCGAGCAGGCCCGGGCCAACGGGGAGCTACGGCGCGACGCCGACCTCGATCTCGCTTTCCAGATGCTGAGCGGTTCGGTGTTCCACCGCCGGGTGGCGGGGGTGGCCGCCGACCCGGGCTGGGCCGAGCGAGCAGTGGACGCCATCTGGCAGGGTATGGGCCCACAGCCGACCCCGGATACGGGCGAAGGTGCTCGGCCCACCCGGGCTACGGGCGGAGGTGCTCGGCGAAGAAGTCCATGAGCCGCGTGCCGGCGTCAGCGGCGGCCGCCTCGTTGAAATTCTCCGAGCCGTCGCGGAAGAACCCGTGGCCGGCGTCGGGATAGACGACGGTGTCGGGGTGGTGGGCCTGGACCCGTTCGATCTGCTCGGTGGGGATGTAGTCGTCACTCCCCCCGAAGAAGAGCAGGGTGGGGCATGTGGGCTCGGCCAGCTCGTCGGCGATGCCGGCGCCGTAGAAACCCACGGCGGCGTCGAAGCCGTGGCCCCAGACGGCCGAGTGGTAGGTGAGGCGGCCACCCATGCAGAACCCGGTGACCCCGACCTTGTCGGCGCCCATGGCCCGCAGGATCGAGGCGGCCTGGTCGATGTCCCCTTGGGTCCGCTCGGGCTCCAACGATCCCATCAGCGTGGCGAAGTCGCCGGCCTCGGTGCCGCCGGCCCGGAAGAACAGGTCGGGGGCGATGGCCCCATAGCCCGCTGCGGCCAGGCGCTGGCAGAACCGGAGGAGCTGTGGGGATATGCCATTCCCCTCGTGGATCACGACAACCCCGGGCCAGGGGGGATCGGCGACAGGACGGGCGAGGAAGTAGGGCAGGGAGATATCGGGCATGGCCTCACTCTTGCACCGGCACCGGCAGCGGTGCATGGCCGCCCACCTTGACCACGGCCAAAGGTTGACAACTGGTTGCGGTTGACACTTGGTTGCGATATTATGGGCTCATGAACGACGTCGCGGCCCTCACCCAGCTGCCCCCGGCCGAGGCGGCCACCAGGATCCTGGCCGGAGCCGACGCATCCTGGGTCCGTCGCTTCGTGGCCGAGGTAGATCGGCGAGAGGCGGCCAGCCGACTTGACCGCCTGACCAACCGCTGGCAGATCTCCAACTCAGCGGCGGCCGAGATCTTCGGGGTGTCGCGCCAAGCGTTTTCGAAGTGGCTGGCCAATGGACCGCCGCCGGATCGGGAAGGCCCGATCGCCGATCTCGACGCGGCCACCGAGCTCCTGGAGCGCTATCTCCGCGTCGATCGCATCGCTGCCGTTGTCCGCCGCGAGTCTCCCGCTCTGGGCGGACTGTCTCTCTTGCAGCTGGCCCGAACGGGCAAGAGCGCCGAGGTCCTGTCGGCGGTGCGAACCATGTTCGATCTCCGCCGCGTCCAACCGTGACCGGAGCGATCGCCGTTCTCCGGATCCCCGACGACCACACCTGGTTGCGCGTGGCCGACACCACCTGGTCTGATCCGCTCGACCCCTCATGGGCAGCTCGGTTCGGGGGCCGCTGGAACGCCCCCGGCTCGTTTCCGGTCCTCTACGTGAACGAGGACCTTGCCACCGCCCGAGCCCAGATCCACGCCCTGTTGGGCGGGTGGCCGGTCAATCCCGAGGACTTGCGGGATGACGCCCCCTATGTGCTCGTCCTGGCCGGTCTGCCCCGTCGTCAGGATGTGGCCGATGCCCTGAGCGACGAGGGCCTGGAAGCGATGGGGCTGCCCCCCTCCTATCCCCTCGATGCCCGGGGGGACCGTGTCCCCCACCCGCCCTGCCACATGGTCGGGACCCAGGTCCACGCAGCGCGCCTTCGAGGGGTCTGGTGCCGGTCGGCGGCGACAGTTGACGGCAGCGGGCGCGAACTGGCCTGGTTCCCAAGCGGGCCCCGGGCGCGGGCCCGGTCGTTGGGCGATCCCATGCCCTTTGCCCGATGGTGGTCGGCCGAATCGGTGGCTGCTCTGGCCGACGACGTCGAGGCGGCGGTGTCCGATGCCGATCCATGATCCCTGCAGCCGACGCCATGACGGCGGGCGCGCTCTTCAGCCCGGGCGCGATGCGACCTGAGCCGCAAGCTTGTCGAACGCCATCGTCCATCCGGCCGCGCCCGGGGAGTCCTCGGGAACGCCGGCGTGGGTCATCACCATCTTTGTCCGACCGTCGACAGCTTCGAGTTCGACGCGGATCTCGGTCGTCACCGGGTGCCCCTCGGGCATGCCCATATCCGAGGGCGAAACCACGTTGCCGTGCTCGTCGGCCATGGACTCGGTGTACACGAGTCGTTCGTTCTCGACGATCTGGAGGTATTCACCGGTGAACCACATGTGCATCGGCCCGTTCGGCGTTTGCATTTCCATGCACACGAGGCGAGTTCCACCGACGCGCACGTCCATGGTCGCCACAGGGATTGTGGCGCCGTCCGGGCCATACCACGCTTTGAAGTGCTCCGGGTCCGTCCACATCAACCAGATGAAGTCGACCGGCGCATCGAAGGTGCGTTCGATCACCACTGCAACGGATCCCTTGTCGTCAGCCATCTTGTTCACTTGCCCTTCGTTGCTGTCGGAGTTGTGCGATGTAGTCGTCCATCCGATCGAAGCGGGCCTCCCAAACGGGGCGGTGCTGATCGGCCCACGTTGAGATTGCTTCGAGAGGTGCGCCGTCAAGGGCACACGGTCGGTACTGGGCTCGGTGAGCCCGTACGACCAATCCGGCCCGCTCGAGCACCTTGATGTGCTTCGAGATGGCAGGCAGCGTCATGTCGAATGGCTCGGCCAGCTCGTTGACCGTCGCCTCACCTTCGGCCAGACGGGCCACGATCGCCCGTCGCGTCGAGTTGGCCAGTGCGGCGAAGGTCTCGCTGAGCTGATCCTCGTCGGTCGCAGTCGGCATGGCTTCTCTCGCGTACTTTCTCATCTAGTTAATTAACTAATATAGAAAGTAACGCAGGATCCTCGGGCTGTCAATGGGTTCAAGGCCGTCCGATTGGCCGGGCCGTGCTCGACGCCGGCGGATGCCCCACACCTCACTCCGGCGAGGCGCAACACGCCCTGTTCGGTGGGCGAGAGCTCTTGCACCATGGCTCGGCGAGCGATCCGTGCTGGTGGCGGCCACCCCGGCCTGATCTCAGTGGCGGCTCAGACAGTCTCCAGTGGTGATCGTGCCCGGATCAGCCATTCCTCCCCGGCGAGTTCCCCGGTGGCGACGGTGACGTCTCCGGGAGCGGGGGCGCAGCCGTCGTGGTGTAGAACACCGGCCAACACACCTCGGTGCGATGCTCGGACTCGTACTCGGTGTGCATATAGGTCACGACGTAGTGCTCGCGAATGGGCCCGTCGACGCCCAGCTCCCGTTCGGCCACATAGCTGCCCAATGCTCCGTAGGCCTGGTCGAGATCGGCGAAGGAGCCCTCGTGCACGGTGACAGCCAACTCCGCCGCCGGGATCTGGAAGGGGGCGGCCCGGCCGGAGGGGGTGACGTCGTCGGCCACCGGCACGAACACCACGACCTCGCCCTTCTCGAGCTCGAAGATCTCATTGGGGTAGAGGGCGCCACCCGGTCCCGCCGGCTCCACGCCGGCCGCCGAGAGCACGGCGTAGAGCTCACCGAACGCCTCCACCCACCATTCCTCGAGATCGTCCGCCGTCACCACCTCGGTGATGGCCAACGTCGGCAGGGCCGGAACCGACCGGTACTCCACGACGATGGGCGTCGCCGGCCGCTCGAGCAGGGCTCGCAACGACGCCACTGTCGACTGCGTCTCCGACAGCTGAGACTCCATCCGTTCGAGGTAGGCCACGACCACTTGGTTGCGAGAGGCAACATCGGGGGCGTCGAGGACCGTCTTGACCTCCTCGAGGGGCATGCCCAGATCGCGGAAGCGCCGGATGACTTGGGCTACCGGCACTTGCGAGGTGTCATAGAGGCGGTAACCGCTGGCCGTGTCGACCTGGGCCGGCGTCAGCACCCCGACATCGTGGTAGTGCCGGAGCGCCTTGACGCTCAGGTGGGTCATCCGGGAGAAGTCACCGATGGTCACCAGTACGTCCATGTCGGCCATTCTTGACCATTCGGCCAACGGAGGATCAAGGGGCCAGGCCGCGCCGGCGCCGGGACCGCCGCTCATCGGTCTGCTCGGGTACGGGGCAGGAGCCGGGTCAGAGCGGCGACGGCCAGGAGCAGCGCCGCCAGTTCGACCAGGGCGAGCTCGAAGGCCCGCTGATACCCGCTGGACAGAGCCCCGAAGAAGATCACGCCGGTCACGGCCAGGCCCACGGCGTTGCCGACCTGCTGCATGGTGGCCAGAGCTCCGGACACGGCGCCCGCCCGCTCGCCGTCGGCGTGGGCCAGCACCGTAGTGGTGAGGGGCGTGATGCACAGGCCCATGCCCGCTCCCACCAGCACCAGCCCTGGAGCCAGGAGCCCGATCGATCCGGCCGCACCATGGGCGGCAGCCAGCAGGGCGATGTCCCCCACCGCCAACGTGATGGCGCCCATGGCGATGAGCGAGCGGCCGAAGCGGAGGGTGAGACCGGGCGCCCGCATCGAGGTGGCCAGATAGGCCAGGGCCAGGATCGAGAACACCAGGCCCGCCTGCAGGGCATCGAGCCCCCGTCCCTTTTGCAGGTACAGAGCGAGCACCAAGAAGAACGAAGCCTGGCCGCACCAGAAGACCAGCTGGGTCCCGAGACCGGACAGGAGGGCCCGTTGCCGGAACAGCGCCGGATCGAGCAGCGGCGTTCCTCCCCGCTGGGACAAGCGCTGCTGATGGAGGGCGAAGGCGGTGAACACGGCCGGAGCGGCGGCCAGGCTCACCCAGGTCCACGCCGGCCAGTGGAGCTGGGTCCCCTCGACCAGGGGAAGGACCAGAGCGGTCATGCCCAGGACGGCCAGCACGTTCCCTCCGACGTCGATCCGTCCCGGGTGGTCGACCCGAGACTCGGGCACCAGTCGCCGGGTGAAGGCCAGAGCGACCAGGCCCACCGGGACATTGATCAGGAACACGGTCCGCCACCCCCAGCCGAACAGGTTGGCCTGAATGAGGATCCCGCCGATGAGCTGTCCCCCGGCGGCCGCCAGCCCCATCACCATGCCGTAGACGGTGATGGCCCGGACTCGAGCAGCTCCCGGGAACGCCACACCCATGATGGCCAACACGTTGGGACTGATGAAAGCGGCGGCCACCCCCTGGGCCAACCGGGCGACGACCAGGACGGTGGGATTCGGCGCCAGCCCACAGCCCGCCGAGGCCAGCACGAAAAGGGCGAGCCCGATGGCGAACGTGAGCCGACGGCCGATCATGTCCCCCAGCCGGCCGGCGGCGATCAGGAACACGGCAAAGGTCAGGCCGTAGCCGGCGATGACCCACTCGATGGCGCTGGCCCCGGCATGCAGGTCGGCCTGCATCGAGGGAAGGGCCACGTTCACCACGAAGAAGTCGAGGACGATGATGAACACCCCGCACATGAGCACGGGTAGGGACGAGAGGCGGCGGACCGGGGCGATACCCCGGAACCGGGCCGCGGGAACAGTGGGGGCTTCTGGTGCAGGGTCGAGTTTGGTCATGACTCGACTGTCCACCCTCCCGTCGCGGGAGGGTCAAGTTCGACTTGTATCAAGTGCCGAATTGGACCGTTGTGTCTCAGCCCGGTAGGTCGAGCCGCCGCGACGCTTTACTGCGAGCGAACACGACCGCGGCCACCAGGACGATCACGGCCACCAGGACCAGGGGCCAGGTGGCCCGCTGATGGAGGAAGAACGCCGCTCCACCCACGGCGCCGATCAGCATGGCCGCGACCGCGGACGTTCTGCGAGCCACTTTCGGATTGTCCCCGCCGGCCAACGACGAGTCGGCGGCCAACCCGGTCAGCGTCATGGTGAGCACCGTCGTGGTCACGTCGGGCACGGCCAGCCGACGAATGGTGGAGTTGCGCACACCCATGGCGAAGGCGAGAAAGACGATCACCGTGTAGCGGACCCAGCCCGATCCGATGACGCCGCTCGCAGTGGCCGCCACTGCCGCGGCCCCGCCGGCCAGGACGCCCTCGGTCACCATGGCTATGACCAGCCAGCGTCGTCGTGAAGCGATGTGGAGGCACATGCGCCCGGCACAAGCCGCCCCGACCATGAATGATCCCAACGAAGCCAGGCTGGCCGGGACCGAGAACCCGGGCGCACCGGCGGCGGCGAACCCGAGCAGGACCACGTTCCCGGTCATGTTGGCGGTGAAGACGTGCCCGAGGCCCAGATAGCTCACGGCGTCGACCAGCCCGCTGACCACGGTGAGCACCATCAGCGTGCCGAGCAGCATCGAAGATTGCTGGGGGTCTGTGGTCACCACCACCTCCTCGACTCCGCCGCGGGCCGTGGGGAATGCACGTTGTTCGCTCCGAAGTATTGCCGGTCCGGCCCCGATTCGACGGATCAGGCCAGAGACATCAGGCCGATGACGAGCAGGAGGAGAGCGAGGTGGTGTCGAGGAGAACCCGTCCCAGGGCCGTCCAGGCATCGCCGTAATAGGTATGGTGCGCGTCGGACTGCCGATCGGCCTGATCGAGAAGACAGTATGGCGACGCGTTCTGTGTGCCCTCTGGTGCCGCGCCGACTACGCAGTGGGGTCGAGGACGATCACAGGGATCTGACGGGTCGTCTTGCTCTCGTACTCGGCGAACCCGGGAGCGGCAGCCTTCTGCGCCGACCAGATCGTTTCGCGCTCGGCACCATCGGTGACCCGGCACACGACGGGAACGGTCTCGGTGCCCACTTCGATGGTGGTGCGGGGGTGGGCCACCAGGTTGTGAAACCAGTCGGGGTTGGTGTCAGCGCCGCCCTTGGAG
>Ga0210400_10005284_pt1 | contig 10983 bp, 8 predicted proteins | sample IncBWH26MmetaG_FD_155456 | JGI IMG/M metagenome (GOLD analysis project Ga0210400, IMG submission 155456) | Forest soil microbial communities from Barre Woods Harvard Forest LTER site, Petersham, Massachusetts, United States - Inc-BW-H-26-M | ecosystem: Environmental > Terrestrial > Soil >...
CACTGACCTGGCCGGGAACGCTCAGTACTATCTGGCGGACATCGAGTACCGGAATGGGAACTATCGGCAGGCGGTGCAGGACTACGACAAGGTCCTCGAGCAGTATCCCAGCGGGAACAAGGCTGCCGCCGCCCAACTGAAGAAGGCGTATGCGCTGCTCCAACTCGATCAGCGCGATGCCGGTGTTCGTGAACTCCGGGCACTCATCGCCCGTTATCCAAAGTCATTGGAAGCTCAACAGGCCCGCGACCGCCTGCACAGCTTGGGGGCCACCTCTACGGCCTCCAAGCCGTCCCCCACCCGCCCGCGGTAGTTCGAAGGCGGCACTCAGCCGTCAGCGTTCAGCCCAAAAGCATTTTTCTCGCGGGATATTACATCCAATGGGGCCGGAAACACTCTGAGCTCGGCCTTTTTAATGGAGACACCGTTTCGAGGTCGAATGGTGAGAGCTCACTTCAGCCCTAAATCTCGCAGGCAATACCGAATCTCGGTAGCAGCTTCTACGACTTCCATTCCCGGCTCGACCATCAGTTTGCAGGAGAGAGCCTGGCGCGGCGCGCTCGCGGGCGTGGCTTTGTAGGCCACGCGGCAATATTGGCATTCTTCGTTCCAGCAGAAGCGGCCCATGGCGACGTTTTCGGGCGATAGATACTGCATGGCGCGCAACAGCATGTTGCCGGCGGGCACCTGAACTTCCTTGTCGAGGATCTTGATGGTGATGAGTTCGTCGAAGGGACGGTACAGCGTGCCAGGCGTGCTCATGGGTCTAAGGCAATTTAATCACGGGCCGGATGGATGGGCATTCGGCATTCGCAGCTCGGCATTCGGCCAGTCAACACTTCCGGATAGCTGAGAGCCCAAATACTGATGATGATGCCGCGGATTCGAGTTGGAAACCAGAACGTGGGCTGGCCGAATGCCGAAAGCCGAATGCCTTTGTGGCAACGCTGGACCCAAACAAGCCCATCCCATCTCCTGCACACAGGAGCCACGAATGCCCGAGCAGGACAACGATCTAAAAAAAGGCGTGGTCGAAACCGGCAAGCCGAAGCAGCATAGCCAAACCTCCCTCGAAGGTCAGCTTCCACATCGGACAGAGGATGTCCGCATAAAGGGACAGGACAGCGATTTTCCCGAACCGGGAGAAAATCCCGAGCACAGCGGAGAAGCCGCTGATCCTGGATTCCAGCAGAGGACGAATCAGAACCAGAAGAAAGATGATCCCCTCGCTGCTTGAGCAGAGTTGATTGCGAAGACGTATTGCTTAAGCTGTGCTACTGGTAGGCGAAGTGAAGCAAAGGAGGGCCGGGGCGGCTGGCTTTGCTTTGGTTGCTTTGGTTGTTTTGGCGAACTATCGCCTATCGTCGATCGCCTACTGCTTGTTGCCTGCCGTGCTATAAAACGCCTTCATAAATCGATAGAAATTCCACAGGTCCACCTTCGACGAAATCTCATACGTCGAATGCATCGAGAGCAGGGGGATTCCGAAGTCGATCACGTTCATGTCTTCACGCGACATGAAGCCGCCAATCGTTCCTCCTCCGCCCACGTCCACCTTGGGCGTTTGTGTTTGCCACGGGATGTTGTTTGCGTCGAGTAGCGCAATCATCTTAGCCGTTAGCTCGGAGGTCGCATCGAAGCCGCGTCCGTATTTCTTGATCGCGACTCCATAGCTCAGCTTCGCCGCATTGGTGGCCTCGCTGGTTGATGGAAAGATTGGATTGATGCCGTCATTGGTATCGGCAGAGATCACTTCGGAATTGCGCAGCGCTCGCCGCAGATCGAGGTCGTTGTACCCGCGACCAGCTTGCGCGCCGGCGATTTCGGCGTAGGTCGCGTTCAAGAACGCCGAGGCGGCTCCGGTGTTGTTCACCGATCCGACCTCTTCGAAGTTCGCGAGATAGGCGAGTGCGGTGAATCGGGGCGTGCCGCTTGTATCCATCAAGGCGCGCGCGGCGCAATAGGACGAGAGTTTGTCGTCCTGCCCGTAGGCGCCGATCATCGAGTGATCGAGTCCGACATCTGCCGGTTGTGCGGCGGGAACCAACGCCAGCTCCGAGCTAACCAGGTCTTCTTCGCGGATTTTGTAGGTCGAGGTTAAGGCGCGCTCAGCTTCCGCGGCGACAGCGTTTTTTTCAGTATTCGCGGCCGGCCGATTGCCGACTACGGGGTCGAGTTCTTCCCCTTTTAGGACGTCAGTGTAGGTGCGATTGCGCAGCTCGGTGTCGGAGTGCGGCGCATTGTCCGGAATCACGAACACCGGATCGCCGGGATTGAATCCGATGTTCACGTCGATGGTGCGCCCGTCGGCGGTGCTGATGCGTCCGACGAGCGCCAGCGGCAAATTGGCCCACTGATATTTCTTGATGCCCCCGTAGTAGATGGTGCGGAACATGGCGAATGCGCCATCGCCCGCCACGTAGATCGGACGAGCTTTGAGGTCGATGTGCGGACTGTCCTGATGAGCGCCAACCACGCGCGATCCCGCAGTCATCGGTTCCGATCCGATTACGGCAAGAATCAGTGCGCGATCCCGATTCAGGAAGATCAATCGAGCGCCGGCCTTTACCTGTGATGGACTATTGAATTCGGCGAAACCGCTCGCTTTGGCCAGGCGCATCACCTCGCGAGTCGAGGTCATCGCGGTTTTGGCCACGGACATGTATTGCTTGTAGTCTTTGGTGAGGTTCTCGACATCGTTGCGTTGCGCGTCGGTAAGCAGCAGCCATGCGGATTTGCGGTTCGACCAATCGCCGCCCACACTCGCTTGACCCGCGGAAGGGGTTTGCTCAGCAGCGATGGCAGTAAGCAGAGTGATAAGCGCGAGAAAGACGAAAGCATGTCTATGCATGAATGAGTGCCTCCAAAGCGGTAGAGCTGAATTCCGCATTGTATTCCTCGTCGATTTTTTATCGTTAAGATGGTTCGTATGGCTGTTGCTCTCACCAACGACATGAAGCGCGTAGTAGCCGAGCAGCGGCTTGCTTTTGTCGCTACCGTTTGTCCTGACGGCACGCCGAACCTCTCGCCCAAAGGCACGATTGCCGTTTTCGATGATGAACATCTGGTGTTCGCAGACATTCGCTCTCCTGCGACCATTCGCAATTTGGAGAAGAACCCCGCAACTGAGATCAATGTAGTTGATCAGTTCTGCCGCAAAGGTTATCGCTTCAAAGGAACCGCGGAGATCGTGCGTGATGGCGAACGATATCGCGAGATTCAGCTCTTCTATGGAAAGAAGTGGGTCGACGTGGGCAAAGGCGGCAGAGAGTTGAAGATTCACTGCTTTGTGCTGATCAAAGTGGAAGAAGCACTGCCGCTGGTCTCGCCTTCCTACGATGGCGGTGGCGATGAGAAGCAGATTCGGAGAGAGTGGGTGGAATATTTTGACAAGCTGGGTTGAGTGACGGTTTTGTTGTCCGTGGTTCTTAGCGCTTCGCCTTGCCGTCTGACTACGCGGCCGTGGACTCGGCCTGCTTTGGGTGACGGGCCCAGAGAAAGTAGACGGGGATCCCGGTCGCGATCAAGAGCACTCCGGCGAGCGACGGGACGGGCCGCGTCTTCAGCATGTTCACCAAGAACCAGACCGTAATCGCCAGGAACAGTGCTGGCGTTACCGGGTATCCCCACATGCGGTAAGGACGCGCCAAGCCGGGTTGCTTGCGGCGCAATACGATCACGCCGGCTACCATCAGGCCGTAGAAGAGCCACATCGAGAACATTGCGTAATCGAGGAGAGTTTCGTAGGAGCCGCTCACGAGGAGCACGACACCCCAGACGCCTTGCGCCAGGATTGCGAAGCCAGGGGTTTGATAGCGCGGATGCACGTCGGCGAACTTGCGAAAGAAGAGACCATCGCGCGCCTGGGCAAAGTAAATTCGCGGACTGGTAAGAAAGCACCCGTTCAGCGAACCGATGATCGACATAAGAATGATCAGCGAAACCAGCCGGCCTCCGCTGGCGCCGAGTACGCGCTCGGCCACGGTGGCCCCGACGTGATCGCTGGCGGCGATTTCCGCAATTGGGAGCACGCCCAGGTAGGCCAGATTCGCCAACAGGTAGATGGCAATACACACGACCGATCCCAGGGCGAGCGCAAGGAATACGTTGCGCTTCGGATTACGGATCTCGCCGGCAACAAAGCTGAGCTGCACCCAGCCGTCATAGGCCAGCAGAGACGCGATCAGCGCGACGCCGAAGCTGCTAAGCGATAATCCGGACGCAACCTGGTTAGCAGGCGGCGCCGGCTTGCCGCTCCACAGGAAGGCGCTGCAGATGATGACCACCAGGCCCACGATCTTGGCCAGCGTGAAGATCTTTTGGACCATGGCGCCGGCGGTAACGCCGCGATAGTTGATCCCGGTGAAGAGCGCCAGCGCCCCGATCCCCAGCAGCTTCGACGCCAGCGCAGACAGAGGAATGAAATAGGAGACGTAGAGCGCCAACGTCACCGCCAGCCAGGCCACTTGCGCGGTGCGCGCAACCAAGAACATGGTCCAGCCGCAGAGAAATCCGATCAGGGGTCCATAGGCTTCGCGGAGGAAGACGTATTGTCCTCCGGTGCGAGGAAGCGCCGCGCCCAGTTCGGCGCAGGCGAGCGCGCCAAAGAAAGAAATCAACCCGCCAACGACCCAGACCGCCAGGATCGCGGTCGCAGACTTCAGCTCCCGCGCAACCAGGTTCGGCACCAGAAAAATCCCGCCACCGATCACGACGCCAATTACGATCGAAAGGGCATCGATCAAGCCAAGCTTGCGTGGGAGGTCCGGGGCCGCATCGACAGGGATTTCCATTTGTTTGTGGAGCAGCTCGGAATATACACCGAAGCTCCGAGCGCGTGATGACGTGCTCTAGATCGGTGGGCCCGGCGGTGCTCCCGAGGGCTTCAGCTTCGGGACGTTTTGCTTTGGATCGCGGGTGAAGGCTTCGATTCTCCGGGCCATGTTCACTGCGGTTCCGCTGCCATGCGCTTTCTCGCGCGTATAGATTCCGTTCACTCCCGCCCACGCTTCCGCGCGGACTTCGGGGGTGGCGTTGTCGTCGACAGCCAGGATCATGAGTCGGTCGGCCAGCTCGTTTTGCACTACGTCGGAAAGGTCGGTCGATTTCGGTTCTGAGTTCTGTGTGCCGGCTGGAGCTGCAACAAATACGTTCTTCACCAGGGTGGAGATGATTTCTTCAGCGGAAGGCGCTGCCTGGTTGAAGTGATGGATGGAATCCGCGCGCGCCAGGCGCTCGGGATCGAGCAGGCCTCCGAAGACAATTTCCGCGATCGAACGCGCGCCGTCATACGGACTGAACAGGTATCCGGCGCTCGACTTGTAGGCTTCGGGATCGGGTCCGCGATTCTCGTGCTGTAGCAGGTCGTTCCAAATTCGGGAAGGCACCTCCATTCGATCTGGACGGAGCGCCTCGAGGCAAAGGCGAAGAGCTTCCCGTTGGCTCTTAGGATCCCAGACTTCGAGCGGTCTTCTGGAATCAGTGTCAGGGCCATGGCCCATCGTAATCTTCGCGCTCCCGACGGTATTTATCGCGGCAGCCAACGCGTACCGATGGAAAAGATAGACGAGAGCGAAACGTGCGGCGAGTTTCGATTCCGGCTCCTCATTGCCTAGCATCGAGCGACTATATGACGCAAGAAGTGCGTCACGTACAGGGAGCACCTGACGAAGCCAGGTAACGGGATCTAGACCATCGTCGTAGGCGTTCCAGCGGGGATCGTCGTAGTTCGCCCAAAAGATTCCATATAGAAGAGCCTTTTGAATGATCCCCTCGAGGCGGCCTCCTTCCCGGGGATCATCCGGCGGGCCAACCTGTTCATATGGTGGAGCGCTGTAACCCCACTCGATCGCGAACTTGTCGTAGCTGCCAACGCCCTGCATATAGGCGTCACTCAAATCGGCGGTGCCATCTTTGCGGATGCTAATTCGCGGCGCGAAGTAGTCCATGACCGAGCCACGGTTGAAGGTGCTGGCACCGAAGTTGTGCTCAAGTCCGAGGACGTGTCCCATTTCATGACAGGTCAGTAGCGCGATGCGCCGCACCATCACTTCGTCTTCTGAGAGCTGTGGATCGGCTCCGTCGAGCTCGGCGAAGAGGTCCATGCCGGAGTCGTCCCGTCCCGATGCGGGAGTCTGCTGCACGACGTTCCAGTAGTTATTCACGGTGCGCATGCGGTGAGAGTCGAGCTGCACGACTCCGTGCAGGATCTCGCCGGTGCGCGGATCGGTCTGTACCATGCCCACGGACCAGCCGCGTCCGTCGCGGTTCGTCCACTGAATGGTGGGATAGCGAATGTCGAGGGGATCGGCGCCTTCGGGCAGATCTTCGATCACCAGCGCGTTGCGGAATCCGGCCTGCTCGAATGCCTGGTTCCACCACAAAGCTCCGCGACGCGCGGCTGACCGCATGGGCTCGGGAATGGCGCGATCGAGATAAAACGTGATGGGCTTGACCGGCTCACTGACTACGGCCGCCGGATCCTTCTTTTCTAACCGCCAGCGATCGATGTACGTCCGGTTCAGAGATTCTTTGTAGGTGCGTGAGAAGTCGTCGAACTCTTGGCCAAAGAAGCCCACGCGAGGATCGGCAAATCGGGGCTGAAATCCCGGCTCCGGGAGCGCCAGCAGAGAGATGTGCTCGTGCACGGTAAGCACTCCGGCTTCGGGATTGTTGACGCCTCGTCCACCCGAGTCGCTTACGAAGGTAAGAATGTTTTCGATTTCAGTATTGAGGGGGAAGGCGTGGGTGTGATCCATATCGACCGCGCTGCGTAGCTCGTCAAGCCGCCAAGTGGCTCCGGTGTCGCCTGCGATCGGACGAATCATCCCGTTGATCGCGCGCGATGGCCGCCGCAGTTGCGAGAGCAATCCAGTGGCGTCGCGCACGACCAGCGGATTTGCGTTGACCACGAGCGTCTCTCCTTGCTCGCTCTCGACCGGCAGCGCAGCGATGACCGAAGTGGGAAAGCTCCGCTCGACGGAATGCTTCAGCTCGGGGCTGCCATGCTCCGCACGGAAGCGCGTGTTCTCGGCCATCACCAGGACCTTAGGCCCGGAACGGACGAAGCGGCAAAGCTGCGATCCACCCACGCTGCTGCGGTCCGCGAACATCTCGATCGATCCGACGCCGCTGCTGAGCCCGGTGAAATAGATGAACTCTTGCTCGATACGCTGCGGCGTGAGCTCAAAAAGCAGCACACCTTTCTTCGCGTCCCAGTAGTAAGGAATGAATCCCTCGTTGCGCTTGAGGCCGGCAAGCCGATTCGCCTCCGCATGAGGAGTAGCCGAAGTGCTTGTCTGTGCGGCAGTGCGCGAATCGTTTTGGGCGAAGGCGAGACCGGAGAAACAGAGAACGAGAAGAAGTTTCTTCATTTTGTGTTTTGAAGCTCGGAGCAGGAAGTTCGTGAACCGCCATGCTATCAAAGCCGCTCGGTGACGGAGAGCGCAGCGGTCAGTACCGTTCGCCCACCGGGATTTTTTTGCGAGAAAACGGGCGGATGGGGGACGCTCGGTAGGCGGGCTCTCATGCCCGGCTAATTTGCGCGAGTTATAAAACTCTCTTTCCCTCAGCGTGCTCCGCGCGCTGGAAGAATAATAAGGAGAATCGAGGTGCGCGGGCGTCTGCGCGCGTGAGAGCCCGCATCGACCGTAATGGATGACTTCTGATCGTTTTGGGGAAATCCGGGCGAAGGCCACCACGGTTCAAATCAAGAATTCTCTTGACATGTACTAGATGACTAGTACACTATCAATCCAGATGGCTGTGGCATTCAACAATCACAAGCGAAGGGCATTCGAGTTTCGACTTGATCCTCATAGCGGCGTGCCGGTGTACCGCCAGATCATCGACCAGGTGATCGGTGGCATGGCCGCGGGGGCGCTCGCAGGCGGGGATCAACTCCCTACTGTTCGGCAACTGGCTGTCGATCTGTCGATCAATCCCAATACGGTCATTCGCGCATATCGCGAGCTCGAAATCCGCGGAGTGCTGGAGACTCAACAGGGCACCGGCACATTCGTCAGCCATCAGAAGGTGCAGCGCGACGATGTCGAGCGGCGGCGCAGGCTGCATCAATTGGTGGGAGAGTTCGTGGCTCGCGCCGGGTCGGCGGGCTTCACGGTAGAGGAAGTGCTGGAGCAGTTGCAAGAGGTTATGGGCGAGACCGGAAAGAAGAGGAGATGAACTGTCATGTTGGATATCAGCAAGAATCGCATAAGCGGCGTTGCCATCGCGCTCTTTGTCGTTTTCGTTGGGGCGGGCTACGGGCTCACTCTTGCGCTCGATAACCGAGTGCCTTTCTGCGCGGGAATCGCAGCTGGAACGTATTTGCTGTTTTCCATCAAGGTCGCGGACCAGTGGGAGAAAGTCGCGGTGCTGCGCCTGGGGCGATACATCGGGCTACGCGGTCCCGGCCTGTTTCACATGATTCCCATTGTGGACCGACTGAGCCGCTTCGTGGATCAACGGGTTCGCGTCTCCAGCGTTACCGCCGAGTCCACGCTCACGCGTGACACAGTTCCGGTGAATGTCGACGCGATCGTCTTCTGGCTCATATGGAACGCGGAGAAGTCGATTCTGGAAGTAGAGGATTTCGTCCAAGCGATCACCATGAGCGCGCAGACCGGCCTGCGGGAATCGATCGGGCGCCATGAGCTGGCGCAGATGATCACGGACCGCGAAACGCTCGGACGCGAATTGCAGCGCATTCTCGACGAAAAGACAAACCCGTGGGGAATTACCGTGCAGTCGGTCGAGATTCGCGATGTACGCATCCCGCAGGCGCTCGAAGATATGATGTCGCGGCAGGCGCAAGCCGAGCGTGAGCGCCAGGCGCGCATTATCCTCGGGCAGGCAGAAACCGAAATCGCCGAGAAGTTCTCGCAGGCCGCGGCCACGTATCAGCACAATCCAGTCGCCCTGCATCTGCGGGCAATGAACATGCTCTACGAAGCGATTAAGGAGCGTGGTTCGATGGTGATTGTGCCGTCATCGGCAGTGGAAACGATGGGACTAGGCGGCACGCTGGCAACCGCCGCGCTGGGTGGAGCGAAGCCGGAATAGAGAAGGGTGTCGGCAGGTCATGTTAATCTGACCGCCGCACCCATGACCGAAAATCGACGAAGTGATGGCACTGATGGATTCGCTCGCCAGCCGCGTATTTCTTTCCGCAGGATTGTGTGGCTCGCACTCGTTATTTGTCTGCTGACCTCCTTGGCGGCGGAGGCGCGGAAGAAGTTCCAGATACTCACCCGAAGCTATAACAACCAGCGCACCGGGGCCAATCTTTCCGAGAAGACCCTCAACACTTCCAACGTCAATTCAGAACATTTTGGCAAGCTGTTCATGCTTCCGGTGGACGATCAGGTTTTTGCAGGCCTGCTCTACGCCTCGGACCTGCAGATCGGCGGTCGTAAGCACAACGTTCTCTACGTGGCCACCGTCAACAATAGCGTTTACGCTTTCGACGCCGACAAGCTGGATCGTCCCCTCTGGCACAAGAATTTCAATGGAGCGGGCCGACCGACGCGAAGCGCAGAGGTTGGCCAAGCCTGCAAGGTTTACACCGACTTTATTGGCCACATCGGAATCGTTGGCACGCCGGTGATCGGTCCGGACAGGACCATGTATTTTGTGACTCGCACGGTTGAGGACGGCGCAACCGTTCAGCGTCTGCACGCGGTCGATATCACGACCGGCAGCGATCGGCCGAACAGTCCACAGGTGATTCAGGCATCGGTGCCGGGAAAGGGCGACGGCTCCAACGGTTCCACCGTCGCATTCAATCCGGTAACGGAGAACCAGCGTGCGGCGCTGGCGCTCTCCAACGGCGCCTTGTATGTCGGGTGGGCTTCGTTTTGCGATACCCGGCCGTACCACGGCTGGATGGTGTCGTATGACCCGTCGACACTGGCGCAGCTTGGGGTCTTCAATTCTTCGCCTGACGGGAACATGGCGGGAATCTGGATGTCGGGGGCGGGGCCGGGTTTCGACGACGCGGGAAATCTCTACTTCTCGACCGGTAATGGCACGTTTGATGGGAAGAGCGAATTCGGCGAGTCGATGGTGAAGGTTCAGGCGAAGACGCTGCGTCCGCTGGACTTTTTTGCTCCTTCCAATTTCAACACGCTGAACGACTTCGATCTCGACTTCGGAACTCAGGGGCCGACGATGTTGCCCGGCACTCATCAATTGGTAGTCGGCGGCAAGGAAGGCAAGATGTATCTGCTTGACACCAATAAATTGGGAGGGCAGGAACCTGGCGATATCCAGGTCTCTCAGGTGATACAAGCGGTCGATCCGTCGATTCGACCAGGCCTGTCGCATCACATGCACAACTCCATTCCTGCCTGGCAGGGACCCGAGGGGTTGAATGCGTATGTCTGGGGGGAAAGCGATTTTCTGCGCATCTACCGCTTCGATCCGTCGACCCAGAAATTCGTAGTGCCGTCTGCGCGCACGAGTGACATATTGGCTCCACCCGGCATGCCGGGTGGAATGATGACGGTTTCGGCCGATGGTTCCCGTTCCGGGACGGGCATTCTCTGGGCCACGTTGCCCCGTATCGGCGACGCGAACAATATGACTGTGGCCGGCGTCTTGTATGCGTTCAATGCAGAGAATCTCGCGCTTCTATGGTCCAGCGCGGCTGCTGGTGATGATCCTCTGAACTTCGCCAAGGGCAGCCCTCCGATCGTGGCCAACGGCAAAGTCTATGTCGCCTCCATTTCCAATTTCGTTTCCGTGTATGGATTGAGGAAGAAAGGCCCGAAGAAGCAGGATCTGGCTCTACACGGTCGCGCTACGGGAAGTGCGCCATGCGATCCGAGTCAAACACCGGACAAAGCATTCAATGGCAGCGCAGAGGGCGGACCCGACGATAAGTGGTGCTCTCGGGCGGCGAATCCATTCCTGCAAGTCGATCTCGGCAAGACGTATAGCCTCGGCCGCTTCGTTGTGGAACACGCTGGAGCGGGTGGCGAC
>Ga0210400_10005286_pt1 | contig 10981 bp, 14 predicted proteins | sample IncBWH26MmetaG_FD_155456 | JGI IMG/M metagenome (GOLD analysis project Ga0210400, IMG submission 155456) | Forest soil microbial communities from Barre Woods Harvard Forest LTER site, Petersham, Massachusetts, United States - Inc-BW-H-26-M | ecosystem: Environmental > Terrestrial > Soil >...
CATCTTTACACCTTTTTTATTTAATAAATCAAAATCCATTCCGCAAAAGTATGAAATAAATGCGCCTTTATTCCGTTAAAGCCAATTTCCTTGTTAAAATTTAACTCACCTCTTTAGCGGGATTTGTTGTTAAAGTTTTGGCACGATATTTACTATTTGTACCTTTATGATTGATTTTATGGAGAGGATTAAGACGCGTACGGCCGAGTTATGGAAAGATGAATACGATATTTTTTGGGTACGCTTATTACCCGATGTGGAGATTGATCTGGAAGACATTACTGACAATTTTCTGGTTACCCGAAATATTACCGGCAATAAACCTTGCCTTAAAATATTAGACTCAAGAAGTAACTGGAAAATGACGCCCGATGCAAGTGCTTTTTTTAAGAAAGAAGACGACCCCGAAAAAACAATTGCCCGCGCGGTACTTACCAACTCATTGGTTGATAAATTAATTAAACGTTTTTTATTGGCTTTATATAAACCTGAAGTACCTTTAAAATTTTTTACATCTGAAGCCGGCGCAATAAAATGGCTTTTAAATTTTAAAAAATAAATTTGGAAACCCCGGTCGCACAAAATAATTCTAAACTCGCTCCCGAAAAGTGGGTGGATAATTATGCGGATTATCTTTATTCGTACGCGATTTCAAGAATAAGCAAAGAGGAGGAAGCCCGTGATTTGGTTCAGGAAACTTTTTTATCAGCCTTAAAAGCAAAAGATAATTTTAAAGGAGAAGCTTCCGAAAAAACATGGTTGGTTTCTATTCTCAAAAGAAAAGTAATTGACCTGTACCGAAAAAATGCCGTTAGAAAAGAAACTTCTTTTGAAGAAAGTGAATCGTATAAAGTAGCCTATGGCCATTATTTTACTGAAGAAGGTTTTATTCCGGGTGAATGGCAAAAACAAACCGCGCCTAAGCAATGGAATGGGGGCAATGCTACTAATATTGAGCAAAACGAATTCCGTAAAATACTGGCTTTCTGTTTGGATAAATTACCAAAATCATGGTCGGCTGTATTTTCCATGAAACATATGGAGGAGGAGTCTTCCTCAACTATTTGTAAGGAATTGAATATAACCCCGTCCAACTATTGGGTAATTATTCACAGGGCTAAATTGCAAATGCGCGAATGCCTTGAGAAAAACTGGTTTAAAGCATGAGTAGCGAAGAAAAACATATACATTATTTTGCCAATTCTATTGGTTGGAACTTGTGTTGCAAACAAGCTACCTATCTTTTGCTGAAAAAAGAAGAATTAAAAAAATTATCTTTCAAAGAAGAAGCGGCAATGAAATTTCATATAACTATCTGTAAATTTTGTCGCGCGTTTAAAAAGCACTCGGCCATTATGAACCGAATGATAAGCGAAACCGTTTTAGCTGCTGAAACAAAAATGAATGAGCCTGAAAAGAATAAATTAAAACTATTGATAAACAGCAATTTAAATAAAAATTAAGGATTTTTTAATGTTCCCCGTAAGGAAATAAGAATGAGCTCGTCTATATTTACAAGTAACAAACAAATAAACCCTAAAACCAAACAAAATGGAAAACAAAAAAAACAAAACAATCATTGCAGGTTCAATGATCGCAGGTGCTCTGTTGAGCCTTTCTTTAAACGCTAACACAAGCAACTTGTTTAACTACAACGCGCTTGGTAACGGCGCCGAAGTTCGTAACGCTATTGAATTGGCTTGTGGAGAAAAGAAAGCTGATGAGAAAAAAGGTGAAGAGAAAAAAGGCGAGAAAAAAGGCGAGAAAAAAGGAAAAGACGGCAAATGCGGTGAGAAAAAAGCAAAAGACGGCAAATGCGGCGAAGGCAAATGCGGCGAAAAGAAAAATCCTAAATAATTTAAGGGTTCGCCTGCCGGATGAACTTGAAGGCAGGTTGTTTTTAGTGAAAATCCCGTCTGTCGGAAATGGCGGACGGGATTTTTTATTTAATAGAAAAATAATGTTAAACGGTAAAACCGGCATAGGATTCAGAAAAGATTTTGCAGAGGAATTTTTAAACGAAAAAATCCTTAAACCGCATTTTATTGAAGTGGCACCCGAAAACTGGATAGATATGGGCGGCTACTGGAAAAAGATTTTTGACAAAGTAACCGGGCAAACTCCTTTGCTTTGCCACGGCTTGTCTTTATCCATCGGAAGCCCCGACGAATTGGATTGGGAATTCCTTAAAAAACTGAAACTATTTTTAAAACAATATAACGTTCAGATTTACTCTGAACATCTTAGTTACGCCAAATGCGATAACGCACATTTATATGACTTACTTCCTATTCCATTTACCGATGATGCCGTAAAACATACAGCCAACCGAATTAAGCAAGTGCAGGATTTTTTAGAAAGAAAAATCGCGATAGAAAACGTGAGTTACTACACACCTGTAGCACCACAAATGGATGAACCAACATTTATTTCGGCTATTGCCAATGAAGCTGACTGTAATTTGTTGCTGGATGTAAATAACATTTATGTAAATGCATTTAACCACAAGTATATAGCAAAGGAATTTCTGCACAAACTTCCGCTTGAACGCGTTGCGTATATACACATGGCGGGGCATTTACAGGTTGATGAAGATTTGATAATTGACACACACGGAGAAAATATCATTGACCCTGTGTTTGATTTGTTTGAATACACAATACAACATGTGAAACCCGTTCCTGTTTTATTAGAGCGTGATTTTAATATTCCTGAACTGAATGAATTGCAGGGCGAATTAAACCGTTTGCAGAAAATTTGCGATAAAGCCTGGATAAAAGAACATGCTTAAAACAGAAACAAAAAATCTTCAAAGCAAACTGGCCGATTATTGCCGAACCGGAGAACTTACGCTTACCACGGAAGTAAACCAAAAACATGTTAAGCATTACCGCAGATTGGTGTATAATATCATCGACGATATTTTAGAAAGTGCTTTCCCCGTGTTTTTTGAATTTGCAAGTGATGAAATGTGGGATGAAATGGTAAATACGTTTTTCAGCAAACACAATTGCCGGACTCCGCATGTGTGGAAGGTGCCCGGTGAATTTTACGAATATGCCTGCAAAGAGAACTGGAAAGAAAAACACAAAATACCTTTTTTAGAAGATTTACTTTTGTTTGAATGGATTGAAATGGATATTCATACCATGAAAGATGAAACAATTCCTGCTTACAAAAAAGAAGGCGACTGGAATAAAAGTATTGTAATTCTGAATCCGGAATACAGAATTCTTACAACGCAATACCCTGTTCATACAACTCCGCCCGTTTATCTCAATGAAAAAACAAAAGGACAATATTTCATTTTAATTTATCGTCTGCCCGAAACAGGAAGCATCCAGTTTTTGGATATTTCGGTTTTGTACGCCCTGACTATTGAGAAAATTGAAGAAGAAAAAACTATTCCGGCCCTTGTTGATGAGCTTCAGACTATTTTTAATTTTCCCGACAAAACAGAGGCCCAAAATCATATTATTTCTTTCCTGGAAGATTTAACGCAAAAGGGTTTTGTATTAGGGTTTAAAAATTAATCTATGAGTGTAATAAGTCAATTAGCTACCTCACTTGATATCAGAAACGAAGAACCTAATAAGGTACTTGCCAAAAAAATTGTCGGAAAGAACGACAAAGCTGCTGTGAATGAATTAGTGAAACATCTTTCTTCAAAAGATAAAAATATTCAAAGTGATTGCATAAAAGTACTGTATGAAATAGGGGAGGCCAAACCCGAATTGATTGCTGATCATGATAAGATTTTTCTTGACCTGCTTGATAATAAGAATAATCGATTGGTTTGGGGCGCTATGACGGCTTTAGATGGAATTGCATCGGTCAATCCGACAGGAATTCATAAAAATCTTGCTAAAATTTTAATTATCGCAGACAAAGGTTCTGTTATTACAAAAGATCATGGCATTAATATTCTGATTAAACTGGGAGCTATTAAAAAGTATGAAGATAATATGCTTACACTTTTGCTTGATCAGTTTAAGGATTGTCCCACTAATCAATTGCCGAAGTACGCGGAAGATTCATTTTCGATTGTAACCGAAAAGTTCAAGCCAAAATTTATAAAAACATTACAATCCAGGCTGAGTGAAATTGAAAAGGATACCAAGAAGAAGCGTGTAGAGAAAATAATTAAAAAGCTTCAATCGTAATACATGGCTTTCTACGACCTGAAAAAGGAAGACAGAGTTGTACTCGTTTCAGAGATGAACGCGGAAATTTTGAACGAACTAAAATTAAACAAATCAATAAAAATATATTCTTATTTCTCTGACGAAGATACTTATATCCGTAAAACTGCCTATTTAGCTATAGGGAAAATTTATAAAAGGGAAGAAAAACTCCAAATGGGAATTTTAAAATTACTCGACAAACTTTTCCTTTCCCAAAATGAAAAAGTGAGGCAAACTTCTATTAACGCGGCCGGAGAAATCGGAATTATTGATTTTGCGGTCATTGAAAGTTTAATGGACAAAGGGTTGTTTGATAAACACCATTCGGTGCGTAATGCTGTAATAGGTTCTGTTAAAAAAATGGGAGAGAAGAACCCGAAACCGGTTTTGAAATTCGCGAAAAGATATTTGCGTCACGAAGACAAAGAAATCCGCCGGGAAATTTGTCACGGAATAGAGTTGAGGGGTAGAAAGTTTCCGCAAGACATATTACCTCTTTTAAAACAATTGCAAAATGATAAAACCGCCCGTGTAAGAAATACATTAGTGCATGTACTCGGGCAAATCGCCTATAAAAAAGATTGTCTTGAGACTGTTGTTGCCGATTTAAAAAGGTGGGAGAATAAAGAGTTGGTGACTGAGGCTATCGATGAAATTATTGATGTACACAAGCGTTATAAAAATTTTTCGGTAAAAACGCAGAAGGAAGCTATAAGTTATATTTCTAAATATTTTTAAAATTCAGTTATGGGAATTAAAAAAATCTATACAAATTATTCTAACGTTCTAGATAAGTTGAAAGATTTCTCTCCGCTGATTTTTCGTTTACTTTTAGCTTACGGTTTCGCTGAACCCGCATGGAATAAATTGCAGGATGTTCACGCAATCGGAGACTGGTTTGCCTCAATGGAATTACCCGCCCCTTATTTGCAGGCATGGATGGCAACTATTACTGAATGTTCTGGCGTGATTTTACTAACGCTCGGTTTGGGGACAAGAATAATAGCTATTCCGTTAATAATAACAATGCTGGTTGCCATAAAAACCGTTCATTGGGCAAACGGGTTTCCCGCTGCGGATAACGGTTATGAAATACCTTTTTATTACGCGCTTATGCTATTATCGCTTATCTTTACAGGTAGCGGAAAAATAAGCCTTGATTATGTATTTTCAAAAAATAAAAATTAGCCGTCGTCACACGGAACATGTTTCAGCATCTGCTAATCATAAATTTTGTATAACATATAGGGCGACATTGAAACAAGTTCAGGGCGACAGAATATTATTTTTCGCGTTTATTCTTTTTTTTCTTTCAAATTTTTTCTTTGCACAGAATAAAGAATGGAAACGTTTTGTACCTCCCGGGTATAAAATGCTTGATACCCTCCTTGGTGATTTAAACCTTGATGACAAAAAGGACATGCTTTTAATTTTAAAAGATGCTGCCGAAGACACAATCAAAATAAGTGAAGAACAAAGACCGATACTGATTTTATTAGGACAAACAGACGGCAGTTATTATCAGGCGGGGCGCAGTAACCAGGTTGTAATGTGTAAATCCTGCGGAGGTGTTATGGGAGATCCCTATCAGCGCATGGTAATAAGCAAAGGTTATTTCTCGGTTGAACATTATGGCGGTAGCAATGAGCGTTGGACAGATATAGTTACTTTTAAATTTGATAAGAAATCAAAAAAATGGTTTTTATATAAGTGGGGCGGAGATAATTTTAATGTGTCGGAGCCCGATAAAAAAACCACGCTTGTTCGAACTCCGAAAGAATTTGGAATAATGGAATTTGAAAATTTCAGGAGGGATTAACGGGTAATAAGTCACAAAACCAAAAACCTTTAGTCACAACATTTGAAGAACAAACGGAATCCCCCGCGGTTTTAATTTCTAATGGTTTATACAGTTTTTCCCCGATTGTAAAATCAATTCTTTTTTTAAATAAAGGACCGTCGTAACAAAATGTATGATACTCTCCGTTTTCTCCGCAGGGGTCAGCAGTTTTTGGCAATTCTTCCACAAACAATTTATTAATTTCTTTTCCAACCCAATCTTTGTTTAAATATCCATCATTAACACAACAGGTAATTGTTTTAAAATTCTTTGCTGTAAAGTCACGTATCATAAACGAAGTATCGGTTTTCCATATTGGAAAAGCAGCTTTCATTTCAACTTTCGCTAAATTATTTTCCCGATAGGTTCTTAAATCTTCTAAAAAAATATCCCCGAAAATTACATATTCAATTCCTTCTGATCTTGCTTTGAGTAAAGTTTCATTCATTTGCCTCTCGTACTCATCGTTAGTCCCTTCCTTAACCCAAACTTTTAAAAGAGGTATTCCGATGGATCGGGCCTGGGCATCGAGTAATTCTTCCCTTACACCATGCATGGATACTCTTTTAAAATTGTAGTTAAGTGTGGTGAGTAAATATTTTACATCAAATAATTTTTCTGATGAAACTTTATGAAGACAATAGGCAGAATCTTTTCCGCCGCTCCAACTGAATATTGCTTTGGGTTTTTCTTTCATGGAGTGTGTCATTTTTTTAATCCGTAAGGGCAATGCCTGCATCCGTTCCGGCAACAACTACCTCTTTTTAAATGATACCACGAAGTAAAAACATAGTTGCCGTTTTCAATATAAAAATCGATGTCTTCTATAAGTTTTTCTGTTTTGGGTAAATCCTTTGCTTTATTATTCATCGCTTCTTCAGGCAAAAGCGAAGCAACATATTCAGTTATTTTATTCTTTGTGGCAATTTTTAAACACCCCGGGCAAAGACAATCTGTTTTGTGATCGGGTTGAAAGAGAGGTGGAAAATTATTACACCAGCAATTCCCTTCACTTTCGGTAATACTGCAATTAAAAACTATGCTGCATCGCAGGCATTTTTTTTGTTTGACCAGGGACGAGATACTCATTACTTTTTAATTAAACGACTCAATCTGCTCTGAATGTACTTCTCTGACGTAATAAGGGCATTTTGTATTCTTCCTGCATAAATAATACTGTCAGTCACTTCTTTGTTTTTTTCGTGTAATTTCTCATATGCAACATCAACCAATACTTTTTGCTCTTCAATAACTTTTTTCTGTTTTTGTGTAATTCTGAAGCGATTAAATAAAAATAACGAGAATACAAGAACAAGTAATAATACTCCTGCAACGGCGTAAATAATGATAAGCTGTTTCTTTTTTTCTTCCAGGCTGATAGCTTCCTGCGCTTCTGCTTTTATTTTCAGTTCTGCTTCTTTTTTCTCAACTTCAAATCGGGTTTTCATATCACCAAGTTGTTTACTGTTTTCCGCATTAAAGATACTATCCGTAAGTTCTTTAAATTTTACGTGAGTTTCGTATGCCTCTTTATACCTGTTTGTTTTACTATATGTTATAGCTAAGTTTTGATAAGCCAAGCGCTCATCGTCTATATCGCCAATTTCTTTGCATAGTTTAATACATGAATCGCTGTACTGCAAAGCCAATTTGTAATTTACCAGCGTATTATACAGAGCGGCTATATTACTGAAGCAAATAATAACACCCTGCTTATCATCAACTTCTTTCTTTAATTGCAAAGCCTTTAAATGATAGTCTAATGCTTTTGTGAAATTGCCTTGTTTTTGGTAAAGAACTCCAATATTGGTATAACAGCCCCCAAGGCTTTTAGTATAACCAACTTCTTCAAATATTTTTATGGCTTTAAAATAATACTCTAAGGCTTTCGGGTAGTCAGATTTATCAAAATAAGCAATTCCAATATTACTATAGCAATCTCCTATTCCTTTTTTATCGCCTAATTCTTCACGTATTTTTAAAGATTTCAAATAATACTCCAATGCTTTAGTGTAATTAAGCTGATATCTGTAAATAATACCTATAGCAATGTAGCAAGCCCCTGCTCCTTTTTTATTGCCTGATTCTTCTGCAATCTTTAAAGCTTTGAAGTAATAATCAACTGCTTTGGGATATTGAGCCTTATTTGCATTAGATAAACCCATTAAGTAAAGGGCAGCACCCTGATACTTTTTTTGTTCAGTTTGATTAGCTAATTGAAGTTCCAGTTCTGCCAAACTAATAGCGGAATCAGGGTTATTTGTATTTAATGACCAAGCAATTGCATTAATGGCTTTAAGACGATTTGTATCAACCTGATTTTTGTTGTTGTAAATTTTCCAAAGAGAATCTAAGTTTTGTGCAGCGGAAAAAAAAGAAGCAGTTATTAAAAATAGTAAGAGAGTTGACCTTTTCATCAATCAAATCTATTAAAAATTGTATAATGAAGCGTCTGGCATTCCTTAACGATAAAAAATAAAGTCCTTGATTTACAAAGGCTTTAAGAGATGTGGCAGTCTCAATCGACCAAATATAGGACTCTTGAGCTGCTGATTTAAAAATACTTTTTGAATTAAGGGTATATTTATCAGTGATATAAAGATCGAATGAGTTTTAAAAAAATTATTAGCCCTGGTATATGTGGCGCAAAAGAATCAGAATGTAGATTTTAATTATTTGTTAAAAAATCTTAATTATTCTTAATACATATTTTATGGAATTGAAATATTTTTCCTTCAGTGTAACTCATTTTATATCTTTACAAGGTTCAAAAATTATATTTTGATGATCGTCCAAAAACCAAAATCCTGCTATTTATTTTCAGCATTTTTATTATTTGCCACTTTATTCAGTTATGCTCAAACCAAAGAAAAACCTTTAAGCAGTACCGAGAAAGATCAGGTGGAAAAGGCTCAACTTATGCTGGAAGAAAAAAATTATCGTCTCGCCTTACCCATATTTGAAGATCTGCTTGCTAAACACCCCAAGGAACCTTTGCTTAAATACTTTACCGGGCTTTGCTATTTTTCAAGACCCGATAAACACCCTCAAATGTTACAGTATCTGAATGATGTTTATGCGATAAATAAAAAAGCTGACCGTATAGAGTTGAATCTTGCCAAAGCCAATTACCTGAATTATAAATTAAATGAAGCTTCAGTTTTTTTAGACCTTTATACTTCTAAAAATAAAAAGTTAAACGAACAGGATAAAAGGGATGTTGAGCAACTGAATCTTTATATCGGGAATGCAAAAAAACTTATGACAAGCCCGGTTAATGTAAAAATAGAAAACCTGGGCTCCACGGTAAATACAAATGCTTCAGAAAACTCTCCTTATGTAACAATGAATGATTCATTTATGATCATTACTTACCGGGGGGAACTGAGTACGGGCGGTAAACAAAACGCCTTTAACGAAGAGATACAGAACGGGCTCTATTTTGAGGATGTTTTTTACAGCGTTAAAGAAAATGACATTTGGAGCAAACCTGTTGGATTAACGGTTGTTAATTCAAATAACAATGATGAAGCTCTTTCCATTTCTTACGACGGACAAAAATTATTTATTTCAAGAGACAGCGAAGAAGATGACGGTGATATCTACATGAGTTCATTGACGGATAACGGATGGTCGCCTGCAGTGAAACTATTGGGCGATGTTAACTCGCCGTATTGGGAAGACAATTGTTCGTTAACTCCTGATGGTAAAACACTTTTCTTTTCAAGTTCGCGTCCCGGAGGTTATGGAGGCAAAGATATTTACAAATCAAGCCTGCTGGCAGATGGTTCATGGGGGCCGGCGCAAAATTTGGGTGATAAAATAAATACTAAAGAAGATGAGGACGATCCTTTTTTTCACATAGACGGAAGAATCCTTATTTTTAGTTCGAAGGGGTATAACAGTATGGGTGGCTACGATGTTTTTAAAACCTATTTGAACCTTGCTGATTCTTCATGGTCAACTCCCGAAAATATGGGTTATCCTGTTAATACTCCCGATGATGACGTGCATTATGTATTATCTCCGGGAGGAGATAAAGCTTATTGTGCAATTTCAAAATCAGATGGTTTTGGCGATTATGATATTTATACCGTAGAACCGGGTATTAGTGGAATAATGCCGGCTATGGTGGTTGTTAAAGGAACTGTAACGCAGGATGATAAACCTGTCCGGGCAGAAATTACTGCTAATTCAGGTAAGGGTGTTTATAAAAAATATAAATCAAACCCAACAACGGGTTTTTACCAAATTGTTTTACCATTGGGACAGGATTATACTATTACATGGAAGCTTAATGATACTACTTTGCAGAACCAAACTATTGAAGCAGCCAAAGTAAGCGCCTATCTTCTGAAAATAAATGATGTTAATTTTAAAACAAAAAAAGATTCAGCAGCAATAACCGGAATTGTAGAGGATACCAGCGGATTTGTGGAAGGTCTTACATTCAGAATTCAGATTGCCGCAGAAGGGCTTCATCGGGGCATGGACAAGAAAAAAATTGCTGAGTATGGAAAAATAGAAAAACAAATAGTTGGTAAATTAGCCCGTTTTACACTGGATACAAAATATAAAACTTTAAAAAATGTAAATGTGATTTTAGAAAAAATACGATCTACACTCGTACCCGATGCTTTTGTTATTTGTTTCTACCGTGGCAAGAGATATTATATTTATGAACTTCGTAAAATGGGGGTAATTCGCTAAGGAGGCGGAACGAATAAACTTTCTTCTCCTTTTATCATTCAATATATAGAACTCTTTAGTGAATGATTTAAAATTAAGAATTCGTAGATAAACAAAAAACTCCGCCGTAGCGGAGCTTAAAAAAGGGGTAGAGAAAAATTTATTACCGCACAATAACCAGTTTTCTATTAATTGTACCCTCGTTACCTGTAATGTTTATATTATAAACACCTTCGCTTAATTTGTTTGCGTCAATTTTAGTCGTGCA
>Ga0210400_10005287_pt1 | contig 10981 bp, 11 predicted proteins | sample IncBWH26MmetaG_FD_155456 | JGI IMG/M metagenome (GOLD analysis project Ga0210400, IMG submission 155456) | Forest soil microbial communities from Barre Woods Harvard Forest LTER site, Petersham, Massachusetts, United States - Inc-BW-H-26-M | ecosystem: Environmental > Terrestrial > Soil >...
ACTCACGATCCCCCAGGGACCGACCGCGACCGCCGGCAAGACGGCCAGCGCATTGAAGGACGCCCTGGCCAGCGCCGGGTGTGCGGAGCCTGGTGAGGCCAAGAAGTTGGGTTACTGGTTGCGCGAGCACAAGGACCGCGTGGCAGCTGGCTGGAAGCTAATGTCCGACAAGACCGTGCACGGGGGAGCTGCGGGCTGGCGGCTGCAGGGGGTGGAGCGGTGACGATGGTGACCATGGTGACGATGATTTCCAGCCTGGCTTGGAAAAGTGTCAGATATTTGTTGGTCATTATTCATGCCTTACGCCATGCCACTTTTCTAGGGCGTGACGAAAACCATCGTCACCATCGCCACCATCGTCACCAGAAGCGTGGAAATCGCCAGCCAGAGCGAGCGAGAGACGCGGGGGCGCCCCAAAACTTCCGGCCAGCCAGCCCGTGGAAATCCTGGCCCAGTGCACTGGAATTGCACGGAGCTGATAGAAAACGCAGAAAACCAGCGTTGTTCGCATCAGACCAGCGGATATACAATCTGCTGGTGCCGATAAAGTCATGAAACCATGAACGCAAACATGATCCCCATTCCAGCGGCCTTGCCGACACTGACTGAGCGTGAAGCCCGGTTCAGTGAGCACTACGCCGTCTTTGATTGCCCCGCCGATGCCTACCTGGCATCCGGTGAAGTGGCAGCGACCACCAAGCGCAGCTCCGTGTTGCGGTCAGCCTATGCCCTGCTGGCCCGTCCCCACGTCCGTGCCCGTGTCACTGAGCTGCGCAACCAGATTGCCGCTGCTGGCCCGAAGGCAACCCAAGCCGCCCTGGTCGCTGACTTGCACGCCGCATTGGACGTTGACGTAGCGGAGATAGTCCGCCTGGACGTGGTCCATTGCCCGGACTGCTACAGCAGCCCCGCATATGGCGACTGGTGGCCGCTCGCCTTTGCCAAGGCCATGGATGCCGGTGCTGCTGAAATGCCCCCTCAACCGCTGCCAGCCGGTCACTTCGACCCCTTACGTCCTGCATGGGATTGCTGCGCAACGTGCCTGGGTGCTGGCCGTCAGGTAGTGCACGCCACACCAACCGCTGAGCTGTCACCGGCTGCGCGTCGCCTGGTGCGCGGCTATGAGACCTATGGCGACGGCACGGTGAAGAAGATCATTGTTGCCGACCAGGCGGCCCTGCGCACTGAGCTGCACAAGACCATCCCAGGCTTCTACGCGCCCACCAGCAGCGTGTCGCTGAATCTCAACGCCGATATCAAGCCGCTGAAGCGCGGCATGACCGTTGAAGAAGCCCTGGCCATCATGCAAGAGATAGCCCCCACCGCTGATGCGGCCCCAGCCAATCACCCCAACGTAGTGAGCGAACAATGAGCACCTTACTGACCCGACTGCGCGACAAGCTGACCGGACGTGACCCTGCAGACGTTGCAGCCGAAGCCATCTATCAAGCGATGACCACGCTACCCCGTTACGCCGAAGTGGCCCTGGAGTGCGAACGGCTCACGACCAGCAGCGCACGGGCTGGCGTGCTGGCCAGCGTGGACGATGACACCCGCGCCCAGGCCGTGGCCTTCATGCAAGAGCCCAAGGCGCTGCGGGAACGTAACAGACGCCTTGCGTGGGCCAGGGCTGATGCACCCAAACGCTTCCCTGGGTTGCTGACCTACTACGCCAAGCATATCCCGCAGTTTGTAGATGACTGGGCACTGACCACCGACCCACGATCACGTGACGCGAAGATCATGCCCTTTCGCCTGTACCCAAGGCAGTGGGACCTTGCAAAGGAGCTGCTGAAGGCCTACCACAAGGGCGAATCTCTATCGGTCGTGAAAAGTCGCGACTGCGGCGCCAGCTGGCTGACCATGTGCTTGGCGGTGTCGCTTGCGATCTTTGAACCGGGGTTCGTGTGCCTGGTCGGGTCAGCGCTGGAATCCAAAATCGACCAGAGCGGGACCAACGCCAACACCCTCTTTGGCAAGGCGCGGATGTTCCTTGAGTATCTGCCCGAAGAATTCCGGGGCGGATGGACGCCCAAGAGCGGCAACCTGTATATGCGGCTGTTCTGGTCTAACGGCTCGGTGATCTTTGGGCAGGCCGGCGAACAGATCGGACGCGGTGAGCGTGCCAGCATCGCGCTGCTGGATGAAGTTGCGTGGATACCCCACCCCCAGAAGATTGACGAAGCCCTGACCGCCACTTCGGATGTGAAGTGGTACATATCCACGCCCAACGGCCAGGGCAATCCGTTCGCGGAGCGCGTGCGTGAGAGCCGCACCAAGGTGTTCCTGTACTCCTGGCGGGATGATCCACGCAAGACTGAAGAATGGGCTGCGAAGAAGATAGCTGCAGACGGTCAACGTCGCTTCGACCAGGAATATGCGTGCTCATTCAACGCCGGCAACCTTGACCAGATGCTGCCCCAGGCTCACCTGGACGCCATGCTGGACGCCCATGTGAAGCTGAAAGTGCATCCCAACGGCCGGCGCTTCGGGGGCTTCGATCCAGGCGGGGGCGGCGATCCCAGCGCGTTCTGCATCACCGAAGGGCCCGTCATCACCTACGCGGAGTCGTGGGCATCATCGCCCAACCTGAAGCAAGAGCTGCGGCGGGCATTCGCCATCTGTGACCGCTTCGGCATCACGGAATTCAACGCGGATTGCTGCGGGATCGGCAATGGCCTGGAGAGCATCGCGGTGGAGCTGAACGCGGACCGCAAGGCTGCTGGCAAGAGACCTATCTGGCTGCACCCGTTCAAGGCGTCCGAGACGCCCCTTCAACCTGAAAGGCCCTGTGTGCCGGGCTCAAGCGTCAAGGCAAAGGACTGGTACCCAAACAAGAAGTCCCAGGCCTACGATTCGATCCGGTTCCGCGCAGGCGTGACCTATCAGCTGCTGCAAGGTGAGACCGGCGACACCGAGAACATCATTTCCATCAGCTCCGCGATTCCGCCTGAGCACTTGAACAAATTGATGCTGGAACTGGGGCAGATCACGTGCAAGGAAACGCCCGGGGGCAAGCTGGCCATCAACAAATATGGTGATGACAACGCATCGCCGAATATGGCCGATGCGTTCTCACTCGCGGCTGCCCCCAGAATTCCGCCGATGGCCTGGAGTCGCGAACTGCTGGACCGGCTCTAGACCTTCCGGCCGTCATCAGCCTGGCCGCGCGCATCCTTCCGCCAGAAGGCGCGCCGGACGCGCGGGTCCGGGTGAGGCGTGGGCGCAGGCTCCGGCGCAGCAGGAATATGGCGCAGGCCCTGGCGCGCCATCACGGCTTCGTGTGACCAGTAATCGGCCGCCCGTTGCTCAATGTAGGGTTGCGGCTCCCGCACGATGCCGGTTGCGGCCAGTTTCTCAAACAGATCGCGCACCTTTGGGCTGATGGCGTCACGATCCCACGCCGGCAGATCGACAAGGCCACGTGTGAGCGGGCTTTCATCGTTCAGCCACTGGGCAGCGTCATCAATCAGCACGTTGCTGGCAAAGCAACGCAGTGACGCTTCAGCGAACCGGCCCGCGTCGGTGAAGCGGATGCCGTCCTGGAACAATCGCTGTGCGCCAGCCGGCCCGCCATCGTCCACTTCCAGTTCCAGCAGGTGCGCGGGTGCGCCCTTGTAAATGAACTGCGTGGACGTGTCCCCGAAGCGAACCAGGGGCCGCTGATGTTTCTTCAGCATTGAATCCTTCGGCGCCAGCAGCTTGACCAGCGCGTCAGACATCGTCTTGGTGTGGGGCGTGGGCTCCGAGAATTCCAGGGTCAGCACTGCAAGCGCTATTTTGGCGTGGGCCATATATGTGCGCTTTCCGGCCGCGTAGTCACCATCACGGAAGATGTATTCATGGTCAGATCCAAGGATGACGATTTGCGCGGTGTCTTCCAGGGTGCGCGCTGTGTAGCCATTGGTTGACAGCGTGGTCAGGATGTCGGCGGTGTTCATGGTGCGGGTGTCTCTGTGGTGATGTTGGGATAAAGCCGGTGTCCTTGCGCGCGCCAATTCGTGCAGCTGACGCAAGTCGCGGACGATGAATACTTGAGTGTGCTGCTGCAGCGCCGGCAGGGCCGACCGTGGTAAGTGGTCTTGTTTTCGCGCAGTGCGCGCTGGCGTTCTGGTGACTTTCGCAAGTTCTTACTCCTTAGGACTCCGCGATGCGCATAGATACACTCTATGGCGCCACGTATGTCGATAGATTGACTTGCATCGTAGTATTGCCAATGGCGATACTGCAACTGTGAATCACGGCTTGTAATGCGTGCGGTGATTCGCCTGGCGTTAACCGTCGCCAGTAGGTGCGCGGCGGACATCGGGGCTTCGTGAGTTTCACCTTGGTGTCCGTCGCGCCCCAAGCTTATTCAGATCGTGGAGAGTGACGTGAAGAAGTCGATAGTAGATTTTGCTGACGATGAACTGGGCCGCCTTGTGAAGGATCGGCACGCGAAACTGAGCGCGGCGCACGCGGCAGGACACGCAGCGGAGCACCCGTCCGACACCTGGAACCGTCATTCCGCTGAGCTGCGCGCGCACCGTGCCGCCGGTGGCAATGTTGCGTCCAGCAAAGAGATTGAACTGCACGGCAGTCCGCAGCAGGAAGGTGGGGCGACTGATGATCCGCCGTACACACCGGGCACGCCGGGCGCACCGCAGCGCAATGGCGGCAAGACCGCCATGGATTCCCTGATCCCGGGCTGGGACCGCGTGGGCAATCGCCACTACGAATTCGAAAAAGACAGTGACGGCATCATCACTGGCGCGCCGCGTCGCTAGGAGACCATCGTGGCCCATCTAGACAGAAACGGTGTGCTGTGCGACTACGGCATTCGCGAAGTCATGGCGTTCGATGAAGCTCCGGCGCGGCCCAGAGTTTTGACCGTGTCCGTGGATGAAGCCTTGAAGATTGCTGAGCAACAGCGCAAGGCAGCCGACCAGTCGCCGCTCGCAAAGCTGATCCCGGGTTACAACCGGCTGCCGTAAGCGAATGCCATGGGTTCAAATGTGCTGGTTCGTCCGAATAACGCTGTATACCTGGCGTGGCAGGCTCTCAACCCTTCGCTTCCATGGCCGGCGACGGAGCTAGGCGAGCTGGCAGAACTGGGCGTGCCGGAAGATCCGTCCGCCAAGTATCAGGCCGGCAAGCAACGTAGGGCGCATCGGAAGCGGGGCGCGGACCCCCAACGTAGCCGCCTTCGCGCTGCGTAATCATGGCCACCACAATCATTGACCACCTGGTCCTGGAGCTGGGGCTAGATCCAAAGCAGTTCAACAAGGGCGCTGCGTCAGCTGCCGCCGAAGTTAAGACCGTCCAGGATCAGGTCAGCTATAGCGCCGGTGAAATGGTCGGCGCCCTGCAACGTGTAGCGGCGGAATTCATCGGCTTGTTCCTGGTGGTTGGTGGCGTGAAGGACGTGGTGGGGCTGTTCGCGTCCCTGAACGAATCCACCCGCCAGCTGGGCATCGAGTCCCGCAACGTGGGCGAGTCTGCCGCCGGCCTTCGTGACTGGGCGAATCTATCGCAGCTGGCCGGCGGCAAAGCGGAAGACGCGGCCAACAGCATCCAGGGCCTGGAAAAAGCCATCTTCAACGCAAAGCAGGGCTTCGGCTGGGATGAACAGCTGACCAACTTCCTACGCCTAAACGTGGACACGGGTGCGGCCGTGGGCAAGCTGCGCGACTTCCACGCCATCCTGCTGGACACGGCCAAGGCGCTGGAGTCCAAAGACAAGGTGGACCGCTATCAGTGGGTTCAGAAGCTGGGCCTGCAAGGGGGTATCGGCAATGCGGTGGTGGAAGGCCCCGCTGCCCTGGAAGCGTACTGGCGCAAAGTGCGGGCACTCCCACAGATCAATGGCGCGGATACGGCAGCGGCGCAGCGGCTTGCCCAGTCGTTTGACCTGCTGAAGGACCGCGTGGAAGCGTGGGCCACGAAAATCCTGACAGCCGTGGAGCCGGCGATAGAAGGTCTGTTCAACGCCATCAGCACCTTCCTGACGGGACACCAGGGCGACGTGAGCAACGGCGTTACATCCATCGCCGCGTGGGTTGCCAGTGACGGTCCCCTACGCGTCATTCAGGCCCTGAGGGACTTTGCAGAAGCGGTCGTGACCGTCTTTAGATTCGTGGACGCTGCGACCCACCCCGCAACCACCGCGAAGAAAATACTGGGCGGCATTGGCGAGATAGCGCACCTGAGTAACCAGCGCGACGCGCGAGACCGGCAGGTGCTGCAGGAAATCAGCGCGGCAGAAACGAAGTACGGCCTGCCTGCGGGCCTGATTGCGAAGACAGGCAATGGGCCTGACCAGCTGGGACCTGGGAGCGCGGACCCGCTGGCCGCGATCCTGGCGCAGCAGCACGCCCAGTTGGGCGGCGATAAGGCAGACCCGGACTGGTACAAGACCGTTCAGGCCATCAATGCGCGCGTGAAGGCGCCCGCTGTGCCAGCCACAGTCCCAGGGGCATCACCCAACCCCGACGCGCTGAAGGCCGCCCAGGGCGCCAGTCTGAGCCCCCTGGTGGCACCGCAGCCGAAGGACGCAGTTGGTGCCCCAACTGCCAGCACCGTGGGCACAGGGTCAATCATCAACACGGTCACTGGGGACATCTTCGTGAAGACCCAGGCGGCGGACGCCGGGGGCATCGCGGGCGCCATCAATCGTGCCCTGGGGCAGAAGGTGGCGGTCTCTCAGGTGGACGGCGCGCTAGCGTGATGACTTGCGATCAGTTGTGGGCCTGTGGTGGCTCGCAACGCTAAGACAATCTGCGTAGAGATTCAGCCAATAGTCGCGATCCTTCGCCGTGTCCTTTTCGGCGTGCCCAATCAGCCGGGCCAAGTCATAGGCGACCCGATATTTCGAGTTGTCCATCAGATCAATCTGGATATTTTCAGCCATGTGCATCCCTTCGGGGCCCGTGGGGCCGTGTTGTGATTCCGTGCAAACTCAGTGCAGTGGCTAACTCCAAAGCACTCCGGCGCACACATGGGGGCGCAGTAGGAATATTTCAAGGGCTCTATGGAATCAGATAGTTACCGCTGACGGGTAGGTGGGCCTAGGAGTGCCAAAGAGCCCGGTATTCGTCTTTTAATCCGCTGGTCGTGGGTTCAATTCCCACACACCCCATATCCCCTCCGCGTTCGTACCGGAGACATGGGTGTCACTTCAGGGAACCGCGTTAGGCCCATCGTACCGCAGTGCTTCGTCGGTTTTCTGCTGCATGTATTCGAACATGACGCCGTGCGGCTCCACATGATCGACGGTGCAGTTGGGATCGACTTTCAGGATGACCGCGGCACAGGGCTGAGTGAGGACCCATTCCGGAACACCGTGGGCGTTTATTAGTTCATGGGAATGCTGGACATACCAACCATAGTCTCGATGCGGTTCATGAAGCGGCGTCATGCTGGGACTGGGTTCTATCTTGCGCGCAAGCGCGTGGGTCCAGCGCGCGTCCCGTCTGGCTTTTTCCATGACATCCGTTGCGGCGCTTTCGATTTCTTGGCGCCAATCGACGGCGGGAGGAAGGGCCGGCTGAGTTATCGCCGTCGAATCGTGAGCGGCGGATTCCGACGCAGGGGCGGGTGTGTGCATTTGATCGACGCTCACAGGCGCCTTCGGTCGGGGCGAGAATTCTAATTTTCTGTCAGGCGGTAAACCAGACTTCTCCGGGACAAAGAAAACCATGAATGCGAAATCGTCGCTGATTGCCCTGGCCGGTTGGTAGATGCTCCAGTTTCGAACCAGCCAGAACCCCACCAGGTGGGTTGTGCCAACCAGCACAGTGAAGATGAGTCGCTTCCGTCCCTTCCCGGGTGGATTCATTTGGATGTCGGACCATGGTCCGGGGGAAAAGTTGCTTTGATTTCATGCCAACGCCATTGATTAACGTCACAAATAGGTAGTTCAGATCGCGCTAAGACCGCATTACACCTGGGAGTTGCCGCGGTTGCTCGACCGCGGCAACTCCTGCGCGTGCGCGCCTGCCGCTACTTCGGGCGCCCCTCGTAGCCGTGCGCAAGCATCCGGATCGCGACCAGCTCTCCGCCCTGGCCACCCCTCAGGGTGTCGCTTGGCAGTCCGAGGCCGCCCTTGGCGTACTTGTGATTCAAAGCGACTGCATACAAGGTCCGCCTGCCAGGACCCCCGAAGGTCAGGCTGATCACATCGTCGCCCTTCGGAAGGGGGATGACGCCCAGGAGGTGACCGTCGTCAGGTGAGATCACGTCGATCACCGTACCGCTGCTCACGAAGATGTGGCCCTCGGAGTCAACCGTGCTGCCGTCGCCCGAGCCGGTCAGGTGCGCCAACACCTTTTGGTTGTTCAGAAGTCCATCGGGCTGAACGTCGAAGACCATGAGGTTGCCCGGTTGACCGAAGGTGCCGCTGGTCACATACAAGTGCTTCTCGTCGGGGCTCAGGATGATGCCGTTGGTGCCAGTGACATCACCTTGACGGGTGATGGCGCCGCTGGGTGAAACGTAATACAGGCCCCCAAGGGTGAAGTACACACCACCGTTGGCGGCGGCCGTCAGATCGTTGAGGCCGCCACTGCCCAGACAATCGAGCGAGTCACCATCGATCGAGTCGGCGAGCATCTTGTGATCCGGCGCGACCTCCCAGATCGCCTGATGCAGCCCGCGCTCCACGATGAAGGTCTGACCGTGCTTGTTGATCGACACCGCCCCACCGGTATTCGTGTCCTTGTAGAGCACTTTCGCGCGGCCGGCTGCGTCGACGAGGACGACATCACTGCTGTCCTGCTGCGCGACCAGTACGCCGCGGGCCGTGGCAACGATGCCATCGGCGTTATTGCCCGATTCGTGCCACACCGAGCGCCAATGCGCGCCGGTTGCAATCACGCCTGGGATGGCCGGTACTTCCGCGGACCCTGTGTCCGCCGGAGGACCCGCCGGCGCGGGCCGGCCGCCCGCGGCGGCAGAATTGCGGATCACGGGATGATGGTTCTTGCAGCTGTCGATCTCGGCTTTGTAGTGCGAGTCCTCCTGTGCCTTTAATCCCGGGCCCTCGGTCCTCTGAGGTGTCTGCGCCAGCGCTATCGTGGCACTCACCAAACACAGTGAAACGGCTGCTAAGCATGAAGATCGCATGTCGATGCCCCCCTGAATCCGAAGCTCTTTTTGATCTACCTGTCGTGGCGCGTGCAATTATGGCCGACCTGACCCGATTCCGAGCATTTCCGGTCGGAGACATGCGATGGTTGACCGTTACCCTTGGCCAAAGTTCGTAAACGCGCCGCATTGCAGCAATGACGAATCTGCCGGAACGCAAATTTAGTTCAAGGATGTCGATTTAGGTCAGTCTCGAACGTCTAGTAGGGTGAGCGGTAAAATCGCGAGTCCGGCACTCAACGAGACTTCCGACATCGGAGAAATCACCATTCGCCTGCCAATCACCCCCACCATTACCGTCTTTGAACGCTCGCCCGATGGCGGCAGGGGACTGGCACGCGACATGCGCGTTCGATGGGCGTTCGAGGAAGTGGGTCAACCCTACGGGGTGCGCCTTGTTTCCTTCGCTGCGATGAAGGAACCCACGCATCGGGCCCTTCATCCTTTCGGGCAGATTCCGACCTATGAAGAAGGCGATCTGGTCCTGTTCGAGTCCGGAGCCATTGTGTTCCATATCGCCGCGCGCCATGCAGGCCTGCTGCCCGAGGATGCGAATGCCCGCGCACGCGCGATCAGCTGGATGTTTGCCGCGCTCAACACGATTGAGCCGCCGATCCTCGATCTGCAAACCATGCGGTTCCAGGAGGGCGACAAGACCTGGTACGCGCAGCGCCTGCCGCTGGTCGAGGATCGCATCCGTCACCGGCTGCGCGAACTGTCCGATCGCCTCGGCAATGCCGACTGGCTCGATGGTGCCTTCAGCGCCGGCGATCTGATGATGGTGGCGGTGCTGATCAGGTTGAAAGCGTCCGGTCTGCTGAACGAACATCCGAACCTTTCCGCCTATGTCGCCCGGGGCGCAGCGCGGCCCGCCTACCAGCGGGCTTTCGATGCTCAATTGGCGCTTTTCAATGGCATGCCACCACCGGCTGCAGGAAACGCGGGGTAGGCAATGGGTGAATCACTTCGGACCACGGCGACGGTCAACTGTGTATGCGGACAGGTCGCGGTAGAGGCGATCGGTGCGCCGATTGCCAGTGTCATCTGCTACTGCGACGATTGTCAGGAGGGCGCCCGGCAGATTCGGGCGCTACCCAATGCCGTTTCCGTTGAGGATCCGGATGGGGGGACGGCTTACCTGGCATATCGGAAGGATCGCCTCAGGTGCCTTAAGGGCGCTTCACTGTTGCGGCCTCACAAGATCAGAGAAAACTCCGCGACCAATCGAGTGATTGCGACCTGCTGCAATTCGGCGATGTTCATGAACTTCGATGATGGCAAACACTGGGTTGACCTGTATCGATCCCGATGCGAGGGCGAGGTCCTACCCGTGCAGATGCGCATTTGCACCAAGTTCAAGCCCGACGCGCGCTCAATGCCAACCGATGTCCCGCATTTTTCGCGCTATCCGCTGGCGCTTCTGGCGAAGCTGGTGCTTGCCAAAGCGGCAATGTTGCTTCACCGATAAGCCGATCAACCGGCCTCAGGGGGCAATGTCCCGCACCATTTGGTGCGCGATCTGACTTCGCTGCAGCTTCGACTTCTGTTCGGTTGCGTATAGGGATTTAAGAAAGGACTGATCCCAAGCGGTCATGCCGGCTGGTGCGGCCTTCGGCGCTTCGTTGAAGAGCGTCAGGATCGTCGGGGCATCGCCCAGGTGAGCGTCGGGTTTGAGTTTCGCGAAACCCGCCATGGCGACGTAGTCGGCGAGTTGACCGACGGTCACGCCCCGTAAGCGATTCTGGTCAACGACGACGAAAACGCTTGAGATGGTCCAGATCGTATTGAACACCAGATGACTCCCTCCTGCGGTTGCGGGTCCGCACTGCAGGAACACGTTCGGATCCCCTTTTGGCAC
>Ga0210400_10005288_pt1 | contig 10981 bp, 6 predicted proteins | sample IncBWH26MmetaG_FD_155456 | JGI IMG/M metagenome (GOLD analysis project Ga0210400, IMG submission 155456) | Forest soil microbial communities from Barre Woods Harvard Forest LTER site, Petersham, Massachusetts, United States - Inc-BW-H-26-M | ecosystem: Environmental > Terrestrial > Soil >...
CAGTAATCGAGCAGCCGCCGAATCTCGGCTTCCGTGTCCTCGATCATCGACTCATAGAATACGCGATGCACGCGTCCTGGCAGCACCCGATCGACGTGTGCCATCAGGTCAACGTAGTCGCGATAGTACCAACCGAGATCCTCGAGATCGTAGGAGAAATTCTGCCCACGCGCGAAATGCTGTTTGAAGGCCGAAAAACAGCAGCCGAGGGGGTGCCGGCGCGCGTCGATGATCTTCGCATTCGGCAATATCAGGTGGAGCAGCCCCGTGTACAGCCAATTGTTCGGCATCTTGTCAATGAAGAACGGCGCTGCCGTCTTGCGGTAGATCCGGGTCGACGCCAGATAACGTTCACCCAGGGCGCGCAGTTCCTGCGCATCGAGCGCGGCCACTGCCGCAAAAAATGGGGCCTCCTGGTCCCGCGCATCGCGACCGGCGAGTTCGCGCGCCATCTGCGGCACGTCCGGCAGCTCCATGGTGCCTTCGACCAACGAATGGCTCGACAGGATCTGCTCGAGCAGGGTCGAACCTGCTCGCGGCAGCCCAAGTATGAAGATGGGTGCCCGGTCCGGCGCTCCCGCGCCCGACCGCGCGGCGAAAAAATCCGCCGTGCATTGCTGCTTGCAGCGGCTGACGTACAGCGCGTTGTCGGTGGCGCTGTATGGGTGTTGCTGTCTGCGGATGGCGTTGCCCTTGGCGTAGTGAGCGAAGGACTCTGCATAAGAACCGGCATCTTCGAGCGCCTTGGCGAGCGAGAACTCGAAATGAAGGCGGTCCTCGTCGCTCAGATCCGCGCGCGCCAAAGCGCGGTCAATGGCGGCGATGTCGGCGGCGGCGAACCGGAATGTCTTGAGGTTGGCGAGACTCCAATAGGCCTCGCCCAGGGTGGGTTGCATGTCGATCGCTCGGCGGTAGGCCGCCACGCTGTCGTCCTGGCGCCGCGCGGTTTTCAGCGAATGTCCGTAGCTCATCCAAATCTTCGGTTGCCGCGGAAAATCCTTGAGCACGGCCGCGTAGACTTCGATCGACTCGCCGTAGTCGCCAAGATTGGCGAGCACTGCCGCCTTGAGGTTGAGGTACCCTGGATTGCGCGGTTCCTTCGCAAGCAGCGCCGCCACCTGCGGCAGGGCCGCTGCCGCCTTTCCCTGCCGATTGAGCACCACCGCATAGTTGTGCCGCGCCGGATCGAAGCTCGGAGCGAGCTCGAGACAGCGCTCGAGCAGCGTTTGCGCGTCCCCGTACCTGCGGAGGCGCGCCGCCACCTCCGCGAGCATGCGCAGCGCCGCCACATCGGTCGGGTGCTGCACGAGGTGGGAGCGTAAGCGGGCTTCAGCGTGCGGCAGCTCGTTCGCGACCAGGAACGCCGCAGCTTCCATGAGTCGCGGATCTTTGGTCGCCGCCCTGAGATAACGCGCGCGGGCCTGGTCCGCGCCGCCGGCGTCGCCGGCAGCATCGAGGTGATCTGCGAGCAAGCGCCAAGCGTCCGCAAAGTCGGGTTTCAGCTGCACGGCGCGCCGCAGCGATGCCACTGCCTCGCCCGCTCGGCCGGTTTCACCAAGTGCCATGCCGAGTTCCAGCTGCGCGGGTGCCGAGCGTGGCTGTTCGCGGCAGAGCGGTTCCAAAATTCCCACCGCCAAGTCCGGATGACCGGTGAGACGCTGCGCGGCTCCCAGAATCAAGCGCGCATGCGGATGGCCCGGAACGGCCTTGAGGATCTCACTCGCCTGCTCGGCGGCGAGCGCGGCGTCCCTCTCGAGCAATCGGGCAGCATGCCCCAGCGCAACATCCAATGTTCCTACGGGCTCCGAAGCGCTGTTCAATTGAACATCCAGTCGATCCCCGCACATTGTTACGGTCTTATAAGAATCTCCCGCCGTCGCTTTGTCAAATCTACAACATTCGCCGGCGGCCCTTCGGCGTCATCAAGTTGGATGCGCAATATCCGGCTCTCGGCGCATGTGGCGCCGGCAGTAATTCTTGTAATTGATTGATAAATTAAGGCTTATCCATTGAAACGACGCAGCTGATCGTGCGCCGATAGCGCACGGCCAAGCGAGCAGGCCGCGCCACTGTACAGTCGTTCAGAGGCTTTTCTCGCCACACCAGTGAAAGTTCGGGCAGCGGCGCCGCAGCCAAGCCGGTCAGCGGCGCGCAACCGCCGATGTGTAGCCCGGGCCCCGCAACACCTGTCCCGGCTTCGCGCCAGTCATCTTGCCCTCCGCGATGACGGGCACGCCGTTCACCAGCACCCAGCGCATGCCGAGCGCCAACTGATTCGGCGCGCTGAAAGTCGAGCGGTCGGTGATCGTCCCTGCATCGAATACCACGACATCGGCCCACAGGCCGAGTTTCAGCACGCCGCGATCGACGAGACGCATGCGCTGCGCGGGCAATGCCGTGAACTTGCGGATCGCCTCCTCGAGCGACAGGCGATGCTCTTCGCGCACGTATTTGCGCAGAATGCGCGGGAATACCCCGTAGGCGCGCGGATGCGGATGCTCCTCGCCCAAGATCCCCTCGGGTGAGGTACCCGAACTGTCATTGTTGATCGAGGTCCAGGGCTGGATCAGCGCCAACGCCACGTCGTCCTCTTGCATGCCGAAAACGGCGCATTGGGTAAAGCCATCGTCCTCCGCCAATATGTCGAGCAATGTCTCGAGCGGGTCCTTGCCGCGCGACTTCGCGATGGCCGCGATGGTCTGACCCTGCAGGGACCGCAACGCCGGATTCTTGACCACGCCGATCAGGATCGAGTCCGGACCGGGCACCTCGTCCCATTCGTTGTCCCAGGCGGCACTGGGAGTTTGCATGTCCTTGCGCATCCGCGCCCGCGCCTCGGGATCCTTGAGGCGTGCCACCATTTTTTCATTGCCGCCGTCGTGCGCCCACGGCGGTACGAAGGCGGACATCTCATTGAACCAAGCTGTATAGGCGTAGGTGTCCGCCGTGATGTCGAGGCCGCTCGCGCGTGCCGCCTCGATGCGCTTGATGACATCGGGCATGTGGCCCCAGTTCTGTTTGCCCGCGACTTTGAGGTGCCATATCTCCGCTGGAATATGCGCTTCGCGCGCAATGCGGAAAGTCTCGTCGAGGGCGGCAACGATACCGTCCCCTTCCGAACGCATGTGGGTCGCGTAAATGCCGCCGAACGGTGCAGCTTCCGAGGCCAGCGCAATGAGTTCTTCCGTGCTCGCATACATCGCCGGGGCATACTCGAGCGACGTCGATACGCCGACCGCGCCGTCGACCATGGCTTCGCGCACCAACGCCCGCATGCGCTCGAGTTCCGCCGCCGTGGGCGGACGATCCGCGCCGCCGATCACCGCCTTGCGCACCATGGTCGCGCCGACGTAAGAGGCCAGATTGATGCCGAGTCCGGAGCGCTCGAGCCGGGCGAAATACTCGCCAAGCGACTGCCAGTCCGCCTTCAGCCCATAGTGCTCCAGGGTCTGGACTGCTTCTTCGCGCGCATGGCCGCTCATCGGCGCGGGCGAGGTGCCTTCACCGGTGACCTCGCTGGTGATCCCCTGATAAATCTTCGACGGCAGCCGCGGATCGACCAGGATGGTGAATTCGGATTGCCCGAGCATGTCGATGAAGCCGGGCGCGACAATGAGGCCCGCGGCGTCGATGCGCCGTTTCGCCGCAGCATTGCCCAATTTGCCGATGGCGGCGATGCGTCCGTTGCGAATGCCCACGTCCGCCGAGTACCAAGGCGATCCTGTGCCGTCGACGACGTGGCCGCCGGCAATGACGAGATCGAAGGGATCTGCACACCACGCGCGGCTGCTGAGCAGCAAGGCCGCCAAGGCCGCAACTCGGAGAAAAGGCGGTATGTTCGATTCGCGCAACGGCTCAACCCCAAAGAGCGCGCTCAGGCAAGCGCATGCGGCCCCGATCGTACTCGATCCCGTGCGCGCGGTCCTCGGCGTGCAGCAGCGGACCATCGAGATCGACATAGTCCGCCATCTGGCCGACCACCATGCCGGGCGCCATCGCCAGCGAAGTCCCCGCCATGCATCCCACCATGACTGCAAGTCCCGACGCGCGAGCCTCGCGCGCCAGCGCGAGCGCCTCGGTCAAACCGCCGGTCTTGTCGAGTTTTACATTCACGACCTGATACAGATTCTTCACCAGCCCCAAGCCGGCGCGATCGGCCACCGATTCATCGGCCGCGAGCGGTATGGGTCCGGTATAGCCGCGCAAAGTCTCGTCCTCCCCGCGCGGCACCGGTTGTTCGACCAGCACCACGCCCAGCGACTGCAGTTCCGGTGCGGCTCGATTCAGCAGCTCGCAGGTCCACGCCTGATTCGGATCGACGATGATGCGCGAGGCGGGACTGATCGCGTGCGCCAGCCGCACCGCCTCGAGCGGACGGGCGCCGTCGACCTTCACCTTGAGCCAGGGCCAGCCCGCGTAGCGGAACGCGCCCGCCGCGACCGCCTCGTCGGTGTCGATACCGAGCGTGACGCAGGTGGTGAGCGGGCGCGGCTCGAGGAATTGCGCCAGATCCCACACGCTCGTGCGGCGGCGTTTTGCCGTCAGGTCCCACAGCGCGCAGTCCAGGGCATTGCGCGCCCCTCCGGCCGGCAACAGCTGCGCCAGCATCGCGAAGTCGAGTGCGGGTCCCGCGCCGCGTTCGACCGCGGGGCGAACCGCTTCCAGCTGCGCGACCAGCGAGGGCGCCGTCTCCCCATCGTAGTCGACGCCGGCCGCTTCGCCGCGGCCGACATGCCCGTCGCCGTCGATCAGCGTGACCACGATGACATCGAGCGCCGCTTCCGCACCGCGCGAGACGCGAAATGGGGTTTTATATGGCCAGGACTCGCGCTCGATGTTCAACTGCATCGCTGCGCCGCCGCCAAGAATTCCTCCACCTGCGTGCGCAGCGTTGCATAGGAGGTCACCAAGCGGATGGCGACGCCGTCCGCGGCGTCGCTCAGCGGCCAACGGTAGAAACCAAATCCCTGGTTCTCGAGCGCGGCCACCACCGCTTCGGGCAGTGCCACGAACACTTCGTTCGCCTGCACCGCCTGCAGCAGGGTCGCGCCCCGGATGGCGCCCAAACCATGCGCCAACGCGGATGCCATCGAGTTCGCGTGGCGCGCGTTGTCGAGCCACAATTCGTGCTCAAAATACGCCAGCAGCTGGGCACTCACGAAGCGCAACTTCGACCACAGATGTCCCGCCCGTTTGCGGTGGCGCTCGAAATCCCGGGCGCGCTCCGGATCGAAAAAAACCACGGCCTCGGCGCACAGCGCTCCGTTCTTGGTGGCCCCGAGCGACAGCACGTCGATCCCGCTCTGCCAGGTGGCCGCGGCCGCAGTGCAGCCGAGGTGCACCAGCGCATTGGCAAAGCGCGCGCCATCCATGTGTACGGGCAGACGGTGTTGCCGCGCGACCTCGGTGAGCGCGGACAGCTCGGCTAAATCGTACACAGTTCCCCACTCCGTAGCCTGACTCAAGCTCACCGCGGCGGGCATGACGTGATGCACGCCCATGTCCTCTGCAAAGGCAATTGCGCTGGTCAGCTGCGCCGGCGCTATTTTGCCGTCGGCGGCAGAAAACCCGATCAGCTTGGCGCCGCCCGTGAAAAATTCCGGTGCGCCGCATTCATCGGTAACGATGTGTGCCGACTGGTGGCAGTACACGCCGCCGTACGGTGGAGTGATCTGCGCCAGAGCCAGCGCATTGGCGGCGGTGCCGGTGGTCACCGGGAAGATCGCCACCGCAGTGCCGAACACCTCGCTCGCCACGACTTGCAGCCGTTGCGTCAATTCGTCGCCGCCGTAAGCGGTTGCGGACCCCTCGTTGGCGGCATTGATGGCGGCCATGATCGGTTCGCATACCGGCGTGACATTGTCGCTCTTGAAGTTGCGGCTCAACTTGAGACTCCTTGGTTTCGCGCCGGCATCGGCCGGCGCCATCAGTGTAGGCGCCGCCACTCGCGCGCATCAAATTCGAACGTCTGGCCTTCGCGCAGCCAAATCACCGCGGCGGCTCGAACCGTCAAGAACCAGGTGGCCTGCTGCAGGGGTTTGCGCGGCTTGAAACAGGTGGGCTGCAGCACGGCGACCGCTGCGCCATGCTGCGGGTCGCGTACCGATTCATAACGAATCGCATCGACACCCGCTTCGCGCGCGGTATGCGCGAAACGCTGCGTGGCGCCATAGTCGTCAGGGTGGGTCCATTCGGCGTGCGATCGTGCGAAGGGTGCGGCCGTCAAATCGACCATTTGCGCCTGTACACCCGCCTGAAACACTGTCTGCGGTGATGGGCCCAGGGACTCCAGGCCCGCGCTGTCGACCAAGAATCGCCAACGCCAGAAGCCCAACTCCGCACAGGCCGTGCGCTGCGCCTCGGCGCCGTACCAGATGCCCGATTCGGCGGGGGCGCGAAACCGCGATCCGATCGGGGACGCGTAGCGAAAGGGAGTGGCCAGCAGGTAGTGCAAATCGGCGCTGCCCGCGGCCAGCGCCGGCTTGGTCTCATCCAGCAGCCTCTCGAGCAGCAGTTGCTCGGCGGCGTTCGCGACCAGCCGCAGCGTCGAGGCGACGTGCTGCGCTTCGACGGCGCGCCACAGTCGCCGCTGGGCGCGGAACGCCTCAGATGCGACCGCGCGCGGCATCCAGATATTGGACGACACGAACCAAGCCTTCTGTGCTGCGGATGAGGTCGATCGGTCGGCCGGCCAGCCCGTGGTTCTGCCCACGCAACCAGCCGCGCGCCGCCGTATCGTTGGAGCCGATCAAGGCGTCGAGCGACCGAAACAGGCGCACGAACAACGCGCCCATTTCCCATTCCTTCTTGTGAGTGTCCAGGGTGTAGGTGCCGTTCGCCATGCGCGACACGGTCGAGGGGCTGAGCCCCAAGATTTGTGCGAGCCCGGATTGAGTCACTTCGAGCAGTGCGCCCGCACGCAGCACCGCCCCGGTGAGCACCCGGCGGGGTTCGGGCTCGAGGTCGATCGAGGTGTGTGCCATATCGTGCCTATAGAAATAATTACGATGATCCCATTCTATTGCAATTCAGCCTCGCCGGCAAATGCGACGCATGCACCCCGCGCACACCCCGCATCGCAGCGCATCCGGCAAACATGCGTGAACTGCGTCGAACTCTTTGAATATGCTTGTATCCAAGGCCGGATTGCGGCGCTTAGGATTTGCCTGTAGGGATCCCCCCGTGTGGTGGGTACCCCTCGCCCGGTGTGCCGGGGCGTTTCGGCAGAATTCTGGAGTACGCAATGTCGAGCGGGAAGAACCCGTTAATGTTGATGATGGCCCTTGCAATGCCCGGCGCGGCTCAGGCGCTCGGCTTAGGCGACATCCATGTCGATTCTGCGCTCAACGAGCGCTTAGTCGCGGAAATCGACATCGTGGGTGCTACCCCGGAAGAACTCACCGATCTGCGCGCGGCGGTCGCGAATCGCGAGACATTCCAGCATTTGGGCGTCGAGCGTCCGGCCTTTCTGCCCTCGACAACCTTCAAGGTCACCCAAGACAGCCGCGGGCGGCCGGTGCTTGCAGTGCGCTCCACCGACCCCTACACCGAACCTCTGGTCAATTTCCTCGTCGATCTGCGCTGGCACAATGGGCAGCTCGTGCGCGAATACACCCTGTTGCTCGATCCGCCGGGTTTCGGCGCCGAACGCAGGGGCGAGGCGATGCAGGCCGCAGCACCCGCTGCGCCGGCCACGCCCCTCGTCGAGACCAAGACGCAGACGGTGGCGCGTCGGATCGACCCGCCCGCCGATCAAACCTCGCGCAGCGGCGTCGCTCGTAAAACCACACACATCAAGGTCGGGGCGAAAGCCACGCTGCGCGGCATTGCGTGGCGCGTCGGTGAACGCTCCGATTCGGATCTGCAGAAAATGATGATTGCGATCTTCCGCGCAAATCCGAGCGCCTTCGACGGCAACATCAACCGGCTCTACCGCGGCGCAGTGCTCACCATCCCGTCGGTCGCGGAGGTGGCGGCGATCTCGGCGGCGGAGGCCAAACATGAATTTCACGCGCAGATGGTGGCGTGGCGCGGGCCCGCCCGCACCGCCGCCCAGCGAAGCAGCGCTGCCAGCACCGCACCGGCCGCGCCGGCACCGAGCGTCGCCGCCGAGACTACGCCTGCGTCCATCGAACCCCTCAACCAGCGCGTGCAGTCGCTGGAGAAAGAACTCAGCGACCTGAAGGGCGTACTCGACTCGGAACGCGATCAAATGCTGGCGATTCAGCAGCAATCGGAGCGCGCTGCGAGCGCGGCACCGCGCAGCGCGGAGACGCTGCAGAGGATCGAGGCGCCTGTGACGGTCGCAGCGCGCAAGGCAGTCGCAGTGCCGCCTCCAATCGCGACACCCCTCAAGCAGGAATTCGCGGTGGCGTTGGTCGCCGGCCTGGGGACCTTGGCCGCGGCGCTGGCTGCGCTCTATTTCAGAATTCGCCGCCGCGTGGCGACGCTGCCGCGCTTGGACAACGATGGCAATACGGACGCCGCCAGTGCGCAAGCCGCCGTTGCGGCCGCCGCCGCGGCACCGGATGTGACCGCGCACGATGCCGCTGTCGTGGACGATTTCGGCGCGCAGGAGGCAAGGCCCGCGCTCGCGCCGGCCGAGGCGTCTGAGTACCGCGCCCCAAGTCAGGCGCCTGAACAAGCCGCCGACGATTCGACCAACCCGATGTTGCCGATACTCACGCCGATGGCGGGGCGCAGCGAAATTACCGGCGCCGGCTCACCGACCACACCGCAGGACACGACCGTGAACCTGCAAGTCGACACGGTCAACCTGCGCATGAACTCGACGCGCCTCGACTACAATTTGGTCGATCTCGACATGACGGCGCAACACGTGCAGATGCCGAGCGTGCTCAATGAGAACGCGGTGGTGAAGGAGAGGCGCACGAATCTTGCTGACGTGCTGCGACTCGCCATCGAGCGCGAACCCGATCGCCACGATTTGCGCATGAAACTGCTGGAGTTGTACTACTCCGCCGCGGCCACCAACCGCCAGGGGTTCTTGGAAGTGGTGCAAAAATTCGCGCGCGACCGCGACTACTTGAAGACCGACCAATGGGACAAGATCGCATTCATGGGCCGCCAGATCGCCTCTGACAACCCGTTGTTTGCCGAGGAATTGGCCTCGGATGATGACTTGGCAAATTGCGCATAGCCCCGCTACGCGCAGCATGGAATAGCGCGCCCGTCGCGGCGGCTTGAACCCTCGCGTATATTGCCTCGCGTTCGTGTTGCGCGGGGGTCACCATGTCGAGCCGATTCGCCGGCGTTTTCTTGATTATGGCGGCGTCGGCGGCGGCTGCCCCCTTACCCCCGTCCGCGGCGACGCATGGCGTCAAGCTCGAAAAAACCTCCATCCCCATGCGCGACGGCGTTCGACTCGCAGTCACCCTTTACCTGCCCGCTGATCTCAAAGCCGGGACACGCTGCCCCGCCTTGCTCGAATATCTGCCGTATCGAAAGGATGATGACGAGGCTGCCCGCGACTATGGCACGCACGCCTACTTCGCGCGCCGCGGATATGTGAGCGCGCGTGTGGATATCCGTGGCTTCGGTGAGAGCGAAGGGACCCCGCCCGATCGAGAGTATTCGGCGCAGGAGCAGCAGGATGCGGAGGAGGTCATTGCCTGGCTCGCCCGTCAATCCTGGTCGAACGGCAAAGTGGGCATGCTCGGGATTTCATGGGGAGGCTTCAATTCGATTCAGATGGCGCTGCGCAAGCCTCCCGCGCTCAAGGCCATTCTGGCCGTCGCTGCCACCGAGGAACTGTTCAAGGAGGACGTGCATTACATCGACGGAATTTTTCATGTCGACGAGTTCGAGCTCACGATGGACTTGGATCAGGGGCGTCCCGGCGCGCCGGATTTCAGTCTCGATGAATCGGTGATCGGTCCGCGCATGGATTCGCCGCCGTGGTCGCTCAACTACATGAAGCATCAGCGCGACGGCGCCTTCTGGCGCGCGCCGTTGCGGCCGATCGAGACTCTCGCGGTACCCACGTTCTTGATCGGCGGGATGCAGGATGGCTACCGCGACAGCATTCCGCGCATGCTCGATAAGGTCAAGGCTCCGCTCAAAGCGTGGATCGGCCCGTGGAACCACGGCTTTCCAAACGGCAGCGACTACGGGCCAGAGTATGAATGGCGCGACCAGGCCGTGCGTTGGTTCGACTTCTGGCTGAAGGGCCGCAACACCGGCGTGCTCGAGGATCCGCGCGTGCTGATCTATCAGCAACACTGGCACCCACCGCAGCCCCGGCTCCAAGAAGTGCCCGGCGAATGGCGCGCCGAAATCTGGCCACCCGCGGGCTTGACGCCGATGAACTGGTATCTGGGGCCGGATCACCGCCTGTCTTCCGATGCTCGCGGCGATCCCGGCATGGACCAGCTGCGCTATGTGCCGTCCGCGGGCGTCGAGGCCGGATTCTGGTGGGGAGAATTGCTCACCGACCAGCGGCCGGTGGATGCCTTCAGTCTCGTCTATGATTCGCCGCCCCTGTCCGAGGAGGTGGCGATTCTGGGTCTACCGCACGTGAGCCTGCGAGTCTCGGCCGAAGCGCCGCTCGCCGATTGGTTCGTGCGACTCTCCGACGTGGCCCCCGACGGCCAAGTGACCATGGTCACCGGCGCCGGCATCAACGGCGCACAGCGTGAGTCGATGTCGAAGCCGCAAGATTTGGTGCCGGGCAAGATTTATCCGTTGTCGCTCGATCTGCACCTGGCATCCTGGGTTTTTCCGCAGGGTCATCGAATCCGCATTGCCGTGTCGAACGCGCTTTGGCCGATGAATTGGCCGACACCTTACCCGATGACCACCGCCGTGATGCTGGGCGGCGACGCTGCATCCCGGGTGGTCCTGCCGCGCGTGCCGCTGCACGGGCCGGCCGCGCCCACGTTCGCAGCGCCCGAACCCATCGAGGAGCCGCAGGGCATCGCCGGCATTGGCGGGGGCGGCGCCGCGTGGCCCGGCGAGTGGA
>Ga0210400_10005290_pt1 | contig 10977 bp, 9 predicted proteins | sample IncBWH26MmetaG_FD_155456 | JGI IMG/M metagenome (GOLD analysis project Ga0210400, IMG submission 155456) | Forest soil microbial communities from Barre Woods Harvard Forest LTER site, Petersham, Massachusetts, United States - Inc-BW-H-26-M | ecosystem: Environmental > Terrestrial > Soil >...
ACGGCCTGCACCAGACCCGAACAGTCGAAGCCCTGCGCCGATTCACCGCCCCATACGTAGGGGACACCGAGGAACGACATGACATCCTTCACCGCCGCCGCTTGGATGGGCGACTCCCCCGCGCTCACCAGTCCAACAGCTCCGTTGCCGATCAGGTTGCAGCCGATGCCTCCCGGAGAACCTCCGGCCAGGCCGCCTGATGACGTGGAAGGCGTGGGTAGGACCGCCGGAGCCGGCGTAGTGGCGGGAGCCGGCGGGGCTGCAGGCGCCGGGTTCGTCGTCGGTGTGGTCGGGGCCGGGGTGGTCGATCCCGATCCTGAGCCTGTCGCCCCACCGACGGGCGGCACCGTGACCGGGCTGGTGGGCGTCGGTACCGGCATGGGAAGGGGGAGTGGCGCCGGAGCGCCGCTCGGCGAGCCCAGGGACGGGATGGTCACCGGGGACGAGAGGACGGGGATCGAGGGAAGCGGCAACGACCCACCGCCCGGATCGGAGACCAGATCGGCGCTGGTGACGTTGGCCGTCGACGTGACCGATGGCAGCACCACCGCAGCCGAACCTGCCGCTCCCGTGGCATACGAAGTGGGCCGAGCGGTCGAGGCAGCCGTGCCGCACACGGAGTTGCCGGGCGTCGTCGGTGCGGCCGGGGCTGGGCCCGTCACCGGCGGTGCCGGGGCCGGAACCGGAGCTGGGGTCGGGGGCGAGCCGGCGGGACCGGTATTCGCAGGAGCGGCGATCAGACCAGACCAGTCAGAGGCGGAGTAGGTCCGCTTCGGCGTGACCTTTTTCTGGGCCCCGGGTGACGCCGAGGCGGCCACGGCCGTCCCCAGTCCCACGGCGAGGAGAACGACGGTGACCCCATGGGTGAACCGGGAATGCAGGACCCTCCGAGATCCGATCTTCTGACCTCGATCGACCCGGACGCTACGGCGTTCCCCCTGGCTCTTCCAAGCGGCCGACAGGGTCGTGCGCGCTCGCGCTACTACTCGCATCACTGTGGTTGCCCTTCATAAACTGCGCCGCTCAGGCACTCGACCACGGCCAGACGAGATCGGCCGTCCCCCTGCCTCCGTCGGCGTTACACAATGAATAGAACAACGTGGGGCCGTCGCTGAACTTGTGAAATTGCTCGCAATCGGTGATCGTGCCGTGCCGGAGGTGGTCGACCCCGCCCGGCCCGTGGCTCAATCGGGGCCCGAATCCCCACTGGCGTCGGGCCACAGGTCCTCGGGCTCGTGGCCCCGCGTCTCGGGCACGAGCCAGAACAGGCCCATGGCCAATGACATGGGCAAGAAGGTGATCACGGCGGCGATGCCAAATCGGTTGTTCACCGTGGCCACTGCGCCGAACACGACGAGCCCCACCACCGCTCCCAACACGCCGGCGGCCAGCCACCACCCAGCCGCCGATGCCCGTACCGATGTGGGGAACAACTCGTTCAGGAGCGCCCCCAGGGCCGGAGCGAGCATGGCACCGGCGAACACGCCGGCGACGTAGCCAACGATCAGCGCGGCGGCCGAGCCCGAGTAGGCCGCCGACGCCACCAGGGCCACGGCCACTACGGCCAGCCCGCCCGTCGGGCGTCGGCCGAACCGGTCGGCCGACCACCGGCCGGCCAGCAGTCCCAACAGGCCGCTGACTCCCCCAACCACCACCATGCTCGCCGTGACCACCCCGGACAAGTGGAGGACGTTCTGGGCGTAGAGGAACACGAAGCTGTTGGCCGGTCCGGTGATGACGGCGACGGCAAAGGTCACAGCCACAGTCACCGCCAGCCGTCTCCGGAACGGCTTGGCCACAGCTCCCAACACCGGTATCGGATGGTCGGCCGAGGCGGCGGCCTGGGCGAAGCGGTCCGGCTCGACGGTCCACCGGCGCAACAGCGGCAGGAGCGCCAATGGAGCCAGCGCCAGTGCGAATACCCCTCTGAACCCGAGCGCCGAGGAGGCCAAGCTGTGGATGACGGCGATGAGACCGGCCCCCGCGGCGTACCCGGCGGTGATAAATGCCACCGCCTTGGCCCGGTCGGCCGAACCGGTCAGCTCCGCCGCGCTCACCTGGGCCAGCGCCGTGGTGGCGCTGAGCAAAGGGCGTCCGCAGGCGAAGATGGCCACGAACCACCAATAGCTGGGGCTGGCAGCGACCACCGCGGTCAGGGCCAGACCGGCGCCGACGGTGATGAGCAGCATCGACCGTCGGCCGAACCGGTCGGCCAGGCCGGTCACCGGCAGGCTCCCGAGGGAGGCGAGCCGGATGATGGCCAACCCCACCCCGAGCACGGTTCCCGAGAGCCCGGCCTGGTCGGCCAGGGTGGCGCCGTGGGCCACCTGCCCGAAACCTCTGGCCACGTCGCCCAGCGCAGCCACCACGCCGAACTGGCCAAAACCCGAGGCGACCGAAGCCAGGGCCACGGCCACGACGGCACGATCGTTCCATCGGACGAGACGGAACGATGGGCCTGCCGGCGACATGCTCATCAATGACTCCTGACGATCACGAGTCCGTCCCCGAGGATCCGGTGCTGCTCGACCTTGCCACGTCCGCCCCCAGCAGTGGCGGTCATTCCGGCGCTCGGTCATGGCCCGCCCGGATCGAGCCGGGCCATGCCACCCATCGACTCCCCCGCAGGCGCGCCCGGAGGGACCGGCGTTAGTCTCAACACGGCAACGGGCATCTGCCTGTGGAACGGGAGAACATTATGCAGCTGGGCATGGTCGGTTTGGGACGGATGGGGGCAAATCTGGTCCGGCGGGTGACGAGAGCCGGCCACGAGTGCGTCGTGTTCGACGTCAACCCCGGTGCCGTCAAAGACCTCGAGAAAGAGGGTGCCACCGGAGCGTCCTCCCTGGCTGATCTGGCCTCCAAACTGGCGGCCCCGAGGGCGGTGTGGGTGATGGTCCCCGCCGGGGATATCACCGCCCAGACGGTGAGCGAGCTGGCGACCCATCTGGACAGTGACGACGCCATCATCGACGGCGGCAATTCCTACTATCGCGACGACATCTCCCGGGCCGCGGCGGTGAAGGACCAGGGCATCCACTACATCGACGTCGGGACCAGCGGTGGTGTGTGGGGTCTCGAGCGGGGGTACTGCCTCATGATCGGGGGCGAGGACAAGCCGGTCGAGCGGCTCGACCCCATCTTCGCCGCCATCGCACCCGGCGTGGGGGCCGCCGAGCGGACCCCGGGACGGACGGGGAAGCCCAGCCGGGCCGAGGAGGGCTATCTCCACTGCGGTCCCACCGGATCCGGCCACTTCGTGAAGATGGTGCACAACGGCATCGAGTACGGCGCCATGGCCTCCTACGCCGAGGGGCTCAACATCTTGAAGCATGCCAACGCAGGGTCGGTCAAGCGCACCGATGACGCCGAGACCGCTCCCCTCGAGAATCCCGAGTTCTACCAGTACGACCTGAATCTGCCCGAGGTGGCCGAAGTGTGGCGGCGGGGCAGCGTCATCGCCTCGTGGCTGTTGGACCTCACGGCCGAAGCGATGGTCGAGTCCCCGGACCTCTCCGACTTCTCGGGTCACGTATCCGACTCGGGCGAGGGCCGATGGACGACCATCGCCGCCATCGAAGAGGGCGTTCCCTCCCCGGTGCTGTCTTCGGCTCTCTTCTCCCGATTCGCCTCTCGGGATTTCGACCGCTTCGGCAATCAGGTGCTGTCGGCCATGCGCAAGCAATTCGGAGGACATGACGAGAAGCCGGCTCCATGAGCGACGGAGGTTCGATGAACGAGCGTCTTCCCGAAGACGCCGTGCTCATGCTCTTCGGTGCCACCGGCGATCTGGCCAAGCGCAAGCTCCTGCCCGGCCTGTTCCACCTCGACGGGGCCGGTCTCATGCCCAAGCGCTATCGCATCGTGGGCTCTGCCCCTGCCGGCACCGGTGCCGACGCCGAGAGCTTCGGGACCTACGTCCACGACGTGCTCAAGCAGTTCGGGCGCAGGGACGTGACCGACCTGGATTGGGAGTCATTCGGGTCGAACCTCTCGTTCGCTCCCTCCTCCACCGATGACCTGAGCGAGCTGGCCGCGGCCGTGGACAGGGCCGAACACGGCCTCGACCATCCCCAGCGGATCATCTACCTGGCCGTGCCGCCATCGGCTTTTCTGCCCATGGCTCAGGCGCTAGGCGCCGCCGGGCTGGTCAACGCGGGCACCAAGCTCATCATCGAGAAGCCGTTCGGGTCCGACCTGGCTTCGGCCCGCGAGCTGAACGAGGGGCTGCACAGGGTGTTCGAGGAGGCCCAGATCTTCCGGATCGATCACTTCCTGGGCAAAGAGGGGGTGCAGAACGTCCTGGTCTTCCGGTTCGGGAACGGCCTGTTCGAACCGGCCTGGGACCGGGATCATCTCCAGTACGTACAGGTCGACGTACCCGAGAAGCTGAACGTCGACGACCGTGGCGCCTTCTATGAGGCGACGGGTGCCTTTCGGGACATGGTTGTCACCCACCTCTTCCAATTGCTGGGCTACCTGGCCATGGAGCCGCCCACCGACTTCGACGCCACCTCGCTGCACAAGGCCAAGCTCGCGGTGTTCGAAGCCATGGCCCCCCTCGACAAGGACCATGTCGTCTTCGGCCAGTACGAGGGCTACCGGTCGGTGGCTGGAGTGGCCAAGGACTCGACGGTGGAGACCTTCGTCGCCGCCACGGTGACCATCGACAATGCCCGCTGGTCCGGCGTTCCCTTCTACCTGCGCACCGGCAAGGCCATGGCCGAGACCCGGACGACGGTCACGCTGGGGTTCAAGGAACCCAACATGCACATGTTCGACCGCTCGGGGGTAGCGGCTCCCGCCTGCCCCAACGAGATCGTGTTCGAGCTGGCCGATCCGGGATCGGTGACCATCAGGTTCGCAGCCAAACAGCCCGGGCCGACCATGGACGTCGAGCCCGTGTCCATGTCCTTTTGCTACGCCGACTCCTTCACCGTGGCCAAAGACCTCGAGGCCTACGAACGCCTCCTCCACGACGTGATGCTGGGTGATCACACGTTGTTCAACGACGCGCCCGGCATCGAACGGCTGTGGGAGGTGGCCGGCCCGATCCTCGAGTCGGCACCCACGCCGGTGCCCTATGCGCAGGGATCGTGGGGGCCGGCTGCGGCCGACGGCCTGCTCGAGTCCAACTGTTGGGCCCTGCCCGACGACAGCACCGGGTAGACAGCTCGGGGTACAGGCAGCTCGGCATGAGGACTGCCCGCCGTCTCTCTTAGGCTTGCGGGCATGGAACCGTTCTCGCTCAGCGGCCGCTCCGCCATCGTCACCGGCGCATCGCGTGGGATCGGAGCAGCCACGGCCCGGGCCCTGGACCGGGCCGGAGCCCGGGTGGCGCTGGTGGCCCGGAGCCGGGTCGATCTCGAAGAGGTGGCGCGCGAGCTGGAGCACGACCCCATCGTGGTGGTCGGGGACCTCCGTCAGGAACAGACGCCGATCGAAGTCGGCACCCAGGTGCTCGAGCAGCTGGGCCGGGTCGACATCCTGGTCAACAACGCCGCGGCCGCGGCCCGATTGGCCACCGCCGATACCGAAGCCGAGGCCATCGACGAGATGCTGGCCGTGAACATCCGGGCTCCCCTGCTCTTGATCGCCACCGTGATCCCCTCCATGATCGAACACCGATCGGGCTCGATCATCAATCTCTCCTCGGTCTCGGCCTTGGTGGGGACGCCCCGACGAGCGGCCTACGCCGCGTCGAAAGGCGGCCTCGATGCCGCTACCCGGTCGTTGGCCATGGAGCTGGGACCGTCCGGGATCAGGGTGAACTCGGTGGCGCCCGGCGTGGTCGACACCGCGTTGTGGGCCAAGAACCGGGCGATTCCTGGCGTGATCGAGAAGATCGAGGAGCAGACCCCGCTGGGTCGATGGGGCATCCCCGATGACATCGCCGATGTCATCGTGTTCCTGGCCTCGGATGCGGCCCGGTTCGTCACCGGCGAGACCATCACGGCCGACGGGGGCATGGCCCGCACCTTCGACCTCCACGGAGGAGCGGTCTGACCCACGCTCGGGGCGGTTGGCGCCGCCTAGGGCATGGCCGACCAGCCCTGGTAGTCCTCGACGGCGATGCCTAGATAGCCCGACGTGCCGGCCATGTCGCGGTTGACCTGGCTGATGGAGGCGTCAAACTCCGACAGCGTGTCCCCGTAGAAGCTCAGCCAGGACGGCGAGTCCTGGTTGGCTTCGGCGGCGAACCGGAGCGGGATGCCCACCGATCGGGCCGTGGCCAGCTCGGTCCGCCCGAAAGACTCGATCTGCGAGACCGAATTGAAGAAGGTGACCACGGTGGCGGCGTCGGCGTGCTGCATGGCGGCCACATCGAGGGGGACTTCGGTCGAGGTGTTGAACATCGACAGCCAGTAGGGAATGGAGATCTCGTCGGGCACGCCGTAGGTCTGCGCCACCGTGTGGATGTCGGCCAGCTCGGTCAGGTACTGGTCGATGGTCCCCGCCTGGTCGGTGCTCCACGAGGCCAGCGCCCACGGCTCCAGCTCGACGTGGATCCCCTGGAACAGGCCCGTGGCCAACGCCTCGTTGGCCCATCCGGTTCCGTCGGTCGGATTGGGCACCCACGACGGGTCACCGCCCATGGCGTAGACCGTGATCCCGGCCGCGGCGGCGTCGGCCGACAGCGACTCCTCCAAGGGCAGCTGCGGCTGCGACCAGCCCCAGGGGACATAGGTCGGGTTGGTGAACCCTGGCGCCACGTAGGCGAAGATCTCGGTCACCCCATTGGCCTGGGCAAAGTTGACCATGGCGGCGGAGTCAGTCCAGTTCCAGGCCCACATGGCCACCGTGGGCCCGGTGGTAGCCACCGTCACGTCAGCGGGGGAGGAGCTGGGTGCGGGGGGTTTGGGCGACGGAGCGTCGGTACCGCCGTAGGAGGTGGCGGACAAGCCCAGCCCCACCACCGTCGTCACCATGACCGAGCACCCCAACACAATTCCACGTCCAGCCACGTCTGCATCGCGCTCCCCTCCCGGCGGTCCTTCCCGTCCCGTCGGGATCGCCCTGTCGACGGCATCAGATACCCTGCGGGGTCCACGGGGCCAATCGGGGCCTGCTCCGATCCTCGATCGATCCCGGTGGCAGCGGGGCCAATGCCTTATACGCTCTGGCCATGGACTACCGCACGCTTGGACGCACTGGGGTCAAGGTCAGCCCGCTCTGTCTCGGGACGATGATGTTCGGAGTGTGGGGCAACCAGGACCACGACGACTCGATCCGCATCATCAACCGGGCGGTGGATGCGGGGATCAACTTCTTCGACACGGCCGACATCTACTCCTTCGGGGAGTCCGAGGAGATCGTGGGCAAGGCCCTGGCCACCCTAGACCGCGACAACATCGTGCTGGCCACCAAGGTCCACGGCTCAATGGGCAAGGACCCCAACACCGGCGGCAACTCGCGACGGTGGATCATCGCCGAATGCGAGAACAGCCTCCGACGGTTGGGCACCGACTACATCGACCTCTACCAGATCCACCGGCCCGAGTACGGGACGGACATCGACGAGACCCTCGGCGCCCTCACCGATCTGGTCCGGGCCGGCAAGGTCCGCTACATCGGATGCTCCACCTTCCCCGCCTACGAGATCGTCCAGTCGCACTGGGTGGCCGAGCGCCGAGGACGGGAACGGTTCGCCACCGAGCAACCTCCGTACTCCATCCTCACCCGCGGCATCGAGGCCGACGTGCTCCCGGTCTGCCAGGAGTACGGGATGGGCGTCATCCCCTGGAGTCCGCTGGCCGGGGGCTGGCTGTCCGGCACCTTCGGTGAGGGCAAGGACAACACCAGCCGACGCTCGGCCATGCGCCCCGAGCGCTACGACCTGTCGGTGGACACCAACCGTCGCAAGCTCCAGATCGTGACCGCCCTGGCCGAGCTGGCCGACCAGACCGGGCTGACCCTGATCGAGCTGGCCCTGGCCTTCGTGGCCGAGCACCCGGCGGTCACCGCCCCCATCATCGGGCCCCGGACCATGGAACACCTGGAGTCCCAGCTCAGCGCCGCTGAGGTCATCCTCAGCACCGACGTCCTCGACCGGATCGACGAGCTGGTGCCCCCCGGTACGATGGTGGACCCGGTCGACAGCGACTTCAACCCGCAGGCGTTGACCGATCCGAACCTGCGCCGCCGTCGGCGGTAGGGCGGAATCCCGGTCAGCGGATCGGCACGAGGGGTCGACACAGTGGGTCGCCGATCGGCCTGAAAAATGCTCCGCGCCGGGTTGCACTTGACGGCCCGGTAGAGTTACAGAGGGCCTATGTTTACCAATCCAATGCCCGGACGTGCGATTGCCGTGTCTCACGCCACATGCACCGGACGAGAATTCTTGCCGGTGAACCCCTCAAGTACTGAGGAAACGAAGGAGTATCGATCGTGAACAAGCAGCGCGCAGCCCAGGATGGCGAAGACCTCGTCAAGCTCTACCTCAGCGACATCGGTCAATATCCACTGCTGACCAAGGCGGACGAGGCACGGCTGGCCCAAGCCATCGAACTGGGACGCGAGGCGGCGGCCACCATCGCCGATACGCCGAAGTTGACCCCGGCCAAGCGACGGGAGCTCCGCAAGGTCGTCCTGCAGGGCGAGCATGCCCAACAAGACTTCGTGCAGTCCAACCTGCGCCTGGTGGTATCCATCGCCAAGAAGTACCAGGCGTCGAACCTGCCCCTGCTCGATCTCGTGCAAGAGGGCAATCTGGGCCTGATCCACGCCGTCGAGAAGTTCGACTGGCGCAAGGGCTTCAAGTTCTCGACGTATGCCACCTGGTGGATCCGCCAGGCCATCACCCGGGGCATCGCCAACACGGGGCGGACGGTGCGACTCCCCGTCCATGCCGGCGACACCCTGGCCCGCATCCAAAAAGCCAAGAGCTTCCTCGAGTACAAGCTGGGTCGTCCGGCCACCCTCGACGAGCTCGGCGAGGAAGTAGAGCTCTCCCACGACAAGCTCGTCGAAGCGTTGCGATTCCGCTCCGAGCCCCTGTCACTGTCCGACCCCCTCCGCGAGGATGGCGACGCCGAGCTCGGCGACATCGTCCAGGACGTGAACGCCGAATCGCCCTTTGACGCCGCCGCCCTCGCCCTCTTGGGTGACGAGATCGGCAAGCTGCTGTCCCCGCTCGACGAGCGCGAGCGCGAGATCCTGCGCCTCCGGTTCGGCCTCGATCGGGGCGAGCCCCGTACCCTCGAAGAGGTCGGCGAATTCTTCAGCCTGACCCGCGAGCGGATCCGCCAGATCGAAGCGAGGGCCATGTCGAAGCTTCGGCATCCCTCCTCCGACACCGGGGCGCGCGAGCTGCTCAACGCCTGATCCCTCGGCGGGTGACCCTACCGATCAGCTGATCAGGGCCACCGGCCGTTCCTCCACCCACTCGAGGTGGAGCTCCCGACGGACGATGCGCCAGCCGGCTGCCGTACGCCGGTAGTCGTCGAGATAGCGGATGTACCACACCGCATCCGTTCCGTCGGCGCCCCTTCCCGCCGGCGCTTCGGTTCCGTCTCCCTGAGCTCCGACTCCCTGAGCTGCGGTCACGTGATGAGCCACGCAGTACACGACGCCCGTCGCCGTGCCACCCTCGATGGTGAACTCCCGATTGAGCACCTCGTGGAACGTCTTGGTGAAGCGTCGGAGGCCGTCGGGGATCTGCCGCAGGACGTCTGACCCCTTGCGCACCAGCACGGGGCGGAGGTCAGCGGGGAGCTTGGGTATGACCAGTTCGCCGTCCTCCACGAACAGCCCGGCCAGCCGGTCGCCGTCCCGACCGTCGACGGCGGCGGCATACGAGATGGCCAGGGCGGCCAGCTCCCGCTCGTCGTTGAGGGTTCCGGCTCCGGCGTCGCGGCTCATGACCAGCTCCGGGGGAGAGCCCGCCGGCGCCGGCACGGTTCACGCCTGGTCGGAACGCCTGGATCGTGCATGGGGGCTCGCTTTCGGGTGAGGCGTTGGACCACGGGCAGGCATGGCCCCCTGCCTGGCGGCCACGGCCTGCGCCTGGTCGAGCGTAAGCCCGGTTCCCACCCGCCGCAATGACGGGGGACGCGACCGGTAATCTGTTGCCGTGGACGAACCTGCGACACGTGGTCCGTCTGGCGCGCCCGGGGGTCCCCCAGCTCGCCCCCCAGCCAATCGGCCAGGCGGTCCGCCGGCCCGGACCCGCCAAGAGATCCAGCAGTCGAAGGGTGGCCGCGCCGACCGCAGCGAGATGGACCGCCGGTACTTCCTCCGTCGCGTGGTCGGGATCGGGGGCGTGGTGGCGGCCGGGGCGGCCGGGTACGGCATCTACGAGGCCACGACCGGAGGGGCGGGCACCACGGCCGCAGACCACCCGGGCCAGCCCACGGGGGTCACCTCGACGTCGGCGCCGGCGGCGACCACCAAAGCGACCACCAGGAAGCTGGCCGACGGCGTCACCATCCCCACATCGCCGGCCATCGTGGCCGAGAACGCCAAGATCGGCCACGCCTGGTGGGTCACCACCCCGCAGAATGCCGGCGACATCGAGGGATACGGCAGCCAGGTGAGCGCCGTCGCCGGCGATACCGTCACCTTGTTCGTCAGCACCAAGTCCCCGCAGTTCCACGTCGAGGCCTACCGGATGGGCTACTACCAGGGCATCGGTGCCCGCCTCGTCTGGCAGTCGGCGCAGGTGGCCGGTATCCGGCAAGCCTCGCCGCAGCTCATCCCGACGACCAATACCATCGAGTGCGGCTGGACCCCATCGCTGACGGTGAAGGTGGACAAGACCTGGCCCCCCGGCGTCTACCTGCTGAAGCTGGTGGGAACGTCCAACGAGCAGCAGTACATCCCCCTCTGCGTACGCGACGACGCCTCCACTGCGGCCATCGTGATCCAGCAGAGCGTCACCACCTGGCAGGCCTACAACCGCTGGGGCGGCTACAGCCTGTACTACGGCAACACCGGCGGGCAGCTGTCCTTCACCCACGACCCGGCCGGGGGCGACTT
>Ga0210400_10005291_pt1 | contig 10977 bp, 8 predicted proteins | sample IncBWH26MmetaG_FD_155456 | JGI IMG/M metagenome (GOLD analysis project Ga0210400, IMG submission 155456) | Forest soil microbial communities from Barre Woods Harvard Forest LTER site, Petersham, Massachusetts, United States - Inc-BW-H-26-M | ecosystem: Environmental > Terrestrial > Soil >...
CCCGACGACGACCACAGCACGGTTCGAAGGCCGAGGGCTCGAGCCGCCACCAGGGTGGCTCCGGTGGCCTGGCCGTAGGACGGGCGGTACCAGGACGAGGGACATCCGCACTCGGACATGACGGTGGTGGCCCGGCGCAGGTCGTTGGCGATCCATCGGGGAGAGCGCAACAGGTGGTGCCGGTGGCGATAGCCGTGTGTCTCCACCTGGTGGCCCCGGCGGGCGATCTCGCCCACCACGTCCCCGTCCCGTTCGACCAGTGAACCCACGCAGAAAAAGGTGGCCCGGAGACCCAGCTGGTCGAGACAATCGAGCACCTGGGGTGTGGTGTGGCGGTTGGGGCCGTCGTCGAAGGTGATCGCCACCCGGGACACATCGGGTCCCCGCCACCGGCAGAGTTGGCCCGGCAGGAATCGAAGCGAGCCCCATTGCCCGAGGGTCACGGTGGCCGGTACGTAGTTGGCGGCCAGGGCCAGACCGGCCGCCGCTCCCAGGTACGTGCGAGGCGTTCGGGGGCGGAAGGCGCGGTCCATGATCTCGCCGACATCCTAGGGGTCCCGGTCTGTCCCACCTCGGTTGGTCACCCTTCGTCTGGCCCGAGGTGACACAACGAGCCGGTCGGTTCGTGGTTAGGTTCGGGGGACCATCGGGGTAGGAGTGGGACCACTCGTGCCGACCGGGCGCGACCGAATTCGGTGCCCGAGCGAGCGCTACCATACGAGCGAGCAAGGAGGGCGATGACACGGAAGCGGCGAAACCAATCGCCAGTATCGCCCCAGGCTCCCGAGCCGGAGGCGGCCGCCCCGGCCGCGTCGGCCTTTCCCGGGTCCGCCCTGCTCACCGTGGCCGAACTGGCCGACCAGTCTGGCGTTCCCGTTCCGAGCATCCATCACTACCGCCGGCTGGGTCTGCTGCCTGAGCCCGCCGTCGAGGCCAAGCGGTTCCTCTACGACCAGCGACACGTGGAGACGCTCAAGCTGATCCGGTTGCTCCGCGACCGCTGGCGCCTGTCGCTACCCACCATCGGCGAGCTCCTGCCCGAGCTCCTCGCCGTCGAACGAGCCGAGCCCTACTCGCTCGAGATGTGGGACCAGATCGTCACCACTTATCTGGTGCGGTCCGAGCCGGCCCTCCCCGCCGCCCGGCTGCTGTCGGCGGCGCGCCACGCCTTCGCCTCCGAGGGCTACGCCACGGTCAACGTCGGACAGATCTGCGAGGCGGCCGGCATCGCCAAGGGCTCGTTCTACCGGTACTTCGATTCGAAGCACGACATCTTCCTGGCCGCCGCCCTCTCCACCGTGGATGCGGTGGGCGAGGGGCTGGACACCCTTAGCGAACCGATGAGCGAGACCAAGGCCGTAGCCGAGCTGGCCACCCTGCTCAAGCCGTTCGTGCCCCTGTACCTCGAGATCATGACCCGGGAGCTCCGGGGGGAGACGGACGTGGCCGGCATCGCCTCGGGGATCACCGAAGGCATCGCCGGGCGGGTGTCGCCCCACCTACGGGCCAAGGGCCATGCCGCCCTCAGTGCCGGGCGCCGGGTGGCCGACAACGCCTTGCTCCGGCTGTTCCGGGTGTCCATGGGCATGCGTTGAACGGGCGTTTTCCGACCCGCTGATCTGGGCCGACGCAAAACCATACGGAACGGGCAATATCCCTGTTCGGTTGGGATGTTTGCCCTGGTCAGATCACGATGTATAACAGTGGCGAACCACTGGTCATCATTGTTATACGAAGGTCCGAATTAGTCGTGACGTCCGCCCCAGGAGCTCCACCAGCGATCCCCGGCCTTGAGGCGAGCGCGGTCCTCGATCAGGCCGGGTCGGAGAACTTCCCGGTGGCCTCGATCCTGCTTCCCCGCCGGGTGCGTTCCCACCTGCTCGCCGTGTACGGGTTCGCCCGCTTGGCCGACGACATCGGCGACGAGGTCGAGGGCGATCGGCTGGCCCAGCTCGATTGGCTCGAGTCCGAGCTCGAGCGGGCCGCAGCCGGCACGGCCACCCACCCCATCCTGGTGCAGCTGATGCCGACCCTGGCCCAGCTCGACTTGCCCCTCGATCCGTTCCGGGCCCTGATCGAGGCCAACCGGCTCGACCAGAGGGTGACCCGGTACGAGACGATGGACGACCTGGTCGACTATTGCCAGCTTTCCGCCGTTCCCGTCGGGCGTCTCGTGCTCTTGATCTTCGGGGTTGCCACGCCGGAGCGAGAGGCCCAGTCCGACCAGGTGTGCATCGGGCTGCAGCTGACCGAGCATCTCCAGGACATCGCCGAGGATGCCGGCCGGGGACGGATCTACCTTCCCGCTCGCGACTTGGATGCCTTCGGGGTCACCGAGGACGAGCTGGTGGCCCCCCACGCCAGTCCCCCGCTCCAGCGTCTGGTGGCGGTGCATGTCAATCGGGCCCGTCAGCGCCTGACCTGCGGCCGGCCCCTGGTCCGTGGTCTCCCGTGGCAGCCGAGGATCGCCGTCGCCGGTTTCGTGGGTGGAGGCGAGGCCGCGCTGGACGCCATCCAGGACGCCGGGTACGACGTCGTGGGGACGCGGTGCCGGCCGCGACCGCTCGGGGTCGGGGCCCGACTGGCCGGGACGCTGTTGGCCGCGTCGAGCGCGCAGGCGGCGGCATGAACCCCGACACCGCCTACCGCCAGTGCGAGGCCATCACCCGCACGGAGGCGAAGAACTTCTCCTACGGCATCCGGCTGCTCAGAGAGCCCGAGCGCCACGCCCTCTCCGCCGTGTACGCGCTGGCCCGGAGGATCGACGACATCGGCGACGGCGATGCACCGGCGCCCCAGCGCCTCGAGGAGCTGGCCGCGGTGCGTAAGGATCTCGAGCCCATTTCGGCCGACACCGACGATCCGGTCCTGGCCGGCGTGGCTCACGCTGCGGCGCGCTATGGCCTGCCCATGGCCGCGTTCGGCGAGCTGATCGACGGCTGCGTGATGGACGTCGAAGGGGGGTCGTATGCCACCATCGACGACCTGGTCGGGTACTGCCGCCGGGTGGCCGGATCGGTCGGGCGCCTGTCGCTGGCCATCTTCGGGGTGGACGACCTGGACGTGGCCAATCCGCTGGCCGATGACCTCGGCGTGGCCCTGCAGCTGACCAACATCCTCCGGGACATCGTCGAGGACGGGGAGCGCGGCCGCGTCTACCTGCCCGCCGAGGACGCCGAGGCCGTGGGGTGCCCGCCCGACCTGAGCGGGCCGCCGTCGGCCGTCGCCGACCTGGTGGCCTTCGAGTGCGTGCGGGCCCGGGAGTGGTTCGACCGTGGCCTCCAGCTTCTGCCGTTGCTCGATCGCCGGAGCCATGCCTGCGTGTCGGCCATGGCTGGGATCTACCGCCGGTTGCTGGCCCGGATCGAGCGGGACCCCATGGCGGTGACCCGCGTCCGGGTCTCGCTCCCGACGTGGGAGAAGGGGTATGTGGCCCTGCGCAGCATCTCGGGGGCGGCGCCATGAGCGCTCCCCGTATCGCCGTCATCGGGGGAGGGCTGGCCGGGGTCAGCGCGGCGTTGACCGCCGTCGACTCGGGGGCCGACGTCGTCCTCTTCGAACGTCGGTCCCGGCTGGGCGGGCTCACCTGGTCGTTCGAGCGGCATGGTCTCTGGTTCGACAACGGCCAGCACGTCTTCATGCGTTGCTGCACCGCCTACCGAGGGTTCCTCGACCGCATCGGGGCCACCGACCAGGTGACGATCCAGCCCCGGCTCGAGGTGCCCGTCCTGGCCCCGGGAGGGATCGCCTCGTCCATCATCCGCACCAACCTGCCCGCGCCCTTGCACCTGGCCGGGTCGTTGGCCCGCTACCGCTTCTTGAGTCTCCGGGAGCGGGCCCAGCTGGGGCGGGCCGTGCTCCCCCTGCGGCACCTCGATCCCGACGACCCCGCCCTCGACGCCATCACCTTCGGGCAATGGCTGGCCGATCACGGCCAGAGCGCCCGGGCCATCGAGCACCTGTGGGATCTCATCACCCTGCCCACCGTCAACGTGCGCGCCGCCGAGGCATCCCTGGCCATGGCGGTCAAGGTCTTCCGCACCGGCCTGCTCGACCGGGCCGACGGCGGTGACATCGGATGGTCCCAGGTGCCGCTCCGACAGCTCCACGCCGAGAACGCCACCCGGGCCCTGTCTGGGGCCGGGGTGGAGATGCGGCTCGGATCCCGGGTCGAGGGGCTGGACCCCTCGACCGACGGCGGCTGGGCCGTGTCCACCCCCGAGGGGGCCGACCGCGTCGATGCGGTGATCGTGGCCACCCCGCCCGAGGTAGCCGCCTCCCTGATGCCGGTGGGCACCCTGCCCGCCGTCGAGGGACTGGGTACATCGCCCATTGTCAACGTGCACCTGGTCCTCGACCGGAAGGTGACCGACCTCCCCATGGCCGCCGGTGTGGGCACGCCGATCCAGTTCCTGTTCGACCGGACCGCCTCATCGGGCGTGACCGCCGGGCAGTGCCTGGCCATCTCGTTGTCGGCGGCCCATGCCTACGTGGGCCAACGACCCGAGGAACTGGTTCGATCGTTCCGCCAGGCTCTCGACGATCTTCTCCCGACCGCCCGCCATGCGCGACTGGTCGACGGCACCGTCAGCCGCGAGCACTCGGCCACCTTTCGCGCCGTTCCCGGCTCGGCCGCCTTGCGGCCCCCCGCTCGGACGGGAGTGCCCGGTCTGGCCGTGGCCGGTGCGTGGTGCGATACGGGCTGGCCCGCCACCATGGAGGGGGCGGTGCGCAGCGGGCAGTCGGCCGCGTCGCTGGCCATGGGCGGCCTCGAGGACGAGCGCACTGTCCCGGCCCCTGAGCTCCAAGGAGTACGGCATTGACCACCATCCCCGTATCCGACGCGCCGACCCTGGCTCCCGATGCGCTCGGGCAGGCCGCCGCCCTGGTCACCCCGGCACTGGACGCCGCCGTCGACCGCCTCAGCCCTGAGCTGGCCGCGCCCGTGCGCCATCACCTGGCCGGCGGGGGCAAACGGGTTCGGGCCGCGTTGGTGCTGGTGTCTGCGGCCGCCGCCGGCGGCTCGGAGGAGGCGGGCATTCCCGGTGCCGTGGCCATCGAGCTGGTCCACAACTTCTCCCTGCTCCACGACGACATCATCGACGAGGACCGCGATCGCCGTCACCGGCCCACCGTGTGGGCCCAGTTCGGGATCGGCGCCGCCATCATCGCCGGGGACGCCCTGGCCGCCCTGGCCACCCAGGTGCTGCTGGACGATCCCACCCCTGAGCGGGTGCGGGCCACCGCCATCCTGGCCACCGCCACCCAGGAGATGATCGCGGGCCAGGCCGACGACATGGCCTTCGAGACCCGGACGTCGGTCACCGTGGAGGAGTGCCTGCGCATGGCCACGGGCAAGACCGGGGCCCTGTTGTCCTGTGCCTCGTCACTCGGTGCCGTGCTGGTCGGTGCCCCCGATTCGACCGTGGCGGCCCTGGCCGACTTCGGTCGCAACGTGGGGATCGCCTTCCAGGCCATCGACGACGTGCTGGGCATCTGGGGCCAGCCCAGCCAGACGGGCAAGCCGGCCGGCAACGACCTGGTCCAGCACAAGAAGACCCTCCCGGTCGTCACCGCGTTGGCCCGGTCCGACGGCCGCCGGCCCGAGCTCGAGGCGCTGCTCAATCGGACGCTTGCCGAACAGGACGTGACCGAGGCCGCTCGGCTCATCGAGGAGAGCGGTGCACGCGAGGAGGCCACCGACATCGCCGAGTCGCACCTGGAAGCGGCGCTGGCCTCCCTGGACCGGGCCGACCTCCTCCCGGGGCCCCGGGCCCAGTTGGTGGCCATTGCCAACTACGTGACCGAGCGGGACCGATGACCACCGTTACCTCCGCACCCCTGGTCAGCGAGGAGGACGAGGCGGGGTCGGCCGATGCCGTCGCCCACACCCTCGATCGGGCCGTCGACGCCCTCGGCCGCCTGCAGGATTCCGCCGGTTGGTGGAAGGGCGAGCTGGAGACCAACGTCACCATGGAGGCCGAGGACCTGCTGCTGCGCCAGTTCCTGGGCATCCGGTCGGAGGACCAGACCCAGCGAACGGCGAAGTGGATCCGGTCGCGCCAGCGCGACGACGGGACCTGGGCCACCTTCTACGGAGGCCCCTCCGATCTCTCCACCACCATCGAGGCCTACGTGGCCCTCCGCCTGGCCGGCGACGAGGTCGACGCCCCGCACATGCAACGGGCCGCCCGGTTCGCCCGGGAGTCGGGCGGGCTGGAGGCCAGCCGGGTCTTCACCCGGATCTGGATGGCGCTGTTCGGTCTCTGGTCGTGGGAGGACCTGCCGGTCATGCCGCCGGAGCTGATGCTGCTCCCACCATCGGTGCCCCTGAACATCTACGACTTCGGGTGCTGGGCTCGCCAGACGGTGGCCGCCCTCACCGTGATCAGCGCCCACCGGCCGGTGCGGTCCATCCCGGTGACCATCGACGAGCTCCGCCTCGGCACGCAGCCCAGTCGGCCTCCGGCCAGCCGATGGGGGAAGCGCTTCCAGCAGCTCGACCGGGCCCTCCATGTCTACGAGCGCAGGCCCCTCAGCGTGCTGCGCAAGCTGGCCCTCCAGCGGGCCGAGCGGTGGATCGTCCAACGCCAGGAGTCCGACGGGTCCTGGGGCGGGATCCAACCGCCCTGGGTCTACTCGCTGATGGCCCTCCACCTCCAGGGCTACCCCCTCGACCATCCCGTGATGCGGGCCGGGCTCGACGGGCTCGACCGGTTCACCATCGACGACGAGGCCGGCCGACGACTCGAGGCCTGCCAGTCCCCGGTGTGGGACACGGCGTTGGCCGTCATCGGCCTGGCCGACGCGGGCATGCCGGCCGGCGACGAGGCCATCCGCCGGGCGGCCCATTGGCTGCTGGGCGAAGAGGTCACCATCAGAGGCGATTGGAGCGTCCGCCGTCCTCGGCTCGCCCCAGGGGGATGGGCGTTCGAGTTCGCCAACGACCACTACCCCGACATCGACGACACGGCCGAGGTGGTGCTGGCCCTCCGGCGCAGTGCGGTCGACGCCGAGGATGCCATCGGCCGGGCCGTGGCCTGGATCGAGGGGATGGAGTGCCGCGACGGGGGTTGGGGCGCCTTCGATGCCGACAACACCCGCGGCCTGTGCGAGGAGCTGCCCTTCTGCGACTTCGGCGAGCTGATCGATCCCCCCAGCGCCGACGTCACCGCCCACGTGGTGGAGATGCTGGCCGTGCTGGGCCGGGTCGGTCCCGCCCTGGACCGCGGTGTGCAGTGGCTGCTCGACGCCCAAGAGGCCGACGGGTCCTGGTTCGGTCGCTGGGGGGCCAATTACGTGTACGGCACCGGCGCCGTGGTCCCCGCCCTGGCTGCGGCCGGCCTGGGCCCGGAGCACCCGGCGATGACCAGGGCGGTCGGCTGGCTGGAGGACCACCAGAACCCCGACGGCGGATGGGGCGAGGACCTCCGCTCCTACCGGGACCCCAGCCTGGCCGGGCAGGGCACCTCTACGGCCTCGCAGACGGGGTGGGCCCTGCTCGCCCTGCTGGCCGGCGGCCGGCGGAGCGCGTCGGCCCAGCGGGGCATCGACTTCCTGGTCGAGACCCAGCGGGAGGACGGGACGTGGGACGAGCCGTGGTTCACCGGGACCGGGTTCCCCGGAGACTTCTACATCAACTATCACTTGTACCGCCTGGTGTTCCCGGTGATGGCCCTCGGTCGTTGGGTAGGGGAGAAGGCCCGTGGCTGAGCTCACCGTCGTCTCTCCCCTGCGCGTCGAGGCCCTGGCCGTGGGCGGCGACGTCACCCTGACCGGCATGGGCCGGGCCAAGGCGTCCGCAGCCGGAGCCCGATTGGCGGCCCTGCCCTCCTCGCAGGCCATCGCCGTGGTGGGGGTGGCCGGTGGCCTGGACCCCGACCTCCGTGTCGGGCAGCTGGTGGTGGCCACCGAGGTGCGCTCGGTCGATGGCACCCTCGTCCGCTCGCTACCCGGGGCCGAGCGGATCGCCCACGATCTCCGCCAGAAAGGCATCGACGTCCGCACCGGGCCCATCGTGTCCTCGCCCCGCCTGGTTGGCGCCGGTGAGCGGGCCGAGCTGGCCGCGGCGGGCGCCCTGGCCGTGGACATGGAGTCGGCGTGGCTGGCCGACCGGCTCCCCGATCGTCCGCTGGCTGTGGTCCGCTCCATCTCCGATACCGCCGATCAGGGGATGGTGCTGGGCGGCATGCGGGCCCTGGCCACGCTCATGCGGGTGCGACCCTCGCTGGAGCGGTGGGCCGGTGCCGTGGGCCGGCACAATGTGGTCCTCGCCGCTCCCCGCTCCTTCTGCGCCGGCGTGGAGCGGGCCATCGAGATCGTGGAGCGGGCCATCGTGCGCTTCGGCGCTCCGGTGTATGTACGCCGGCAGATCGTGCACAACAGTCACGTCGTGGCCGACCTGGAGGCCAAAGGGGCCATCTTCGTAGCCGAGCTCGACGAGGTGCCGGCCGACGCGGTGGTGGTCCTGGCCGCCCACGGTGTCTCGCCCCAGGTCCGCGAGGAGGCCGCTCGCCGCGGCGACCTCTCGGTCATCGACGCCACCTGCCCACTGGTGACCAAGGTCCACCACGAGGCCCGGCGCTTCGCCGCGCAGGACTACCGCATCGTGCTGATCGGCCACGAGGGACACGAGGAGATCGCCGGCACCCTGGGCGAGGCGTCCATGACCCTGGTCGAGCGGCCCGAGGACGTGGCTGCCCTCGACATCGATCCGACCGCCGAGGTGGCCTACCTCACCCAGACCACCCTGGCCACCGACGAGACGGCCGAGATCGTCGCCGCCCTTCGAGACCGGTTCCCCGGTCTCCATGGGCCCAACTCCCACGACATCTGTTACGCCACCCAGAACCGCCAGGACGCGGTTCGGAGCATGGTGGGGCTGTGCGACCTGCTGTTGGTGGTCGGTTCGTCCAACTCCTCCAATACGGCCCGGCTGGTCGAAGTGGCCCGCCGGGAGGGTTGCCAGACCCAATTGATCGAAGACGAGACGCAGATCCGGTTGAGCTGGTTCGACGGTGTGGACACCGTCGGGATCACCGCTGGTGCGTCCGCTCCAGAGTTCCTGGTCCAACGCGTGATCGACAGTCTCTCGGACCTCGGTCCCGTGGCCGTCACCGAACATCGGACCACGGATGAAAGTGCCCATTTCTCTCTACCCCAGGCGGTGCGCTAATGCCCATACCCTTGCGACAGAACATGAAGATCGGTTCCCATCTGATCCGTCAGAAGCTGAAGGGGGCCAAGCACTATCCCTTCATCGTGGAGATAGAGCCCCTGTTCGCCTGCAACCTCTCGTGCCCTGGATGCGGGAAGATCCAGCATCCGACGGACATCCTCCGCAAGCGCCTGTCGCTGGAGGACATCCTGGAGGCGGTGCGGGAGAGCGGGACGCCCATGGTCTCCATCGCCGGCGGTGAGCCACTGCTGCATCCGGACATGGAGCGGATCGTGGCCGAGCTCATCCGGCGGAAGATCTACGTCTACCTGTGCACCAACGGCGTCCTGCTCCGGCGGCGCCTCGACCGGTACAAGCCGTCGCACTTCTTCTCGTGGGTGGTGCACGTCGACGGTCTGAAGGAGCGCCACGATCTGGCCGTCGATCGGGAGGGCGTCTTCGACGAGGCCGTCGCCGCTATCCGAGAGGCGAAGGAGAAGGGCTTCCGGGTCACCACCAACTCCACGTTCTTCAACACCGACTCGCCCAAGACGGTCCGGGACGTGCTCGACTTCTTGAACGACGACCTCAAGGTGGACGCCATGATGATCTCGCCCGCCTACGCCTACGAGAAGGCCCCCGACCAGGAGCACTTCCTCGGCGTCGAGCAGACTCGCAACCTGTTCCGGGAGGCGTTCGCCGGGAAGCGCAAGGGCTGGCGGCTCAATCACTCGCCGCTCTTCCTGGACTTCCTCGAAGGCAAGCAGGAGTTCGCCTGCACGGCCTGGGGCATCCCCAGCTATTCGGTCCTCGGCTGGCAGCGACCGTGCTACCTCATGGCCGACGGCTACGCCACCAGCTACAAGGAACTGATCGAGACCACGGACTGGGACTCCTACGGTCGGGGGAAGGACGAACGGTGCAACAACTGCATGGCCCACTGTGGCTATGAGCCCACGTCGGTGATCGCCAGCATGGACTCGCTGCGCGAGGGGCTGCGCGCTCTGGTCAGCACCCATTGACAGCCATAACCGTGAGCACCGTCGCCGCCACTGGGCCGCCCCTCGTCGCCGGGGCGGAGCTGTGCGGCGACCTCCTGCTCGACCGTCTCGACCCCGCCGCACTACGGGCTCTGGACGGGCCCGAGCTCGAGCAGCTGGCCACCGCCATTCGCCAGTTCCTGGTCGATTCGGTGGCCGAGACGGGCGGCCACCTCGGCTCCAACCTGGGCATCGTCGAGCTCACCTTGGCCCTCCACCGGGTGTTCGACTCGCCCCGTGATGCGTTGGTGTGGGACACGGGACATCAGGCGTACGTGCACAAGCTGGTGACCGGTCGCGCTGCCGACTTCGGCCGGTTGCGCCAACCCGGTGGCCTGTCGGGCTACCCCAACCGGCTGGAGTCGGATCACGACCTGGTCGAGAACAGCCACGCCTCCACCGCGTTGTCCTATGCCTACGGCTTGGCCCGGGCCCGCCAACTGAGCGGCAACGAGCGCCCGGTGGTCGCCGTGGTGGGCGACGGTGCCCTGACCGGTGGTCTGGCCTACGAGGCATTGAACAACATCGGGGCCACGGGAACCCGGGTCGTCATCATCGTGAACGACAACGGTCGGTCCTACGCACCGACGGTCTCCCGACTGTCGACGGCCGGTGGCGCCCCGGCCGCGGTGGGGCCGTTCTTCGAAGCCCTCGGACTGTGTTACCTGGGACCGGTGGACGGTCACGACCTCCCGCGGCTCGAGCGAGCTCTGCGCGACGTGGCCGACCGGCCCGGTCCGGTGGTGCTCCACGTGCACACGACCAAGGGGCAGGGGTACG
>Ga0210400_10005294_pt1 | contig 10976 bp, 12 predicted proteins | sample IncBWH26MmetaG_FD_155456 | JGI IMG/M metagenome (GOLD analysis project Ga0210400, IMG submission 155456) | Forest soil microbial communities from Barre Woods Harvard Forest LTER site, Petersham, Massachusetts, United States - Inc-BW-H-26-M | ecosystem: Environmental > Terrestrial > Soil >...
GCAAATGCCAACGGCGGGTTCGGCGTCACCGGATCCACGGCTGCAGAAGGCGTACCGCTTCCAGCAGGGTGGTTGGACCTATGTCCACTTGGAAGGCTCGCCGTCGGAGATTGGCTACCAGCACGGGTTCCTGCTGGCGCCCGAGATTGCCGACGCGTTCGAGGCGATCAAGCTGTTCGATACGCACCAGACACAGCGCGATTGGGAATTCTTTCGCAAGACGGCGCGCGAGGTTCTCTGGCCGCATATTGACGCGGAGTATCAGCAGGAACTGCAAGGCATTGCCGAGGGCGTGAAGGCTCATGGAGCCGATCTCGATTTGTTTGACATTGTCGCGCTGAACGCGTTTGAGGAAGTTCCGGACTATTACGTGCCTTGGTTGAACAAGCGAGAGAAGCAAGCCCGGGCGCCGAAGTTGAAGGCTCCGGGGAATTGCAGCGCGTTCATCGCGACCGGTGCTTACACCAAAGATCATCAGATTGTGATCGCTCACAATAATTGGACGAGCTATCTGGCGGGAGAGCGTTGGGTGGTGATCTTCGATATTCTGCCGCAGCACGGGCAGCGCATTTTGATGGACGGATTTCCGGGAGTGATCACCAGCGACGATGATTTCGGCGTTAACGCTGCCGGAATCATGATCACGGAAACAACCATTGCGCAATTCGAAGGCTGGGATCCGAAGGGCAAGCCGGAGTTTGTGCGCTCGCGCAAGGCGCTGCAGTATGCCGAGAGCATCGACGACTACGTGCGCATTATCAAAGAAGGGAACAACGGCGGATACGCTAACGACTGGCTCATTGGCGACCGCAAGACAGGCGAGATCGCTTATCTTGAACTCGGGCTGAAGAACACGCCGATGTGGAGAACGAAGGACGGGTACTTTGTTAGTTCGAATTTTCCGCGCGATCCGAAATTGATTAAGGAGGAGACGAGCGGCTTCGATCCGGGCGATATGTCATCGTCGATGAATGCCCGGCACGTGCGGGCGAATGAAATGGTGCAGCACGCCAAGGGTACGATTGATGTGGAGATGGCTGAGGAATTTTTGTCGGACCACTCTGACAGTTTCGAGAAGAACGCGTCTAATGTAGAAAAGATTCAGCCGAACGAGCGTTCTCTATGCGGACACGTCGATGCTTCGGCGCGCGGCGTGAAGCAGTGGGGATGGGAGGCCTACAATCCAGGCGGGGCGGTGCAGGGAAAAGCCACCGACAGCAAAATGGCAGCCAACATGAGTTTCGTGACGCGGGCGGGGCACCCTTGCGGAGCGGATTTTGTGGCGGCGGATTTTCTGGAGCAGCATCCGGAGTATGCGTGGCAGAAGCCGCTGCTGCGGGATATGAAGGCGGGGCCTTGGACTAAATTTCAGGTGGGGCAGAAGCGCGGGGAGTAGTGGTGGTTCCGCTCGGCTTTCGCCTCGCGGGACAGCCGAGGCGGCTGTCGCCCCATGAGCAGGGGTCGAGGCGGGTGTCTTAGATGATTTGAGGACAAACATGAAAGAAACGGTGCAGCAATACGTTCAGCGAGTGACCAGCTATGTGGAAGGGAAGCGCCCTCTGACGGTGCAGGCGGCGACGGCGAAAAAGCTTGATCGACTTATTAAGGGCGTGCCCACCGCCAAATTGCTGAAACGTCCTGCGCCTGACAAGTGGTCAGTGGGCGAGATTCTTGCGCATCTTGCCGATGCAGAAATCGTCGGCGGTTTCCGCATGCGGCTGATTCTAGGCGCGCCGGGCACGCCCATTGCGGCGTTCGATCAGGACGCCTGGGTGACCAGCGGGCATTACGCGAAACGCGATCCGCACAAATCGGTGGAGCAATTCCGCGTGATCCGGGAAGCCAACCTCGCGCTCCTCAAATCGCTGGCGCCGGAGCAGTGGAAGCATTATGGAATGCATTCCGAGCGCGGCCAGGAATCCATTGAGGATCTCGTCCTCAGGTTCGCCGGGCACGACATCAATCACCTGCGGCAGATTGAGGGGATACTGGCAGGGAAGTAGAGTCGATCCCATCGGCGTAATTACGTTCGCATTAGCTTTCCTTCTTCGGTCGATCTGGCAGGCATTCGCGCCAACATAAATAAATCCGATAACCTGCCGCTGAAAATCCGCGTTAAGAGAGCCGTGAGGCGTGCTACCGTCACGTTTAGGGTGAGCGAGGCGGTGGAACGTGATGACCAAGGCGTGTACAAACAATAAGTGTCCGGCGTATGCCCACTTTGTTTACACTGTGGCCATGCGCTGCGTTCTCTGCCGCTGCGATCTGAAGAGCGCGCAGCGGTTCGACGCGCTGGGGGATAACCTCAAGAGCTCGAACGCCGGCGGGAGGGCAGCGTCGAGCAAGGCTGGAAGGGCACACGCCGCAAGATAAGGAACGAAATCTGTTTGCGTCGCTTGATCTAAAGCGGGAGAATTAGATTGATGCTTCTGTCTGACAATTCTTCCGAACACCGTGAACTGAAACGACGCCTGAGCCAAATCATGCTCTTGATGTTCGGTCTACCCCTTTCCTCTTCCTGTGCGATTGTGGCGCAAACCACGGATTCCCCGGGTGGCGATTCAAACAAGTCCTGGCGGGCGACCACTGACTTGAAAACAGACTACGGAAATCCCACTCGTACGTCTGAGAGTCATACACAGAACGGCAATCGTACGGTTGACGTACGATCGCTCCAAACGCGCGGACCCGACGGGAACTTTCAGCCTTACCAGGACATTGAAACCGAGGCCGTACGCGTAAATGCCACGACCACGCACACCACAACCCGCACATTTGTGCGCGATAGCAACGGCGCGAAAACTCTGTTTCAGGTAACCGAAGAAGAGAAGCGAGCTTCTCCGGACGGCGACTCGAAGGTCGTGCGCACCACCTCGAATCCAGACGCGAACGGTGATCTTCAGGTGGTTCAGCGCGAAGTGCAGGAGACGCGGAAAACCAGTCCGGACGTGGAAGAGACGAAAACCACCGTGAGCCTTCCCAGCATCAACGGAGGCCTGGCGCCCGCCATGCAGACGGAGGAACACCAGAAACGCAGCGGAAATACGGTTGAAATTAAAAAGACAACCCTGTTGCCGGATGGCGCCGGAAACTGGCAGGTAGGTGAAGTGCGGCAATCGACAATCAAAAACGAAGGCGAGAACATCAGCACTGAGACACGAGTCTCCCGCCCAGATGCTGACGGCAAGCTGGAAGAAATTTCGCGCATGGTAGGCAAGGAATCAGTAGACCCCTCGGGAGAAAAACGCAACTCGGAGGAAACGTATTCCGTCGATGTTCCGGGAGCGGGTCGGGACAGCGATCTGCATCTGATTCAGCGCACCACCACCACCCAGCGCACGAATTCAAGCGGTCAACAAACCACCGCAACGACAGAGCAAACCAACCCAGGCGATCCCGGGTCCGGCCTGCAAGTGAGCACAGTAAGCATTGACACGGTGCGATCGGGGCCTACGGGCGCACAGGCCACGCGAACCATCCAAATGAGCGACGCCAACGGAAACCTGAATGTAGTCTCCGTGGATATGACGAAGTCAGATAACGCGAAGGCCATCCAAGTTCAAATCGCGCCCTCTAATCCGAAATAACCCGGGAACGAAGTGTAGGCGGCGGAAAGCAAACTGGGCAAACTCGGTTTACCCAATAGGCCACTGCCCCTTGCAGCGGAAGTACAGAAAAAACCCAATTGATCAATAACCGCAAATAATATGGCGGAGAGGGTGGGATTTGAACCCACGATACCCGTTAAGGTATGTCCGCTTTCGAGGCGGATCGTTTCAACCGCTCACGCACCTCTCCGGAAGGCAGTTGTCAGCGGTCGGTCAAACCAGGATTCCTCGCTTCGCTCGGAATGACAGTCCTTAAAAGGCTAACGACCAACGACCAACGACCGACAACCAACGACCGACAACTAACGACGACTTTTAAAGAACGTTTGCAGCAGTTCGGCGCAACGGCCCGCCAGGATGCCGCTGCGGACCTCTACTTTGTGGTTCAGTTGCGGGTGATTCAGCACTTGCATTACTGACTCAACTGCGCCTGCTTTAGGATCGTTGGCGCCATAGACCAGGCGGCGGATCCTTGCATGCACCATGGCGCCGGCACACATGGCGCACGGTTCAATTGTAACAAACAGCTCGCACGCTGCCAGACGATGGTTACCGATGGCTGCACCGGCCTCGCGCAGGGCTACGATTTCGGCGTGGGCCGTGGGATCGGAGTCGGTGATGTTGCGGTTCCAACCGCGGCCAATGATGCGATCTTCGTGCACGACTACCGCGCCGACCGGAACTTCGCCGGACTCGAGAGCGCGTTGCGCGGCGCGCAGAGCTTCTTCCATCCACAGTTCGTCGGGGGCAGTTGTTAGTCGTTGGTCGTTGGTCGTTGGCACGCGGAAGCCTTGCAGCAGAGTATCACTGGCGGGATAAAATCCAGCGCCTGAAGGCGCGCTGCGGGCACGATCCTAGCGGCATGTCTAAAGACATCCCCTGATACGAATCTCGGGCCCCGACCTTGCTGTGTCAGCCGTGACTACTGTCCCATCACATCAGGCTGAGCACCGAACGTACCACATCAGGGATCACTGCCCGGATGATCGCCGGCAGCACACACATCACCAGCGGATATGCTGTGGCCAACAGCGGCAGGGCCAGCAGCATCCGGGCTTTCGGGTTCAAGTTGGCGAGATAGGCTCGCATGGCGTCCTCTGTTTTAAATACGCAGAAGTGGGCGAAAAAGTTCCCGGCGTGCGGCTTCCGGCTGGAGTCGAAAGAATGGTATGCTAAGCCCGTTATGGGGATGCCGAGTTTCCTGCGCAAAATTTTTCTGGTCGACCTTCTTCAGGGATTGAAGGTTACGTTTCGTTATCAGGATCCTAAGGAAATTTATACCGAGCAATATCCCATGGAGCGGCCGCAGGTGGCGGAGCGCTATCGGGGCGCGCCGCGGCTCAATGTGAATCCTGATACTGATGAGACCATGTGCATTGCGTGCGACTTGTGCGCGCTGGCTTGCCCGGAGAATCTGATTGTCGTTTCGAGCGCGCGCAACGAGCACACGCGCCGCAAGGAACTCACGAACTTTACTTACGACCTGAGCCGGTGCATGTTCTGCGGGCTCTGCGAGGACGCCTGTCCCGTGGATGCGCTCGAACTCACGCAGGATTTCGAACTTGCAAGCTACACGCGCGAGGGCTGGATCTGGGATCGCAAGACGCTGGAACAAGGTCCGCAGCCTACGCAATACCGGAAGTAGTTTCTCCCAATCTGTCCGGGAGCACTCGGAGCCGTCACCGCAAAACTATGGGCATTTTCGATTCTTTCCGCAAAGAAGAAGTCACCGGGAGCAAGGTTCTGGTGGGCCAGCTTGGAACCGGTAAGGGCACGAAGTTTGACGAAGAAATGAAGTCGGACTTGCGCGTCTACAAGCGCTTTTATCCGGCGGCTTCGAGCGCGACGTTTACTTCCGTCGCTGAACTGCGCGGGGCGGCTGGACATCAGTACGACATTCTGCATTTGTTCTGTGATGTGGGCGCGGGCGGCGTGATTGCGGACGCGTCCGGCGATCGCATTACCGGCACTGAGTTGCTGAAGGCGGCGGTTGATTCTGGCGTGAAGCTGTTGTGGATTGGCAACGACAATCCGCAGGAGGCTTACGACGCGGGGTTCAAGACCAAGGGCCTGAAGCTGAATGTGGTGCTGACGCTGCGGCGGCTGGGATCGAACACGTCACTGTTCCTCGATAGTCTCCTGGCGAAGATGCAGGCCGGGGAGACGCTGGCGAAGGCGTGGAGTGTGGCGTCGCAGCCGGAGGGGAAATCAGTGCAGCCGGATGTGCCGCATACGATTTCGGCGTTGGGTAGGGGCAGCGTAGTTCTGAAGTAGTTCCCTAACGATCATAAGACTTCACAACCCTCTTTTCTCCATTACTCCTTGTCATCCTGAGGCGGCGGAGTCCTCGGCATGGCCGAGGGCTCCCAACGAAGGACCTATGTACTTGCTCACAGCGCCGACGCTGCCGGCAATTGCATTGGTCCTTCGCGTTGCTCAGGATGACAATCTTGGAATGGCGACGGCTCCACGACTACTCTCCAGCCAGTTTCTTCTCCGGCAGGAAGTACAGCGCCGGGATCAGGGCGAAGATGAAGAACGACGCGTAGATGGAGATGTAGGCCAGGGGGACGGAGACCAGGTAGAGAGCGCCGGAGAAGGCGTTCTTGCGCTGGATGCGGTCGTGATATTCGACCATGTCGGGGTCGTGATGGCTCTGGCGGACTAGTTCTGTCCGGAGAAGATAAAAGGCTGTGGCGCAGAGGAAGAGATCGAGTCCGTAGAGCGCGACTGCCATCGGTTCGCGATAGTTTTTGCCCATGAAGTCGGTGACGAAGGGAACCAGCGACATCCAGAAGAGCAGATAAAGATTAGACCACAGCAGGCGCGTGGTGACGGTGTGGACGGCGTGAATCAGGTGATGGTGATTGACCCACATGATGGCCGCGACCAAAAAGCTGAGGGCGTAGCTGATGAACACCGGGGCAACCTTGATGACTGCGGCGAGCGTGGGCTGAGCCGGGGCGCGAAGCTCTAGCACCATGATCGTGATGATGATGGCGATCACTCCGTCGCTGAAGGCTTCGAGGCGGTTGGTGGTCATCTCGCGATGGGGCACGGAAACCAAATCTACCACGGAGGCACGGAGACACGGAGAAAAGCAAAGAATGGCGGACCCGTGGTGGATAGTCAGCTTGCTCAATCGCGACACGCTTTGCGCTACAAGAATTTCTCCGTGGCTCCGTGCCTCCGTCGTGGGTGTTGCTTTAGTCCTCTCACAGGGCGGGCTGTTGTTGGGTCATGCAGTGCATGGTGCCGAGTCCCCAGATGAGGTCGCCGGAATAGATCGGGATGATTTGGCGCGTGGGGAACAAGGTGGCCAGCGTATTCAGGGCGATGCGGTCGTTGGGGTCGTTGAAGACTGGCACTAGCACGATGCCGTTGGCGATGTAGAAATTGGCGTAGCTGGCGGGGAGGCGGCGCTGCTCGAAGACTACGGGGCCGGGCATGGGGAGTTCGACGATGTTCAGCTGCTTGCCGTCCTGATCCGTGGCGGCGCGCAGGCGGCGGAGATTGTCGCGCAGCGGCTTGTGGTTTACGTCTTTGCGATTGCTCTCAACCATGGTGACGACTGTGTCAGGGGAGACGAAGCGGGTTAGGTCGTCGACGTGGCCGTGGGTGTCGTCACCGTGGATGCCGTTGCCCAGCCAGATCGTGTGCGGGGCGCCGAGGTAGTCGGCGAAGAGTTTCTCGTAGTCTTTGCGTTGCATGTTGGGATTGCGTTGTTGGACTTTGCTTAGCAGGCATTCTTCGGTGGTTAGGATGGTGCCTTGGCCGTTGACGTCGATGGAGCCGCCTTCGAGGACTACGCGGGTGTTGCGGTGTTGGGGACGGATTTCTTGCGCGTCTGCGGTTTGGGCCATTAGCGATCCGACTTTTTCGTCGTGACGGTAGTTGGAGTATTTGGCCCAGGCGTTGAAGCCGAAGTTGACGGCACTGGCCTCAGGGGCGAAAACCCTTTTCTTCTTGGAATCTTTATCGGCATGACTGAAGCTTGCCCTGAGCGAAGCCGAAGGGTCGTGCCCCTCCCCATCTCTATTTCCTGATCGTTTTAGCGAAGCCTTCGGCAGTTCTCGGACAGGAGTGTCCGAGCCACACGGGTCGTTCACGAAGATGGCGCCGGAGTCGCGGAGCCAGACGCGGTTTGTGGGCTGGCGGTGGAAGCGGACGTTGTTTAAGTCGGCGTCGGCTCGGTGCAGAAGTTTACGGACTTGCTTTTCTGCGGCGGCGTTGTTGACGATCAGTTCGACGCGCTCGTGGCGCGCTAGATTGCGGATGATTTCGGTGTAGACCCAGCGGATTGGTTCGAACTTGCCGGGCCAATCGCCATGATAATGCGGCCAGGCTAGCCAGGTGGCGGCGTGCAGGGCCCATTCGGCGGGCATGCGGTAGCGGAAGGTCGCCGGGGTAGCACTTAAAGTGTTACTTGAATGAGTGGATCGGCGCATGGAGGTAGTTTATTGCACGGATGACAAACCGTGCATTGAATCCTGAGGCTGACATTGATCTTGACGAACGGATTCCTGCTGGATGAGTGTAATCGCGATTTTGGCTCGGCTGACTTTGAGGTTTCTCCCCAAACCCGACCGCCTAAGAGCACTTCCAAAGGTATAGGCATTTCAGCGATCGACTTCTCTTTACCAACTGAAAGGGGGGGTCGCACAGGCATATCTCATCCGCCGCAATGGTGACGTGCGCCTGTTGCAGGATATTCTGGTCGCTCCGTTGGGGTTCGAGGGTCACTCGGGCTGCCACGGACATCGCACTGCAACAATCGCTCCCTTTAGCCAACCGGAATGAGTATACGAGCTGATAAGTCGCTGTCGAATCACACTCACGACACTCGAATCGAGATTTTTCGGCACTATCGAGAGCGGCTTGCTTGAGCATCGGATGTCCGCTCTCGAAAGCCACCTCCGTTTTCCCATCTGGACGCACCGTCACTGCAACGCTAACGTCCCCATAGATGTTCGCTTGACGGGCCAGCGGTGGATAGAGGGGTTGGGAGAGTTCGACGAGCACGGCGCGCCCCTTCGCTGTCTGTTGCGCAAACGTGCCCACGTTAGAGCCAATCGCTACTGCGAATAGTAGGGCGAAAAATCTCATGGATATTTTACGTCTTACGTTCGAGCGTCGCCAAACACAACTGTTGAAGGGGCGCTTACCGTCATTGACTCATTTTATCGGTCCATCCAACAAGCGGTTGGTGATCGGCGCATAAGCGTCGATTCTGCGGTCGCGCAAGAAGGGCCAATTGCGGCGGATGTCTTCGAGCGCTTTTAAATCCACGTCGCCGATCAGGATTTCTTCGCGGTCGTGCGAGGCTTCGGCTAGGACTCGGCCGAAGGGGTCGCAGAAAAACGATGCGCCCCAGAATTCGAGTCCCTGTCCGGGAGACGACTTGCCGCGGACATTTCCGGTCTCAAAGCCTACGCGATTCACAACTGCAACGTAGACGCCGTTGGCGATGGCGTGGGCGCGCTGAATGGTGCGCCAGGCGTCGTGCTGGGCGACGCCGAACTCGGCCTTCTCCGAGGGATGCCAGCCGATTGCGGTCGGATAAAAAAGCACGGACGCCCCTTGCAGGGCGGTGAGGCGCGCGCCCTCGGGGAACCACTGGTCCCAGCAGACTAGCGTGCCAAGGCGTCCGGCGGTGGTGTCGAGTGCGCGGAATCCCAGATCGCCGGGGGTGAAGTAGAACTTTTCGTAGTAGAGCGGGTCGTCGGGGATGTGCATCTTGCGATAGAGGCCGCGGAGGGAGCCGTCGGAATCGAAGATGGCAGCGGTGTTGTGGTAGATGCCGGGGGCGCGCTTTTCAAACAGCGAGGCGATCAGGACTACGCCGTGCTGGCGGGCGGCGGCGGCGAGTCTATCGCTGCTTGGGCCGGGGATGGGCTCGGCTAGATCGAAGAGGGAGTGGTCTTCGCGCTGGCAGAAGTATTGCGTCTGAAAAAGTTCGGGCAGGCAGACTACTTGGGCGCCACGGCCGGCGGCGTCGGAGATGCGCTCTAGCGCTTTGGCTAGATTCTGCTCGGGCTCGGGGCCGCAAGACATTTGGACTAGCGCTACACGGAATTTGTCTGGCGGCACGTGGCTGCTCCTTCGAGAATCAATATAGCATTCGAGCTGTCAGCCATCAGCTTTCAGCCAGAGCTACGGAAAAACCTTTGAACCACAAAGGGCACGAAGTATCACGAAGGGTTACTTGCGGGGGTTCGTTTTTGCGAAGGCGCGCGCCAGGCGCTGGTTTCCAGCCACGATTTCTTCGAGTCGCTTTGTGATTTCGGCGGAGGGCATGGCGCGGAGGATGGCTTCGATGGCGGGCTCGGCTTGCAGCGATTCGCTGCGAACCAGGTCCATCAGGAATTCGAGGGCGGCGTCCTGGCGGGTGAGGGCGATGGCGGAGAGCAGAACGGAACAGAACCACGGGTCGGCTTCTTTGGCGAAACGTTCGCGCAAGACTTCGAAACCCTGCGGGGAATGAGTTCCGGCGATGGCCAACGCTGCTTCTGCCGAGGGATCGTCGGCAGAAGCGAGGAAACGGCTGACCCAGGGGATGGCGCTGGTGCCTTCTAGTCGAAGGATGCCGCCGTAGCATGCGCCGAGGACTTCGGGTTCTTCAGCGTTAACGCTGGAGCCAAGAATGGCTCTCAGACGGAGCAGAAGGCTGGACGAGGGTGAACCCACTTGTTCGATGGCGCGGATCGCCTCGGTGCGAACAGACTTGTCTTTGTCTCCCAACAACTCGATAAGATGCGAAAGCAAAACGGCGTCGGTGAGGCTGCGGCATTGCACCAGGGCCAAGGCGCAGGTTGCGCGGAGAGTTCCGGCGGTATCGGAACTGCCACCCCAGACTGGTTCGAGCTGGTGGTGATGCATGCCACGCAGAAAAACTTCGGCATCCTGATGCTCGAAGGCAGCGAGAGCGCGGCTGATGGCATTCTTGGCCCAGCATTGCGGGTCGGTCTTGACGGGATCGTTGAAGAAACGGTCAAAGGCTGTGAGTAGGTCAGGCGTGAGTTGTGTGAGTTCGAATTGGCGGACGAGGTCGGCGGCTTTGGCGACGACGAAGTTGTTGCGATGGGTGAGGGCTTTGCGTAGAGGGTCGAGGCGGGCTTCTTGGGGCTGCTGACGGAGGGCGTCGAGGGCGGCGAGTTGGTCTTCGAATTTCTGCTTGCCGGGCATGAGGGAGAGTTTAACGCGTAACGTCAAAATCTTTACCACCCTTCGACTTCGCTCAGGGCAGGCTCGGGGCACAGGGGTCTCACAGAGGAACACAGAGGGAAAAGCTCCAGCTCGCATATTTAGTGATCAGGGGCTGGTTACTCTGCGGAATTCTGGGTGATGGTGGGGGCTACGTCGACGGGG
>Ga0210400_10005296_pt1 | contig 10970 bp, 9 predicted proteins | sample IncBWH26MmetaG_FD_155456 | JGI IMG/M metagenome (GOLD analysis project Ga0210400, IMG submission 155456) | Forest soil microbial communities from Barre Woods Harvard Forest LTER site, Petersham, Massachusetts, United States - Inc-BW-H-26-M | ecosystem: Environmental > Terrestrial > Soil >...
CAGGATCACGTCGTTGCTGGTGAGGTTCACCTCGACCATCACGTGTTTCGCCGCCATCTCCCGCAAAAGGGCATCGGGATGGTCTTCGTACAGCGCGTCCACACCATGTCCGATGCGCTCCGCGTGGCCCTGCTCGACCGCCGACCGGATGTGGAACGTCAGCCCGTCTGGGGGCACCAGGTCCGATCCCAGCTCGCCCGCGTGCAGGCTGATATGCACTGTGGGATAGAAGGCGTGTAGCGCATCGAGCATCGCCATATGCAGACGATAGTCGTGCATCGAGATGTATCCGTCCTCGGGCTGCACCATGTTCAGCCCGACCACGCGCTGGTCGACCGTGGCCAGCTCGAATCCGAGCAGCAGCTGCGCAAAGACGACCGCGGGAGGCATCTCGCGCAGCACCTGGTAGATATATCGAACGGTGACTGTGCAGGCCGGGTGCGCATCCGGTTGGCCGCAATGCTCCATTTGCCTGCGACTGGAATCGCGCGCGTCCATCGCCGAGCGTATCGCTGGAATGCCGTCGCGGAACCCCTCCGCCAGCAGCCGTTCGCGATAGCGGGCAAAGTCGTCGGTGAACCCGTCTTTCACTGCCAGAGCCGCCGCGTTGCTGAAATCGGGCGTATCCATCAGCTCCAGATACTGTTCGTTCTGCGCCGCCGCGCGCGCCGCCACTTCATCGACCCATTCGCCCGCATGCCGTTTGTCGATCCCGCCGAAGCGCCCAAACGTCGCGAAGAAGTGATCGTGGCCCGACGCGCCCGTTGCTGGCACATACGTTCGCATGGAGAAGGCGTCGATCAGGTCGTTGTACAGTTGCTGGTTCGCCGGCACGTCAGTTGCCGCCACATCCCCCTCCGGACACGGCGTGTGTTGCTTGGGGTCAAAACGTTTTGCCGCCGCAACGACGCACAGCCCGTCTTCGCCCGCGTCCTTGATAAAGGTCTCCGCGTACACGGCACCTGAGAGGTGCACGTGCAGGTCTGCGCCCTTGGGCATCTGGTACAGGAACGGTCGCAGCGCCGCCGGGCCCTGCTTTCGGGCCGACTCAAAGGCTCGCGAGGCGCGGGCCTCGGCGGGATCGCCGGTCTGCGCCCGCGCGGACGCGAGGCAGATGAACACTGCACAACAATGGGCACACGTCGCGAATCGTTGGATACGGCTGCGCGAGAGCATCGGGAGGCTTCCTCGGTCCATACAGTGTTTGGATGCGTCAGGTGATGGGCGCGACGGCGTGGGAAGTCTTGCCACCAGCGGTCCTCGGCCAGTCACCTCGGCGTCACCTAGCGGCTTACGCTTCAGCAAGCATCCATTGCGAGAGCGTGTTAATAGTGGTGGATCAAATCAGATTGGCGATTATACCGGTCCTATTGGGTGACGGGTTGCGCCTGTTTGACAACTCCGGTATCGAGAGGAGATGTCGTCTGAAGGACGTAGTCGCCAACAAGACGACTGTTGTTGAGCTGTATTGTCGGAGTTACTCAACTAGCTCCCAGGCCTGAAGTTAGGTGTGAGGGAACATCATGTCGAAGAACGGTGGCATCATCGGGGTGTCAGATCACGGCGGTTGGGCGGTGCTGGTGACGGTGGCGCGTGATGGGACGCTCCTCGATCGCCGCCGGGTGGAACTCGTGGGCGAGGGGCTGCCGAAGCTTCCGCACCACAGCGAAGGCCAACGGCTCCCGCTCGACGAGGCAGTGGCGTTAGTAGAGCTCGTGCGCGTGTCGGCGGAGAGGCACGCGGTGCTTGCCTTGGACGCTGTCGCGATGGCGGTGCCGCGTATCCTTGGTGTCGCCCTTCGCAAGTGCCCACAACTTCCACCCACCATTGCCGAGCGAATCAAGGACTACCGTGCGCAGAACGTTGCCGACTGGGTGATGTACCGCACGGCTCTCGCCTCCGCGGCCGAGGCACGGGGTTGGCCCGTCCACTGGTACGACGCGAAGAGCGTATCGGGTGCGGCGAGCCAGGCGTTGCGCGTCAAGAACCTCGACGCCCACTTCCTCCAGGTGCGGAGTGCCGTTGGGCCGCCCTGGAACAAAGATCACAAGCTCGCAATGGCGGCGGCGATAGTCACGGCGCCCGCTTCGATCGCTTAGATCGAACGCTTGATCTCGCGATGTAAAACGCCCCGCACGCACACAGCGCCCGGGCTGCCGGTAAACTCGTGCGGGCGGTTCCTGGGAACCCGAGTCAACTATGTCACATAGGCGTCGCAGTGTCTCGGTTTTGGTGGGTGAGTAACTAGTTGTCGGAGTCAACTAGTTACTCATGCAGGTCAAGGGTACCCATTTTTGGTGAAAGTCATGACGTTGGGCTTGGTCTGGCAAACTGTTGTCTCGCTGCCAGTTGTGCGGCTTGGCTGTCGAGGGTACTGCGGCTCAATCACAGCGTTTGCAGGAAAAACGTACACAGAAAAACGTACACAGAAAAACGTGCACAGAAAAACGTGCACACATCGAATACATACCTGATCTGGCGCCGACGGCTCGGATCAGCCATGCTCCGCTGATGGTTCTGGCTGTCACGCGGCCTTCTCCATCATTTCGTTCTTGGCGAGTCCACCATGTACGCACTTCTCGTCGCTTGGCTGGTCGCATCGAGCACGCTCGCACGCCCAGCACATGATACCACCATGATGGCGCCGAACGAGCGTGCCGCGTTCGTCACCACATTGGGTCTCGATACGGTCGTGGTCGAGAGTGTGACGCGTAGCGACACGCACGTGGACGGGTATATCGTCGTCCGCATCCCCGGAACAGTCCTTTGCCATTATACCGCAGACCTGGGGAAGGATGGGACAGTCACGCACACTGTCCTCGACGTCAAGCCGCTCGGGACGTCCGACATTCATGCCCAGCGAGTGACCATGGACTTTGACGGCGCGGACGTTCACATCACGAGCGACGCGCCAGGTGGGCAGCAAAGCGGGACGCGCCAGTTCTCGAAGGGTGGGTTCCCGTTCTTCATGACGGGCTTTGGGTCGTCGTACGGCCTCTACTCATCGCTCGGTCTGTACGAGCTATTCCTCCCACGGGTGTTGTCCGGAGCGAACGATAGCACGTCCGTGCACTCCATCGACATGGCAACCGCGCGCACGGGAGCCCGCACGTTCGTTCGCCGGTCACCGTCGCTGGTCGATGTGGATTATTTTGGCGTCGGCTGGACGCAGCTCACGGTGGACGCGGACGCGCATATCACGAGCGCCGACGCGAACAGGACCACCGAGAAGACGCAGTCACATCGCACCGATTTTCTCGATGTCGAACGCATGGCAAAAGCCTTTGCGGCAGCGGACCACGCTGGCAAGGGTATTGGCGCCGCATCGGCAAATAAGGTCGAGAAAGGATCGATCGGCGGCACGCCGGTCGTTGTGGCGTTCAGCAGTCCGAGGAAGCGCGGCCGAGATATCCTCGGTAACGTCGTGCAATACGACCAGGTGTGGCGGACTGGGGCGAACGAGGCAACTACAATCTCCTTCGCACGCGACGTCGCGATCGGTGGCCAAGCGGTGCCAGCGGGAACGTACAGCCTCTGGACGATTCCAGCGCGCGACGGAACCGTACAGCTCATCGTCAATCGGCAGCACGGACAGTGGGGGACCGATTACGATTCGGCGCAGGACCTGCTACACGTGCCGATGCACGTGGCGACTGCGTCGACAGCGCGCGAGGATTTCGGCATCGACGTGACTGGGACTGACAAAGCCGGTGATCTCCGCATCAGCTGGGACACGTTCGTCTGGACTGCTCCGATCACCGTGAAATAGCGACCGGGTGGTCGTCAACCCGACCACAACGCACGTGCTTCGTCGGCGATAATGTCGGGATATTCCTCCGGCCAGAAGAGCTTGGCCCCGGGGATGCGGCGCACGCCACGTGAGCCTGGAAACGTCCGATCCAAATAGTCGGCGTCCGCGGGGGAGAAGATGGTGTCGGCCATCCCCCACACGATTCTGAGCGGAACATTGGTGCGCGGCAATCCGGCCAGGGCATTGGGTTCCAACGCGATGGCGTAGGCATGCACGAGCGCCTTCCGGGCTTGCGACCTCACGAGCGGCCAGAGGTAGCATTCGATCGCCTCATCCGTCGGGTGTGAGGGATCGCTGTAGCATTGGCCCCCGAGGCCGCCCGACGAGCGGGCGAGTTGCTTGTCGCCAAGCCAGGGGATGAGCCACCGATCCGCGAAGGTGCCGGCGCGGGCCATCGCGATGACCGGCAGCAGCGCCGCCGGCGGGCTGTCGGGTTCCACATCGCAATTGGTCAACACGAGGGTGCGGACGCGATCGGGGTACCGAGTGATGAAGAGCTGCGCGATGGCGCCGCCCGAGTCGTTCGCGACGAGATCGACGCGGTGGACCGACAGCGTATCGAGAAACGCGGCCAGCATGGCGGCCTGCGCGGCCGGCGCGACGCTCTGGCCAGCAGCAACGTGGGTATAGCCAAGGCCCATGAAGTCGGGCGCCACGCATCGGCGGTATGGCGAGAGTCGGTCGAGCGCGCCGCGCCATTGGAACCCGTTGAGCGGGAATCCGTGGAGAAAGAGTGCGACGTCTCCTTTCCCCCGCTCGACATACGCAATGTCGCCGAATGACGTCCGGGCGAACCGGCGCGAGGCGTGAAACTCGGTGAAGCCCATCGGACGCGGCCGGTGTGACACATACCCGGCAACGAGCGTCGCGGCCGTGGTTTCGAGAAAGGCGCGTCGATTCATGCGCGCGCGCCTTCGTGCGCCAGGAGCCACGCTTTGCGCTCGATGCCGCCGCCGTAGCCGCTGAGCGAACCGTCGGCGCCGATCACCCGGTGACACGGGACAACCACGCCGATTGGGTTGGCGCCGTTCGCCGATCCCACCGCGCGGACGGCGTCCGGCCGTCCGATCCGGGTCGCGAGCTGCGTGTACGAGACCGTTGTCCGGCACGGAACCGTGCGCAGGGCGCGCCAGACGTGCCGCTGAAAGGTCGTGCCGGCCGTCCGCACCGGAACGGTGTCGATGGCCGCCAGGTCTCCGGCGAAATACCGTCGGATCGCGTGCGAGACACGGTGGGCAACCCGCCACACAGTCTCGACGAGCTCGATGCGATCGCCGTAGTGCACGCGGAGCAGTCGGCGCATGCGCGCCTCGTGGTCGGTCCAATCCAGCGCGCGGAGATATCCATCGCGATCGACCAGGATGACCATCTCCCCGATCGGCGTCTCGATCCGTTCAACGGACACGATGCATGCGCGATCAGAGTACGACATTGACGGCGAGAACTGGTGTGATCGACCGGGTCGTATTCTGTCCGATCTCGATCAGGCGGGCGCCGCCGATGACGCCAACATTGGCGTTCCAGTTGTACTCGATCGCCGGCGTGAACCCCACCGCCTGGCTGACTCCCGTGCGCACGAGTGTCGCGGCGTCAACCATTCGCGTATCGCCATTCCATCCATAGTTCACATCGAGCGCCAGCACCCAGCGGCGGGTCAGGCTATACTCACCAGCCACATCGACAAAGGTGGACGCGCCGGGCATGGCGTGTCCGCGGAATCCCGCCGGCGTCCCGTACACGCTGACGCCGGCAATCGGCACCCGAGTCGAGAACACGGTCTGCTGAACATCCACGCGTGCGCGCAGGATGCGCCCGGTTGGCATCCAGATGTACGTCTGCGAGTAGAGCGCCACGGTCGTCGCGTATGCACCGGCGCCGAAGCCGTTGCTCGGCTGGTCTCCCAGCCGATCGTACCGTCCGGTCGGAAACGTCTCCTGGACAAGGAACGACGTGGTCGGCACCAGGCTCCCGGGATGAAATGACGTGAGCCGATATTGGACCTGCGCGGTGAGGTCCTCGAGCCCGGGGCCCGAGCTGCTGGGGCCACCGTTCACCTGCGCGTAGGCGACGATCGGAATCACGCCGACTGAGACTCGGTCGAGGAGTCCGTAGATCAGATAGGTGCGCAACGTGAAGGTGTTTGAGTGGCTGGTGATCACGTCGTAGAAGTAGGGCTCGAACAGGACGTGGCCCGCGGGCAGTGTCGCCGCACCCGCGGCCTGGACCGAACCGGTCCACCACGCGTCGTTGAGCGACTGCTGGTTGGATTGGGCGCAGGCGATCGCCCACGGCCACGTGGCGAGGACGCCCATCGACACGACCGAGATCCGACCGTTCATCGACTCGCCCGCGCGGTGTCGCCCAGCGCTCGCATCGCCAGCAGGTACGGCCGCGGGCCATGGCTCACCCGCGCAACGCCACGCGCGGCCAGGTCTGGTACGGGCGGCGTCCGGTCGGCCACCATGATATTCACCGGGAGCGGTGACCGCTCAACGAGTTCGGTGATGACATCGAGATCGTCGAGGCCAGGGACAAAGATCCCATCGGCGCCGGCGTCCGCATACGCGCGCGTGCGCGCGATCGCCTTGGCGATGGCGTCATCGTCCGGGTACAGAAAGACATCGGTCCGCGCGTTGAGAAAGAACCGCGCGAGCGTTGCGTCCGCCGTCCGCCGAGCGATGCGGATGCGTGCACACTGCTCGGCTGGATCGCGCAGCCGTCCCTCCGACGGAACACTGTCCTCCAGATTGCATCCGACCGCCCCGGCTTCGATCGATAGGCCGATCGTTTCGGCCACATCGCGGTACCCGCCTTCGAGGTCCACCGTGACTGGCAGATCCGTCGCGCACACGATCCGCCTGAGGTTGTCCACGGCGAGTCCGAGTGGAAGACGCTCGCCATCCACGTATCCGTGCGCCGCCGCCACTGACCAACTGCTGGTCGCGATCGCCGGGGCGCCACTCGCTGCCACGGCCTTGGCGCTGCCCGCATCCCAGACGTTGTACAACACCAGTGGCGTGCCTGGCACATGCAGCGCCCGGAATGCTTCGGCCTTGCGAGTCTGGTCGCTCATCCGGGCTGCGCCGCCAACCAATGTGCGCGAAGCTCGGTGTTGAACTCCGTCCAACGCTCCTCCGGAAAAAAGATCCTCGCCCCCTGGAGCTCGACGCGGCGTCGCACGCCGGGGATCGTGTCCGCGAGCCACCGCGACCATTTCACGTCGAAGTACACATCGTCGGTGCCCCAGACGATCAAGGTTGGCGCCGTGAGGGTCTTGAGACGGTCCTCGATGACCACGGTGTGCGCGTGGTCGAACGCCGCCAGAAAGCGGTTGAGGTCTCGCGTCCGCTGTTCGGTGCGCACGAGTGGTCGGAGGTAGCGCTCGATGCTGTCGTCGCTCAACTGCTCCGGGTGCTCATACGCGGGTCCGAGCGCCTCCGGGGCTCGATAGCGGGTCTTGTCTCGCACCATCGTCTCGAGCGCCCCTCGCAGGCCGCCCGCTGCGGCCATGGCCAGAAACGGTTTGAACGCGTCAGGCGGCCAGTTGTCGTGCGCGTCGCAGTCGGTGAGGGTCAGGGTGCGCACGCGCGTCGGATGCGTGGCGGCGACGATCTGCGCGATGCCGCCGCCGCTATCGTTCCCGACGAGGTCGACCTGGTCGATGCCCAGCGCGTCGAGGACTTCGACCAGCATCCGCGCGTTCGCCGTGACGGAGACATCCTGGTCCGGCGCGATCTCCGTCTCCCCGTGCGCCAGGAGGTCGACCGCGATACACCGCCGGATGTCGGAGAGGTGGGCGAGCTGATGGCGCCAGAGGTATCCATTGAGCAGGACGCCGTGCACGAACAGCGCGACCGGGCCGCTGCCCTGTTCGGTGTAGCTGATCCGGCCCGATGGCGTCCGAACGCTGCGCCGTGTTGGCGACGTCGCGACAGTTGTCATCGCGCGGGCCGCCGTGACGCAGGCGCCGACCGGTGGGCTTCCCTGAGCTTCACGGCGCAGGCGTCGCAGCACACGTCGACGGTCTGGCCGCCGATGGTCACGCGGACGGCGCTGGCATCAAGCGTGCAATCGCACGCGGCACATGTGGTGGTGTTTGTGTTTGGCATGGCGGTACGATGCCATGCCGCGAGCCGCTGTCGCTATCGAATTCTTTAGCGATGACGCGCCGTGCGTCTGAACTCGGATGGCGAGCGTCCGTACATCTCACGGAACGCGGCCGTGAAATGACTGTGGCTCGAGAAGCCAAGATCGAGTCCGAGGCGGGTCAGATCGTCAGCGTGGGCGAGCAGATCGAGCGCCCGGGCGAGGCGCAGGCGCAGCTGGTACCGATAGAGCGGCACCCCTTCGACCTGCTGAAAGACCTGCGTCAGGTACACCGGCGACCCGCGCACGTGGGCGGCGATTTCGGCGAGCGTCCACCGCCGCGCCGGATCACTGGCCAGCACGAGCTTGATCCGATCCACCAGCCGTTGCCGGCCGACCGTCGCCCCGGGCGCGCGCGTCGTCCGCGGCCCGACAGCTCGGCGCATGAGCGTCAATGCGAGGCTCTCGGCCTCCAACGGCTCGGCGAGCTGCTGGCGCAGGCTGTGCCGCAGCAACATGACGAGCGCCTGTGTGCGGGGATCGATGCGCAACCGATGGGGCGCGAACGCCACGGCCGCACCGGCGCGCAGCAGGGCCCGCGGGACCAGTTCGCGCAGCTCTGGCTCGCCGAGGACGAGCGTCAGGCTGGCGTCGCCCCCCGGGACCGGGTGGCTGACGCGGTAGCCCTCGTCCGCGTTGAACAACAGCACCTGGTTCGCGTCGGCGACGGCCTGATCGCTGCCGAGGTGCCGGACGTAGACGCCGCGGTAGGGAAATACGAGTTGGGTGGCGGTCGCGCACTCCTCGGCGGTTTCATCGTGGCGCGTCCCCTGGCAATACACGTCCCGGATCGTGACGGTGGGTGTCGTCAGGAGCGGGTGCACGGTGAACTGCGACATATTGGCTGGAATGTAAACGTGACACCCGTGATACGCCGGGCGCAGGTGATTCTCGGTTGACCACCGAGTGATGCACACCGTGCATCCTCGTGACGTCATGAAACAGCTCATACGATTTTCGCTGATTGCAATCGCTGCCGTCACCGCGGTCGCCTGGCGCCAGGCCCCTCGTCGCACCGCGATACATGAGCTGACCATCGTCGCGCGCGACTACGGCTTCGACGCTCCCGACTCAGTCCCCGCCGGTATCACCACCATCCACCTCGAGAACCACGGTCCCGGTCTGCACCACGTCGAGATTGTGCGACTCGATTCGGGCCACACGACTGAGGACTTCATCGCGGCGCTCGCGACGAATGGCCCATTGCCGACATGGGCGACGTACTTCGGCGGGCCCAACGTCCCAGTCCCCGGGACGGAAGCGACGGCGACCCTCGACCTTGCCCCCGGACACTACCTGGTGACCTGCCTGGTTCATTCGCCCGATAGCGCGACCCACAGACTGATGTCGCACGCCGTGAGAGGGATGGTGCACCCGCTGACCGTGACGGGCACCGACAGCGCGGTCCCGCTGCCCCGGGCGGATATGACGATAACGCTCGTCGACTACGGGTTTGGGATGTCGCAGCCGCTCGTGGCGGGGAAACAGGTCATTCGCGTGCGGAACGCCGCCACACAGTTCCACGAGATCTTTCTGGTCCGGCTCGCGCCTGGCAAGACGGTCAACGACGTGCCCGCCTGGGTACACGATCCGGCCGGACCACCGCCGGCGGTGCCGTTGGGAGGCCTGACGCCGATCTCCTCGGGCGTCGCGTTGAACATCACCGTTGATCTCGCGCCGGGTGAGTACGGGCTGATCTGCTTTATTCCGGATCCGGGCGATGGCAAGCCGCATTTCGTGCACGGCATGATGCGCCAGATCACCGTCGGCCCCACTCGTGGCGCATCACCAGCGATAGGACACCGCATGGCCAGCGGTGATTTGTAAGTGATTCCGGAGTGATCGCGTGGCGGTACCCATGTCACCCATGAACATGCATACCGCGTCGCTCGAGGATACCGAATCGGGTCCGAGGATCGCACCGGCTGTTCCGGTGGTCCGTGGCTTGCCGGGGATCGGAGTCGCCTGGCAGTTGCACCGGCACACACTCGACTACTTCGCCGACACGGCGAAGCGCTACGGGGATCGCGTCGAGCTGCGCGTCCTCGGACAGCGCGTGCTGTTGCTCACGAGCCCGGCCGATGTGGAAGCCGTGCTGACTCGTCACCCTGGTGATTTCGGCCGATCGACCGACGACGCGCTGCGACCAGTGTTTGGTGACGGCGTGTACCTGAGCGAGGGCGACTCGTGGCGCGCGCAGCGGCGGGTTGTGCTGCCGGCATTTCATCACGACCGCGTCGTGCAATACGCCTCGGTCATGGTGACGCGCATGATCGCGCGCGCCGACGCATGGCGGGACGGCCAGACCGTCGACGTGTTGAAGGAAATGAGCGCATACACGTCGGATGTGATGTGCGAGGTCTTGTTCGGGCAGGAACAAAGTCCGGCCGCACAGGCAATCGCGAACGCCGTGTCGGCCGTCTTCGAAAACTTGCGAGCCGAGGTCCTGTATCTCGGGCTGTGGCGCAAGCTGCCGCTGCGGCGCAGCCGACGGTGGAATCGGGCGGTGGAGACACTCCATGCCGCCATTAACATGATTATTGCGGAGCGCCGCTCGGCTCGCGCCGAACGTGACGACTTATTGCATCTGCTCTTGACGGCAACAGACGAGCAGGGGCAGGCGATGCCCGACGCGTATGCCCATGACGAAGTCATGACGATGTTCGTCGCTGGACAGGAAACGTCGTCGGTGGCGCTCTCGTGGGCGATCGCCGCGTTGGCCCAGCACCCTGAGCTCCAGCGCGAGGCGGCCACCGAGGTTGCGGCGGTGACCAACGGACGGGATGTGACCCTGGACGACTATCCTCGCCTGCGGTTCCTCACGGCGGTCGTGCAGGAAACGCTCCGGCTCTACCCGCCGATCTGGGTGATCGCGCGGGCCGTACTTCGTGACACGGTTGTGAACGACTTGCCGGTCCGCGCCGGCACGAAACTCTGGATGCCCGTCCAGCAGATCCATCGGAATGCGCGCTGGTTTTCGGACCCGGATCGATTCATTCCGCACCGTTGGAGC
>Ga0210400_10005297_pt1 | contig 10969 bp, 8 predicted proteins | sample IncBWH26MmetaG_FD_155456 | JGI IMG/M metagenome (GOLD analysis project Ga0210400, IMG submission 155456) | Forest soil microbial communities from Barre Woods Harvard Forest LTER site, Petersham, Massachusetts, United States - Inc-BW-H-26-M | ecosystem: Environmental > Terrestrial > Soil >...
ACTTCGAATCGGACCACCGTGAAGCAGCTCTGGGTACTGGACGTCGAGTCCGGACGCGCCCGGCAGTTGACTTTCGGGTCCGAGGCCCGGCTCTCGGCGTGGTCCCGGCCGTTGGTGCGGGCGCCGTGAGCCATCGCCTCACCCCCCGCCGTCACCTTCATTTACCTTCTGGAGAATTGCTCATGCAGCCTCTGTCACGTCGGTCGCGTTTCATCCCCGCTGTTCTCGTCGTCGCCGGCGTCGCAGCGGCGTGCGGGAAGAAGACTCCCCCCGCCCAACCGCCGGCCCCTGCCCAGGCTCCGACCTCGGCAGGACCGAATCAGGATAGCATCGACGCGGCACGGCGTGACTCGATCGCACGGGCCCAGCGGCTCGCCGACAGTCTGCGCGCGGAACAGGACCGGTTGGCGGCGGCCCTGGCGGCGGCACGGAACACGATCACGCAGCTGATCTACTTCGATTACAACAAGGCGGACCTCACGGATCAGGACAAGGCCACGCTGGACGCCAAGATTCCGGTGCTCAATGCCAACCCGTCGATCCGGATTCGTGTCGCCGGGAACTGTGACGCGCGAGGCTCGGACGAGTACAACCTGGCGCTCGGCCAACGCCGCGCGTCGGCGGCCAAGCGGTACCTGGTCGACCACGGGGTCGATGCCGCGCGGATCGACGTGATCAGCTACGGCAAGGAGCGGCCGGTGGCGCAGGGTGACAACGAGCAGGCGTATGCGCAGAACCGCAACGACCAGTTCGAGATCACGGCTGGCGGCGACAACATAAAAGCGGCAGGGAAGTGAGGCGGAGGATTCGTGTCGGACTCGTCCCGGTCGTCGTGTTGGCGGCCGGGGCGTGTTTCGCCACCCGGGAGGACGTGCGGCTCCTGCAGAACCAGATGCAGGCGGCTCAAACGCAGGCGGCGCAGGCCGACTCGCAACGGCAGGCGCAGCTTGACCGCGTGATCGAGCAGCTCGGACTCGTCAACGACTCGCTGGGACGGATCGGCGGGCAGTTGACCAAGTTCCAGGGGGATGTCGAGGGGCAGGTGTACGCGATGGGCCAGCAGCTGATCCAGATTCAGGAGTTGACGGGTCAGAGTCAGCGCCGGCTCCAGGAGCTCCGGGCGGGGCTCGAAGCCCAGCGGGCCACGGCTGTGGCCCCGCCGGTCGTGAGCGCGCCTCCGCCGACGGATTCGGCCGCAGTGGGTGGTGGCGGCGGGGCCGGTACGTCGCCCGGCCAAACGCCATCGTCGTCCGGGGCGACCGTGTCGACGTCGACCGGCGCGGTGTCGGGGACAAATGGAACGCCTGGTCCCAATCAGTTGTACGAGATGGCACTCGATCAGCTCCGCCGGGGTAGCACCACCGCGGCCCGGACGGCGCTCCTGGACCTGTTGCGGCAGTATCCGAATGCCGACGTGGCGGCCGACGCCCAGTTCTATGTGGCCGAGACGTTTGCGAAGGAGCACGATACGGCGGCCGCAGATTCGGGGTACCGGCTGGTCGCGCAGCGGTTTCCGGCCTCCAGCCGGGCATCGCAGGCCCTGTTCAAGCACGCGCTCGTGTTGCAGGCCCAACACAAGGTCCAGGCAGCCCGGGCGGCGTATGAGGAGGTCATCAAGAAGTATCCGCGATCGGATGAGGCGGTGCTCGCCAAGGACCGGCTGCGCGTAGTACGTTGACGGCGCACGTGTCCGGGGCGGTACACTAGAACCACACTCCTCCGCCTATCGCGGGTCGATGACACAGCCGTCGTCCGACCCCAGCCCGCCGTCGTTCGAGCCCTAGTGTCGATGCCCCGCCCCCGTACGCCGACCGCCGACATGCCATTCCTCGATCACCTCGAGGAGTTACGGTGGCGCATCATTAAAGCATTGGCCGCCGTCGCCGTCACGGTGGCCCTGTCGTTTGCCGTGCTCGCCCAGCCCCATGTCGATGTGATCGGGTTTCTGGCCCGGCCGATCCTGCCGTTGCTCGCCGGCCACAAACTGATCTTCACCCACCCGACCGACTCGTTCTCGATCTACCTGAACATGTCGATCATCCTGGGGCTGATCTTCGCCTCCCCGGTGGTCGTCTATCAGGCATGGGCGTTCCTGGCGCCGGCGCTGCATCGGAATGAGCGGCGAATGGTCGTCCCCGTGACGATCGGGGCTGCGGTGCTCTTTCTGTGCGGCGTCGCGTTGTCGTGGTTCGGGGTGCTGCCGCTGGCGCTCAAGTGGCTCCTGGCGTTCCAGACGGCGTCGATGGAGCCGATGATCAGTGGGCTCGAGTACTTTGACTTCCTGTTCACGATGTCGCTGGCCTTTGGCCTGGCGTTCGAGCTGCCGATCGTGATTCTGGCGCTCACGGCGCTCGGGCTGGTGACGCCGGAGTTCCTGCGGAAATACCGGCGGCACGCTGTCGTCCTCTGCGTGTTTGTGGGCGCGTTCCTCACGCCGGGCGATCTGGTGTGGACCACGCTGGCGATGGCGGTGCCGATGTACCTGCTGTACGAGCTGAGCATCCTGCTGTCGGACGTTGTGTATCGACGCCGACTGCGGCGTGACGCGGCCGACGCCGATGATGATGACGGCGAGGTCCAGCAAAAACGCTTGCTGCCTTCTGCCTGACCTGGTGGTGAGACCGCGGCTCGTCCGCGTCGCGCACGTCACCCTCGGCATCCTGGTCCTGATCGCCGGCAGTCTGGTCGTCGGCGCGCGACCGCTGGCTGCGCAGGTGCCGGGGCAGGGGGGGCAGCAGCAATTGCCCACCCAGGTCGGCCGACCGGGTCAGAACAATCGGCCCCGCGTGAACCGCGATTCCGTCGTCCGGGATTCCCTGCGCAAGCTGGGCGACACGACGCACAAGATGGTCAAGTGGCTCGAGCCGGATTCGGTGATGCAGGCGCTCCTCGACCGGCCGGATTTCCAGGTCACGCGGTACCAGGGCGCCAACGCCCAGTTCAACGCGTCCAACCGGGAGCTGCAGATCGAGGGCCGGCGCGGCTATCAGGTCGGCCGCAGCTCGGTGCTCCGCGACAGCACCCTCGTGGTCGGCGATTCCATCATCTATAACGACAGTACGCAGATCGTTGTCGCGCGTGGCGATACCGTGTATTTACACGACCCCAAGAGCAACGCTGACGGCGACGTGGTGTCGGTCGGCCAGGTGCGGTACGACGTCGCCGCGCACACGGCGCTCATTACCAATGTGTACACGGAGTACCTCTCCAGCGGCCAGCGATGGTTCATCCACGCCAACCGGGGCGCCTACGCCGGTGATACCACCGGGAAGGGCGCGAACACGTTTTACGGCCGGTACGGGGACGTCACCACCTGCGACGACTCAGAGCCGCACTATCACATTCGCGGCAAGGAGCTCAAGTACGTCTCCAAGCACATCTTGGTGATCCGGCCGGCGATCCTGTACATCGCCGACGTGCCGATCCTCTGGTTGCCGTTTGTCTTCCAGGACCTGCGCACCGGCCGTCGGAGCGGCATCCTCACGCCGCGATTTGGCTTCAACGAGCTGCTGCGCAACAGTCCGACCTACCGCCGCAACTTCTCCAATCTCGGCTACTACTTCGACATCAACGACTATACCGATGCCACCGCCTGGATCAACTACCGGAGCTCGGCGCGCCCGAGCCTGGGGGACCCGGGATTCTGGCAATACAACGGAGAGTTCCGCTACCACTGGCTCGACCGGTTCGTCGAGGGCGACATCGCCACGTATTATCGGACGCAGTCGGACGGCCGGAACACGTTCGCCCTGTACTGGAATCATCGTCAGGATTTTTCGCTGAAGACGCACCTGACGATGAACATCAACTACGAGAGCTCGACGGCGGATCAGCAGAACATCAACTTGAATCCGTACGCCGCGCTGGCCAACATCACGTCGCAGGTCGCGTATCAGACGCAGTTTGGCCCGAGCTCGGTGAGCATCGGCGGCACGCAGACCCAGTATCCGGGGCGGTCGCAGGTGGACCGGACGTTCCCCACCATCAGCCTGACCTCCAAGCCGGTCATGGCGGGCAACTGGCTGACGTGGACCCCGTCGTTCTCGGCGAGCAACGTCCAGAGTCTCAACATCGACCAGACCGGGACGGGCTTTTTCTACTCGGTCAATCTGCTCGGCTTTGTCGACAGCACGGCGCTCAAACGGAACACGCGCAACACCACGGCGTCCTTCGACACGCCGATCAAGATTTTCGGGTTCAACTGGCGCAACTCGTTCCAGGTGAACGACAAGTTGAACGGGTTTCCGGTCCTCGACAATATCTATGTGGCCGGCAAGACCGCGGCCGGCCGCGACACCGCGTTCGCCGTGCAGCGCACCTTCGAGAAGGCGTATCAGACCTCGTTCGATTGGACGACGGGGATCGATCTGCCGACGCTCTCGCAAGGGAAATGGAATCTCGTCCCCAGCGTCTCGATCGTGAACGCGGACGCCTCGGTGCCGTTCATCAATCGGACGGAGATTTCAGGCGCCAACTACGAGGTGCAGCAGAAGCGGCTCGTCTACGGTGCCACGCTCTCGCCGACGTTCTATGGGCTTTTTCCCGGCTTTCTCGGGATCTCGCGTATCCGGAACTCGATCTCGCCGTCGCTCTCCTTCAACTATGCGCCCTCGGCGAACGTCTCGCAGGCGTTCCTACTGGCCAACGCGACGAACCCGAGCACCTACCTGGGGAACCTGAAGCAGGAGTCGGTGACGCTCAATGTGACGACCAACATCGAGGCCAAATTCCGCGATGGCCCCGACACGAATCCCGACGCCGGCACCAAGATCAAGCTCGTGTCGCTGGCGTTCGACCCGGTCACCTACGACTTTGGTCGGGCGAGCTTCAAGATTCCCGGCACGACGGGGCATCCGTCGGGGATCACCAACACCAATTTTGGCTACACCTTTCGCACCGACCTCATTCCGGGGTTCAACTTCCGCGAGAGCTGGTCGCTGTTTCAAGGCGACCCGTCGAGCGATACCGCCAAGTTCTCCCCCTATCCGACGCAGCTCAGCGCGTCGGTCTCCTTCGGGAAGCAGACCAATCCCCTGCAGGCGTTCGCCAAGCTGCTGGGCTTCAAGGTGGATCAGCAGAAGATCCCCGATTCCCTGCAGGGCGGCCGTGACCCGTTCCTCGAGCAGCAGATTGCCGCCCAGCACGTGGCGGGGCAGAGCGCGCAGTACGCGCAGTACGCGATCCCCAACGTCGCCCAGGGGTGGCTCGTCTCGCTCAACTTCAACGAGACCCAGCAGCGACCACCGGAAGGGAATCTGTCGAACGTCATTCAGTTCAACCCAACCGTCCTGTGCGCGCCGTTTATCAACGTGCCGGCTACGTTCGCGGCGTGTCTTGCGGCTGCGAAAGTCAATCCACTGTCCATCGCCGGCGCCAACTCCACGCTGAACGCCACGACCCAGGGGTCGCCGTTCATTCGGGTGCCAGCCCAGACGTCGCTCTCCGGATCGCTGGCATTCGCCATCACGCCCCGCTGGTCGGCGCAGTGGCAGTCGACGTACGACATCACGCGGCACAACTTTGCCAGCAACGTCGTGACGCTGCAACGCGATTTACACGACTGGCGGGCGGTGTTCTCCTTCACCCAGTCGCCGACCGGCAGCTTCGGGTTTACGTTTTTCGTCGCCCTCAAGGCCGAGCCCGCGCTCAAGTTCAACTACGACCGCACGTCGTTCCGGTCGCCGGGGCAGTGAGGAGCATGGTCACCGCCAACTCGAGGTCCGCTCATGCATCTTGTGCGTGCACTGGTATTTGGGAGCGCCGTCGTCGCCGTGGCGGCGGCCTGCTCCGATAAGGGAGTTACGGAATCGTCGGGACCCGGAACGACGTTGGCCAACCCTGACAGTCTGACGTACCAGCTGACAAAGTCCCCGGCCGGAGTGCTCCTGAGCTGGGCGGCCCCCGCCGACTCGAACGTTGCGTCGTTTGCCATCTATGGGCGCGATTCGAGCGCGAGCAACGCGACGTGGTACGAGATCGGCCTCACGGTCTCGACGACGTATCATCTGTCCTTGCCGATCGATAGCGAGTACTACGTGGCGTCGGAGGATGTCTTTGGCGATCAGAGCACGGGCACGGCCACGCTCAAGATCAACCCCGCCGATTCCGTCCAGACGCCGGGCGCTGTCCGCGGCACGCCCTACGACAGCGCGGTGACCGTCGGGTGGGATTCGATCGCCCAGGTCGGCTACAACGCGAGCCGGTTCCAGTACTACAATCTGTACTCGATGCCGGACAGCGCCGGTGTATGTAATGTCACCGCACTGGCGCTCGAGGGGACGACGGCGTCCACGGCGTTCGTGATCACCGGGCTCCCCAACGGCGTCACGCGCTGCTACACGGTGACGGCGGTCAGTCTGTCGGGGGAAGAGACGCCGCTCGCGTCCCCGGCCGTTGCCCTCACGCCGTCGGCGAGCGACCCGGTCTTCACGGCCGGCCGTGTCGTGGTTGGCACGCCGATGGTCACTGAGCACCGACGGGCACGGTACCGGAGAAAGGGGTAGATTGCGGCGATGTCCGAGACCGTGTTTCTCGACGGCGCCTCCCTCACCGTCGACGATGTCTACGCGGTAGCGGCGTCACCTGTGCCCGTGCGGCTCGACCCGGCCGCACGCGCGAAGATGCGCCGCACACGCGCGGTCGTCGAGGGTGTCGTCGCCCGCCGTGACGTCGTCTACGGCGTCACCACCGGCTTTGGCAAGCTGTCGGAAGTGGCCATCCCTCCCGATCGCCTGGCTGACCTGCAGGTCAATCTCGTACGGAGCCACGCGGCCGGCGTCGGGACGTTGTTGCCCGAGCGCGAAGTGCGGGCGATGATGCTGCTCCGCGCCAACGTCCTGGCCACGGGACACGCGGGTTGCCGCCCCGACCTGGTCGATCTTCTGACCGGGATGCTGGACGCGCAGCTCTGGCCGGCGATCCCCGAGCAGGGGAGCGTCGGCGCCAGCGGCGATCTGGCACCACTCGCCCATCTCGCGCTGACGCTTATTGGCGAAGGCACGTTGCACCACCCGGGCGGTGCCGGGCCTGCCGATGTCGTGCTCCGTGCCGCCGGCCTCGAGCCCCTCGTGCTTGGTCCCAAAGAGGGGATCTCGCTCATCAATGGCACGCAGGCGCACACGGCCATCGCCGCGCTGTCGCTGACCGATGCCCGCCGCCTGTGGTATGCGGCGCACGTCGCTGGGGCCATGTCGCTCGAGGCGCTCCTCGGCACGCCCGTCGCCTTTGACGAACGCATTCAGCGCGTCCGCGGGCAGCCGGGACAGGAGCGGTCCGCCGCGCTCCTCCGCGAGCTGCTCGCCGAGAGCGAGATTCGGGAGTCGCACCGCGAGGGTGATCCGCGCGTGCAGGATGCCTACTCGCTCCGTTGCATGCCGCAGGTGCACGGGCCAGTGCACGACGGGCTCGCCTTCGCGGCGTCGCTCATCGGCCGCGAGCTGAACGCGGCCACCGACAACCCGCTCGTCTTCGAGGACGGGACGATGTTGAGCGGAGGAAACTTCCACGGCCAAGCGGTGGCCCTCGCGCTCGACGTCATGGCCATCGTGCTCACCAACCTCGCCACGATGTCCGAACGACGGATCGATCGCCTCGTGCACCCCGATCTCAATCAGGGCCTGCCGCCGTTTCTGGCGCGCGACGCGGGGGTCAATTCCGGCTACATGATGGCCCAGGTCACGGCCGCGGCGCTGGCCAGCGAGTGCAAGGGGCTCGCCCACCCGGCCAGTGTCGACACGATCCCGACCGACGGCAGCAAAGAGGACGTTGTCCCGATGGCGATGGGCGCGGCGTGGAAGCTCCGGCGCATCGTGCGCAACGTGCAGCACGTCCTGGCGATCGAGCTGATGTGCGGCGCGCAAGGGATCGACTACCGTGCCCCGCTGGCCCCGGGGGTCGGCGTGGCGCGGGCGCACCGCCTGGTCCGTGATCTCGTGGCACCGCTGGGCGAGGACCGCGTGCCAAGTGGGGATATCACGCGGCTGGCCGACGCCATTGCCGCGGGGCACTTTGAATTCGAGGACGCGTTCGTATGACGACACTCGCACGCGATGCCGGCCCCCATGCGGGCCCGCGCCCCGTCTCGGCGCCGCGCGGCTCCGCGCTGAGCTGCAAGGGCTGGCCGCAGGAGGCCGCCCTCCGGATGCTCATGAACAACCTCGACCCCGAGGTCGCCGAGCGCCCGGACGACCTCGTCGTGTATGGTGGGACTGGCCGCGCGGCGCGGAGTTGGGCCGCCTTTGACGCCATCGTGGAGACGTTGCGGCGCCTCGAGGGCGACGAGACGCTCCTCGTGCAGAGCGGCAAGCCGGTGGCCGTGTTTCGCACGCACCCCGATGCGCCGCGCGTGCTCATCGCCAACAGCAATCTCGTGGGCCGGTGGGCGACCTGGGACGAGTTCCGGCGGCTCGAGCACATGGGCCTCACGATGTACGGGCAGATGACCGCCGGGTCGTGGATTTACATCGGGTCCCAAGGAATCCTGCAGGGCACCTACGAGACGTTTGGCGCCGTGGCGGATCGGCACTTTGGCGGGTCGCTCGCCGGGCGGTTTGTCCTGACGGCGGGCTTGGGCGGAATGGGCGGGGCGCAGCCTCTGGCGGCGACGATGCACGATGCGGCCGTCCTCGTCGTCGAGGTGGATCCGTCGCGTATCGAGAAGCGCCTGGCCACGGGCTACTGCGATCGCATGACCACGGATCTCGATGAGGCCCTCGGCCTGATCGATACGGCCCGCCGCCAGCGGCGTCCGCTCTCGGTCGGGCTGGTCGGCAACGCCGCCGACGTGATGCCGGCGCTGGTGCGTCGTGGCGTGACGCCCGATGTGTTGACGGATCAGACGAGCGCGCACGACACGTTGAACGGCTACATCCCGGCCGGGCTGACGTTGGCCGCGGCCGCCGCGTTGCGTGTGGCCGATCCGGCCGCATATGTCGCCCGCGCGAATGCGTCGGTGGCCGACCATGTCCGCGCCATGTTGGCCATGCAGCGGGCCGGGGCGGTGACGTTTGATTACGGGAACAACCTTCGCACCGTGGCATTGGATGCGGGCGTGATGGATGCGTTCGAGATTCCCGGCTTTGTGCCGGAGTACATCCGGCCGCTGTTCTGCGAGGGGAAGGGGCCGTTTCGGTGGGTCGCGCTGTCGGGCGATCCGCGCGATATCTATCGGACCGACGCGTTGGCGCTCGAGCTGTTCCCCGACGATGCGCACCTCAGGCGCTGGCTGACGCTGGCACGCGAGCGCGTGCACTTTCAGGGGCTTCCGGCCCGGATCTGCTGGCTCGGGCTCGGCGACCGCGCGCGGTTCGGCGTGGCGATGAACGACCTCGTGGCCCGCGGCGAGCTTTCGGCGCCGATCGTGATCGGCCGGGACCACCTCGACACCGGTAGCGTCGCCTCGCCATTTCGGGAGACGGAGGGCATGCGTGATGGCAGCGATGCCATCGCCGACTGGGCGATCTTGAATGCCATGCTCAACGTCGCGAGCGGCGCGACCTGGGTCTCGTTTCACCACGGGGGCGGGGTGGGCATCGGCAATTCGCTGCACGCCGGCCAGGTGATCGTCGCCGACGGGTCTGCCGCTGCTCGGGAACGACTGGCGCGCGTGTTGACCAATGATCCAGGAATCGGCGTCGCCCGTCACGCCGACGCTGGCTACGAGATCGCGCGGGCGACGGCGGCGGCGCAGGGTCTCGATTTGCCGATGCTGTAAGGATGTTATCGGCGCGCTTCTCGCCATGGCACGTGCCCGTCTTTCTCGCCAAGCACGCGTATCTCACGGCGCGCCGGCGCCCGGTGTTGGTGAACTTCGAGGTCACGCTCCGGTGTAATGCCCGGTGCGGATTCTGCGATTACTGGAAAACCCCGGCGACCGCGCGCCACGACGAGGTGCGTGAGTTCGCCGACGCGGCGCGGTTCTTCGATCCGTTAATGATCACCTTCACGGGTGGTGAGCCGCTCCTCAGGCGCGACCTGGAGGCGCTGGTCGCGGGCGTGGCCGCAGCCGTGCGCGTCAAGTACATCACGCTGCTCACGCACGGCGGACTCCTGACGCTCGAGCGCGCGCGGTCGCTCTGGGACGCGGGGATCAATCAGTTCAACATCTCGCTCGATTATCTCGATGGGCGGCATGATGCGGCTCGGGGCATCCCGGGACTGACCTCCAAGATTCTGTCGGTCGTTCCACAGATGCGTGGGGCAGGGATCGATAGCATCCGGTTCAATACAGTCATTCGCAATGACAACCTCGATCAGCTGCTGCCGCTGGTCGAGCGAGCGGCCGAGATGGGGTGTGGGGTCAATTTCAGCACCTACGCCAGCTCCAAGAACGGCAACACCGATGGCCTGTTGGGGCCAACACACCATCGTGAGTTGCAGGCGGTGATTGGAGCGTTGCTCGCGTATAAGCGCCGCCGCCGCGGGGTGATCACGAGCTCCGACTACTACCTGTCGCAGATCCCGCGATTCGTCCGGGGGGAGATCACCGAGCCCTGTCAGTCGGGGCTCAAGACCATTCACCTCGACCCATCGGGTCGCGTGAAGCGTTGTCCCGATTTTCCGACGGATTTTCACTGGACGGAGTTCGCGTCGTACCGGCCGATCGACTGCAACGCGTGCTTCTATGCCTGTCGCGGTGAGGCGCAGGCGCCGGTGCGGCTGTCACGTGTGCTCGACGTGATGGCCTGATGGACCTGCTGTTCGTGAACGCGGCGCAGGTCGTGACCTGCGCGGGCCCGCCTCGCGGCAGGCGGGGTGCCGAGATGGGCGATGCTGCCGTGCGGACTGGCTGCGCGGTCGGGGTGAGGGGCGGGCTGGTTGCCGCGGTGGGGCCCGAGGATACGCTGCGCCGGGAGTGGCCTGAGGCCACGGTCGTCGACTGCGGGAAAGGCGTGCTGGCGCCGGGGTGGGTCGATTCGCACACCCACGCGATCTTTGGCCGGCCCCGGGCGGACGAGCAGGAGATGCGGGC
>Ga0210400_10005298_pt1 | contig 10969 bp, 23 predicted proteins | sample IncBWH26MmetaG_FD_155456 | JGI IMG/M metagenome (GOLD analysis project Ga0210400, IMG submission 155456) | Forest soil microbial communities from Barre Woods Harvard Forest LTER site, Petersham, Massachusetts, United States - Inc-BW-H-26-M | ecosystem: Environmental > Terrestrial > Soil >...
TTCGCCTTTCGCCACGTCTGCTTCTGTGTACACGTAGGAACGCGGTTGTGCGACGTTGGCGAGATTGCGGATTGCCACGCGGGCCTTGATCACGCGGCCCCCGGCAACGCGCACGAAGCGTTCGCGGTTTTCATCGTGTATGCACTTCTTCAAGTGCGCCTGCGCTTCCGACAGATGCTTTTTCGTTGCATCGGTCGATTTCGCCGTATCGTTTTTCGTCGCGGTTTCCACCTTCTGGCGCGCATCGAGTGTTGCGAGCTGTGCCGGTGTTTTCTCCTGTGCCGTTTTTGCCATGTCTGGCGGTCTCCTGTTGCTAGTTGGAAGACGTTCTCCTGAACGTCCGATCTACGAAATCTATTCCATTTGCCAATGAATAGGAAGGGGCTTGCGGCTCATAGAAAATATCCTCCCCGGCAGCAAGCTTTTCCATTTCTTTGAAGGTTAACCGCCCGCCTTTGGTGACGACTTTGTGCCTGTCGCATTGGCCGTTGCGGGTTTCACAGCCGCATTTTTTGGTTGGGTCGATATCGATTGCGTACAGTTTCTTTCCGCAAAAATGACCGATGGGTGCGCGTTTGATTTCCAGTTCCCAATCCCCGATCTTATCCGACTGAGGCAATATCGAATGATCTGCAAATCGGTCCACTACCAGGCTATCCGTATCGCAGTATATAACGTGTTCGGCCCCGATGGCGTGCATGGCGCGCAACAGCGCGGCGCGTGCAAATCCGGTGATGCTCGCACCAGTCGCGACATTCTTGTAGAGGGGTTTGGCCTCCCATTCGATCCCGAAACGGTAGCGGTATTTCCAGAGGCTTTCGCGGCGGTGGAATGTGCGCCCTTCGAACGTCGTATAGAATAACCACCCGTGATCCATTTCAGGGAAACCGCATACGCGGCATTTGCCGGTCTTGTCTACTATCGGTTTGTCGCACGGGAGCTGTGTATCGTCCGCGACGATTTTATAGTCATGGTATCGCTCGGGATTTTGAGCCATCTTGCCATACAGCGAATTCATAAAACGCTTACCGATGGCGTACTCAATCGGAAATTGTTTCTTCGGATGTGCGTTTTTGTATTCGTACCAGTGCAGCACGTAATCCCTGAATGTGATTTTCTGATCGGTATAGCGCACTTCTATTATCTGTTCGTCGTCAATCAGGCCCAAATCCTTGGCAGCGAGATATTCCCATCCCGTCACACGGTATTCGTTATGGGCCTTCGGAAATTTAAGACCCTCGCTTGTCTGTGTGCGCAGCGGGAAACACCCGTTGGCAAAACATTTCAAGATGATCATTGAGCGTGTGATAGCGTCCCGATCCAAGCCGGTGAAATCGTTTTGCCTGTACATATATCCGCCGGTCGGATGATCGTACATCATGGCGTTTGGGTAGCTGCTTTTGATATCTAATACGCTAATGTGTTCATGCGAGCCTGGCCGGAAGCATTCGGTTCGTCCGCCAAAATAGAACGGCCTATAGTTCGCGTCGAAACGGTGATTAGTTGTGCCTGGCTCTATCCCGAGTTTCTTTGCGTGTGTGAGTGCATTGCTGGCGATTGTTTTCTTATGCCCGCCGATCTTGCGATAGGTTGACATCAGCTCGTACAGATACACGCAATCCCCGCGCAGATAGGAAAGGATTTCTTCGCGGTACTGTTCGCGGTATTCCTTTTCCATTTTCCAATATTCGATTTTGTCTTTTTTGATATCGCCTAGCGCCTCTGGAATTGCAGCGTAGCTGTCCACCAGCTCGGTCTCCCCGAGTTTCATGCAGACGATGCGCCCATTGATTATCTGCGCAGTCGTTTCGCCTACGTGTGATAGCAGATACATGAAATCGAATTTGCCACCGTTGTGCGCGTAGAGCGTCAGGCGTTTTGGTTTGATGTATTCTACGAGGGCGTCTGTGCTGTCGAAAGTTTGGAATTCCCTGCCGTCATAGAAGCCCCATATAAACGGTTTCGGGATACGCCTGTGCAAGAACGGGTCGGTTTCGCAATCGCAGGTGGCGATGCTGCGTGGTCTAGGCATTTGCACGGCTCATTCTGTTGGCGGTCTAGTAATGAATAACGAGGCCCGAAAACGATGCAGGCATGATCAGGACAGCGCGCACAAAAAAAAACATTACTTCCCGCAATAGTACGCGGTGGCGCACGGGGGATATATGTGAACGTGCTCTGCCTCTATCGTACCGGGCCGCAATCGTTCAGTGCGGCCACCATCATAGACTGCGTAGGCATCGCGCTCATAAACAGAATGAGCCGTTATAGGTGTATCGCATTGCGTGCATGCGTATTGCTTCCGCGCGACTGCCTGGCGATACCAGTTAGCGATTTTTCTGCGCCTCTTTTTCAATTTCTTTTCTCCTTCGTGTGTACTCAGGATTGGCAATTAGAATTGCAATCCCGTTCACCCACTTGCCCGGATCGGATGGGCTCTCGTAAATGTCGCCACCTACGCGAACCTCAGTTCTAATATATCGGCCAGCGTTCCATTTTTCATTTACCCATCGGATGAATGCCTCCACTGTTTTGAACGGATCGCCAACGATACCGGCGTGCGCCCATAGGTTGACCTGTTGCACTTCGAACTGACGGAATGCCAGCTCTGTAAGTTCGCTCACTTTTTCTATTGGGAATTTCTTTGCGAATGCATCTGCACCCGCTTTGCGCATTCCGCGTCTGCTGCGCACGGTATCGCGATCCAGAGCCCAATAAATCCACCGTCCCTGTTGTGTCTTGATTTCGATATCCCCGCCTTTTTTGAATGTGATCTTGTCGCCTGGTTTCACGTTGCGCAATTGGATTGCCTGCACGCCACCCATGAACAATTTCTTGCGGCCCACACGCCGCGCCTGCGCTTTCGTCAACGGTACAAGAAATGGGATATTTTTTAGCTGGCGTTCGCGTTTGGCGATGGCGGATTTTTCTGATCGTGTGAGCGTTTTCCGCCTGCGATATTTGCGCATACGCGGAACGAGCGGTGCCATGGAATGCGCGGCTGTCAGATAACTTTCATCGGGTCTTTTTGCTTTTTTCTTCCGACGCCGCTTGCGCGGCGGACCCATATAGGTGATATTCGGCATTGAACGCCTTCCGCCCGGATGGATGCTTCAACCGAGAGCCGCCCCGCTTGGCAGTAGGGCGGCTCTCTTCTTTTCCGAAGGCGACAGTGTTACGCTTCGGTCCCGAACTTGCCAACAAAAAAGAGAGACACCCGCCAATGTCTGCGATGGAAAATCTCGTCAAGACGATCCTGCGTGCTCTGGACGTTGACGTTGAAGCCCTCAAGACGGAAGTGATCGGCCGCGTCGTCGCATTTGAAAAAAATGTTGAGACGCTGAACGCTACGCTTATCTCTCTGCATGAACGTCAACAGCGAGAGGAAAAACTGTTGCTGGCGTTGTGCGAGCATCACAGCATCGATACCGCCAAAATCATGGAGACCGCCAATGTCGGAGATGAAAAAAGCCGAGCCCTCACAGCTCACGGCAGAGAGGGTTTATCTGTATCTGCACGAAGAAATGAAAGCACGAATGGCGTTGCAGACGCGCGTTGACGTGCTGGAATGGTTCATCAAACAACAGTATCCAGGCCATTTCGCGGGAGATACATCGCCGGAAACTGTCGGGGTCGATGACACTCTAAAGCCGATCCCGATTATATTCGGCGAACCGCAAGAGCAATTGAACGAGCGCACAGGCGAATGGGAGACAAGAAAAAATGGAAGAGGATGACAACCCAAACCCGCCAGCGGTTGCAATCATTACTCCACCAACCGAGCCACCTGAGAGTGAGGAAGGCGAGAGCGAGGGAGAAGAAATTGCCGCCATCGCAGCTCGCATTGACGCTGTTGAAACCCGCATCACCGAAGGATTAGAAGGCGAGCGCACATGGACACAGGAAACGATAACATCTTTGCGCCAGGAGCTGGCGGACCTGAAAGCGACGTTGGCAGCGGTGGCGGAAAATCATCCGGCAGCGATGCAGGCCCTTCGGGACGAATTGATCCGGCTGTCGCAAGAGCTACAGGCGATGCAGACGGCAGCGGCGGAAGCACCGACGCCACCATCGGAAACGCCCCCGACAGCGCCACCGAGCAACGAACCGCTCCCCGAAAGCGGGGAAGACCCCCCGGAAGTCGCACCAACACCAGCGGCACGAAGGAAGAAGCGCGTAATATAAGAGCGTCTTTCATCGAAAAGACGCTTTACTCTATTCACTTGGCGCTGTCGAAAATCTCATCTGCACCAGAGCTGGAATTGGATGCAGACGATGCGGAAAAACTTGGCGAGGCAATCGCCAATGTGATGAAATTCCACAAGATCACGATGACGCCAAAACAGGAAGCGTATGGCCTCCTGTTGGAAGCCGCCGCGCAAGTGTATCCGCCGATGATCATTTCAATCTATCTGCGCAAACAGATGGAAGCGAAAGAACGCGCAAAGCAGCGCGGCTCTACGCCGTTGCGGCCTGTGCCGCCGAAACCGCAACAGGCAGCGCCTGCGAATGGATCGGGGCCGTCTTTCGACCCGTTCAAGATCGAACTTCCAGACTGATCGTTCGTCGCTCGTTCCACACTCTATATATGGCGCTGTTCTATGCCTGTGAAATTCCCCGGTCCCGAAGATCGAACCGCCGTGATCGGGCGCACAGGATCGGGCAAAACGACTGCCGCTGCCTGGCACTTGAGCGGCAAGGATTTCGAGCGGCAACCGTGGCTGATCGTCGATACCAAAGGCGATCCCTTTCTCAATCGTATTCGCCAGATCGAAGGCGTCAAAACGATTGGCGTTCTCGATACGCCTGGTGATAACGGCCTCTACATCGTGAGCCCTCTGCCCGCCGAACAGATCGAACTAGATGCAATGTTTCGTCGCATTTGGGAAAAGCAAAATTGCGGCGTGTACATTGACGAGGGATACATGATCGAAACGACGGATGGTTTGAACGCGCTGCTTACGCAGGGCCGCACCCGTCGAATACCGATGATCATTCTTTCGCAGCGCCCGGCATGGATCACAAAGTTCGTTTTCAGTGAGGCCGATTACGTGCAGCTATTCAATCTGCAAAGGTTGGAAGATAGGAAGAACGTTGCGGGCCTTGTGCCGGTTGACAAAAACTACCGGCTTGCCAAGTACTGTTCCTATTGGTACAACGTGGCTGACGATGACCTGAGAGAATTTCTCCCGGTGCCATCTAACGCAGTAATTCTCGATACTTTCCGCGCGAAGTTTCCGCCAGAACAAGCGCAAGCCGGGCAACCCCCGGCAGTTCGAAAGAGGGTCGCCGCAAGGGTGATCTGATCGCAGCGGGAGACAGTGGCGGATGGAACCTGTTATCATTTCGTGGACACCGACCAATTGGGCCACCATCTTTTTGATGGCGGTTGGTGGCGTCCTGATCTTCAATCTTGGCGTCATGGCGATCAAATGGGTTGCCAATCGCGGTATGCAGAATGGGTAACATTCTGAATTTCGCGATACTGAAACACCCTGTGAATTGGATCACGGTGTTTCTGATGGTGGCGCTCGGGATGATCGCACTCAATCTCATTCTGACGCCTTGGCACACGCAATCCCCGGACAGCGTGCAGCTAAACGCGAATTCAGTTCCGGGACCATATCTCGCTGTCACGCAGTAACTCTCAAATGCTCTACTTGAGAGCAACGCCATTACGGCACGAAAGGAAAACGAGCCATGAATAAATCCCTACGTTCCGCAATGCTTGGTGGCGTTGCGGCGGCAATGATTTCGACGGCACCTGCCAGCGCCTATTACACGGCGTCAAACGCTGGTGCGGCAGCGCCTCCGACAACCGCGCAGATCAAGGCCGCGAACCTCGCCAATCGGCAGGCAATCGTGCAATCCGCGTTGCGCAAGCAACAGCAAATATTCTCGCAGACGTTCGCGCCAACGTCGCAGACGGTGCTGAATATTCAGCCGCGCTACGCCGGGCTCATTCTCGGTTTCTATGTGGACGTTCGCGCAACGCTCACACTCGGGACAAACAACGGTTTGCGCACGCAGTTCGGCGGCTCGAATTTCATTCAGCAAGTGCGGTTCGATGATCTGTCGAACAATACGCGCATCCAGACAACCGGTTGGCACCTGAACGCGATCAATTCCGCGAAGGCGGGCGAGCCGTACCAGGCGGTGCGAACAATCAACACAGACTACCCTGTCGGATACGGCGAGGTTTTCACGGCCGATATCGCAACCGTTCCCGCAACGCTGACGACGGCGGGCGCGACGGTGGCAATGCTGTTTTGGGTGCCGCTCGCATATTCGGAAGTCGACTTACGCGGTGCCATGTGGGCAAACGTCGTCAACGCGACGGCGAATTTGCAACTCACAATGGCAACCAGCGCACAGGCATTCGCCGCGCATACAGCCGATCCGACATCGGCGGTCTATCAGTATGACGCGACCGGCGCGACAGGCGTTATCACCTCGTACACCGTCACCGTTCATCAGGTGTATTACGATCAGCTCCCGACAGATCAGAAGGGCAATCAGCTCCTTCCGATCATCGATCTTTCGACGCTGTACATGCTGACGAACACAACCGTTTCCGGCATGGTGACAAACAACGATTATCCGATCCCTTACGCGAATTTCCGCTCGTTCCTGTCAACGGTTGTTATCTATGACAACCAAACGGGCGGTGTGTACAACGCGGCGGGAACGGATATCACGTTTTGGGAATTGCAGACGGCGAACTTTACGAATATTTTCAAATATCCGTCATGGTTCCCCGGCGTGTTCGCACGCGATGCAATCGGTGACGACTTCCCGTTGGGAATGTACTACTTCGACACGCGGAAGAAGCCGATCAATACAATCCAGTTCGGCAATCAGCAGCTCATTCTCAATCCCAAGGGAACGGTCAACACGGGAGCCGCTGCGCTGGTCGGTTGGGAAATGTTCGCCATCACAAACACCCTGGTTGGTGCGGCCTCGCTGGCCGGTGGCGGCAACGGATAAAGTTCTTCCGTCTGGCGGTCGGGAGAAACGCGCGGGGTCGCGAGTAATCGCCACCCCCCTGCGATGAAAGCAGGCCCCGCGCGGGCATCTTGAAAGGTGTGCAAGCATGAATTGGGATATGTTCGCCGCTTGGTGGAAACAACCATTCAAGGCACAGGCCAGCGCGTCTAGCTGGATACTGTTTACCGGCTTTATCCTGATCGTCATTTATCTCTGGACGCGCGTGCTTGCGGAAGCAGGCCACGTGATCAGCGAAACAGTTTGAAACGCGCATAGGGCGCGCAAAGGAGGCTGACAATGCATTGGTCCATCGGTTTGATTGTTGTGATCGTGATCGCGGCGGCTGTCGGCGCGTGGTACTCAAAAACATATCCGGGCTCTATCCCGTATGTGACCTGAGAGGGCCCGTGTCACAGACTTCCATCATTTTCTTTTACCTGTTGGCGGCTTACATCATCTATGTAACCGTCAAAGGTGAACTGCCAGCATACGCCAAAGTGTTCTTTGGCTGAGACGATGGGAACGAATGCCTTACGCACTTATATTCATTGGAGCGGTGGCGTTGGTGGCGGGCATTCGTAACACCTATGCTGACCTGTGGAATTTGGTCCGCAATGATTTCACGTCGCAAGGCGGCTTCCTGTCATGGGTTGCCGCCATCGCCATTGTCGGCGCATTGGGTTACGTCCCGAAACTGAAACCGCTATCGGTGGCGTTTATGACGCTGCTATTGATTGTACTGGTGATCAGCAACGGTGGCGTATTCGCCAAACTTCAATCGTTCATTCAGTCGGGAGCGGGCGGACGCAATGCGCCCCCGATCACGCCAACGCAGACAGTGCCTGGTGCAAGCGCACCGTCTGCCATCGATCAGATAAACGCAAATCTCGGTGGTATCCATGGATGACAAATTCGTCACTGGATTGATCGCCGTGCTTGTCGCGGTTGTTGGTCTTTCTACTGTCGCTGTGATATTCAGCAGCAAGGCGCAAACCGCACAGGTTATCACAAGCGGCGGGAACGCTTTCGCGCAGATCATCAAGGCGGCTGTCGGCCCCGTTTCATAGGAGAAAAGCAATGTCCGATCTGGTTCATTCTTTTACTTCAATCGCACTGGCGATTGTCGGGATCGGCATTCTGGCCGTTCTCGTAAGCCGCAACGCGAACACGTCAAACGTGCTGGCGTCGGCAGGGAATGCGTTCTCGGGTGCCATCGCAGCGGCGGAAGGGCCGGTGCTCAATCAATCCGCGTTCCACGTTGGCAATGTGACCGCCGGGCCTGGCTTCTATGGATAATACGGAATACGCCTACGCTCTCGGTTTTACGCGCGGAATGGTATTCGTGTGGACCCTGATCGCGCTGGTCGCTTTCCTCTGGTATCGATACGAAAGCCGCCCAATCGTAACGCCTGTGAAACCGCCGAAGGAATAAGAAGTATGTCGCGCCAATCCCGGCAAACAGCACATGAAAAGTCTTGGAACGGGGTGCATCCCGTTATCAAGAATTTTCTCGCGAACTTCTATCGTTGGGCCGATACCAGCGGCAACCAAAACTATATCGGTGCGGAAGCCCTCGCTTTCACCGATCAGATGCTCCCGCTCTACGAGTGGAAGGGGCCTGGCGAAGTCGTCGCGCGGCAATTGCTCTGCACAGCGCCACAAGTGTATGTGCAGCACGTCGTCAAGCCAACGGGTCTTGCCGGTATCGCCGCCGGTCAGGGCTGGCAAGGAATGCTGATCGATAACCCGAACAGCGCACCCGATCTGCAACCAACTATCGTATAGGCCGCAAGCACATGCACGGCGCAATTGAATGGTTCAAAAAACACCCGCTGGCACTGGTGCTTATCGGCGGTGTTGTGATCCTGTTCTATGTGCTGTCCAGTTCCGGCAGTTCGTCCGCTACTGCATCCGGCGTTGATCCAAACGCCCCCGCCGAAATCGCTGCGAATGCGCAGATCACACAAGCGCAGATCGGCGCGCAAGCTTCCGAATTCACAACGGCCTCACAGGCCGATGTACAGAACAATCAAACCGCTGCGCAGCTCGCCGCTACACAGATCGGCGCGAACGTCGCATTAGCGCAAAACAAAACGGCCGAAGATATCAACCTGGCCGGGATTGCGTCACAGGTGCAGCTTGCGGATATCGCGGCGGCAACCAATCAAGCGCAGATCAAGGCGACAACCGATCAGGCGGCTTTGCAATCGGCGACTTACGAATACCTTGCGCATGAACAAGCCGCGACGACTGAGGCAAGTTTCCAGACTGAGGCCGATATCGCCGCGACGAATGCGAACCAGAATATTCAGATGGCGCAGTACCAGTTTCTTGCGAGCGCCGTTCAATCGGCCAACACCAGCAAGAAATCGACGCTCTCGCTTACGACGCCAAACGGTGTTACGGTCAATTACGTCAACAGCAAAGGCCCCGCCACGCAACAGAGCGCAGGCTCTGCCATCGGCGGTATCCTCGGCGGCATCGCAGGGATTTTCGGTCTATGAGCGACAAAGAACACCGTGACGTGTACATCGCCGCAATCGTCGGCGGGCTCGGGCTCGTACTGATTTATCTCTACATGCATTCGAGCCCCGCGCAATTGCAGGTGGCCGATGCATCCGGTTCGAACGTTCCGCAAGCGGCTGGCGTTGCCGGTGCTTCCATCCCGCAAAACGCCTATAACTACAATGTCGCGCCATACGATCCCGGCCCGCCGATCCAATTTGCATTCCCGCCGATCCCCGGTTCGCAATCGAGCGGCGGAAACATTACGATTGGCGCGCCTGGCGGATGCTGCAACCAATGCGGCCCTCGTACCGGCAACGCATACAACGATAACACTACAGCGCAATTTTCCACGCTGCTAGGAACAGGTGCCGGATGATCGCATTTTCAAAATGGTTTATCGGCCCGGTAACACTGTCCCCGGCAGCGCCGATTGCGGGTGCGTCAACCGATCTGCCTTATCAGGATTACGGTTATGTGCCGCATGTAGCGCAACAGGCGCAAGATACGGTGCCGCCAAATCCGCACCTCAACCCGCAACCCTGGTTCTCCGAATTCGACAACGTAATGGCGAACTGGTTCACGACGCGCGTACACCTTTCACCCCTCGGTCACGCACACAGGAGAAAACCATGACAGATTTCGAACAGCCGCGCCTTGAAGGAAACGATCCCGTTGCACAGGAAGCGTTGCCAGCGCGTGACGCGCCAGCGCGTGTATCCAATGCGGGCAAGACTGACGAGCTGTCGCTCGCCGTCGCAGAAGCAGGAAAGCCGAAGGCCACCGATCTGAAAGAGCCTGCGAAACCGCCGGGCAAGTATTTCCTCCACTACGAATACAACGGCGAGGAAATCAAGGAAAGCCATGCCACGATCCCGCACGCGCTGGCGCGTATCTCTGCGCTCAAACGCATCGGCATTGTGCCAGGCACTTCAACGGCAGAGTAGGATGCGGTGGCGAATTACGATCCGTATGCCCCATCATCGGACGTAATCGCCGCATATCAGGCGAAATACGGAAGCGCGCCATCGTCTGGCGCGCTTTCGATTTTCAATCAAGAGAATGCTTCCTATTGGGGAGGCAACCCAGCTGCTTCCGGCAGCGTTGCAGGCAGCGGAATTCCCGGTAGCTCTACAGCAAAGAGCCCCGCAAGTTTCTGGACCGATCCCCTGCACTATGATTTCGGGCCTGCAATCGATAACGCTCTTAGTGGCATTCCGATATTGGGGCCGCTGAATAAGCTACTAGGCTCAACAGCCGATCCGAATTCCCCGCTATCGGCGGCGACTAGCACAACGTCTAGCGCACTCGCTTTCATCACCGATATCCCGCGCGTCGTTACAACGCTGTTGGGGCTTGTGCTGATCATCGCCGGTATCTTTGCGCTGTCGCGCGGCCCCGCTGTAAATATCGTTTCATCGGCAGTACGGGAGGCGGCAACATCTTGACCCCGGGCGAATGGATTGCGTTTGCGGCT
>Ga0210400_10005300_pt1 | contig 10964 bp, 8 predicted proteins | sample IncBWH26MmetaG_FD_155456 | JGI IMG/M metagenome (GOLD analysis project Ga0210400, IMG submission 155456) | Forest soil microbial communities from Barre Woods Harvard Forest LTER site, Petersham, Massachusetts, United States - Inc-BW-H-26-M | ecosystem: Environmental > Terrestrial > Soil >...
AAAGGACCGGGGCTGCTGGAAGAGTTGAAAATCTCCGTGGGCCGGGCAGTCGAATCATTGCTCCTTCGCCGTCAGAACTTCGCTTATAAACGCGATGCAGCCAGCCGCAATTCCCTCGAAAACATCATCGGGAACAGTCCCGCCATTACAAAACTCAAGGAAACGATCCGGACGATAGCCGCTACCGGCAGTACCGTCCTGATCTATGGCGAGAGCGGGACTGGCAAAGAGTTGGTGGCGCGGGCCGTCCATGCCAGTTCGCCACGGGCTTCCGAGCCTTTCGTATCCATCAATTGCGGGGCGTTTCCGGAGACGTTGCTGGAAAGCGAGTTGTTTGGCTACGTAAAGGGCGCATTCACCGGCGCCAATAACAACAAGCGCGGTCTCTTTGAGATAGCCGCAGGAGGGACGGTTTTTCTCGATGAGATCGGCGAGATGAGCGTTGCAATGCAGGTGAAGCTGCTGCGAGTGCTGCAAGAAAGAAGCATTCGTCCCGTGGGCGGAGCTCAAGAGAGCCCGATCGACGTTCGCGTGATCGCTGCCACCAACCGGGACCTGAAGCAGATGGTAGCCGATCACCTGTTTCGCGAGGACCTTTATTACAGGGTAAGCGTGATTCCTATTTCCGTTCCGCCTCTGGGGGAGCGCCGGGACGATATCGCGCAGCTGGCCCAGCACTTCCTGAAAAAATATTCGCTCGCCGCGCAGAAAACCATCGGCAAGATACATCCCGATTCGCTGTCCGCTTTGCGCTCCTACAGTTGGCCGGGCAACGTACGCCAGTTGGAGAACGCGATTGAGAGAGCAGTTGCCATGGAGACGACTCACGAACTCAATGTCGATCTCGAACCGGACGCCCCCAAGGCGCGCGCTGCGGCTGCCGGGGCCCAAAACGGTTTCGCAACCAGTGTTCCGGCCGAAGGGCTTGACTTTGGAACTTACGTAGCGGGAATTGAGCGCTCGTTGATCGAGTCCGCGCTGCAGCAGGCCGGCGGTGTACAGACCCGCGCCGCCGAGCTATTGAAAGTCTCCTACCGGTCGTTTCGGCATTTGCTGAAGAAGTACGATATCTGAGGGGCAGCAGTCAGCAATCAGCACTTAGCATTCAGCCAAATAGAGTGCCTCTCAGACCCTTGAATTTAATCAGCGTTTATGAGCGTAATCAGCAGCAAAGAATGGCCTCGCGCTTATTGCTCTTCGTTTCGACAAGACTGTCACAAGAGCTGAATGCTGAGTGCTACGGATTCTTCGGCTTCGTTCTTGCATAGTTTTCCATCTCCGCCGTCCATTTCAAGAACCGCATCAATTGTTTTCTCTCCCGGATCAGAAATCCCCAGAACTCTATGAATCCGATCTTGTCCATTTTCAGGCCGCTATAGGTTTCCATGCGCCAGCGGAGATACGGGCTGCGCCAGGGGGCAAGGTGATGCCCGCGAGTTGCGTTCCAGAAAAAACGGATCACACGGCGCATATTCTTTTACGAGTATACCCGGTTGACGTTCCTGAGGCGGGGTGCGAATGCTAGAATCTTGCGATGCCTGACGAGCCGAAACACGCCGCAGAAGACCATTATTATCGGGCGCTGGATCATTTCAGTGACAATCAATATGAACTGGCTGTCGAAGAATACAAGAAAGCCCTTGAACTCGATCCCGCTTTCGTCGATGCCATGCACGGCCTTACCCGCGTCTATCAGGACATGGGGCGGCTGGATGAGGCGATCACTGTCGCAAAGATGATTACGGCGCACGACCCTGAAGATATTTTGGGCCACACCAGCCTCTCCATCCTCTTCCAGAAAAAGGGAATGGTTCCGGAAGCCGAAGCCGAGGCCAACCAGGCCCGCATCTTGGGCTGGAAGCAGGAACTCAAAGGAAAAAAGTAGCGCCACTCGCCCTCGGTGTTAAGCCAGACCTCAACTAAACGGATGCGCCAGCCATTAACACTGAGACCTCACTGCCTTTCTGGGCTCCTGTCGCCTGCGAGGCTGAACCGCGATTCACGCAGATCTCAAGGAAGCCTGAGCTGCCTACGATGGCAAAGGCTTCGCCTTGCCCTCCCTCAACGTAGCTGGCTCGCAGCTTTGTAATTTCCGCCTTGCCCACGGTAATCTTGAATGGCCGCGCATTGGGCTGGAACAGTTCAGGCGTCTCTTTCACGGTGAAATTCGTTATCAGGTTGCCGAACTTATCTACTTTCAGGATCACGCCCTTCCATGCACTCGGCCCCGCTGCCTTGGGCTTGGGCGCGGCAAAGCGGACATAGTCGGTGATTTCCTCGCCAAATTTAGTAACCTCAACGCCTTTGCTCAAATAGCCTGCTATGACCGCAAAGATGTCTCTCCCGTGAAATGTTGGGCTCACCGGCTGGAGAAAGTAGTGACTGGCCGTGATATGGCGAACTGCGACCCGCTCCTCCCGTTCGTAAACCAAAGAAAGGACTCCGTTATCCGGGGCCAGGAAGAAGTGTTGTCCCGCGCTCACCAGAATCGGCCGCCTTGGGCCTCCAACACCCGGATCTACTATCACCATGTGGATCGTGTCCTTCGGAAAATAGCTGTAAGCCTGTGCAATGGCGAGGGCGCCATCCAGCACGTCAAAGGACTGCACTACATTGGTGATGTCTATGGTCAGGACAGAAGGATTGATATTGCAGATAACCCCTTTCATTACACCAACATAGTGCTCCACGAGCCCAAAGTCCGTGGTGAAAGTCACAATCCGCTGTGTGGACACATTTACCTCCGGGTGAAATTTAGCAGGAAACCAGCGCCAGATTTCGTTCTAAATCAAGCAGGGTGCACTCCATTGAATGAAAAATTTCTCATCTGATGCAATTTTCCATTTGAATGGGAAGGCCGGTTTGAAGTTCTGTCCCGTTTTGAAATAAATCTCTTAGTTCTTGTAACGGTTTGGCGCTTAAATTCACAACATATTGTAAATTAAGCGACTGTCATCGTGATTGGCGTGCACGCCGAGCTGGAAGCAGGAATTGGCTGGGTGGAGACAATCACTGAGTTATTGGCGTCCGCGATGTCGTTTCTTCCGGAGGCGGTCCTCTTAACGACGCCTCGGTTGGGTGTTGCCCACGTTGTTTTTGCCAATGAACATTTTCAGCAGCTGACTGGATATTCTATGCAGGAGATCATAGGTCGCGATCTGGAGTTCTTACGAGGACCGGAAACTGACGCATCAGCTTTCCAGGGCCTGTCCCAGGACACCTGCGGCGAAGGCATCCTTCCATACGAACTGCTTCTGCACAAGAAAGACGGAACGCCTTTCTGGGACCAGGTCAGAACCCGCGGACTGCGGTTCAACGATCATGATGTCTATTGCGTGCAAGTCCATTCCGATATCTCGCGGTTCAAAGAGGTAGAAAACCAGTTCTTAACCTCGCAAAAAAAGGAAGAGGCAAGCCGTCTGGTCAGTACCATGATCCACGACTTCAACAATCTGCTCACCGCGATCATGGTTTATGCCGGCTTGCTGACCTCCAAGGTGCAAAATGATTCGCAGCTCCAGAGTGATTCACAGCTACAATTCCAGCTTCAGCGATATACAGATGAGATCATGGCGTCGGCCCACCGCGCATCGGACCTGGTGGCCCAGATCCGAGCCTCGGAAATGATTGCACCCAAAAAACCAACCCTGTTGCTGGTGGAAGATGAAGAACTGGTGCGCAGCTCCGTGGATACGGCGCTTTCCATGCAGGGATACAAGGTATTGCCTGCCGCCAGCGCGGAAGAAGCCATGAGCATCTCGCAGAGCCACTCCGGTGAGATTCATCTCATGGTGACGGATTTACACATGCCGGGCATGAGCGGAATGGAACTAGCAAGGGAAATTCGCGCCGCGCGTCCTGGAACAAAAATCCTGTTTGTATCCGGATCCAGCGATAATTCGGTCTTGCAGGGGCTGGAGGCTGGGCGGGAAGATTTTTTCAGCAAGCCCTTCACTCCCTCGGCCCTGGCCCGGAAAATTGAAGCACTCCTGAATTGGCACTCGGACGAATGAACTCTTTCAAAATTGGAGAGCGGAAATCATGTCGACCTTAACGCAAGTCGTACCCGAAAGTGGAACTTATCTTCCCTCCCACTATTTGTCGCTGCTGATCGTCGATGACGAGCGCTGCATACGCGAGTCATGCAGAGAAGTGGCGGAAAACATGCGTTTCAAGGTTTTCACGGCGGAGAATGCCGTAGCGGCGGCGCGCCAACTGGAGGCCAATTCCATTGATGTAGTGTTGCTGGATATCAAGCTGCCTGGCCCGGACGGCCTGGAATTGCTGATGAAGATCAAGCAGCAGCAACCCGAGACCGTGGTAATCATGATCACCGGGCATGCCACAGTGGATTCCGTTCTGGCAGCCATGGAGAGCGGCGCTTACTCCTACCTGCGCAAGCCTTTCGACATTGATAAGCTCAAGGTGTTGCTGGATCGGGTGACCGAGCACCTGAGGTTCGCGCTCGAACACCGCATTACCCGGGAGCATCTCAAGCACAATCCCGGTTACGCGGGCATGGTGGGCCGCTCTCCGGAAATGGAGAAGCTATATCGGATAATCCCGAAAGTCGCTTTCAGTAAGCATCCGGTCCTGATTCAGGGTGAGAGTGGCACGGGAAAAGAGATGGCGGCGCGGGCCATTCACTTTACCGGACCCTTCCGCGACAAGCCTTTCATTCCGGTGGACTGCGGCTCCCTGTCGGCCTCTCTTATCGAGACCGAGCTGTTTGGGTATGTCAAAGGCGCTTTCGCCGGCGCGGTCAGGCCCAAGGAAGGATTGCTGTCAATCGCCGAAGGAGGCACAATTTTTCTGGACGAGATCGGCGAACTACCCGTCGACCTGCAGGCCAAGCTCCTGCGCGCTCTTCAGGAAAAAGAAATTCGCCCCGTGGGCAGCACTAAAGCGTCTGCTATCGACGTTCGTCTCATTGCCGCGACCAATCGCGACCTAGAAATTGCAATTCACCAGGGCAGTTTCCGGCGCGACCTTTACTCCAAGCTGAATGTGCTGTGCCTGCGGCTGCCTCCCTTACGGGAGCGGAAAGACGAACGCGAAAGAAAAAGAGATGATATCCGCCTGCTTGTGGAGCATTTTCTGGATCGTTTGACCTGGTCTACGGGCGTGCGGCGGACAGTGAGTCCTGAAGCGATGAAACTTCTCCTGGCCTATGATTGGCCCGGCAATGTGCGCGAGCTTGAGAATTGCCTGGAGCGGGCAGCAGCGTTGAGTTCAGGATCCATATTGAATGCCGGAGATCTGCCCACGCAGATTCAGGTTGCCGGCCTGCCATCACTGGCCGCATCCAACCGTCGAGGCAGAAATCAGATCGTGCCGCTGGCCCAACTGGAAAGGCAGGCGATTGTGAATGCCTTGACCCAGTTGAATGGCGACAAGATGACGACGGCTAAATTGCTGGGAATCGGCAAGACCACGCTCTACAGAAAGCTCAAAGAATTTGGGATCACTGACCACTGGGCCATGAGCGTAACGGAAGAGATGCCCCGAACCAGTTGAAGTATCTGAGCAATTGCCTCGATTAACTTCTTTGAAAAGTCCATTGCCGGGGCCGGCAATTCCACCCTAGCGAGACAACTCCATCCGGAGATGCTGCCTCTCACGCTATGACAGCTTGAATGCTGGCAGTGCTTAAGGTGACTCTATGCTTTGGACCATTTTCGCAATTCTCCTCATCCTTTGGCTCCTGGGATGGGGATTCCATGTAGCCGGCTCCTTGATCCATCTATTGCTCGTGATTGCCCTGGTCGTGCTAGTGCTTAACCTCATTACCGGCCGACGGACGATCTGAGATCTCCTACAACTCCGTTCTCAATCTGGACCGGTGCACGATTGCTCAGGTACGGCAGCCGGGCACCGTTTGTTTTTTCGATGGGTGGACACCGGCAACCTTGAGGACCTCTCACTTACCAAACTCAAGTTTTGAGAAGAAACAGGATCGGCAATAAGTTCCAGCAAGAAATTAAAGAATACCTTTGAGTAAGGTGGAAGAGGTGCTCCCAAGATTGCGGGCAATTTTATCCAGAGTGGTAATGGTGAGATTGACGTTGCCGCGCTCGACATCACCCATGTGGACGCGATTCAATCCACACAAATCGGCAAAAGCTTCCTGCGAGAGTCCTTTTTTTTCGCGGAGACCGCGAATCCTCTTACCCAGCTTCTGTTGCGCCTGTTGCATTCCTTTGGCTCTCTGGGTGCTATGTGGCATCAAATCCACATGTTATACCAGAACAGGCGGAGACTGCCGCGAAAATCCTATCTTGGGAATATGCGGATGCTACCTTGGCCCTTGTGGCTGCCACTCCGAGCGCAGCGCCGCAGGATCTTCTTCTTAGAAAACAGCATTCGCTTCTATTGAGTTCACTTAGCTTGAAACATCTCCCGCATTGCATCGCATCTTAACCGGTAAACAAATTGCATGTGCACGGGACACAGATTCGCTTGCGCGTTACTACACCCACAGGAGCAAGGCAATGACTAGCAAACGGACCAAATTACTGCTGACCTATCTCTTTACCATTGCGTTAGAAATTTCCCTGGCTGGGTGCGGCAGCGGTTTGATTGCGCACGTTAGCATCTCTCCCTCGCCCACTCCCAACCCCGTCGGTAGCGGAGGAAATACTCCAAGCCCGGCTCCTACACCAACTCCTGCGCCCCCTGCTGCCAGCCGTTTCATTTTCGGTACTCCCGGCTTTGAGACCCAGGGCCTGGAGGCAAGCACCATCGACAGCGCAACCGGTAAAGTTACTCCCGTAGCTGGTGGCCCGTTTGATCCCGGATTGGGACAGAGCAGCATGATTCAGGCTGTTTCCGACCCTCAAGGTCGATTTGTCTACACCCTGGAAGTGGGCGCGAGCGCTTTTGGCAATCCCATCGGCAAGCCCGGCATTGGGGAGTTCAAGATCAATCGGCAAACGGGTGCGCTTGACCATATTGCGGGAAGTCCGGTGCTGTTCGCCCATGCCAACAGTAACTTCCTGGCCATTGAGGGAACAGGCCACTTCTTATATGAACCAAACGGCAACTCGCCCAGCACGGCCTTTGATGTTTACGCGATCGATCAGAACACGGGCGCACTGACTAAAACAACGTCTTCTTCGAATGCTCCCCCCGTAGGAGAAAATAGTGTGGCCAGCCGTGACGGACGCTTTCTCTTCAACAACGGCAACGGGCTGGCGGAGTCATTCTCGATCAATACCACGACCGGGCAGCTTACGGCCATTGGGGCTCCGCTCTCCACAGGAGGCTCGGGTGGCGCCCTGGCGCTGGCCTCGGACGAAAAATTTCTTTACGTGGCAAACAGGAACGAAGGAACTGTAGCTGTGTTTTCGGTAAATCAAAATGGAACGCTGGTTCCCCTGGGAGCGCCCTTTTCAACCGGCGCTACAGGTATATTTTTTGCGACTGCCACGCCCAGCGGCAAATTTCTCTACCTGGCATTTTTCAACGCTTCCGGGCAGTCTGTGAAAGGGTTCGCCGTTGATCCGGCTGCGGGGAAATTCACCGCGATTCAGGGCGGCAGCATCAGCATGGCCAATACCATCGCGGTAGATGGCTCAGGGAAGTTCGCCTACGTGACCTTAGCGACCAGTACTAATTTTGTTCTGGCCACGTACAGCATTGATCCAGGGACCGGAGCGCTGACTCAGATATCGCAGGCGCCAAGTCCAGTGAGTGATGATCCTTACGATGTCGTGGTGGTTCCATAAGGCGTTGAGGATTTTGATGGGCTATGGCCTCTTATATATACCGGGTGTGAGCGAGAAACCAGGAACTCTAATTAAATGACGACTCCCGTAGGGACGACATAAGATTTCTCCTCATGTGAAAGCTCCAATGGACGTTCGCTCTCGCGAGGCTAGTAAGTAGTATTGAAGTAGTATTGGAGTAGAGAAACAGAGGGGGGCGTATCGGAAGTTAATAGTGTGGGGTTGGAAAGTTCTCATCTGGCGCTTTGGAGAGCGGGTGCAACCCGGCATCAATACATTCACTGCGGGGCTGGTCTGCGATCATGCATGTTGACCAGCCCCCGCTGTCTTTCAGGCAGCAGTGCGATTCGCCCAAATTATTCAGTTGTCAAAGAACCCTTTTCCGCAGCCACTAGGGCAGCGGTGCAGCATTGCCGAATTCGACGTTTTATCCGTGACATCGTGACAACCCGCATGAACATTGGCGATTTGCGGCACGGATTCAACGACCCGGGTACCAGATGCCGTGCCAGCAAGGCCTGTACGCTGGCGGACGGTACTCGGCCCAGGCGCTTTTCATCGCGTCTTTTACAGAGTATCCAGAGCTGATCTACCAGCGCAACATTACGGGGTAAATTGTTTGCGTAGCGTAGGAGTAAGAGAAACCTTTATGTCGTCCTTACGGGACTCGTCATTTCTCTAATGTTCCCCGGCACCTGATTTAAGCCCTTGACGTCCTATAGCGCTTCCTGAATCGGTGTACCCCAATCAGGGGCAGGGACTAAACAGCTTGTGGAAAAAGTCTTTTTCGTGCTTGCCTTGAACCTGCAGGGGCTGAAGCTGGCTAAAGCCCTTAACGTCACTTACTTTTGCTCATTCGTCGGCATCGCTACTCGAGATATTGAGCAGAAATACCGAGACACACTCCTCAATGAACCAACGCAGCTCCTTCTAGTGATTCGGGTAGAACACCTCGTATCTGCAATTAAGACCGAAATATTCTCGGGGTCCTTCACTCCGCGCCTCTTATCTTCCTGGTACTCAGCATTTTTGCGGCGCTCCGTTCAGGATGACACTTAAAATAGATCGTTTGAATCACTAATAGCTTACTGGAAAGTAAGTGACATTTGGCTGAAGACCAATTGATTTTAAGCTTTGCGGCGCGAATAAATTCGTGCCCTGATACAAATCTGAGGTACACCAATCCTGGAACCGCTCTAGACGCCAGAGGCAGTGGCGGCCGCCCGCGTCTTGAGCGCGGTCCGCACCTTTTCTTCCAGGGCGTCGGCCGTAAATGGTTTTTGGATGAAAAGATTCCCGGTGTCCAGCATTTTCTGGTGAAACATGGCGTTGTCGGTGTAGCCGGACATGTATAGAACTTTCATATTCGGAACCAGCGCTGATATTTTCTCGGCGGCTTCCGTGCCCCGCATTCCGGGCATAACGATGTCCGTGATCAGCAATTGCAGCGAAGACTGATCGGTTTGGACCATCGCCAATGCCTCTTCGCCGCTGCCTGCCTCCAGCACATGGTAGCCTCGCCGCAGCAGGGCTTGCACAATCATTTCACGGAGATCGGCTTCGTCCTCAATTACCAGTATGGCCTCTCCGCGCGCCCCATGGTTCGGCCACACCGTTTGATGTTCCTGCATTTGCGGGATGGAGGTGGCGGGGAAGTAGATCTGGAACGTCGTCCCCTGGCCAGGCTCACTGTACACGGAGATGTGGCCGCCGCTTTGCTTCACAATCCCATACACGGTAGCCAGGCCAAGACCCGTACCCTTGCCTTCTTCTTTGGTGGTGAAAAACGGTTCAAAGATCCGGGCCTGGATCGCGGCATCCATGCCGCAGCCGGTATCTGTGACTGCGAGCATGACATACTCGCCGGGAATCACGCCTCGGCGAGACCGGGTGTATTTCTCGCTAAGCTTTTTGTTTCCCGTCTCCAGGGTAATTTTTCCTCCGCTCGGCATGGCATCGCGGGCATTCACCACCAGGTTCATCAGGACTTGCTCGACCTGTCCCCTGTCGGCATAGACGGAAGCCAGCGGCCCGCCCGGAATAAATGCCAAGTCAACATCTTCGCCAATCAAGCGAGGCAGTATCTTGGTTAAATCGGAAACCACGCGATTCAGATCGAGGGTGGCAGGTGTAAGGACCTGCTTGCGGCTGAATGCCAGCAACTGGCGCGTGAGGGACGCGGCCCGCTCGGCGGCGCTCTTGACCCGCTCGGCATCGGCGCGCCGGGGATCGTTGGTGGAAAATGTATCAATCAGCATTCCGGTGTAACCGCTGATGATCGTGAGCAGGTTGTTAAAATCATGGGCGATTCCTCCAGCCAGCCGGCCGACGGCTTCCATCTTCTGGGACTGCCGGAGCTGCTCTTCAAGAGAACTCTGCTCACTTAAATCTTCTACGATTCCTTCAAACGATGGAGATTGCTGCGACGTTTCGGTAACTCTGCGGCATTCCAACCGCACCTTCATCGCAGTACCGTCCTTGCGGATCCAAATCACCTGGTCTTCCACCCTGCCTGTTTCCCGAACCTCTTGCATCACGCCGGCGTATTCGAGCTGTTCTTTAAACAACGTGGAAAATGAATCCGCTTGGGTAAGAGAATGCTCGGAGTCATGGCCCAGCAGTTCGAGCAATGCCGGATTCACGGCTTCGAACCGTTCCAGAGCATTGAGCCGGAAAATGCCGTAAGGCGCGTTGTTGACGAGCGAGCGGTAACGGCCTTCTGAAAGCCCCAGATCCTGATGAAACTTCTGCAGCTCCTCGGACCGTGTAGCCAGGGTCTTAATCAGTTCCAGGCGGTCCCGTACTCGCGTGGCTTCCAGAATTCCGTAGGCAATTGCAAACACGCTAAGCAGAGAGAGCCCCTGGCCGAACCACCACAATATGGACCATGTCTGCCCGGAAGTCTGGCCCAGGATCGCCAGCGCATATAAGTACAGTCCTACGTTGAAAAACAAAATGACGGTGTTTCTCTTACGAAGATAAAGGCGAAAAGTTAAGACCAGCAGGACGGAGATTGCCCCAATTGCGATAATCATAGAGGCAAGGCGCACGGTCCTGTCGTACCCGGCCACATGGAATACGGGACCATCCAGGAGAGCGCCCGCAAAGCAAAGCCCTGCAAAAAGGAGTGCCGGTACGGAATAGAAGACTACGCTATGGCCGGTCAGAAACTGGCGGAACGGCCGGCGCAGGTCTTGCCGGTCCAGCAGCAATGCGGCGCAGCCCCCATAGCTCGTC